>Ga0307476_10002434_pt1 | contig 11153 bp, 12 predicted proteins | sample atmos_gasesECM2C_2_FD_203314 | JGI IMG/M metagenome (GOLD analysis project Ga0307476, IMG submission 203314) | Hardwood forest soil microbial communities from Morgan-Monroe State Forest, Indiana, United States - atmos_gasesECM2C_05 | ecosystem: Environmental > Terrestrial > Soil > Temperate... | reverse complement strand
ATCCCGGCCAACAGCAGGGGCGTCGCTTCCCGTCCTTCAGGCTCGCACAGCCCCACTCGATCCGACGGCTGCGGGTTTCCGCTTTCTTGGCTGACTCAACCCAGCAAATCCACTCGTTGCGTGCGAGCGGCGTGATCTCCTCCCATGCTGTCAACGCTTTGGGGTCGGACCTGAGGGCTTTTCTTAAGTCGGCAGGCAGTTCGTGTACCACACCGCCAGAAATCTCTTTCCTCGACATCGATCAGCTCTCCTCGGTGACCGGCCCCCTTGGGTCACGACCGTGTCGATTTTGCTGCCGCCCGTTCGTCTTACACACGCAAACGGCGAGCGTGCGATGGCCAGGCTGATAGTTTAGCTGGAGCCCGGTACCGGGTACTCTGGGCGCCACTACCCGGCCTTCCAGTCACATCCGAGGAGGATACCGCGATGACGACTCATTCAAAGGAACCGCTACTCCGAGGCAGTATTCGCGCGGGACGCACCGGTCTTGCCGGCGCGCACGCGCTGCTCGCCGTCATGGTTGTGGCATCGTTCGGGCTGCAGAGCGGGTTTACGCTGGCTGAGTCGGGTGGAGTGGCCGCTACAGGTGCGCCTCCGGCGGGCGTGTACAAAATCGACAAGGCCCATGCAAGCCTGGTGCTGCGCGTGAGCCACATGGGATTCTCCACCTACACGACGCGATTTAGTCGCTTCGACTCAGACTTGACGCTCGATCCCAAGAACCTATCCGCTTCGAAGGTGGTGACAACCATCGATGCGACGTCGCTTGAGATGGACGCCGCGCCGCAGATGTGCCTGGATATTGTGAAGGGACCGCAGATGCTCGACACCGCGAAGTTTCGAGAGATCGTCTTTAAATCCGAAGAGGTCAGGATGACCGGGGCCAAGACGATGGAGATTGCCGGTACGCTGACGCTGCACGGCGTGACACGACCGATGGTCCTCGTGGCGACCTACAACGGGGGCTACGCCGGAATGCCGAACATGGACCCGCAGGCTCGCGTGGGATTTTCCGCGCACGGATCGTTGAAACGTTCAGATTTCGGTATCTCTTTCGGCGTGCCCGCCCCGGGTACCACGGTGGGCGTCGGCGACGCGATCGACATCTCAATTGAAGCGGAGTTCACCGGGCCGCCGTTGGTCATGCCTGCAGGCGCACACTAAGCGACGATGTCACTCGAGGGGTAGATCGCCGGCCAACCGCAGTTGGTGTCGGCTCACTTGACAGGAGACTATGATTCAATAATTCTAGATGTATGGAATCTAAGCTGGCCGTTGAGGCACTCGGGGCACTCGCGCAGGACAGCCGTCTGCAGGTCTATCGGTTGCTGGTCCAGGCCGGTCCCGAGGGAGTGCCCGCGAGCGAGATCGCGGAGCGCTTGAGGATTCCAGCTAACACCCTGTCGTTTCACCTGAAGACCCTGAGTCACGCCGACCTTGTGCACGCTCGCCAGGAGGGACGGTTCATCTATTACTCCGCGAACTATGAGCAGATGAACGCGCTGCTCGGATTTCTGACGGAGAACTGCTGCGGCGGGCGCAGCTGTATGCAGGCTCCCGCACCCCGCAAGAGGAGAGTTTCATGAAGCGTTTCCACGTTCACGTGTCGGTTGCCGACTTGAGTGCGAGTATCCGTTTCTATACCGAGCTCTTCGGCAGCAAGCCCACGATCGTGAAGCCGGATTACGCCAAGTGGATGTTGGACGACCCGCGCATCAACCTCGCAATCTCGACGCACCATCAACCCGTCGGCGTCAATCACCTGGGGGTTCAGGTGGACTCCGACGAGGAATTGCGCGCTATGCAAACCCAATTGCGGTCGGCCGATGCCCGGATGATCCAGGAGAACGAGCAGCCATGCTGCTATGCCCGGTCGGACAAGTACTGGGTGACCGACCCGAGCGGGATCGCCTGGGAGACGTTCCATACCCTGACCAGCATTCCCGTATATGGAGAAGATACGGCAGTGTTCGATCACGGCACCTCGCAAAAGGCAGGGAGCAGCGGCGCCTGTTGCGACAGATGAGCCCATCTTCCAAGTCGAGGATTCGCCTGGGGCAACGGGCCGACATGCCCGCCGTCGTGGCGCTCCTGCAATCGGCCAAGTTACCGACAACAGACCTCGCGTCCACGGTGGAGCTACGCACCTGGGTGATGGAGTCGAGTGGTTCGCTCCACGGGGTCATAGCCCTCGAGCGGTTCGGCTCGGACGGACTCCTCCGTTCCCTGGCCGTAGAGCCCGGGTACCGTCACCTCGGTGTTGGCCGCGAGCTCGTCGGACGACTGGAACACGATGCATTGGAGAGCGGGGTCAAGAAGCTCGTCTTACTGACCGAGACTGCGGAGTCCTTTTTCCAGTCTCTTGGTTACGAGAGAGTCGATCGTGGTGTTGTGGGCAATGCAGTGAAGGAGTCTGCGGAGTTCCGGTCTCTATGCCCGGCCTCGGCTGCATGCATGGCGAAAACGCTGGTAAGTCCGTCCGCACCGAAGCCGAGTCATGCCTGATCGGCCTTACAACGTGCTGTTTCTCTGCACCGGCAATTCCGCGCGCAGCATCATGGCCGAGGCCCTCATTAACCAATCAGGGGGCGGGCGATTCCGCGGCTTCAGCGCTGGCAGTCATCCCAAGGGCGCGGTGCATCCGATCGCTCTCGAATTGCTCAAGCACATGAACCTCCCGACCCAAGGCCTGCGAAGCAAGGCCTGGGAGGAGTTCGCCGCACCAGGGGCGGCGCCACTCGATTTCGTGTTCACGGTCTGTGACAACGCCGCCGGTGAGGTTTGCCCGTATTGGCCTGGGCAACCGATGACCGCGCACTGGGGCGTGCCTGATCCGGCGGCCGTTGAGGGATCGGATACCGACAAGTGGGTCGCCTTTCGGGAGGCATTCAGAATGCTCGACAACCGCATCAAGATCTTCACCAGTCTCCCGCTCGCCTCACTCGATCGAATCAAGCTGCAGGAGTGCCTGGATGCGATCGGCAACGCACCACCACGGGAGGGAGCGCAATGACTCTCGTTCGGCGCCTCGGCGCCGAGGGGATCGGCTCGTTGCTCCTCGCAGCAACCGTTATCGGCTCGGGCGTCATGGCTGAGCGGCTGGCTAACGGCAACATGGCGGTCGCCCTGCTCGCCAACACGGCCGCCACGGTAGCTGTGCTGGCGGTGCTCATCGCTTTGCTGGCGCCCATTAGCGGTGCTCACCTCAACCCGGCCGTCACACTGGTGCAGACGCTCCGTGGGAGGCTGCCGTGGCGCGCGGCGGTATCGTATGGAGCGGTCCAGGTACTCGGATGCTGCCTTGGCGCCGCACTGGCACATGTGATGTTCGCACTGCCGTGGCCGCAGTTTTCGGCGCATGCACGTACGGGGACGGGGCAGTGGTTGGCGGAGGCCGTGGCTACGGGTGGGCTTGTGCTTGTGGTGCTGGGGCACCGGAAGCCGCGGGATGCTCCCTGGATGATTGCCGCCTGGATCGGCGCGGCTTACTGGTTCACGTCGTCTACTTCGTTCGCAAATCCTGCGATCACAATTGCCCGCTCACTTTCGGATACTTTCGCAGGCATTCGGCCGGCCGACGTGCCGGCGTTCATTGCAGCCCAGCTGGCGGGCGCGCTAATAGCTCTTGGAGTCGGCCAGAGGCTTTTCGAGAGCGCCGACGCGCTCTCCGCCAAGGCAGATCTGCCTGAAGGCATAAACCATGAAGTACGCAGTTGAGGTCATCGGATGGATTGCGGCGGCAATGATGCTGTCGGCCTATCTGCTCCTTACCCGTGGCAGACTCAGCGCAGGATCCAGCACCTATCACTGGTTAAACATCCTGTCGGGAGCGGGGTTCATCGTAAACAGCAGTTGGAATGGCGCCTATCCGTCGGCGGCCATCAATGTCGTGTGGGCTGCGATTGGACTCTACGGCGTATTTGGTCGATCGAGGGCTGAATCAGCGGCGAAGCACCTGTGAAGTCCCAAAGCGCCCCGGCTGCATCAGGTAAACAATTCTGCCAAGTCCGCGGAGCCGACGGGCTTGATCAGGTACCGCTCGACCCCGGCCTCGCGCGCGAGCTCGCGACCGGAATGCTCACTGTCAGCCGTCAAGGCAATCAGTCTCAGGGTCCGTAGCCGCGGGTGCTGAGACAGATGCCGGGCGAGCTCGTAACCGCTCATGTCCGGCAGTTCGAGATCCACGAGCGCGACCGTGGGCACGAAATCGCCGGCCAGAGCAAGAGCAGCCGCGCCGGTGTACGCGACGCGCGCCTCACCGTACCCCGTCGATTGCAGCAATGACGCGAGAGCGTCGGCGGCACCCGCGTCGTCGTCGACTATCAATATGCGCGGCATATCGCCCCGCGCGCCGCCGGTGCCGTGTGCCACGGATTGTGTCGACAGATGCGCACCCACGACAGTCTGCTCAGCGAAAACTCACGGGCCGCGGGTGCTGGTTACGCGCTTCGAAGCTCTCGATCTGCCGTTCGGCTTCGTCGCGCGTGACGCCATAGGCCTCCTCAATCTTGCTCGCAAGGCGTGCGCGTCTGCCCTCAATCCAATCGAGGTGAGCGTCGGTGAGCCTCCCCCAGTTTGCATGCACCTCGCTCCTGAATCGCTGCCAGCTGGCTTCCACTACTTTCCAGTCCATCTTGAGGCTCCTGCGTTCCGCCGGTCCGCGCTTCGACTCAGCGTGATGTCGTACCGCCTTCATCTTCCCAACTCGCCAGCTGCGCCGCCTGCTGGATCACCTCTTGGTAGCGATCCACGGGCGGAGGGCTCTCAAGCGCGACCGTGTCGCACGTCGCCTCGGGAGGGGCTGCGGACGCCACCGCGAAGGTATCGTCCTCGCTGACCGTGTCCTCGTGCATGACCCCTCCCGGGAAGGCAATTCCCGGCTACACATGAGTTGGGGCCTTTCGCGCGTTTTAAAGGTGCAAACTGACACCTCGAGGATGTTTCCACCGACAGCGTGATAAGGACGTCGATGCGCCATTTCGTGTACAAGGGTAGTGCGCGCGCGCCGACCCGTCACGGGCCTGCTGCTAACGTGCGTGTCAATTTCACGGTGAAGTTTCGATGAGCCCACTGATTGAAACCGGCAAAGACGCTGTCAGACACGAGCGTGCGATAAGTTCGCTTTCCCATCGGAGCGGTGCACCGCTCGCACAAGTGCGGAGTCTGTTTGCGCAAGAATTTTCCAGACTTGAGCTGGGCGCCAAAGTTCGCTCGTACCTGGCGGTCCTTACGGCGTCCAAAGTGCGCGCAATGTTGCGTCGGAAAGACGCCTAGTGCCGAGAAGGACGGTCATGCAAGACGAGGGCTGTGGGGCTATACGCCCAGCTTGAGCTCTTACGCGCGAAACCCCGGTACGACACAGCGAGTTGCTGTAGAGTGCCTGTCGGGCTCGTGATCTTTCGGCTTGTCTGCCCTTGGCCCTGCGCCGTTCCGGCGCGTGTTCCGGCCAACGTCTGCCACCCTCGGAAAGTCTTTCGAACCAAGAGGCAGGGTCTTCCTGCTGATCTTCCCCTTTTGTTTTTGTGAGTAATTTCTAGTGACTAAACTATACGTTGGAAATCTTCCCTTTACGGCTACCGAGGATACCGTGCGCGGCCTTTTCTCGCCGCACGGAACCGTTGAGAAGCTCGTGCTGATCAGCGATCGCGATACCGGTCGTCCGCGTGGCTTCGGTTTCATCGAGATGGCGAGCGCTGATGCCGCGCGCGCCACGCAGGCTCTGAACGGCACCGATTTCGGCGGTCGTTCCCTCAAGATCAGCGAGGCGCAGGAGCGCGATCGCACTGCTACGGACGGACGCGGACCGCGCCGCTACTGAGAGCTCGGTTCGGCCTGTTGCTTGCGGCGTGCCCGGGGCCGCTTTGAGGCAGCACCGCGGGGTCTGCGCCACGCCAATGTCTCACTGACCCGGGCGGTGGCCGCCCGGCGGGTGCCAGCGCAAGGAGACTCATGCCCGAGGATGCGGTGACGGAAGCGCGACCCGCGGCCTCGGCGCGTGCGATCTATAAGCCGATCAGATTGAGAGCGCTCATCCGTCGAGCCTTGGGGCACCGGTCACGGCTCTCCCCTTGGGACAATGACGAGATCCTGCGAGCCGAGCTATTCAGCATCGAGCGCCTGGAGCAGCACGCCGCAAGCCTTGCCACGGCACAAGAAGTCACGGAGCGGCCGGCACGCCGCCGCTCGCTCCGCGTGCGGCTTCGGGACAACGAAGCAGTGCTGCTTGCAGCCTACCGAGACCTCGCCGCAGCAGCCGCCGAGGGTCACGCGATCTCGCCAGCCGCCGAGTGGCTGCTCGACAATTACCACCTGGTAGAAGAGCAGATCCGTGAGATCCGCCTGGACCTTCCGCCGGGCTTCTATCGACTGTTACCCAAACTGGGCAATGGACCCTTTGACGGCTATCCACGCGTGCTCGGCGTGGCCTGGGCTTTCGTGGCTCACACCGACAGCCGATTCGATCCCGAAACGCTGCGCCACTTCGTGCGCGCCTATCAGCGTGTGCAGCCACTGACTATCGGTGAGCTGTGGGCAGTCGCGATCACGCTGCGCATCGTACTCGTGGAAAATCTTCGGCGCGCTGCTGCACGCACGGTCAGCGGTCGTGCCGCGCGTCAGGAAGCGGATGCCCTCGCGGACCGGCTGCTGGGCGTCAACGGTCATACCGCTGACCCTGACGCCCTGCTGCAACAGGACTCAGACGCCGAATACCTCTCCCCGGCATTTGCGGTTCAGCTCGTCCAGCGCCTGCGGGACCAGGATCCGAAAGTGACGCCAGCCCTGCACTGGCTGGAGGACCGCCTGGCGGCGCAGGGAACGACTGCGGACGAGATCGTGCGCGACGAGCATCAGCGCCAGGGCGCCTCGAACGTGACGGTCCGCAACATCATTACCAGCATGCGCTTGCTCTCGGATGTCGATTGGCCGGAGTTCTTCGAAAGTGTAAGTCTGGTTGACGAGCTGCTGTGCTCCGGCAGTGACTTTGCCGCAATGGATTTTCCCACGCGCAACCTTTACCGCGGGGCAATTGAGCGCTTTGCGCGCGGCTCGAAACTGTCGGAGCTCGCGGTCGCAGGCGCGGCCCTGGCAGCCGCCAATGACCTGGCCGCGCCAGTCGAGCCTGGCGACGGTCGCCGTCGTGATCCCGGGTACTACCTGCTCGCAGGCGGCCGGCGGGCCTTCGAAGCGACCATCGGTTATCGGCACTCTGTCTTCAGATGGCCGCGCCGGTCGGCACCGACCAGCGGCGTGCGGGACTACGTAGCTGCGATCATGCTGCTGACGGCCGTCGTCCTGTCGCTGCCGTTACTGGTGCTCAACACGCGGGGAATCTCCGAGGCGCAACTGGCGTTGCTCGCACTCCTCGGCCTGATTCCGGCGCTCGATACCGCCATCGCGCTGGTGAATCGCGCCGTCATGAGGGGGTTCGACGCAACGATCCTGCCCGGCCTCGCATTGCGTGACGGTGTTCCGCAGCATCTGCGCACGATGGTGGTCGTACCCACCCTGCTCACCACTCGCGCCGCACTCGAAGAGCAGATCGCCCGCCTCGAGGTTCACTACCTCGCCTCCCCGGAGGGCGAGCTTTACTTTGCGCTGCTCACGGACTGGAGCGACGCTCCGACCGAAAACGCTGCCGGAGATGAGACGTTGCTCGCGACCGCGGGCGAGGCAATTGCGCGACTCAACCAGGTTCACGGCAGGGCTGCGGCGGGTGAGCGCTTCCTCCTGCTGCACCGTCGGCGCGTCTGGAGCGACGTGCAAAGACAGTGGATGGGGTGGGAACGCAAGCGCGGCAAGCTTCACGAACTTAATCGCCTGCTGCGCGGAGCGACCGATACGAACTTCCTGGACGTCAACGGCGATCCCCCCGAGGTTCCGCCGGGCGTGCGCTACGTCATTACGCTGGATGCCGACACCAGGCTGCCGCGGGAAACGGCACGCCGCCTGGTCGGCAAGATGGCCCACCCGCTGAATCACCCGCGGTTCGACGCCACAGCCGGACACGTGGTCGAGGGATACGCCGTCCTGCAGCCTCGGGTCACGCCTTCCCTGCCAGTCGGTCGCGAGGGTTCGCTCTTTCAGCGCGTCTTTTCGAGTGCCGGCGGTATCGATCCGTATGCCGGCGCCGTGTCGGATGTCTACCAGGATCTCTTCGGTGAGGGCTCGTACGTGGGCAAGGGCATCTACGATGTGGATGCCTTCGAAGCTGCGCTCGCCGGCCGAGTATCGGACGGCACACTGCTCAGTCACGATCTGTTCGAGGGGCTCTTCGCGCGCGCGGGCCTGGTCTCCGACGTCGAAGTCGTCGAGGAATTTCCCTCGAGGTACGACGTCGCTGCGGCACGCCGCCACCGCTGGGCGCGTGGCGACTGGCAACTGCTGCCCTGGATCCTCGGAAGGCGCGACGCGGCGGGTGCCGTTCGGGGCGGTAGCGGCCTGCCGCCGATCGGCCTGTGGAAGATGCTGGATAATCTGCGACGTACCTTGTCGGCACCGTCGAGTGTCGCGGCGCTGCTGGCCGGCTGGTTGTTGCTCCGCAACGGCGCTCTGGTCTGGACCGTCTTCATTTTACTGACGATTGGCTTGCCGGCCCTGCTGCCGATCATGGCGGCTGTCATCCCGCGCCGTGCCGGCGTCAATGCACGCAGTCACCTTCGCGCGCTGCGCAAGGACACCTGGCTGGCTGCGTCCCTCACCGCCTTCCTGATCGTTTTTCTCGCACATCAGGCATGGCTGATGATCGATGCGATCGGTCGAACGCTGTTTCGTCTGTGCGTGAGTCGGCGCAACCTGCTGCAGTGGGTCACTGCAGCGCAGACGAACCTCAGGCCCCAGTTTGATCTCGGCAGCGCCTATCGCCGCATGAGTGGAAGTGTGCTCATCGCGCTGATTGCCGCGGCGCTCGTTGGCCAGCTGCGGCCGGACGCCTGGCCTGCGGCAATGCCATTCGTGCTCCTGTGGATCGCGTCCCCCGCCATTGCCGTGTGGATCAGCCTCTCGCCACTCGTTGCCGGTCGCCTGACGGTCACGGATGCAGACGCCCGGGCGTTGAGACTGGTGGCGCGCCGCACCTGGCGCTACTTCGAGACATTCGTTACCGCGGACGACCATATGCTGCCGCCGGATAACTATCAGGAGGATCCGCGTGCGGTGCTGGCGCATCGGACCTCTCCCACCAACCTCGGCCTGTACCTGCTGTCAGCCGTCGCCGCCCGCGACTTCGGCTGGACAGGGACGATCGATACGGTTGATCGGTTGGAAGCAGCGCTTGTGACGATGAGCCGCCTGCAGCGGTATCGCGGTCATTTCTACAACTGGTACGACACACGGGATCTGCGCCCCCTCGATCCGCGCTACGTCTCGTCCGTGGACAGCGGCAACCTCGCGGCGCATCTCATTGCACTGGCCAATGCGTGCCGCGAGTGGATCGAGGTCCCGGTGGCTGCTGGGCTGTCATGTGACGGGATCGCAGACGCACTGCAGCTCGCGCGCGAAGCCCTTCACGACCTTCCCAACGACCTGCGAACGCACACCGTCGCCTCTGTACAGCTTGAACACGCCATCGATCTCCTCGCCGTTGCGCTTGAGGACGGTCAGGCGCAAGGCGATGACCCGGCAGCTCGACCGGCGAGGTTGGTACCTCTGGCCGCCACTCTTGCCGACATTGCGCGGGCGCTGGCCGGTGAGCTGGGTGATGACGTGACCGGCGAGGTACTTTTCTGGACCGAGGCCGCGCGACGGTCGGTCGAGAGCTGGCAGCGGGATGTCGAGCTGACGGAGGCGGCCATCTGCGCTCTGCGTCAACGGCTCGCGGCCCTCGAGTCAACTGCGCGGGAAATGTTCGACGCGATGCAGTTCGGCTTTCTGCTTGATCCCGAACGCCGGCTCCTCTCGATCGGCTATCGCGCGACCGAGGGCACGCTCGATCCGAGCTGCTACGACCTGCTCGCCTCCGAGGCGCGCCTGGCGAGCTTCGTCGCCATCGCCAAGAACGACGTCCCTGCGCGCCATTGGTTTCGGCTCGGACGTGCGGTTACGCCGGTCGGCCACGGGGCAGCGCTGATCTCCTGGTCGGGGTCGATGTTCGAATACCTGATGCCCTCGCTCGTCATGCGTGCGCCATTCGGGAGTCTTCTGGAACAAACCAACCGCCTGATTGTTCAGCGCCAGATCCACTACGGAGCCGAGCTCGGGGTTCCCTGGGGCGTTTCCGAATCCGCCTACAACGCCCGCGATCTGGAGCTCACCTACCAATACTCGAACTTCGGCGTGCCGGGCCTGGGGCTCAAACGCGGCTTGAGCGAGAACGCGGTGATAGCGCCATATGCGACCGCCCTTGCCGCGATGGTCGATCCGACGCGCGCGACGCTCAATTTCGCGAAACTGATTGCGATCGGTGCGCGTGGTCGATACGGCTTTTTTGAAGCGCTCGATTACACCCGCAGTCGTCTGCCGGAAGGGTCCGAAGTTGCCATCGTGCGGGCGTTCATGGCCCATCATCAGGGTATGAGCGTGGTTGCCGTCGCCAACGTTCTCTTCGACGGGAAGATGCGCGAACGGTTTCACGCCGAGCCCCGCATCCAGGCGACGGAATTGCTATTGCAGGAGGGCGCGCCGCGTGATGTCTCGGTCGCTCATCCCCGGGCCGAAGAAGTCCGCACGGCAGCCCGAGTCGGCGATGTGCAATTCCCCGAAGCGCGGCGTCTGACGACTGCGCACGAATCAACGCCGCAAACCCATCTGCTCTCGAACGGGCGCTACTCGGTGATGCTCACCGGCGCCGGTTCCGGTTCCAGTCGCTGGCGCGATCTCGCCGTAACGCGCTGGCGCGAGGATCTCACACGCGACGACAGCGGCAGCTATTTCTTCCTGCGTGACATCGAAAGCGGTGCCGTGTGGTCGGCGGGCTACCAACCAACCGGCGTGGAGCCTGACAGCTACGAGGTGAACTTAAGCGAAGATCGGGCCGAATTCATTCGCAGCGACGCCGCGATCACCACGATGCTGGAGGTGCTCGTGTCCCCCGAGGATGACGCCGAGGTTCGCCGCATATCTATCGTGAACGGCGGCAATCGCACGCGCGACCTGGAGGTCACATCCTACTCCGAGCTCGTGCTGGCACCGGCCGCCGCCGATACGGCACATCCGGC
>Ga0307476_10002433_pt1 | contig 11155 bp, 6 predicted proteins | sample atmos_gasesECM2C_2_FD_203314 | JGI IMG/M metagenome (GOLD analysis project Ga0307476, IMG submission 203314) | Hardwood forest soil microbial communities from Morgan-Monroe State Forest, Indiana, United States - atmos_gasesECM2C_05 | ecosystem: Environmental > Terrestrial > Soil > Temperate... | reverse complement strand
TGCCGCCCCCCCCCCCACCTCGCGCCGCCGCGACCCCAGATTCCTCGCCGCCGCGTCCGGCGGCGATGCCGCCGCCGGCCCCACCTCGCGCCGCCGCGACCCCAGATTCCTCGCCGCCGCGTCCGGCGGCGATGCCGCCGCCGGCCCCACCTCGCGCCGCCACGACCACGGGTGCCTCGCCGCAACGACCGGGGGCGATGCCGCCCCCCGTGCCGCGTCGCGCCGCCGCGACCGCGGATCCCTCGACGCCGCGCGGGTCCCGGCTCGCGCACGGGTCTCACAGCTTCGCCACGCCTGGCGCGCCCGCGCTCGTCCCGGCGCCGCCGCGCGAGGGCGTCGCGGGCGATGCGAGCGGCGGTGACGCGCGCGCGACTCCGGTCGATCACGCAGTCCCCGGCACCGGCACGAGGCCCGCCCCATGAGCACCGCCATCGCGCACCCGGTCGCTCCGCCGCACGGCGAGCCCGATTCGCCGTGGGCCGCGCTGCGCGGCGCCGCGCTGTTCCGCGACGCCACCGACGACGTGCTCGCCCGGCTGGCGGCGGGCGGCCTCGTGCACCGCGTCGAGCTCGCGCGCGACACGCCGGTCGAGATCCCGCCGGGCGTGCAGGGCGCGTTGTGCCTGGTGATCTCCGGCCAGATCGCGATCGGCGTGTTCGATCCCGTGGCGCTCGCCGGGCGCGGCCGGCAGCGCGACGCGGCGCTCGGCGAGAAGGACGGCACGCTGATGCCGCCCGGTCCCCTGGCCCGTGCCGCGAGCCGCAACCTCGCGCTGTTCGGCGGCGGCGAGCTGTTCAACCTCGAGGCGATCGCCCGGGCCGCGCCGGGCGACGGCGGCGTTCGCGTCGCCGCGTTCTCGCTGACCCGCGCCCAGGTGCTCGTGATCGCCGGCGACGCGGTGAGCCGGCTCGCCGGCGACGCCCCCGACGTCGTCCAGGCGATCGGCGCGGCGCTCGCCGCCACCAGCGCGCGGTTGCGCTCGATCACCGGGATCCAGCACGAGATCCTCGACTTCTACGTGCGCCACGGCCTGTCGGTCGCCGGCCCGACCGTGCGGCTGCGCCAGCTCGACCTGTGCATCGACTGCAAGCAGTGCGAGGAGGCGTGCGAGGACCGGCACGGCGCCCAGCGCCTGACCCTCGGCGGCTACGAGCTCGGCCTGCTCGACTTCGTCTATACCTGCCGGACGTGCAGCGACGCGCGCTGCCTGTCGCCGTGCGAGCACGACGCGATCAAGCGCGACGCCCGCACCGGCGAGGTCGTGATCCACGAGGACCGCTGCATCGGCTGCAGCCTGTGCGCGCTGTCGTGCCCGTACGGCGCGATCCAGATGGTCGATGTCGCCGAGCCCGAGATGCCGGCGTTCCATCCCCGGTTCAAGGCCCGGCTCGACCGGACCGGCAAGCTCGCCTTCGGGCCCGGCAAGGGCCGCAAGGCCCCCGCGCGCCGGATCGCCAGCAAGTGCGATCACTGCGCCGGCTACGCCGATCAGGCCTGCGTCTCGGCGTGCCCGACCGGCTCGCTGATCGAGCTGTCGCCCGCGGCGCTGTTCCGCGAGCGTCCCGAGCCCACCGGCGCGCCCGCACCCGGCGCGACCGTCCGCGGCCGCAAGCGGCTCGACGTCCTGCCCACCCGGCCGTTCGTCGATGGCCTCGCCGTCCGCGACTCCGGCGCGGCGCGGGTCCGCACCCGCAAGCTCGGCCTCCTGATCTGGGTGCTCGGTCTGGGCGCGTTCACCGGCGTCCTCGCCGAGGTCGTGCTGCGCTGGTTCGTGCCGAGCTGGTCGGTCAGCTACCAGCTGATGCGGCAGGACGGCGTCGAGGCCGCGGTCGCCGAGATGAACGTCAGCTACCTCGCGGGAACCAGGCTCGCGCTGACCTGCGGCTACCTCGGCACCGCGCTCATGGTGCTGTCGACGGCGTACCTCCTGCAGCGCCGGTTCGGCTGGTTCCACAGGACCGCGACCAACCAGTTCTGGCTCGACGTTCACCTCATGACCGGCATCGTCGGCCCGCTGTTCATCGTCCTGCACTCCGCGCTGCGCCTCACCACCTGGGTCTCGGTCCCGTTCTGGAGCATGGTCGCCGTCGTGATCTCGGGGGTGCTCGGGCGCTACCTCTACACCCTCGTCCCGTCGCTGACCAGCAAGCACGACCTCGCGATCCTCGCCCACCGCCGCGCGATCACCGAGCTCGCGGCCGATCACCCCGCCGCCGGCGACCACGCCCACCAGATCCTCGAGCGCGAGGCCCGACGCTCCGAGACCGCCTGGGCGATCGGGCTCGTGCCGCTGCTCGCCTGGGTGCTCGCCGATGACGTGCGGCGGATCTGGACCCGCGGTCGCGACCGCCGCGTCCTCGCGCGCATGGCCCCGCGCAAGATCGCTCGCCAGATCGCGCACCGGATCGACCGCGTGGTCGTGTTCGAGCGCCGCAAGGAGCTCGCTCCCCGCGGCAAGGCGCTGCTGCGCTCGTGGAAGCGCGTCCACGCGCCGTTCTCGATCGTGCTGCTGGTGACCATGCTCGCGCACATCGCGTTCGCGCTGCATCTCCTGTGAAGCACGCGCCGCACGACGCCGCGAGGGGCAGGGCGAGGCCGCGGCTTGGCCGGAGCGGACGCGGCGGCCTGGCCGGGTCGGGCGAGCTCGCGCGCGGACCGGTCCGGGGGGTGCTTCCGTGGCCGGCATGCGCTGGACTGGACGTGGCCTCGCCCTCCTGCTGTGGTGGTTCTCGACATCGGGTGCTGGATGCGGCGGCAGCGCGACCGCGCCCGACGCCGGATTCCCCGACACGGCGCTCGACGCGGCTCCGGATGCGCCCTCGGTGGACGCCGCGCGGCCGGTTCGCCACCTCGGGATCGAGGTCGATCAGCCGGCGGGGTTCGACCACGGGGCGCAGATCGACCGGGTCGCGGCGTTCGGGGTCGACGCGATCCAGCTCACGTTCCCGTGGACCGCGTTCGAACCCGACGGCAACGGCCTCGATGACCAGGCGCTCGGATTCCTGGGCGCCGGCATGGCGTTCTATCGCGACAGGCACCTGCGCGTGCTGCTGTCGGTGCCGATCGTCGATACCGTCGCCACGTTCGTGCCGTCCGATCTCGCGGGCAAGCCGCTCGACGCCGCGGCGGTGATCGCGCGCGCCGAGGCGATGATCGCGGCCGTCCTGTCCCATACCGGCAGCGAGCTGTCCTACCTCGTGCTCAGCAACGAGGTCGACATCAACCTGGGCGACGGTACGCCGTCCTGGGCCGAGCTCGACGCGGGCTGCGCACCTACCGCGATGACGCGAAGCTGGCGTGGGCGCGGTTCGCCGCGGCGGCGCAGGCCCGCGCGTTCGGCCCCTGACCCCGGCGCTCGGCTACGGCCTGGCCGGGGCGGGCGCGGCGGGCCTGGCCGGGTCGGGCTTGCCGGGCGTGGGCGCGGCCGGAGCGGGAGCCGCGGGGGCCGGTGGCTTCTCGGCCGGCGCGGGCGGCTTCTCGGCCTCGGCCTTGGCGGTGTCGTCGCCGAGCGAGGCGGGGAGCGGCGGCAGCTCGTTGATCGCCGGCAGCAGGGCGATCTCGATCCGGCGGTTCCTCGCGCGGTCCTTGGAGACCGGATCGTTCTCGCCGGCGCCGGCGGCCACCAGGTTCTTGGGGTTCATGCCGGCCTGGACCAGGACGCGGGTGACGGTGAGGCCGCGCGCGGTCGACAGCTCCCAGTTGTCCTTGTAGGTGGTGCTCTTGAGCGGCTGATCGTCGGTGTGGCCGACGACGAGGAACCGGCGCTCGGCCAGCCGCTTGAGGTTGAAGCCGACCTCGAGCACGGCCATCTTGCCGGACTCCGAGAGGTCCGCGCTGCCGGACGGGAACAGGACCTCCGAGGGCAGCGACAGGACGAGGCTGCCGCGCCGCGAGGTGACCTTGAGCTGGCCGGTGTCGATCATCTTGGCGAACTGCTTCTGGATGTCGGCGATCGCGGCGAGCCGCTTCTCGGCCTCGGCGCGCTGGACCTGGAGCGCGGCCAGCTCGTCCTTGGAGGCGCTGAGGTTGTTCGACAGCGCGGTCATCTGGACGTCCTGCTCGTGCGACCGCTTGTCCTGGTCCTGGAGCTTCTTGTTGTTGTCGTCCAGCAGCTTGTTGCAGCCCTCGTATTTCTTGGTGGCCTCGTCGATCTGCGGCTTGACCTTGTCGAGGCTGGTCCGGCACGCGGCGAGATCCTCGCCGCCGGCCCGGGCCTCCTTGCGGTACTGCCAGGCGTAGTTGGCAACGGCAGCCGTGGCGCCGGTCATCGCGAGCGCGAACAGCCACAGGCGCCAGGGGAACGGCCGGTACTTGCGCAGTTTCCCGGGCTTGCTGTCGTCGGTGTCGGGCTTGGCCATCGGACCTCCGCCCTGGACGATAGCGCCCGAACGGGCCCGCGCCAGGGGCTGATCAGCGGAGATGTGAGCCGGTGTGACGAATCGCCCCACGTTCAGACGCGCGGGGTCAGATCGGCGGCGGACACGGTCTCCTGGTAGAACCGCTCGCCGTCGGCGCCCAGGCCGGTCAGCGTCAGCTGGTCCCCGGCGATGTCGATCAGGCCGGCGTTGTACCGCACGGCGCGGAACAGCACGCCGGGCACGGCGGGAGGCGGGATGCCGAGGCCGCGCGCGAGCGGGCCGACCTGCATCTCGCGGACGCCGAAGGCGTGGCGGTGGGCGGCGAACCAGTGCTGATCGGCGCTCGCGAACAGCACGCCGGGCGTGCCGATCAGCGCCGCGAGCAGCGCATCGCGCTCGGTCGTGAACGACGCCCAGTGGTCGTCGCCGGTGCCGTAGTCGAGCGGGATGCTGGTGAGGATCAGCTTGAAGGTGGCGGTGCTGGAGGTCGCGCCGTCGATCAGCCAGCCGTGCTGCTCGGCGCCGAGCATGGTCTTCGACGCGTCGTCGGCGGCGGTGTTGGCGCTGCGGAACCGCCGGCAGTCGAGCAGGAAGCACTCGAGGTGTGCGCCCCAGCGCCAGCGCCGGTAGCGGACCTCGCCGGCGGCGGCGCGCTGTGGAAAGAACTCGTCCCAGACCTGCAGCGCGGCGGCGTAGCGCGCCGGCTCGTCGAGACGAGCCCGGCCGTCCCAGTCGTTGCGGACCTCGTGGTCGTCGTAGATCGCGTACATGCCGCACGCCTCGTGCAGCGCGCGCACGGGGGGATGGGTGCGGAGCTCGAGGTGGCGGGAGCGGTACTGGTCGACGGTCATCGCCGGCGGGCCGTTGTCGGTGTACGGGAAATCGCCGATCGAGATCACGATCTCGGGCTCGGCGGCGATCAGGGCGTCGAGCATGCCGCTGGCGAACGCGGGGTTCGGGTCGCAGTCGGCGGACACCGCGACGCGGACCGGCCGCGGGTCATCGGCGCGCGGAGCGGTGCGCACGCGGTGGGTGCCGAGCGCGCGGCCCGCGATGCGGACGGTGACGTCGTGGGCGGTGTCGGGGAGCAGCCCGGTGAGCACGAGCCGGCCGATCGCGCCGTCGAGGGCGACCCGGGCGCCGGTGACCGTCCGGCCGCCGGCGGTCGCGGTGACCTCGGCGAGCGCCCCGGCGCGGTCGGCCCACAGCGCGATGACGACCGAATCCTCGTCGGGATCGAGCGCGGCGCTCGCGGCGGCGGGGTCGTTGTCGCCGCAGGTCACCAGCCAGGTGGCGGCGCCGATCGCGCGCAGGAAGTCTCGCCGGCTGAGCGGTGCGGCCACGCGGGGAGGGTAGCGCAGGCGCACGCCGCGCGAGGCCGATCGCGCAGGCCGGTCGCGCAGGCATGGTGCGTCGCGCGCGGCCGTGCGAGGCTACGCGCGTGACGCCGACTCGCCTCGAGATCGCAGGGCTGACCACGCGGATCCTCGGTCCGTCCGACGCCCGGCTGACCTGCGTGCTCTTGCACGGCTTCGGCGCGTCCGGCGAAGATCTGGTCGGCCTCGCCGGGGAGATCGACGCGCCGGTCCGGCTGGTGTTCCCGGCCGCGCCGCTCGAGCTCGGCGGGATGTACGGCGACGCGCGCGCGTGGTGGTTGCTCGATCCGGCCCGGCTGGACGCAGCCGTGCGGCGCGGCGCGCCGCTCGACCTGCGCAACGATATCCCCGACGGGCTGGCCGAGGCGCGCGACCGCGTGGTCCGGCTGCTCGACGAGCTCGCGGCGCGGTTCGCGATCGGCGACGACTCGCTGGTGCTCGGCGGATTCTCGCAGGGCGCGATGGTGTCGCTCGACGTCGCGCTGCACCGGCCCCGGCCGCCGGCCGGGCTGATCCTGATGTCCGGCACGCTGCTCGCCGAGGCGGTGTGGCAGCCGCGGATGGCGTCGCTCGCCGGCGTGCCGGTGATCATGTCGCACGGCCGGCACGACCCGCTGCTGTCGTACCCCGTCGCCGAGCTGCTGCGCGACCGGCTCACCGAGGCCGGCGCCGCGGTCGACTGGCAGCCGTTCCCCGGCGGCCACGAGATCCCGCAGGCCGCGATCGATGCGGTGAACCGGCTGCTGCGCAAGCTCGCCGTGCGCTGAGTCGAGAACGGCAAGACCGAGCCGTACCTCAGGAACGAGGCTGCGCTCGAGGACAACCTGCTCGACAGCGTTGCACCGCGGCGCGGATGCGTCACCGATCACCGGCGCCGAGCTCGCGACCGGGCCAGACCGCGCGCCCTGCGGGTACGAAGTGGTCGCAGCTTCTTGCTCTCGCTCTCACTCTCACGTCGTCGCACGTCAGATCGCGCCTCACGCTGGCTCGAACACAGTTCCACGACTACCGTGCAGTGGTAAAAATTCATCGGCGCGACTGTTTGATTGCATGCCCGAATTGTTCCACTGCATGCCAATTGACAGATTGCCAGTAATTACCAGCGCAAGATCCCTCTGATATTGCCGCGGGTCGGAGATGCAGCCTGGCGCGGCGGCGCACAACGCTGCGGATGTTCGCGACACGACATCACGAAGAACGGGAGTGATACGGAATCATTGATGGCCTGTCAGCGTGGAGTCTGTGCCCTCATGTCATGAGACCCACGTCGTCTCCCGACCTCGAGCGCGATACCCATCGGTGTAAGAGGCGAGCGACGATGTCCGCGCAGCGACATCCGATCATGGCGCGCAGTCCTGGACTGACCAGTCAATCCGCGACTCCCGCGACGGCATGGCGATTGCTGCCGGAGCGATCATGTCATCGACATGCTCGATCGCACATACGGAACGCCGGGCAGGGGTGCCTCGCCACTCGCAGTCTGATTGCCATCGGTCTCACGAGTGACCCTGGGGCCGGAAATGGAGCGAGGTTCGCACGATACGACCATGGGTGGCGCAGGTCATCCCGTCATGGCGGAACATGGTAGTGCTGGCGTTGCCGAGATATCGGTAAAGCGAGCGACGATCGGGACATACCGCATCCTGAAGACGATCGGCGCGGGGGGCATGGGTACGGTGTACCTCGGGCAGCACACGCTGCTCGGTCGCATGGCCGCGGTCAAGGTCTTGCTCCCGTCGTTGTCGGCGAGTGCCGAGATCGTCGAGCGGTTCTTCAATGAAGCACGCGCGGTCACGCTGATCGCCGATCCTGGCATCGTCCAGATCTTCGATTTCGGCTACCACGGCGACGGCCGGGCGTTCATCGTCATGGAGCTGCTCGATGGTGAGTCGGTGGCACGGCGCCTCCGGCGCATCGGGCGGTTCGCTCCCGCCGAGTGCTTGCGGCTGGCCCGCCTGATCTCGACGTCCCTCGCGGCCGTTCATGACAAGCGGATCATCCACCGCGATCTCAAGCCTGCAAACATCTTCATCGTTGGTGATTCCGCGGTGACCGGTGGCGAGCGCGCCAAGATCCTCGACTTCGGGATCGCGAAGCAGGCCGGAGCCGATGCCGGGAAGCGCAGGACGCAGACCGGCATCCTGATGGGGACGCCGATGTACATGTCTCCCGAGCAGTGCCGCGGTATCGGTGACATCGACCATCGCTCGGACATCTACTCGCTCGGCTGCGTCCTGTTTGCCATGTTGACCGGTCAGCCTCCGTTCGGCCGGGGAGCCCCCGGCGAGCTCGTCGTCGCGCACCTTCACCAGCCGCCGCCGCTCGTCGCTTCCCGCGTCCCCGGGATTCCCGATGTCATCGACGCCATCCTCCAGCGCTGCCTGAACAAGTCGCCAGACGAGCGGTTCCAGTCCATGATGGAGCTCGCCCACGCGATCGGCGCTGCCGAGCAGGCGCTGGCGCGGCCGAGCGCGAGCGCCATCGCCGTCGCGCCCTCGAGTACGCAGGCGGATGTCATGCCAGCGCCGCTGCTCGAGGCGCAGCGCCCGGTGATCCTCAGCGGTACGGTCCAGGCGGCACCTGGTACCGGAGGCGTCGACACCGTGGCTTCGGGGCCGACCACGCTGGACGACGTCAGCGGTCAGTCGATCGCGCACGCGGCGCCGCCTGGCATGAGCCTGCGCAGGCTCGCGGGCATTGTCATCGCGGCGAGCCTGGTCGGCAGCCTCGGCGCGGTCGCGTGGTCTGGCATCGAGCACACCACGCCGCCGCCCGCCGCGGCGGTCGAGGCCGCCCCGGGCATGCCGCAGACTCGGTCCGAGCGTGACAGCGCGCGCGCGGCCGCGGTCCCGCTGGACGCCGGGGTCGAGACCATGGCGCTCCCGGTACGCGCGACACCCGACGCAGCGCTCGACGCCGCGCCGGCGCAGGCGACTGCCCCGGCGCCAGCGCCGCCGCACCGACCGAAGCGAACCAGCCGATACGCATCTCCACCCGAGGTGAAGGACCCACATGAGCATTCGAAGACAGCGGAACGCCCTGATATTCATCGATCCACCGACGCGTCACCGGAGAGCGATCCCCAGGACGTGGATCGCGGCGACTAGCGTGGTGCTCGGTGCGCTCGGTTCCAGCCCGGCGCATGCCCAGAATGCCAGCGCCGAGGCCCTGTTCGTGGAAGGCGGCAGGCTGATGGCCGATGGCAAGCTGGCGCAGGCGTGCGAGGCATTCGAGGCATCGAATCGCGCCGAACCGCGGGCCGGCACGCTGATCCGCCTCGGAGACTGCCGGAAGCAGGGCGATCAGCTGGCCTCGGCGTGGTCCGCCTACAAGGACGCGCTGATCCGCGTCAAGGACGACCGCAAGCGCAAGATCGCCACTGCGAAGGCCGCGGCGCTCGAGCCTCGGCTCTCGCACCTGACGATCTCGGTCTCCGATGACAGTCGCATCGAAGGGTTGGTCATCGTGTACGATGGTCGGTCGTTCGATCCGGTGCTGTGGAATCGAGCATTGCCGGTCGACGGGGGCGAGCACGTCATCGCGGCGCGTGCGCCGGGCCACGAGGACTGGCAGACCACCGCGCGGGTCGACGTCGCGCACGATCAGGTCACGGTCGAGGTACCGCGACTCGTGGAGATCCGCCGGACCGTATCGACGTCGATCCCCCCCGTGGCGGAGCCGGACCGGCGAGCGACACCTGGCGATGCCGGCGCGCCCGAGGCGGCATCGTCAGATAGTGCGTTGACGACCCGGAGAAAGCTGGCGATCGGCTTCGCGGGTGCAAGCATCCTCAGCGCGGTGGCCGGTGCGGCCCTGGGGAGCCTGGCGCAGGCCAAGCTGAACGACGCACTCATGCTGTGTCACGAACGCGCCGCGCCGTGCGCGCAGGCGGGGCAGGCCAACGCGTTGATCGAGTCCGGCAACGCGCGGGCATCCGAGGCGAACGTGGCATTCGGTGTTGCGATCGCAACGGTGCTCGGCGCCGGGGTGCTGTGGTTCACGGGAGCACCCGAGTCCGAGCCTGCGGCTCGGATCGCCATCTTCCCACGGTTTGCACAGGGTAGCGCCAGTCTCGATGTCACCGGGAGGTTCTGATGTTGGCTCGTTCGTTCTCCATCCTGCTTGTCTCGCTGTCGGCGTGCTCGCAGCACGATCCGTTCCCCTTGCTCGACGCCGGGGGCGCGAACTCCCCGGGCATCGATGCCGGCGTGGCCGACACCAGCAGCCCCGATGCTGGCCCGGCCGATGCCGGGATCGTCCCGCCGTCGCCGCCACCCTGTGCGCAGCTCGGCCTGCCCTCCGTGCCGTCGCCCGCGACCGGTCGAGGGCCATGGTCGGCGACCGTCGCCGACCTGAATGCAGATGGGGCGCTCGATGTCGTGGTGGCCAGCCATGACGAGAGCATGGCCAACGTATTCCTCGGCAACGGCAACGGGACGTTCCGGACCAAGGCTCAGTATTCGACCGGTACCTGGCCAATCTCGGTGGCGATTGCGGATCTGAACAGCGACGGCAAGCTGGATCTCGTACTGGCGAACACCATCGGAAATTCGGTGAGTGTGCTCCTTGGTAACGGCGATGGCACGTTCCGTGCCGGCGTCGATTATCCGACAGGGGGCGCACCGGACTCGGTCGTGGTGGCAGACGTGAATCGCGACAGCAGGCTGGACCTCGTGGTCGCCAACGGCGGCACGAATACGGTCAGCGTGCTGCTCGGTAATGGGGACGGCACCTTCAAGATCAGGAGCGACTTCCCCACTGCAGCGCAGCCACAGTCGGTTGCCGTCGCGGATGTGAACGGCGATGGGAAGCCAGACGTCGTGGTGGCAGCCCTGGCCAGCAGCGTCGTGAGCGTTCTCCTCGGTGCGGGCGATGGTACGCTGCAGCTCCGGGTCGACTATCCGACGGGTGCCAGCCCGTATTCAGTCGCCGTGTCGGATGTGAACCACGACGGCAGGCTCGACATCGTGGTGGCCAACGGGGGTGCGAACACGGTCAGCGTGCTGGTGGGAAATGGCAACGGCGCGTTTCCATCCAGGAACGATTATCCGACGGGACTGAACCCGCGGTGGGTCACGGTGGCCGACATCGGCGGCGACGGCAAGGTGGACATCATCACGGCCAACTATGGCGCAGGCACGATCAGCGTGCTGCAAGGCACAGGCAGTGGAAGCCCTCCAGCGAGGGTCGATTATCCAACCATCGGCAATCCCGATTCGGTCGCCGTGGCAGACATGAACGGGGATGGCAAGGCCGATCTGGTCATCGCAAACTGGTCCGTCGGTGGAAATATGTGTGTGATGCTCGGCGATGGCAAGGGTCGCTTTCAATCCAGGGTGGATTATTCCAGCGGCCGGGCGCCGCGGTCGGTAGCGCTTGCCGATGTGAGCAATGATCACCTGCTCGACATCGTGGCGGCCA
>Ga0307476_10002432_pt1 | contig 11155 bp, 6 predicted proteins | sample atmos_gasesECM2C_2_FD_203314 | JGI IMG/M metagenome (GOLD analysis project Ga0307476, IMG submission 203314) | Hardwood forest soil microbial communities from Morgan-Monroe State Forest, Indiana, United States - atmos_gasesECM2C_05 | ecosystem: Environmental > Terrestrial > Soil > Temperate... | reverse complement strand
CTTACTGCTGCCCCCGATCAGTGCAGCTGCCTCGGCAAAGAAATTTATCTCTATCTTCCAAACGGAACTTCCGAAAGCACTTTAATGAAAGCTTCTTTCGATCGAGTGCTTTCGGTCGTCGCTACCACGCGCAACTGGAGAACCGTGAACACTATTCACCAGATGTGCCAGGAATGCCGCTGATGGCGCGGACGATTCTTGCGGCTCTCGGTGCGCTTTCGTTCGCTTTTCTGCTCTCCTGCTCCAATAAACCCGATCCCAACACCCTCGTGATGGTGATCGAATCGAGCCCCACGAACCTGGACCCGCGGGTGGGCGTCGATGCACAATCGGAGCGCATCGATAGTCTGATCTTCGACTACCTGGTCTTGCGCGGTGCCGATCTGAACGCAACCCCAGGGCTGGCCGACCGCTGGGAGGTTCCCGACCCACTGACCTATGTCTTTCATCTGCATCACGGCGTGAGATTTCATGACGGGCGTTCCCTCACCTCGCGGGATGTGAAGTGGACCTTCGATTCGCTGCTAGGCGGCAAAATTCGCAGTACTCGGGCCGCGGCGTATCGCTTTGTAGATCACATCGATTCCCCGGACGACTTCACGGTCATCTTTCACATGAAGGAAGCGGACGCCACATTGTTGTGGAATCTGACCGATGGGGCGGTCGGCGTCGTGCCCTGGGGCAGCGGCGATGAAATTTCTCGGCATCCTATAGGCTCCGGGCCTTTCAAATTCGTAAGCGCCGAAACTGACAAGGAAGTTGTCATCGAGCGCAACGATAACTACTGGGGCGAGAAAGTGAAGTTGGCGCGCGTTCGTTTCGCGGTGGTGCCCGACGCGACTACTGAGGCGCTTGAATTGCGCAAAGGAACCGGGGACATAGCCAGCAATTCACTCACTCCGGATACTGTCGTCACGCTCCAGCGCGAACCTTTCCTGGCCGTCGAACATGCGCCAGGCACCGAGATTCAGTATCTGGGGTTTAATCTGCGCGATCCTATTCTGAAGGATGTGCGGGTGCGCCAGGCCATCGCCTATGCTCTCGACCGCGGGCCCATGATCGAGTATCTGTGGCGCGGAGAGGCTCAACCGGCGCGCAGCGTTCTTCCCTCGCAAAGTTGGGCCTACAACGGAAATGTGCCGTCCTATGAGCACGACCCCGGGAAGGCTCGCGCTCTACTGGATGCTGCCGGCTATCCAATGGTGAACGGCGTGCGTTTCCATATCACCATGAAGACGTCCACTACTGAGAGCACTCGATTGATGGCAGCCGTCATACAACAGCAGTTGCGTGAGGTGGGAATTGCGCTCAACATTCGCAGCTTCGAATCGGCCACGTTCTTCGCCGATGTGACTCACGGTTCATTTCAGCTCTACGGATTGCGCTGGGTTGGAGGCAATCAGGATCCAGATATCTTCTACGTGTTTCATACATCGAGGTTCCCGCCGAACGGCGCGAACCGAGGCTTCTACGCGAATCCGAAAGTCGATGGACTGATCGACCAGGGGCGCCGCGAAGTCGATCCAAAAGTGCGCAAGCTTATCTATGCCGAGCTACAGCGCATCTTGGCCGACGAACTGCCTTACATCGATCTTTGGTATCTGGACAACGTTCTGGTGCATAACAAGCGAGTGCTGAATCTGAAGTTGAACCCAGCCGGAAACTACGATTTTCTGCGGACGGCGGAATTGTCAACCGATCAGAATTAAATAGTCGCAGAGGCGTAACTTTGTTACGTCTGGCTGCATGGTGCTGCAAGAAAGAGGTGGCAAGCTACGTCTCTTCGACGACTGCTTTTGGATAAATTCTGATGTAATCTTCGCGTGTTAACATCGAATTCTGGCATCAACGCATGCGGATTCTCTTCATCGGCGATATCTTCGGACGGCCCGGGCGAACCATCGTCAAAGATCGGCTGCCCGGCATTGTCCGTGATCAGGCAATTGATCTGGTCATAGCTAACGGAGAGAACTCTGCCGCCGGTTTCGGAATCACTCCCGCCCTCGCCGAAGAATTGTTCGAGCTGAATATCGATGTCATCACCACCGGCAACCATGTCTGGGACAAGCGCGAAATCCTTGACTACTTTCAGATGGTCGAGGGCAATGGCCACGGTCCGCAGCGGCGTTTGCTGCGTCCGGCAAACTATCCTGCGGACATGCCTGGCTGGGGCTTGTATCAGGGGCAGAAGGCAAAAATCCCTTATGCCGTGATCAACCTGCAGGGACGCGTATTCATGGCCTCGAACGACGATCCGTTTCGCACCGCCGACCAGCTCCTGCAGAAGATTGATGCCAAGATCATTTTTGTGGACTTCCACGCCGAGGCGACCTCGGAAAAGATTTCACTGGGCTGGTATCTCGACGGCCGCGTGACCGCTGTGGTGGGAACGCACACGCACGTGCCGACAGCCGACGAACGTGTTCTGCCCAAAGGAACCGCCTACGTGACCGATGTTGGCATGACCGGCCCCTATGACGGCGTGATCGGAGTGAAGAAAGAACTAGTGGTCAACAAGTTCCTCAACGGCATGCCCGTGCGGTTTGAGCCGGCCACGGGCGACGTTCGGCTGTGTGCCGTGGTGATTGACTGCGACGAGAAGACCGGCAAGGCGCGCGATATCGAGCGCTTGATGCTGACTTAACTCCGCATTCCTGCAAGAAGGCCACGTCACGGCGTTCTCACGGTGCACAGCATGATACCAAGGTCCAGTTAAGCCCAAAGGTACCCTGCACTAATAGCCCTCCGTAGTGAGCGGGCTGCAGGTTAAAATCAAACCCAATGCGTCACGCGTCGTCCATCCTTACAGTTTGTCTTCTGGCGGCCGTGCTGGGAGTTCCGGCATTTGCCGGGAGCGATTCCGCCGTCGATATCCCGAATATTTCATGCGGCAATGGCATTCCGGGCGGCGTCAACTGTATTGCCACCAAGAAGAGTCTCAAGGAAGCCCGTAACGCCTATGCTCACGGATTGAAGCTCCACGATCGCGGACATCTGGAAGAATCTCTCGCTCAATTTAATGACGCTTCTCGGTTCGCTCCGCAAGATCTTTCGTTTGCGTCGGCGCGGGAAGTTACGAAGGCACAGTTGGTCTTTCAACACACCGAGCTCGGCGATAAGTTTCTCGCCAACGCCCAGCGCGAGCAAGCGGTGGCCGAGTATCGTGCGGCGCTGATGCTTGATCCGGAAAATACTTTTACTCAGCAGCGGATCGAGGAAGCGATGCGCGATCCGGCGGCAGCTTCCAAAGTCGTCGGAATGGCGCTGGCGGACTCTGCTGAAATTGATCTACAGCCAAAGGGCGAGAAAGCTACGTTCCACTATCGCGGAGACGTTCGCGGAATGTTCACCGAACTCGCCTCGGCGTACGGCGTTAAACCTGAATTTGACGATTCGGTGTCAGCCAAGACAGTGCGTTTCTACGTTGACGACGTCGACTTTGTCACAGCCCTGACCTTGGCTTGCCGCGTCAGCAAGACCATGTGGACGCCTCTGGACGCACACCAGGTGTTCATTGCGGCCGACACTACCGAAAACCACAAGCAGTTTGACCGCATGTCGCTGGGCACGTTTTCCGTTCCCGGAGTCACCCCGCAAGAAGTAACCGAAATGATCACGTCGCTGCGCAATATCTGCGACTTTCAGAAAATCAGCACTGGGCAAGGCGGAAGGGTGGAAGTGCGCGCGCCCCAGCCCATGTTGCGGGCGTGCGCCACGTTGCTGCAGCAGCTGACCAGCGAGCGTCCGCAGGTGTCGCTCGATGTTCAGATCTTCCAGATCAGCCACAACTTCACGCGCGAAATCGGTATGCACATTCCGAATACGTTCAATATGTTCAACCTGCCGGTGGCAGCGGTGGCTGCGGCGGCCGCGGCTCTGGGGGGGCAGAACCTCGCGTCGCTAGCCAACCAACTCATCTCTTCCGGTGGCATCAACCAGGCGGGGAGCTCGGCCCTGTCGGGGCTTCTGGCACAACTGCAGGGCCAACAGAATTCCATTTTCAGCCAGCCGCTGGCTACTTTTGGCGGCGGCCTCACGTTCTCGGGAGTGAGCCTGGATCACCTTACGACGGCGCTTTCCCTAAACGAGTCGTGGTCACGCAGTCTGAGCCACGTCACGTTGCGTGCATCGCAGGGGAACGAAGCGACCTTCCATCTCGGAGAGCGCTTCCCCATCCTCAATGCTTCCTACGCGCCAGTCTTCAACTCGTCAGCGATTTCCGCCGTGGTGGGCAATCAGAGCTACGTCGCGCCTTTTCCGTCGGTCAGTTATGAGGATCTGGGGCTAAGCCTGAAGGCGAAGCCCGTCATTCATGGCGACGCAGAAGTGACCATGGCTCTCGAACTGCAGGTGCGTTCTCTCACCGGGCAGAGTTCTAACGGCGTGCCCGTGATTTCCAATCAGGAGTACAAAGGCAGCATCCGCCTCCGTGATGGCGAATCAGCCGTGGTAGCGGGAGAAATCACCACCAACGATCAGCTCTCGATGAGCGGCATTCCGGGCATCGCAGCCCTTCCCGGCTTCAATCAAGCCTTCACCGATAACAATCGCATGAAAGAGGACGACGAGCTGCTGATAGTCATCACGCCGCACGTGGTCGCTAACCGGGACCACCTTACCGATGAGATTTGGGTGAGCGAGAAATAGCGACGCCGGTCACTTCCCTTGCTTCGCGGCAAAGTCCACAAGCCCCTTCAGACTGGCAGCTGGAACCTGACTTACATTTCCGATGCTGCGCCCGTTGATAAAAAGAGTCGGCGTGCCGGTCACGTTCACGGATTTTCCCAAGGCGAGCGAAGCGTCCACATGTGCTTTGGTCACTGGAGTGGAAGCGCAAGTGGCAATATCCGTACCTTTGACACCCGCGCCATCGGCCAAGGCCGTCAGTTTCTCGTCGGCGTTTTCAGCCGTGATGTCGGCCTGAGTTTCGTATGTTTTCGCAATGAACTTCCAGAATGCATCGTTCGAGGCTTGCCCCACACAGTCGGCGTAAGCGGCGCCTTTTGCGGCCCAGTTGTGCATCTCCAGAGGAAAGTTCTGAAAGACGAAACGCACGTCAGGTTCAGAAGCAATAAGGCCTTCGATTGCCGGCTGCGCGGCTTTACACGCCGGGCACTGCAAGTCGCCGAACTCGACAATCGTGACCGGTGCGTTCTTCGGTCCACGCGACGGGCCGGTGATGCCTTTCTCGAGCGCTTTCTTCGCCGCATCGAATGGCTTCGCGCCAAATGGAATGATGTCGCCAACCACGGCGTGGTCGCCATCCGGCGTCACATAGAACCGGCTAAGCTGCTGACCCTGTGGGCTGGCCAGAACCACATCGACCTGGGCCAGCCCCGGTACGGGAGCCGGCTTGATGCTTGCGATCTTCCAACTTATCTGCGTTTCATAGCCGAAAGTCTGTTGCATAAAAGCATCCACGGTAGCTTCCGAAGGGAGATTGACGATGGCTCCCGGGGCAGGCTTTTCCGCCGGCTTCGCGGTGGCAGAATTTTGAGCGGCGACCAGACTGCACGTCAGCCAGACAATGAGAATCAGATTAAGAGAAGAGCGCATGGGTTCCTTTCAATTCAGCAATTATTTGTGAAGGCAGGACAACTGGAATTTCGTCACGAATCGTAAGCAATCTCTTTCAAACCTCGTTCTTCGCCGCGATGGGAAAACGGCGTCCGTAGCCGAAGGCCTTGGAAGAAATCTTGATGCCGGGTGCGGCCTGCTGACGCTTATACTCGGCGCGGTCCACCATCCGGAGCACCCGCTTCACGACTTCGATGTCGAATCCACGGTCGGCTGCGATTCGCTCGGCAGAGTGCGCGTCTTCGACGTAATCTTCCAGCACCGCATCGAGAATCTCGTAGGGCGGCAGCGAGTCGCTGTCTTTCTGGTCGGGCCGCAACTCAGCGCTGGGCGGCTTCTCCAGCGTGCTCGAAGGAATTACCGCGCGCCGCGAATTGGCGTAATGACTCAGCCGGTACACCAGAGTTTTCGGCACATCCGAAATGACTGCCAGACCGCCAACCATATCACCGTAGAGTGTACAGTAGCCCACGCCCAATTCGCTCTTGTTGCCAGTGGAAAGAACGATGGCGCCAAACTTATTGGAAAGCGCCATCAGCAGCGTGCCGCGGGCGCGTGACTGAATATTTTCTTCCGTGACGTCTTCCTTGCGGCCGGCAAAAACATCTTGCAAAGTTTGCCGGTACGCCTCCACGGCAGAGTTGATCGCCAGCAACTCGAAGCGGACTCCGAGATTCTTCGCCAGCGCGCGGGCGTCATCGATTGATCCGGGCGAAGAGTACGGACCGGGCATGCCCACCCCGATCACGTTTTCCGCACCCACGGCGTCGGCCGCTATGACAGCGGTCAGTGCGGAATCGATTCCGCCGCTCAGGCCGATGATCGCCTTCTGAAATCCGCACTTGCGCATGTAGTCGCGCGTCCCCAGGACCAGCGCGGAGTACACGCTGGCTTCGTCGCCTTCGATCTGCTGGTGAACATCGCCGGTCAGGGTGTTCGAATCAAAATAGATCAGGTCCTCTTCAAACGATCGTCCTTGCGCGATGACGTTGCCTTCCGCGTTGAGAACGATGCTGGAGCCGTCGAACAGCAGGCTGTCATTGCCTCCGACTTGATTGACCATGGCGACGGGAACTTTGTGCTGGCGAGCGATGGAGGTCAGCATGTCGCGGCGCAGCTCGCGCTTGCCGATCCAGAAAGGCGAAGAGGAGATGTTGAGCACGAAGTTACCGCCGGCGCGGATGAGCGCGTCAATGGGATCGACGGTATACAGGCGCTTGGGCCAGAAGAGCTTGTCGTTCCAGGCATCCTCGCAGATGGTGAGGGCCACTTGATTGCCGCAGAAGGGGAACAATTTTTGACTCTTGGCAGGGGCGAAGTTCCGCATCTCGTCGAAGACATCGTAGGTGGGCAACAGCATCTTCGATTGCAGGAAGGCGATTTTGCCATCCTGCAGCAGCGCAGCGGAGTTCATGACGGACTTGCCGGTTTCGGATTCGGCGGGAGTGACTAAGCCACAGATGATGGCGATGCCGCGCGTCGCGGCAGCGATCTGCTCGGCGGTTTCACGATTGCGCACCACGAAGGATGGGCGCTCGACCAGGTCACGGGGCGGGTAGCCGCAGACCGATAGTTCGGGAAACAGAATCAGGCCCGCGCCGCTCGATTGCGCGCGCTGTGCATACTCGATGTGCTTGGCGGCGTTGCCGGAGAAATCTCCGACCGTGGGATTGATTTGGCCGAGAGCGATCTTCACCTAATTAGTGTAAAGCAGGAGCGGGGGCTTCTGCGTTCGAGGCGGGGCGCGCCTCGCTTTCGTCCAGTCGACGACGGGCTACATCGGCCTCGCAGCAGCGGCTGATTTTTCCGCAACAACCTCCGGGGAGGGAATCTTGGAGGACTCCAAAACGGGGGATTTCAAGCAAAGGTCCACGGCTTCCGCCATGCTCTGGCATTCCTGCTGCTTCAGCGTGAGCCAATTGTTGAACGTGGCTCTCTCGCGGGTTACGCCCTCCAGGTTGCGGCTGATGCGGGCCAGGTGGTGGGTTTTCACGCTTTCGAGTTCGGCCTGAATTTGGAGAACTTCCTCCGCCTTCCTTGCCCACATAGCTTCAACCTGCTTTTTCTGAGCGGCCTCGTAAGAATCGAGAGCATCCTGCCGGGCTTTGGCATCCTGCTGCACCTGGTCGAGTGAAATGCCCGCCGCGTCGAGAGCCATCAGGATGGCAGCGTGCTTCATCTCCTTCGACAGCCCGCGGATGTGATCGCTTCGAAGCATCTCGACGACTTTGTTGATGCTGTATCCCTTTCGCGGGTTCATGATTCCAGCGGCGCGGTAAATATCTTCCGTGGACAACAGCTCGACTTGGAAGTTTGGAACTTCCCGCGCAGTATGCACGGGAGGCTTCTCCGTGGGTGGTGTTAAGTGGGGCATACGAATCTCCTTCCCAATTTTGCCGTCGCTGCTGTCATCGCTGGCTTCAGGGGCGCGATCGTTACTCGCGTTGGGGCTGTCGCGGTTACTGCTCCAGGATGCCAGCTCGAGCCATTTGCGTCCCATAGGTTCCCTCTCCCTGCCTGCTTATCGGCAGGTCGCCAGGCGGTTCTGTCGGTTGAGCCTGTCGCTTCTCAGTCGGCTGCAAAGCAGCCTGGGAATTTTCTTCTGCCACTTCCTCGATAGTCTTCACCGCCCTGCTGAGCTGGGGCATAGCATGGCTCATGCAAGATCTATCGGCAAGGAGTTGAATCAGTTCATCGCTGTCCCAGTTTGACCAGTCTGCGACCTTTCCCATTTTGGGTCGCAATTTGAAACGTAGTTGCGGAGGTTCACATCGGGGTTCAGCAGCATGCGACTGCAAGTGCCGCCCGACTGGACGGCCGCCGACTGCTCCCATCTGAGCGGTCGGTCTATCTTTCAGCTACTCATCGCCGGCTGCAGGAAAAACGGTGTGTTTGGGTGCGGGCGCGGGAGCGTCGCCTTTCCCGTCCCGCCAGAGGACTTCGTTGAGGCGTGTGGCATCGGCGGCGTCGGGGCGGGAGAAATCCATCTTGGTGGATTCCGTTGCGCCTCGCGCGTCGCGTTTATTCGTCTCGTAGATCATGCCATTCTTGAGGTTGCGATAGTCAGCCTGGAAAGCAGGCTGGTCGCCTGCACCGGAAAACATTGGTCCCATGGCGGGGGCGTAGGCGTCGTTCTGATTCATGGGAGGCAGACCTAGCAGCATTTCCATTGTGTGAATCAGGTTGACCGTGGTGTAGAAGCGGTGATCGACATAGGGCGCGGCCCCTGTGCCCGGCGAATATTTGCTGACTACGAAAGCGATGGAGCGGTGGGCATCGACGTGGTCAGCGCCGTTCTGCGCATCATCTTCGAGAACAAAGATCGCGGTGTCATCCCAGTAGGGACTATGGGAGACGGCATCGACGACGCGACCGAGGGCGAGATCGTTGTCGGCGACGGAAGCTTCTGGCCGTGGGCGTTCCGGGCGCGTGCCGCCGGTGTGATCGTCGGGCAGATAGAGGAGGACGAATGCGGGCAGTTGGAACTCCGGACCCTCGTTGGACACTCGCGCACGCGCGTAGGCGGCGAACTCATTTAGGAATTCATCGGCGCGAAGCTGATCAGGATAGTCGGTATTGAAATCGGGATAAAGCGGGTCGAAGTGACCGCGCAGCACCGCCTTCGTCGGTTTAACCACCTTGAACAGCGGTACTGCCCACGGCCAGGGGCTTGGCCCGGCATGCGGATCGCCGACATTGGGCGCCAGAGGATCTCCTCTGTGGACTTCCGTGCGCGGACAATCACCTTCCTGGGCGGAAGGAGTTCCCTGCTTAGGTGAAGTGGCTTTACGGGGTTTGTTGCACCACACCGCAGTCACGTACTCGCCGTAATCGCGATAGCTCAGTCCGTGGTGGGCAACGTTGTCCCAGAGAAACCCTGTGGAAGGATCGTCGATATCAGGCTGATTGTGTTCGAGAGGAAATTCATCCGCGACGTTGCCTTGAAAGTCGTACGTTCGCTCCTTGCCGCGGTAGGCGATCTGCCAGGTTTTTTCGTTGTAGTCGCTGGTGATGGCAGCGGTTGACCAGAGATGACCGTCGCCGGAAACTTCTCCGCTGTCGTAAAAATTGTCGAGCACACCGAATTGCAGAGCCAGCTTGTGCTCGTTGGGGGTGACATCGGCGCCGTACATAGTGAGTGAGGGATCACCGTCGCCGATTTTCAAATCGCCGAGAATCTGATCGTAGGTGCGGTTTTCTTTGATGACGTAGATGACGTGCTTGATGGGATTCTTGCCGGCGGCGAACTGGATTGTGCCGGGGTCGTTGTGCAGCAGATTGTCGTTCTCGACGGTTCGGGTAAGTTCTTCGAGCTTGCCGAGAGCCGACGGAATGTTCAACCGCGCGATGGAGCCGCGCAGGAGAGTGGGAATGTAGGGATGATCGTGGTGCTTGATTTCATGCGCGGTCTTGCCCATGACTTTATTTGGGCCGGTGCTTTGGCCTTTGGCGGTGGCGATGAGCAGATCCTCACCTCGTACGGCGAGGGCGCTGGGATACCAGTCAGTGGGGATGAATCCGAGAGCGGCGACAGCGTTTGATGTGTTTGCATCCGAGGGATGAAGGCTCGATGTGTCGAACACCCCCACGGCATTGACGGAAGCGTCGGCTACGAAGAGTTGCTTTCCGTCTGCGGATTGAGCCAGAGCGCTGGGATAAGTTCCAGGAGACGATTGATTGCGAACATTTGTGTTCAGAAAAGCCACAATGCTGGCGCTCTCAGTGGAAACCACGGCGACGGCGTCCGCGTTCGACAGAGCTACGTAGAGCAAGTTCTCATCCGGACTCAGCAGCATTGCGGTCGGATGCGACCCAGGGGCGATGGGATCGTCAGGCCCCTTGAGTTTGATCCAGCGGACGATTTGGCCGGTGGCGAGATCGAGCTCAGCGATGCGCGATGCATTCCACAGGCTGCACCAGGCACGGCGGCCGTCGCGAGTGGATACCACCGTGTATGGGAACGAGGACGGGATCAGATCGCTGGTGCTGAGGTCAAAACGCTGGAGAACTTTGCCGCTAGCCACGTCGAGCAGGACGACGTTATCGGAAAGATTGTTGGCCACGAGAAGTTTGTCGCGGTCGTTATTTTGGCCTGGGGAAGAAACCAGCGCGAGGCCCGCGGGATAAGGAATCGCGGTTCCTGCCGGAGTCTTTTGCAAACCGATTGCTACTTTCTTACCCACGGCGAGCGGCTGCGGTTCAAGGGTGATGAAGCGCTCGGGCACGACCTTGCCGTCGCTGAAGTTGTAGACGGCGATGCCGTTGCCAGTATCTCCCGGCTTCTGGCCGGTGGGATCAGTGATGGAGCCGACGGAGGCGTAGAGATGTTTTCCGTCTGAGCCGAAAACCAGGCCCAGGAAGTAGCTTTGATGGGCGTCATCGCCGAAGCGCTTGTCGGGATAATCGGAGAGTCGATTGGTTTCCAGGTCGAGTATTGCAATCGACTGCGTAGCCAGAGTTTCTTGCGTGCCGTAGCCATTGTTCAAGAGCGCGGCATAGCGGCCATCGGGGCTGAGCGCGATGGTGGCGGGGAAACTGTTAGTGCTGGCTATGCGGCCGGGGGCGGGGATCGTCAATG
>Ga0307476_10002431_pt1 | contig 11158 bp, 11 predicted proteins | sample atmos_gasesECM2C_2_FD_203314 | JGI IMG/M metagenome (GOLD analysis project Ga0307476, IMG submission 203314) | Hardwood forest soil microbial communities from Morgan-Monroe State Forest, Indiana, United States - atmos_gasesECM2C_05 | ecosystem: Environmental > Terrestrial > Soil > Temperate... | reverse complement strand
AACAGTTCGCTCGCCGCGTCACTCCCCATGCCGCAGCGCCCGCCCCGGCCGTTCGCCCGTGTGCTTGCCCCCGTCAATGACTACTTTGCCGTTGACGATCACGTACTGCACGCCGGTGCTGTACTGAAACGGATCGGCATAGGTGGCCTTGTCGGCGATGCGGTCCGGATCGAACACGGTCACGTCGGCGAAACAGCCCGGCCGGAGCAGGCCGCGGTCCATGATCCCAATCTTTGCTGCGCTCAGCGACGTCATCTTGCGGACGGCGTCCTCCAGCCGCAGCAAGCCGAGGTCCCGGACATAGACGCCGAGAACGCGCGGGAATGTGCCGAAGCTGCGCGGGTGCGGATTGCCGCGGCGGAGCGGGCCTTCCGTCGCCAAGGCCAGGCCGTCCGAGCCGATTGAGCACCACGGCTGGACCAACGCGAGATTCATGTCCTTTTCTGTGTGATGCTCGTAGACCGTTGGGACCGAGCCGCCCTCCTCGATCAGGACGTCGAACAGCACGTCCAGCGGATCCGGCGCCGGGTCCTTGCCTTTGCTCCGCGTCGCAATGACGCGGTCCATCGTCAACCCCTCGTAGGCGCCCTTGCCGGCCACCAGCATCCGGCTCCAGTCGCCGCCGACCGCCGTGTAATGGTCGTACCAGCCCGGCAGGCCATCGCGGATCTCCTTTTTCATTCGCTCGCGCTGCCGGGCGTCCTTCAGCCGTCCGAGCATGGCGGCCGTCCCGCCCTCGTGCGCCCAAGGCGGGATGATGCTAACCAAATCATTGCTGCCGCGCGTGTAGGGATAGACGTTGGCCTGCACGTTGACGCCGCGTTTGCGGGCGTCCTCGATCAGCGCGACGACCTCGTTCATCCGGCCCCAGCACTTCTGATCGGCGATTTTCAGATGGATAATGTCCACCGGAAGGTGGGCGCGCTCGCCGATCGCGATTGCCTCCTTGACGGAATCGAAAACTCCTGTGCCCTCATTGCGGATGTGCGACGAGTAGGTGCCGTGATGCTTGGCCGCGACGTCGGCTAGCGCCACGATATCGTCGGTGGTCGTCAGGGAGCCGGGCGGCATCGCGAGCATGGACGAGAGGCCGAATGCCCCGTCCTTCATCGCCCCGTCCACCTCGGCCTTCATTTCATCCAGCTGGGCGGGTGTGGGTCGGTCGAACGAAAGGCCCATCACCCCCTGCCAGACGTTGTCGAGGCCGACGTAGGACGCCACGTTGACCGACACGCCGGATTGCTCCAGCACGTCGAAATAGCCGGCCAGCGTCGTCCAGTGAACCGCCTTGCCGCCGACGCCGCTCAGCTTGGCCGTGTGCGGCGGCAGTTTGCCGAGGAACGGCCCGGCCGATTGACCTTCGCCGAGGATTTCGGTGGTGACGCCCTGGCGAATTTTGCTCTGGGCGTCGCCGTCTTCCAGGAGCGTGTAATCGGAATGGGAGTGCATGTCGATGAAGCCGGGCGCGACGACCAGCCCCGTAACGTCGATCTCGCGCTTGGCCGGCGTCGGCGGCACATGGCCCACCGCCACGATCCGATCGCCGCGGATCGCCACATCGCCGACGGTCCAGGGGTTGCCTGTGCCGTCCACGATTTTGCCGTTGCGAAGGACGAGGTCGTAAGGCGCCTCGTCGGCGGCGGGGGCGGCGGCGATGGAGAGAAGGAAAATCCCGAAAAGCAAAGGAAATATCGCGATTCGCATGACGGCCTCCGTTGGAGCGATGGGATTGAGGCTACTCGACTCGGCGCGGCGGGGCAAAAGAAAAAAGAGCGGAGCGAAATCCCCAGGGCGTCCCCGCCGCCGGGCCCCTGCTGTGCTTGCAACTGCCGCTCGGCTCCATTAATGATGGAGGAGGAAGGAAAGGAGCAGCGCCGCCGCGGGGAGGAACGTCATGAGCGAGCAACGCACTCTTTGGGAATACCTGGAGGCGGGCCGGAGCCCGGAGGAGTTTCGCGAGCAGGCCGACAAGCAGCGATCGCGGCGCGAGACTATCAAGCGCTTGCGCGCCGGCGGCCACTGGCTGACCCTGCTGCGCGTGGCCCGCACCATCCCGCAGCCGTTCACGCTCAACGACGTGTCGGTCGCCGTCTGGAAGGCCGACCCGCAGTTCTTCGGCATGAAGGGCTATCCCTATCCCGATAATCACAAGGTCCACTATATCCTCTATGGCACGCGCGGACTGATCGCCAAGGGCGCCGTGCTGCGCGTGCGGCAGGGGCTCTTCCGCATTCCGGACGGCATCGACCCGGAAGCGACGCTGGCGCATCCTCCGGAGAGTTGTGAAGGGGAGAACGATTCGGATCGGGAGGCCGGCGCCTGAACAGGCGGCAGTACGACGGCATTGCAGCCGGCGGCGCATGCGGTATTCTGAAGGGATGCCGCCCCTGCTGGGTCCGCCGCCATGCTGCCGCGCGAAGTGCTGCGTCAGATCCGCCGTCTGCAACTCAAGGCGCGCCGCGCCGTCGAGGACCTTCTCGGCGGCGAGTATCACAGCGTCTTCAAGGGCGCCGGCGTCGCCTTCGATGAAGTGCGCGAGTACCAGCCCGGCGACGACGTGCGCACCATCGACTGGAACGTAACGGCTCGCATGGGGCATCCCTTCGTCAAGCGCTTCATCGAGGAGCGCGAACTGACCGTGCTGCTGACCGTCGATTGCAGCGGCAGCCACCAGTTCGGCACCCAGGCGCAGCAAAAGCGCGAGATCGCCGCCGAGCTGGCGGCCGTGCTGGCTTTCAGCGCCGTCAGCAACAACGACCGCGTCGGCCTGATTCAGTTCACCGACCGCATCGAGCGCTTCGTGCCGCCGCGCAAGGGCGCTCGCCACGTGCTTCGGCTCATTCGCGATGTGCTGTTCCACCAGCCGCGCCGCACCGGCACGTCGCTGCGCGAGGGACTGGACTTCCTCAACCGCATCCAGCGCCGCCGGGCCGTCGTCTTCCTGTTTAGCGATTTCCTCGACGAAGGCTACGAAATGTCGTTCAAGCGCGCCGCCCGGCGGCACGACCTGGTGGCCGTGCGCGTCGTCGATCCGCGGGAGGAGGAGCTGCCGCCCGGCGGGCTGCTGCGCGTGGAAGACGCGGAGACCGGCGAACGGCTACTGGTGGACACGTCGAGCCGGCGCGTGCGGGCGGCCTACGCCGCCGCCGCCGTCGCACGCCGTGAAGCGGTTCGCCAGCTGGCGCGCTCGTCGGGCGCTGATTTGATCGAGGTTTCAACGCAGGGCGATCACCTCGATGCGCTGATCCGCTTTTTCCGGCTGCGCGAACGACGTCAGAGGAAACGCTGACCATGCCATTGCTCCTTCTCCTGGTCCTGGCCGTCGCCAGCCCAGCCGGCCCCGCTCCCTCCGGCGAGGCGGGCGTCGTTTTGCCGGAGCAGTCGCACGGCGGCATGACGGCTCGGCTGGCGATCCACGCCGCAGAGACGGGGCCGCAACCAGGCGCTGCCCTGGTGCGGCTGACGTTGACCGTGGTTGGCGGCCCGCTGCTCGAAGTGGAACGACCGGAGCTATCCGATCCATTGAACGCCTGGCAAGCCGAGGACAATGCGTCGGTCCGGCTGGACGGCGATCGGGCGACGTGGACGACGACGATGCTGCTTCGGCAGATCAAACCCGGTCCCGCCTCGCTGCCGGACGTGAAGGTGCGCTTTCGCAACGGCCCCGAAGCGGCGTGGGAGAAAGCCGAGTGGGTCGATCCGCTGAAGAGGGCGCAGGCCGCTCCGCCTCCGGAATTCTTGCCGCCGCCAGTGCCGTGGTCCTGGACGCCGTGGGCGATCGCGGCGGCCGCCGTTGCGGTTCTGGCAGCAGCCGCCTGCTGGATCGGGCTGCGCCGCCGCCAGGCGCCTCCCCGACTGACGCCGCAGCAACTGGCCTTGCAGGATTTGAACCGCCTGGACGGGGCGGGGACGATCGCTTCGGCGGCGTATCACACGCAGCTGTCCGATGTCGTTCGTCGGTATCTGGCTGACCAATTCGAGCTGCCGGCGACGACGCGGACCACGGCTGAGTTCCTCGACATGGTGAATCGAAGCGGCCGATTGCCTCCCGGAGCGCACAAGCTGCTGCAAGATTTCCTGCAGCGCTGCGACCTGGCCAAGTTCGCTCCGGTCGGGGCAGCCGCGGGCGAATGTCAGGCGGCGGCCGCGCTGGCGCGCTCTCTCGTGGAGCAGACGGCCGGGCTGCAATCGAGCCCTCAAACGGCTGCCGAGGGATGAAAGAGCCGCAGGTACTCATCCTGGGCGTAGCGATCGGTCATGCCGGCGACGTAGTCGCAGACCACGCGCTCGGGGCCGGCGCCGTCGATGCGATGGGCGTAGCGCGGCGGCAGCAATTGCGGCGCCCGGCGGAACTCCTCGAACAGCATTCGCACAATGCGGCTCCCTTTCTCCGCCATGCGCAGCACGCGGTAGTGCCGGTAGACGCGCCGGTTCAGAAACTCCTCCAGCTCCATCTTGAGCCGTCGCACTTCCGGCCCCGGTCCCACCAGCGGCTCCGGGAAAGCCCGCACGTCCTCGACGGATCGGATGCGCTCCTGACGAATCCGCCGACCCGTCTGCTCCAGCAGATCGCCGACCTGCCAGGCGATCAGCAAGCGGACCACGGTGGGTTGAAATTGCTCCGGCGCCATGGGGCCGTGCCGCTGCTGCGCCTGCTCGCTGGCCCGCCGCCAAAACTCCACCTCCTGCATGTCCTCCACGGTTACAAGGCCGACGCTAAGGGCGTCGTCCACGTCATGGGCGTCGTAGGCCAGACTGTCGGCCGCATCGGCGACCTGCGCCTCCAGAGGCGGCTGCCCCCTCACCCTACCCTCTCCCCCATCGGATGGGGCAGAGGGTAGGGTGAGGGGGGTGTAATCCGCGGCTTCCGGCGCGTCGCGGCGCCGGCTGTGCAGGGCCATCGCTTCCAGCGTCTCCCACGACAGATTCAGTCCTGGGAAATCGGGATAGCGATACTCCAAGAGAGTGACGATGCGGAGGGCGTGGAGATTATGCTCGAAGCCGCCGTGCTCGCGCATGCATTGGTCGAGGGCCTCTTCGCCGGCGTGGCCGAACGGCGGATGGCCGAGGTCGTGCGACAGGGCCACGGCCTCCGTGAGGTCTTCGTTTAGGCCAAGCCGGCGGGCTACGGTCCGGGCGATCTGGGCCACTTCCAGCGTGTGCGTCAGGCGGGTGCGGTGATGGTCGTTGGTCTGGGCGGCCAGCACCTGTGTCTTGTGCATGAGCCGGCGGAAGGCGGTGGAATGGACGATGCGGTCGCGGTCGCGCTGATAGAGCGTACGGTAGGGATGCGGCGGTTCGGGATGGCGTCGGCCGCGGCTGCGGCGGGTCTTCATCGCATAGGGCGCCAGCGAGCGGTCCTCCCAATCCAGCCAATCCGGAGGTTCATAGGGGACGTCGTCCGACATGCCGTGGCGCCTCGCTAGTCCGCTCGCAGTCTCGCCGTTAGTAAATCATACAGCGTATCGAGCGATTGCACGATGACCTTCACGTCGGCCAGGATCGGCATGAAGTTCGTGTCGCCGTTCCAGCGCGGAACGACGTGCCAGTGGAGGTGCCCGGGCAATCCGGCGCCGGCGGCGCGGCCGAGGTTGAGGCCGATGTTGTAGCCGTCCGGCCGCATCAGTTCGTCCAGGACGCCGATCATGCGGCGCAGCGTTTCCATCGTTTCCAGCAATTCGTCGGCGTCGAGTTCGTCGAGGCCGCCCTTGTGCGCTCGCGGGGCGATGAGCAGATGGCCGTTGTTGTAGGGGAAGCGGTTCAGCACCACGAGGCTGCGCGGCGTGCGCCGGACGATCAGATGGGCGCGGTCCTCGTCGGCGGCGAGACCGTTGCAGAGGAAGCAGGCGCCGTCTTCCGTCGGCCGCGGGGCCGCTGCCACGTAAGCCAGCCGCCACGGCGCCCAGAGTTGATCCATGCTCGTCCCCCCTCGGAATACGGAGACGCGACTTGCGGCGTTCAAGTGCGGCGCGGCGTAACGAGCCCGCAGCGCAAGCAAGGGCTGTCCCTTGCTTGCGCTGCGGGCTCCCCAATAGAAAACAGCAACCATGTCCCGGTCCCGCAGCGAGACCCCCTTGCCGCCCTGTTACGCCATCGTGCATCCAGGCCTCGAACCCGTGGCCTCCGAAGAGATCGAGCGCGAACTCGGCGGCGAAGTCAAGCGTCTCGGCCGCGGCCTCGTCGTCTTCCGCGTCCCGCGCATCGACGATTCCCTCCTGCAACTGCGCACCACGGAGGACGTTTTTCTGCTGGCCTGGGGCACGGATCAGCTCACCTTCCGGGCCGAGGACCTCGACAAGATTCAGCGCTGGACGGCCCGCGAGGCGGACTGGGATCGGCTGCTGCGTCTGCACCACGCCGTCCGGCCCAAACCGAAAGCCCGGCCCACCTATCGACTTATTACACAGATGGAAGGCAAACACGGCTACCTTCGCCGCGACGCCGGAAGGGCGCTGGCGCGCGGCCTGGCCGGCAAGCTGCCGGAAAGCTGGAAGCCGGCCGAGGAAAATGCGGCCGTCGAAATCTGGCTGACCATCGACGGCGCCACGGCGGTGTGCGGCCTGCGGCTTTCCGACCGGACGATGCGGCATCGGACCTACAAGCTGGAACATCGGCCGGCGTCGCTGCGGCCGACCCTGGCGGCGGCGATGGTGCGCCTGGCCGAAATCAGACCGCCGCACGTCGTCCTCGATCCCATGTGCGGCGCCGGCACGCTCCTGGCGGAGCATCTGGCGGCTTCGAGCGGCGCGCCCTGGAAGGGCGTGGCACGCCCGCCGGCGCTCGGCGGCGACATTGACGGCGGGGCGGTCCGGGCGGCGACGGCCAACCTGCGCCGCCTGGGTCAAGTCGCGCTGACCCAGTGGGACGCGACGCAATTGCCGCTGGCGGACGCTTCGGTGGACCGCATCGTGTCCAACCCGCCCTTCGGCAAGCAGCTCGGCCAGCCGGAGGAGATCGGGCCGCTGTATGGCCGCATGATCCATGAATACGATCGGGTTTTGCGGCCGGGCGGTCGGGCCGTGCTGCTGAGCAGCGACGCCGACAAGCTGCGCTCGGCCGTGCAGGCGGTCGGCTGGAAATCGCTGCGGCGGTTGACCGTTCGGATTCTGGGGCAGACGGCGACGATCGGAGTCTGGCGGAAGGCCGGCGAATGAGATAAGATGGCCGAAGTCGAACCCATCCGGCCCCCTCACCCTACCCTCCCCCCCAGCGGCTGGGGGGGAGGGTAGGGTGAGGGGGCAGAGCAGGGAAACCCCTGCGGGGACGCAGCGCATGGCCCTCACCAAGCTCATTTGTCCGGAATGCCAATCGGTCCTGCGGCCGGCCAAGCCGGTGCCGTCGGGCAAGACGGTGAAATGTCCCGAATGCGGCAACCGCTTCGTCGCGGAGGAGACCGACGGCCAGCCGCACAAGGCGAAGAAGCCGGCTTCGCCGCTCACCACGGCGCCCTTGGCCGCGGAGGCGGAACCGGCCGGGCCGCGCAAACCGAAGCGACCGGCCGACGGCAAAACCGCGCCCAAGAAGCCGGGCGCCAAGAAGCCGTCCGCCGCCGATGCGCCGATCGGCTTTGCGGACGACGAGGACGGGGTCGGCCCCACCTACAGCTTCGTGGACCCCGTCGAGAATGAGGACAAGCCGCAGATTGAATATGCGCCCGACATGTCGATCAAGGACCTGCGCGGCCCGGCCCACGGGGCGTTGGTCGCGCCGTCCAACGCCATGATCGCGGTCGGCGGCCTCGGCTTCCTCGGTTGGGTGGCGCTGCTCGTCATCCTGCTGATCCCCACGCTGACGCCCATCGACAACGACGAAACCGACAAGTCGAAGCAAGCCAAGCCGATCATCGGCATCGAACACGGCCTCGGCGCCTTGACCGACGAGAAGGACCCGGGCGCCGAGCTGCCGAGCGATTCCAACCGCCGGGCCATGTTCCAGCTCTTCGGCGTCAACATCGCGGCGTTCAGCATGCTGGCGTGGTATCTGTTCGTCCTGATCTTGCTGCCCATTTTCGTCGGCATGGTGTACTGCGCCTTCGTCACCTACGGAGCCGTGAGGATTCAGAATTTGGAAGGCCGAGGTTGGGGCATCGCGTCGAGCATCATGATGATGCTGCCGCTGACCTCGGCCGGCTTCGTGGCTTCGACGGGCATCCTGGCCACGTTCCTCTTGGGGGGCGTCTTCAGCATCGAGACGGGGTCCGTAACCGGGAGCGTGATCACAATGATATCGCTGGAGCACGTGGTCTGCATCGGCGTGGGCGTATGGGGGTTGATTACGCTGCTGAGCGAGCGCGTGATCAAGGGCTTTGAATACAAGGCGGAATAAGCGGAGCATTGCCGTGCCTCAGAAGAACAAGCGCTGGGTCTTGCTGGCCGTGACCGCGGCGGCGCTGGCCGCCGCCGGTTGCATGCCGCCCAACCGGACGGAGTTCATCGAAAAGCTGGGCTTTGAGAACCGCAGGATCGCCCGCTCGACGCGGTCTTTCCGCAGCGCCATCGCGCCGCTGTCCACGGGCGGAGCGGCCGACGCCGCCGGAGCCCATTCGGCTTACAACGACATGGTGAAATTGGTCCAGGACGTGAAGGGCGAAATGGCGGTCCAGCAACTGCCGCCGGCCAGCTCCGAGGAATCGTCCACGGCCGCCAAAAATCTCCTGCAGGCCTACAGCGATTACCTGGACAAGGAGCAGAGCATTCTGGACGGCCCGATGAAGCAGATTCTGGCCCAGGTGGACGACAACACCATCTCCAACGCCGACAAGGCGAACACCGTCCGACACCTGATGAACGACGTGCGCGACCAGGACGACGTCGCCTACCGGGCGCTGAATCTGGCCCAGCAGGCCTATTGCAACGCGCACAATTACCAGTTCCAAACCCTGGACCAGTACGCGGCGGCCAACAAGAAATAGCGCGGTGCGCTCAGGTGAGAGAACACATGGCGGGCTTCTCGACGGCGAGGTAATCCGAGCAGGTCATTTCGATGGAAATGGCGTGGTCGCCGGCGTTGAAATTGACGGCTGGATTTTCGGACAAAGCGGGATCGCAATAAGTCGGCAGGCCGAAGAGACTGCCGAAGGGCGGAATGCTGCCGGGCTTGAGGCCGGTGAGCCGGTCCACCTCTTCGGGCGCGGCGAAGCGGATGGCCTTGACGCCGAGCGCGGTCCGGGCCTTGCGGCTGTCGAGTTTGCGGTCGGCCGGCATAACCAGCAAGACGAACGCCTCGCCGGCCTTGACGACGAGCGCCTTGGCCCCGCTGGCCAGCGACGTGCCGCGGACCGCCGACGCCTCCTGGCTGGTGAAGACCGGCGCGTGCCGTTGCACGCTGAACGGCACGCCGGCCTTTCGCAGCATTTCCTCGATTCGCTCGAATACCGTCGCGGGCATGGTTCGATTCCTCGACGAACAATACAGAAAACCCCAGCACGCAGCGCCAGCAACTGCTTTCGTCAAAGCTGGGATTCATGACGCTCCGCGCCACAGCGCCGCCAGCAGACGCCGCCAGCCGCGCCAACGTCGGCCGACCGTCGAGGCATGGCCGCTCTCCAGCAGACCGCGCAGCAGGTCGCTCTGCTTCGCCGTGTCTTTGCCGGCCGCCAAATCGTAATGCGGCCGGAACGTCCCGCCGCGCCGGCTGACGACCTGGGCCGTCGTCATTTCCAGCAATCCCTCCGCTCCCTGCGTGGCGCCCCAGCCGCTGTCGCCGACGCCGAGGAACGGCGTGGCCGGATGCGTCGTCGGGGCGACGACGTCGTTGACCGCGACCATGCCGGCCGGCAGCAGCGCCGCCAGCGATTCCGCCTTGCCGCCGTCGCGCGTGAAGATCGAGGCGCCGAGGCCGTAGGGGCAGCGGCCGTTCCAGTCCAGGGCGTCGTCCAGCGCATCGAAGGGAATGACCGCCAGGATCGGGGCGAACGACGGCTCGCGGCACAGGGCGAGATTGGGCCGGGCGTCCACGACCACGGTCGGCGTGAAGCACGCTGGATCGCCGTTCCTCTCCCCCCTCTCCCCTTGGGGGAGAGGGTTCGGGGGTGAGGGGGATGCCACTAAGCGCCCGCCGTCGGCCAGCGCTTCGGCGACCAACCGCTCCGCCAGCCGGGCCTGCGACGGCAGCGCCAGCTTCACCGGGACCGCAGCCGACGCCAATTCCTTGAGACGATCGCAAAACGCCGGATAAACGGAGCGCTGCACAAAGGCCCGGCGAACGGCGATGCAAGTTTGGCCGCGGTTGAGCGTGGCGCCGAACCACGCCGCCGCCGCGGCCAAGTTCACGTCGGCGTCGTGCAGCACGAACATCGCGTCGCAGCCGGAAAGTTCCAGCGTGCAGCTGACGAGGCGCTCGCCGAGCCGGGCGGCGATGCGCCGGCCGACCGCGGCGGAGCCGGTGAAGACGACGTGATCCACGGCCGCTTCGACGAGCGCTTGGCCCGCCTCGCGGCTGGAATCCATGCGCTGAAGCAGGCCGTCGGGGAAGCCGGCCTTGCGGAACAGGCCGTACAGACTTTCCGCGCAACCCGGCGCAACCTCGGACGGCTTCCACAAAACGCCGTTGCCGGCCGCCAGCGCTTGCACGATCTGCACGCCGTTGAGCAGTAACGGATAATTCCACGTCCCAATGACGCCGACGACGCCGCGCGGCCGGCGATATACGCGATCGCTCTGCCCCCACAGCGACAGCGGCCGCTGCGCCGCCGGCACGCGGCGCGGCCGCAGCAGCGAATCGGCCTCGCGTTCCAGGAACAGGCAGGCGTCGGCCAGCGGCAGCAGATCGCCGGCGATCGTTTCTTCGGGAGTCTTGCCGAGCTCTCGCTGGGCCGGCTCGCACAGGGCGTCGCATTCATCGGCGACCAGCCGCCGCAGCGCCCGGACCGGCGTCAGGCGACGGCGCACCGCAAGCTGTTCCCAGGCCGGCTGGGCCGCGCGGATGCGCGCGATCTGGTCGGCGACGGCGGGGACGGTGAGGAGGTCCATGACGGTTATCTTAGTGACTGTCCCATAAGGGGGCAGCTTCTGGGTTGGAGTCCCGGCTACAGCCGGTTTTCCCGCCGAAACCGGCTAAAGCCGGGACTCCAGCGCAGAGGCCGCACCCTTCGGGACAGACTCTTAGTGACTGTCCCATAAGCCTCTCCCTTCTCCCCGGTACTCCGGGGAGAGGGGTC
>Ga0307476_10002430_pt1 | contig 11158 bp, 10 predicted proteins | sample atmos_gasesECM2C_2_FD_203314 | JGI IMG/M metagenome (GOLD analysis project Ga0307476, IMG submission 203314) | Hardwood forest soil microbial communities from Morgan-Monroe State Forest, Indiana, United States - atmos_gasesECM2C_05 | ecosystem: Environmental > Terrestrial > Soil > Temperate... | reverse complement strand
GCAATTGGGACAGGACCAGCAGGCGAAACGAATCGTGGATGCGCGCGACAGCGTTACCGAATTTTCTGCAGGATTCCGTTACAGCGGGCACACTGCCTTTGCGGCTATACCGGTCCGCTACGCGCTCGAGCGCGCGGCTTGGACCGAGGCAGCGACGCTTGCAGTTCCGAAAACACCATTCCCGCAAGCCGAGGCGATCACGTGGTTCGGCCGCGCGATCGGTGCTGCACGGAGCGGAGATCTGACGAAAGCCCGGGAGGCCATCGATCAGCTCCGCGTGCTCAAGGAAAGGCTTGCTCAGGCGAACGACGCCTATTGGACGGAGCAAGTCCTGATCCAGGAGAAGGCGGCTGCCGGCTGGCTTGCGCTCGCTGAAGGACGCAAAGGGGATGCCATTCCGGCCATGCGTTACGCCGCCGACCTGGAAGATAGAAGCGGCAAACATGTCGCGATGGAAAATCGTCTCTCACCAATCCGGGAATTGCTCGGCGAATTGCTGCTCCAAGCCGATGAACCTGCGCAGGCGCTGGAGGAATTCAAGGCGTCGCTGCGTAATAATCCTAACCGCTATCGCTCCTTTGCGGGTGCCGCAAAGGCGGCCGAACGGGCCGGAGATCGTGGCCAGGCCAAAAGCTACTACGAGAAGCTCTTGATACTTGCAGCAGAGGCGGATGGTGGTCGGCCCGACCTCATAGCAGCGAAGCAGTATGTTGCGGGGAATTGAGCGGCCGCACTCTAAATCGCCGCTAGTGGGTTGGCCCAGCTCTCGAAGAGATGAACGTGGTGGCTGGGCATCCGCGCGAACACTGCAAACCAACGTGCTAATGTCCGAGTTTGGCGGCGGGTTCAACTGATCGCCGCAACACATTCGGCGAACTTCTCAGCTGGGGTCTGATAGAGCAAGGTCTTTCGCGGCCTTTCATTGAGCTGCCTTGCGATCGCGTTGAGCTTGGTCTGGCTGTACAGGGACAGATCGGTGCCCCGCGGAAGATACTGGCGCAGCAATCTGTTGGTGTTTTCGCTTGACCCGCGCTGCCAGGGACAGCGAGGATCACAGAAATAGACGTCGACCTCGGTGGCCAATGTCAGACGCTGATGATCGGCGAGCTCTTTGCCTCTGTCCCAAGTCAACGACCGGTAAAGTTCGCTGGGCAGTCGCTGCGATTGCTTGATGAGCGCCGAGACGACGCTTTCGGTATCCTTGTTAGCGACCTTGAGCAGCATCACGTAGCGTGAATGACGCTCGACAAGTGTTGCGACATAGCTGTTCCTCGATCCGCCAATCAGGTCGCCCTCCCAGTGGCCTGGGACCGCACGATCTTCAACAGATGCCGGTCGTTGCCTGATGGATACCGCATCCTTGATCTGGCCGAGCCCGTTCCGTTTCAGGCTGGCGTGCCTGGAGCGGCGGATCGTGCGCTTCGCCCTCAGGTGCTCAAGCAGCTCTTTTTTCAGCACGCCGCGCGCCTGGATGAACAGGCTGCGATAGATCGTCTCGTGTGACACCTGATTTTGTGGCTCCCCCGGATATGTGCGCTTGAGCCAGCCAGCTATTTGTTCCGGCGACCATTGTCGTCGCAGCCCAATCGATACTGTCCGCCTCAAGAACGGGTGGCAAGCCAGCTTGCAAAGCTTCGGGCGCCGAGCTCGATCCCAGGCGGCCTGATCTGACCCGGCAGCCCGGTAGCGGTCCACTCCTCCATTGCGGCTGACCTCGCGGCAGACGGTCGATGCAGATCGTCCCAAGTGGCGTGCGATCGACCGCAACGAACGGCGCAGGCTGAGCCATCGAGAAATCTCTTCTCGTTCAGAAAGAGTAAGCGCCTTCTTGGCGCGGTGCCGAACCGGTGGACGAATGCCACCGGTTGGCGAAATCAATGAAAAGACTGAAGAGGACTCCCGGTCAAACCGACGTCCGATTGAACTCATCGACTCGCCAGCTTGCCAGCGATCCCAGATCTCAGACCGCTGAACCGCAGAATAATAAATGCGATGTCGCCGCTTCATGTCCACACTCCATCCTTGTTAAAAGATTAGAGTGTTGCGCCGACCGGTTGAACCCACCGCCAATAGGCGACAAAGCTGGGTCAGAATTGGCTTGCCGATTTAATAGGGTCTTGGTTCGGAGAGTTTATAGACTTCAAGCACGTCCGCTTGAGAACCACGCGCGGCCTTCAGAAGCCGAAACATCTGTGCCGCCAGCCCGGCCATCGGCAACGGTGTACCGTTCGTGCGGGCGACGTCGGCTATCATATCGAGATCCTTGAGTATGATTGAGACGGGGCCGATTTGAGGTTCATACACACCCTTGGCCATACGTGGGACGAAGAGCTGCAAGGGAATCGAATCGGCGAATCCACCAGCCAACGCTTCCGGAAGTCGGGTAGCATCAATACCAGCATCAACTGCAAGCCGTGTTGCCTCAGCCATGACGACCATGGAGCAAGCAGCAATGACCTGGTTGCACAGTTTTGTAGTTTGTCCGGCTCCAACATCGCCCATACGGGTGAGGCGCTGTCCCATCGCCAGCACGTACGGCCTGATCCGTTCGATTTCGACTTCCTGACCGCCGGCCATTACCGCCAGGGTACCCTCCGCCGCGCCCTTCGGGCCGCCGGAAACTGGAGCATCAATCCAGCTCATGCCGTTTGCCGCCTTCAATCGCGCCGCCATCGAACGCGTGCTATCGGGATGGATCGAGGAGAGATCGACGACGACTTTCCCAGGGCCATGAGCCAACGCAATACCCTTCGAGCCAAACACAACCTTTTCGACAGCAGCTCCGTCGGTCAGGCATAAAAAAACAATCTCGGCTCTGTCCGCGACTTCAGTCGCATCTTTCGCAGCTTTCGCTCCCACTTTTACGGCAGCGACCATCCTGTCCGATGCAATATCCCAAACGTGTACGGTGTGGCCGGCTGCTATCAACCGACCGGTCATCGGCAAACCCATGCGTCCGATGCCGATAAAGCCCAGTTCTATCCGCTGCGAGGACTGAACCATTGTTGCTCCTCGAAATACCACCGTTGAGATTAGCCGAGTATTGGCAGGCGCGTGATCGTCGGAGCGATTTCGGGCAGCGCCACGGCGGCGCTGGAAATCTTAATTTCTCGAATGAGCGATAAAACTTATAAAATCAGAAGCAGCCAGCGCCGCTGATCGGCCCATTGACCAGCATACGCATTGGCCGCAATATCATCAACGGGGGCGCAGCATGTTGCCAACCACGAAATATGCCCAAAGCGGCGATATTTTCATCGCCTACCAAACCAGTGGTAGCGGTCCGATCGACATCGTACTTGCGCCAGGCTTTATTTCTCATCTTGAGCACATGTGGGAAGATACGAGACACGCCCGGTTTTTTCATGGGCTTGAATCGTTTGCGCGGCTAATCCGGTTCGACAAGCGTGGCACAGGCTTATCAGATCGCAGCGTCGGCTTTCCTACCCTGGACGAGAGAATTGACGACATCCGCGCCGTGATGGATGCCGCCGGGTCCAGCCGTGCGGTGCTGCTTGGGATGTCCGAGGGTGGCGCGATGGTGCAACTGTTCGCCGCCACCTATCCCGAGCGTGTGAGTGGACTTGTGCTGATTGGTTCTTACTCGAACGCAAAAACCTCGATTCCGTCTTACAAAGATCCAAAGCTCGCAGAAGCGCAAATTCTGGCAAGCTGGGGAACGGGTGCATCTTTGCCTGATTTCGCCCCCGGTCTTGCTCACGATCTGGAGTTTCGAGATTGGTGGGCGCGTTTCGAACGGCTTTCTGCCAGTCCCTCGGCCGTTATCAAATTACGTCAGATGAACAGCGAGATAGACGTCACGCCCATCCTGCCAAGCATACAGGCCCCGACGTTGATTATCCACCGCGTCGACGACGTTCGTTGTTCGGTGAAAAACGCGCGCGACATGGCTGCGGCCATACGCAACGCGAAGATGGTAGAGCTTCCGGGCAAAGATCATCTCGTATGGCTCGAAGAAAGCGGCATCGTCCTCGCTGAAATTCGCAAATTCGTAGATACAGCGCCGGAACCGGTCGAGCCGGACCGTGTCCTGACCACGGTTCTCTTCACCGACATCGTTGACTCCACCCAGCGCGCCGCCGCTGCTGGCGATACAGAATGGCGCTCGGTCATGGACGCACATTTCTCGCTCGCTCGCAGTCAGCTTCGCCGGTTCCGCGGTAAAGAGGTGAAAACCCTCGGCGATGGTATTCTGGCAACTTTTGATGGGCCGGCTCGCGCTGTTCGCTGCGCGCAGGCTATTGCGACCGGTGTTCGGCCGCTTGGCATTGCGATCCGCGCCGGCCTGCATACAGGAGAAGTCGAGATTCGCGAGGATAACGATGTGACCGGGATCGCCGTCAACATAGCTTCGCGAGTAAGTCAGCTCGCTGGTAGCGGCGAAATTTTAGTCTCCAGCACAGTTAAGGACCTGGTTGCAGGCTCGGGACTCATCTTCAACGATCTAGGGCCCCGCGCAATTAAGGGGCTCGAGGACAACTTACGCATTTTCCACGCCGTGCCCGACATTCGCAGCTGATGCGTGCGCGACCAGTGCGCTGGCTGGAGTATATCCGAACTCGGACAGATGCATGGCTGCTAGGGGCATTTGCAGACATCGGCTTGCCTCTGCCCAAGTGTCGGCTTTAGCCCCATCTGCGGGCATCATCGCTGCGGTTTCGTGCCAATATCGGAAGTCGCGAGCCTTGTTCAATCATCACGACATTAAGAGAGGCCGCCACTTAAGCGGCCTCAAAGCTTCGAGAAATGTATGGTTATTGCGGGACACCATCGACGGCATAGCCGCGAAATGTTGCGTATTTGTCGCCGATCTTTCGGTGTGCAATTTGCGCTGGATCGGCCCGCCAAGCCTGGATTTTTTCTAGGCTGTCCCAAACCTGCACGGTAACGCGCCTCGGCGGCTCCCCGTCAAATCCGGTTACCTTGCCTGCGGCGTTTCCTCCCGCTCCTCCTATCGCCACGAAGCGACCTCCGGCAGCCTTGATGATGGCTTGCGCGTTCGGAGCGTACTCCTTTGCGTAAGAGTCGGGATCAGTCACGTTGATTTCTGAGATGTAGTAGACGGGCGCTTTAGCTTGCGCGTGTAGTGCCTGGATCGCCGTAACACCAAGGCCAAAACCAGCGAGCATTGCCAACCCAACCGAGTACTGTGTTTTCACGACATTCCTCCCGACTAATTGTCTGCCTTCCGGGCGTCGCGACCGCGAGCCGGTCTGGGCAGTTTCTCACAGAATGGCGAGAGCAAAGACACTCGATTGGTTCAGTCGCTGCGACCTAACGTCCGCAACGGGTCATTCGCGTTGGTTTGGCCTCCTACCAACGGCTTCCGCTCTACCTCGATGAACAGACGTCGTTGCCATCTGACGGCATGTCTCGAAAGTGCCAACAACGGAAGTCGTTCCGCATAGCGCGATGGATCACCTACCGTCAGATCAGTGGAAGTCTGATCTCAAACGACGCACCGCCGTGATCCCGATTTTTGGCCAATATCAACCCACGGTGCGCCTCGATAATGGTGCGAGCGATGGACAGCCCCATGCCCATGCCTTCTGGCTTACTGCTGAAAAACGGCTCGAATATCTCCTTTAATTTGTCTTCGGGAATGCCCGGTCCGAGATCGGACACTGATAGTTCGGCAAAGCCGTCGACGCGAGAAGTCCGGATGCTGATGATGCGGTTTTCGGCAGGCGTGTCCCTCATCGCGTCGATCCCGTTCACGACCAGGTTCAAAATGACTTGTTGAAGTTGGACGCGATCACCGAGAATCGGAAGCGCATCTGGCGCGATCATACTAACCAATTCGATCTTCCGCCCAACGGCAAGAGAAGAAAGAAATTCGATGGTTTCCCGCGTGACGTCGTTGAGGTCGAGACTTTTCAGTTCGAAGGGTGTCTTTGTTAGAAGGCTCCTCACCCTCCGGATGACTTCGGCGGCGCGCCGGTCATCCCGTATAATATCGTCAACAATCTCGTTCAGTTCCACGGTATCAGGGCTCGGAGATTTCAGGATTGCCTGTACGGTTTCGGCGTTGGTCAGAATAGCGCCCAGCGGCTGGTTGATTTCGTGAGCCATTGAGGAGGTCAATACGCCAGCGGTCGAGAAGCGGTTGATATGGGCAAGCTCTGCCATGCGCTGCCGGGCCTGCACTTCGGCAAGTTGACGCCGACGATGCTGATGTAGCAGGGTCGCGATGAAGCCGCCCTGCAAGATAATAACGGCGGTGATCAGCACAATCTGCCAGGAATAACGCTCCCACATCGTTGGCTGTCGGAACAAGATTTCGCTCCCTGGGGGCAGACGACTTTCGCTAATCTTCCATCGCTGCAACGCTGGCCATTCAAAGACGAGTTGCGAAGCGACTTTAGCAACGGGGATATCCGACGCGCTTTCGCCAGCAAGGATGCGCAACGACATGCGTCCTACTTGCTGTCCAATCGGATCTGACTGAACGATGTAGCCGCCAACGGCTCCCCTATTGAGATAGGAAGAGGCGGTGATAACGGTCGGCCGGTTAGCCCACTCAGCAATCTGGTTAGTCAATTCGGCAGGAACGTAAGAGACGCCTTCGCTGGTGAAATAAATTCCGGTGTAGAGGACCGCTGTATTGTCCGGAAGCACTGCAAGCCGTTTGGCGAGTTCGGTCAGCGGAAGGTCCATCAGATTAACAATTTCGACCTGTGCCGCAACAGCGGGGACCTCATCAATAAAATGACGATAAAATGTCTGGCGTTCCAGCGGATCGCCCACGAGGGCGACCGCTTTGAGATTGGGCGTGACAATCCGCGCAACGTTCACCATGTCCTGCAACGTCAATTGCATGGTCGCACCGGTTACATTGTTCGGAAGCGTCCTGCGCGATAAAGTGTCCTCATCGATGGCGGCGAAAACAACGGGCACCCACGGCCAAAGCTGTTCGCGGCGACGCCCAATGAAATCAAGAGCCGATACCCCGAACACGATCACGACATCGATGTGTGTTCCACGGTATTTGGCTTTGAGGAATTGAACGAAGTCATTTTCGTACTCGGGGCCGAAAAAACGATTTGCGTCGAGATGCTCGGAATAAAATGAAGTCGGCGACTTGCTGCCCGCGTTGATAGTCGATCTGATTGAGCCGGTCACCGCCGTATTGAATGGCAAGCCCGCTGAAGATTGATCAAGCACCAAGACAGCGCGCTTTGGGGGCGGCTCGGCTGCCACCGGCCTTTGCAGCAATAATCCCGTCAGAACGATAAGGATCACGAAGCCAGGGCTGCGCATCAAGTGTCACCATCTGCTGGGCGGCTGCACCTGTTCTGCGGGCATCGAGTGCTGCTGTTCTATGATAGCGCGCTAACACGGCGTTCGGAAAGTCCCCTTCGGTCAAAGGCTGACATGGCGACGCGATCACGCGATGTCCGCTTTACCCCGGATTGTGTTGGAAAAGTCGAAAATCGAACGTCACCGAAAATCTCGCAAATGTTGATTTCGAGCAGACTCCAATATTGCAGCATTCCGAAACGGCGATGCGAGGCTCGGTGATCGTTTTCGGACAAAACGGTGTCGTCCCTCATATCCGCGCACGCGACGCGCATCAGTGGTCCTGAAAAAAGATCCATCGCCAATTCAAAAAGACTTTTGCAACACAATCCCCCGGCGTGCGGATGTGGGCAGCGTAACTGGTCGTGTCCGTTAAGTGCCGATACTGTTGCAAAAGTCGAAAGTTGCGTCAGTCAGAATTTCTGGCGAAACGTTAAACTGCGAACCGGTCGACGATTCGGATAACCTCGGTCTCGCTATCGAAGTCGCCTACGAGTTTTGCGTGAGGCGATGAGGTCCCTTAGATCTCTACACCGCGCCTGCGGCCCTCTGCCGTTAGCGAAAGTCGTCGAGCATCATTCAGTCACCTGATCCGCGCATGACCGAGCCCCGCAATTATCCCCGCTAATCGCCTAGTGTTCCACTTTGGTGAACTGCACCCCGGAACGCGAAGACCGAGACATTATAACAACAGTCGTCGTGCGAAATTCCAAAATGCTGACCCGGACACATGGTTAAGAAAGCGTTAACTGATTTGTGGAGATATAATCGCACCGACGATTCCAGAAGGAGTTCTCGATGGCGAAGTTTGCGATTGGCGAGACAGTCGATAACGCAGCCGACGACCATGAGGTGGGTAAGGTCATCGCCGTGTTCCCAACTGATGACGGGAACTTTAGATACGCGGTTGACATGGAAGGGTACGGCGCGCTCCAGTTTTTCAACGAAGAAAAACTAGTCGTTCACCCCTGCTAGGCTGGAATGGCGCGTGATGGGCCGCGCAACGCGGCCCGTGGTGCCGCCAATTCGCAAGATCAAACCCGAGCGGAAGACGCCGACCGCCTGGCCTCAGGCCGCTTTGCTGCCGAAAGTGGAAATCAGACCGAACGCAGCCTATGTCCGCTTGGGCCGCAGTCGGACTACGCGACCTGGTGGTTAACCCTCACGTCTGCAAAGCACCGTCCAATGAAATCAATTGGCGACTTACAGTCGCTTTTTAGTTTCGGAATCGGCGCATCCCGCGACAGATGTGGTCGTGCTTTGTCATTTGCCTGAGATTTCAGTTCCTTAATCGACCACCTGTCACTCTTAGCCGAGCGATTGGCAATCTGACCAGTAGTTGTTGCAGCTTCCGTTGTGCCCGACTGAAAACCTGCCGGTGAACCGGGCGAGATCTGGTGCACCGCCATTGTACTGGCGATGCCCACGACGTAGGTCAGGGAATGCCAAGTGAATGTCTTCATAAGCATGATGCTACTCATTTACTTGTATCATCACGAATGCGGCCGGACATGTCGGCTGACCCCTGTCGCAGGTGGCGCGCCTCAAGTCCGCTATGTATGAGCGAAGTGGCTACCCTTGCTTGTCGAACATAGCGAGCCGCGGGCGGTCGAGGATTGCGATGTCGCGTTGGGTTTTGCTTAGGAAATCAAGAACGCCAGCGCGGCGCATCTGGGACAGCGCACGAGAGACAGTTTCAACGGTCAGGCCGAGATAGTCGGCAATATCGCGACGTGTCATCGGGAGTGTCATCACGCCTGCGGCGGCTAGCCGTCCATCCATTTCCATGAGGAAGGCCGCAACTCTCTCGAGTGAGTTTTTGCGACCTAGCAGAAGCATGTGATTTTCTGCGTGCTGTAGATTGTTGGCGGTCATCACGAGCAGGTTTAGCGTTACGTCAGCATCGCTAATCGCCGCCGCATCAAGAATTTGGCGTTTGACGAGGCGCAGAGTTGTTCCGACTACTGCCTCCGCCGTAAATCGATGCGAGTCCCCATTCACGAGCCCGAAGATATCGCCAACCAAATGAAACGCGGCAATCTGACGTCGGCCGTCTGAAAGCAATTTGTAACTTCGTACTGCACCTTCCTTAACTTGGTACACGTACTCCGCTGGCTCTTCCTCACCGCAAATTTCGGCTCCTTGCCTATAAGTAAACTCGCCTAGACTGACGATTGCGGTTGACCCGCTCGTCATGCCGATATCATGAAGTGTATGGGGGCGAGCCGTCCGATCCGAGGAGATGCGCACATACATAGCTTACTCCTCGAAGCAATCGAGTTCACGCTGAAATATTTGGTCCTTGGAGCATCAGTTTGCTCTTCGACTTTGACGGTGGATATCAAGAAGGGGCCAAAACTCTCCATGAGGCCATTGTCCCTTAGGACAATGCGACCATTAGTGGCGATTTTGCTTGGGTTGCCTCAATGGAAGAGGCGCTTGCCGAGCTTCTTGATGATCTCCCGCAGCTCATCGGCGTACTCGCCGATGACCTGACGCGCCTCTTCTAGGCGCGACAGCTTTGGCGGCGGCTCATCTTTACGAAGGGACGGTTCTTTGGTCGGCGTCATAGACCTGATGGACGGCGGTGACCAAAGAGGACCATTGAGCTAAATCAAGGGGGCTGCCCACTGAGGCGGCCTTACTTTCCTTCGTCCTGCCAAAACCAGACGTCGCGGTGTGAGCTTATTCACATGCGGTTCGACGGGGTTGTGCTTTAATATCAGGAGCAAGGTCATCGGGTCTCTCGGAGAGCAGATGGCGATTTACTCGATCAAGCAACGCAATTTTGGCTGCCTAATTAGCGGCCCGCGCTGCGCGCTCGCAGCATTCCGGCCTTGCGCATTTTCAGTGACATCTGCAACGGTCTTTAGGAGGGACATATGCCTCTGAGCCATTTGACTTCGGCCATCATATTCGGATCTTGGCTTGCCATTGGCGTTCCCGTCTCGGCAAGCGCTAATGTCATCACCGACTGGGACGGGAAAGCCGTCGCTCTCGTTATGCCCGCTGGGCCTCTCGGCGTGTCCCAGCAGATCTACACAGCTCAGCGAATGATGGGAATGGTCCACGCCGCGATGTTTGACGCGGTTAATTCGATTGAGCGGCGCTACGAACCTTATCTGGTGCAGTTGCCCGCGGACCCGGCCACTTCCAAGGAAGCCGCCGCTGCCGCGGCCGCCGCTACAGTACTGGCGACAATTGATGAAAAGACTGCGCGCGAAGTGACGGTCACCCTCGCGACCTATCTCGCGTCGATCCCTGATGGTGCTGCGAAGGCGGACGGAATCAGGCTCGGCGAGGCGGTTGCCGCCAAGGTGCTGGATGTCCGGGCAATTGATGGTCACAACGCGTTCGATGACTACCGCCCGAGGACCGCGCCAGGCGTATATGTGCCGACGTCGATCACCGCGGCCTCGAACTGGTCGAAAGTGAAGCCGTTTGCCCTGACGACCGCATCCCAATTCCGACCAGAACCGCCAATTTCACTGTCGAGCAGCGAGTGGGCAACTGACTACAATGAGATCAAGGATTACGGCCGCCGGTCTGATGCCAAGCGTTCGACGCAGCAGACCGAGACCGCACGATTTTGGCTTATGGTCGGGCCACCAGCCTATCATCCATTCGTGCGTCAGCTCGTAACCGCCAAACAGATGAATATCGGTGACAGCGCGCGGCTTATGGCGCTCGCGGCAATTGGCCTTAACGACGCGCTGATCGCCGTGTTCGATGCCAAGTACCACTATAACTTCTGGCGGCCAATAACTGCGATACGGAATGGTGATATTGACGACAACGACCTCACGGAACGCGAGGCGACCTGGCAGCCGATTGACAA
>Ga0307476_10002429_pt1 | contig 11159 bp, 7 predicted proteins | sample atmos_gasesECM2C_2_FD_203314 | JGI IMG/M metagenome (GOLD analysis project Ga0307476, IMG submission 203314) | Hardwood forest soil microbial communities from Morgan-Monroe State Forest, Indiana, United States - atmos_gasesECM2C_05 | ecosystem: Environmental > Terrestrial > Soil > Temperate... | reverse complement strand
ATCGGCGAAAGCTTTGCATTTGATGATTGAGGCGAAGAAATTAGCTTATGCGGACTTGAAGAAATATATCGGCGACCCGCGCGGGCAGAAATTGCCAGTGGAGAAATTGCTGTCGAAGGAATGGGCGGCCGCGCGCGCGAAGAAGATTGATGAACAGCACGCCAACTGTGATGTAAACGGCGGGGACATGGCGGTTGGGAATGATACGACCTATCTGACGGTCGTCGATCGCGACGGAAATATGGTTTCGCTGATCCAGAGCAATTATTCCCAGTTTGGGTCTGGCATTGTAGCGCCGGGCACGGGATTTGTACTGCACAACCGGGGAGGATTGTTCACGCTGGACGCGAAGTCGCCCAATGCGCTGGCGGGACGGAAGCGGCCGCTGCATACGATTATCCCGGCATTCGCTCAGAAGGGCGACACGCGCGTGGCGTTTGGAATCATGGGCGGGTGGAACCAATCGCAGGCGCACGCGCAGTTTGTGGTGGATCTGGCGGACTACAAAATGAATATTCAGGCGGCGATGGAAGCGCCGCGGTTTACCAAGATTTCGTTTGCGGGATGCGACGTGAAGATGGAAAACCGCTTTTCGCAGAAGACGCGGGAGGAGTTGAAGGCTAAAGGGCATTTGATTGAATTGCTGGGGACGTATTCGTCGAGCGTGGGCGGCGGGCAGGCGGTGATGAGAGATTTCGCTGGCGGTGTGAATTATGGGGCGTCCGATCCGCGGAAGGATGGGGAGGCGGTTGCGGAGTTGCCGGTACCGTAGGCGTAAGAAGAAGCCGGAGGAAGATAACGCAGAGACGCGAAGTACGCAGAGGAGCGCGGAGAAGGTAGGGATAATTTAGCGTGATGAAACGCGTACGTTGTACCGGCATTGGCCACGAGTGCTGTGTGTAGAAGGAGAAAAGAAAGAAGCGAGGGTCGCCGATAAGGGCGCATTCATGCTCCGGAGATCAATTCTTTGCTGCGTCGAGCTTTTCGAAGGGGACGTTGCTGATGGCGTATTCGCGCCAATCCTTGTAGTCGAAATGCCACCACTCGAATTCAAAGACTGTGAAGCCTTCGGATTCCATTGCCCAGCCGAGCAGGTCGCGGTGCCACCGCTGCAACGAAGTGCCGCCGGGATAATCCGGGAACGAGCGCGGCGACATTTCGTCAAAAAGGCCGGTCATCTCCGCGGGTTCGTTGGTTTTTAGGTCATACAGCGTGAGATCGACGGCACAGCCGCGGTTGTGGCGCGAGCCTTGCGCCGGGTCAGCCACAAAGATTTTTCCATCGGACGGAGTCGCGTCCCAGAAAATCTTGGTGACATACCACGGCCGGTAGCCGTCATGAATCAGCAAGCCGTAACCGTAAGGCTGCAAGCGATGTAGCGCGCGCACCAGCGCTTCTGCCGCCGGCCGTTGCAAAAACGCACGCGCTTGTGTGTACACCGCTTTACCCAGAAAATCGTTCGCCGTGGCGTAGCGAATATCAAGATGAATGGCGGGGTCGAGCTTCGCCAACTCGACCAGATCATTGTTACGAAAAGCCCCTTTTTCTTCCGGGGGACTGGCCGCGAGGGCCTCGCTGCGAATCTCCGCGATAGGCCGCGTGGGCCTGACGATACTCACGTTGCCGCCAGGAACGGAATAAGAAAGTCGGTGGTAGGGACCGACCTGGGTAACTATCTGCCAGACCGGCTCCGCCTTGCGCTGCTTGAAGGCGAGCACCCAGGCGTCGGGCTCGTTGCTGGCGTAGGTAAATGATGTCTGGTCGCCTTCCTTGGAAAAACCAAGAGCATTCAGAAGGTGTTCAATACCCTCGGAGTCTCGCAAGTAGAGGTGCTTTGAACGCTCGAAGAGGATGATTACATCGGTTTCGGTCTGGTTTCCAAAATCTCCAGTCTTGCCGATGAAATCTTGCGGCATGTTTGCCGGTTCGCGACCGGGGAAAGGAGCGGGAGATGTTTGCGAGCGAGCGCATGGAACGGAAACGGCGAGAAGAGTGAAAAGCACGACCGTGAGGGCGTGCAGCAGAAATGATGAGCGTTCGCGAGGTATCACACGAGAAGAAAAAGCAGGTTCCTGGCTGCGCTCGGAATGACAATTTGCAGGTGTCGCGGTCGTTTTAGGCGCGGTGATCGGAATGACAACGGTTGAATTGGTAGTCCGCACTGATTCAGCTGCGGAAGGTTTCGTTTTCAACGGTCCACCGTTCGATGAGGTTGTGGCGGACATGATAACCGAGTCCCGGAGGTCACGGGGCGAGAATCACACCGTGAGGCGCGACTGTGACGAACGCAACCGCGGAAAACGCGGTTAACCGACCGGCTTAGTTGGACGTGCGGAACGCAACAGTTGTTACCGCCGAGGACTTCACAGACGGCGCGGTTATTCCTGAAACCAGCGGGAACCGTGGCGCTGTTCTTCGGAAATTTCGCGCACGATTTCCATGGTTTCGGCTCTGCGGACTTGTCCGCAGGCAGCGAGCAGCGCGTTGACCAAAGCCACGGGAGCCGCATAGGAAGCCCCGAAAGAGGTGGTTTCAATGCTGGCAAGGAAGGTTTCGTGGGCGATACGCGCGAGAGGCGACAAGTAAGTGTCGGTGATGGCGACGCAATGGGCTTCGCGCTGGCACGCCTGGCGCGCGCCTTCGACGGTCTGCGCCAAGCCTCTGCGGAAAGAGATAGCCAGGACCAGATCGTCTTTTGTCAACGAACGTGTCAGGTGGCTGATACGGCCGGGAGAGATGGCAGCGAAGACCGGCATTCCCAGCAGACTGGTCTGATACTCCAAATATTGCGCGAGGTATGCGGCCAAATCGCCTGCCAGTACAACGATGCGGCGCGAGACGTACATGCGCTTGGCGAGTTCGCTGAGGCGGGCGGCGTCCAGGCTGTTTTTGAGGCCTTGGAGATTTTTCAGGTCGCGATCGATGGAATCGGCGACGTAGGCATGGCGTCCGCGCTCGGATGAAGTGGTCTGCATGGTATCGGCCGAGGTGGCGAAAGCGATGGAAAGATCATGCAGATATTTTTGAAATTCGCGAAAGCTGGCGAAGCCCAGAACGCGCACGATGCGAACGATAGTTGCCGGGTCAGTGTTAAGCCGCTTGGCCATGGCACGCACGCTGAGCAGCACAAAACCGCGCGGATGCTCGAGTACCGGACGCAGAACTTCCTGCCGTTTGGCGGTAAGTTTGGCGATGCGGTCTTGCAGATTGATTGGTTGCGAAGATGCCGACGCAGTGTCCCGCTTCATGGAGATAATGATTAACCCGTTAGGTACAAGCAGCGCGCAACATAATGCCACAGAAGCAAGTGTTACGCATCTAGCGGCTCTGGCTCTTGCAATAGCGCGGGAAGTGCGCCTGCGCTGCGAAGATTTACTTGTCGGACGTCGCGGTTTTGGCGGTGAGGCCGGGCGCAACGATGGGTTGGAGAAACGGCATCATGGCGCGCAGGCCGGGGCCAAGTTGCTCGATGGCGTTTTGCTGCTCGGCTTTGCGCTTGGCGAGGAAATTGACGCAGCCATTCTCGTTTTCTTCGATCCATTTTTTGGCGAAAGAGCCGTCTTTGATCTCGGCAAGGAGTTGCTTCATGGCTTTGCGGGTTTCGTCGGTGACGATGCGCGGGCCTGCGCTGTAGTCGCCATGTTCGGCAGTGTCACTGATCGAGTAGCGCATGTAGCTCAGACCGCCGCGATAAATCAGGTCCACGATGAGTTTGAGTTCGTGCAAGCATTCGAAGTAGGCGACCTCGGGTTGGTAGCCGGCTTCGGTGAGCGTTTCGAATCCGGCTTTGATTAGCGCGCTGACGCCGCCGCAGAGCACGGCTTGTTCGCCGAAGAGGTCGGTTTCCGTTTCTTCGGTGAAAGTGGTTTCGAGGACTCCGGCGCGAGTGCAGCCGATTCCGCGGGCATAAGAAAGGGCAAGGGCTTTGGCTTTGCCACTGGCGTCTTGCTCGATGGCTAGAAGTCCAGGAGTGCCGCCGCCTTCGGTGAAGACTTCTCGTACGCGGTGTCCGGGAGCTTTTGGCGCGACCATAGAAACGTCGATGGTTGCGGGAGGTTTGATGGTGCCGAAGCGAATGTTGAATCCATGCGCGAACATTAGAGTCTTGCCGGGTTTGAGGTTTGGCGCGATGGCTTCGTTGTAGAGTTTTTGCTGCTTGGTGTCCGGCACCAGGACCATGATGACGTCGGCCCAGGCTGCGGCGTCAGACGGAGATTGTACGGCGAGGCCGTCCTTTTCGGCTTTGCCGCGCGAGGCGCTGGTTTCCGGCAAGCCGACGCAAACGTTGCAGCCGCTATCGCGCAGATTGAGTGCGTGGGCGTGGCCTTGCGAGCCGTAGCCGAGAATGGCGACCTTCTTTGATTGGATGAGGGACAGGTCGGCGTCTTTATCGTAGTAGAGCTTTGCCATGTAGTGTAGTTCCTTTCGTGGGCCGGTTTGCGGCCGAACAATTGATCGGTTTCGAGCAAACTTGCTGAAATTCTGCCTGGCGCTAAGACACCGAAGAGAGATTCCTCGCTACCAAGGCAAAAACGAAAACTAGAAACCAAGACAAAAACTAGAGACCGAAAAACTGGGCTGCAGCGATGGAACGGATTCAACCCAAAAGAACCGGTCTAAAGACCGGCCACTACAAGATCGAAGACGGCCAGCAGAAGACGCCTGCTGCCAAATCCTTACGCTGCGGTCAATTTAGTGCTGTTGGTGACGCCTGGCGGCTGAAGGAGGTCGCCGCCGCGAGTCATGGCGATGCGACCGGTGCGCGCCATTTCCAGTACGCCGAACGGGCGCAGCACTTCGAGCAAGCCGTCGATTTTGTCTACGGTGCCGGAAACTTCCACGATCAGCGATTCCGGTGCGACGTCAACGACACGGCCACGAAAAACCTTGATGAGTTCCATCAGATGCGGCCGGGATTGCTGGTCGGCGGCGACCTTCAACAAAGCTAAGTCGCGTTCGAGTACGGAACGCTCGGAGATATTTTCCGCGAGCAAGACGTCTACCAGTTTCTCGAGACTGGCTTCGAGGCGGTGCGCGCCTTTTTCGTCGGTGTGCGCGACGATGGTCATGCGCGCGACCTCTTCGTTTTCCGTGGGACCAACGGTGAGCGAATCGATGTTGATTGCCAGGCGCCGCGCCAGGGAAGAGACGCGGTTCAGGACGCCGGGTTTGTTTTCGACGTATGCGATCAGTGTTTGCATAGGGTCCTCTGAGATTCGTTCTGACTATCGCAACTGCGCTCTGGGGCGATACGGAAAGCCCCACACGCAAAAACGGCGTGTGGGGCACCCGCATCTTCGCTACTACGGCAGCGACGTAAAGTCGCTGATACAAAAACAGGGACAAAAGCCGCCCGCCTGGGAAGGCGGCTGCTACAAAGGCACAGCAAATAACTAGTGCGCACTTCTACGGCTCGGCCGCGGTTTCTACCAGCGGGTTGTGCGGACGGCGAATCATTTCGTGTAGCGAGGCGCCCGCGGGAACCATCGGGTAGACCGAGTCTTCCTGCTCCACGCGAAAATCGATCAGCACGGATTCTTTCGAGGCACGTGCTGCGCGAATGGTGGAGGTGACGTCGCCGCGTGCGGTGACGCGTTCACCGCGAATGCCAAAAGCGTTGGCGAGAGCCGCGAAATCAGGAGCGACGAGCGGAGTGGCTACGTAGCGCTTGTCGTAGAAAAACTCCTGCCATTGGCGAACCATGCCGAGAAACCCGTTGTTGATGATGGCGATGTTGACTTTGATTTTTTCCTGAACGATGGTCGCAAGCTCGCTCATAGTCATCTGAAAACCGCCGTCGCCGACCACGACCCAGACATCGGCGTCAGGCCTGGCGAATTTTGCTCCGATGGCCGCGGGAAGTGCGAAGCCCATGGTGCCGAGACCGCCGGAAGTGATCAGTGTGCGCGGATTATTGTGGTGGTAATACTGCGCCTCCCACATCTGATGCTGACCGACGTCGCTGACGACGATCGCGTCGCCGTTGGTCTCTTTCCACAAATCGTTGATGACGTGCGCGGCGTAGAGATGGCCGGTGTCCGGCAAGCTTTGGATGTCGCGAACGGCGGAATCGCCTTTCATTTCGTTGATGCGATTTCGCCAGGCGCTGCGTTCTTTTTTCTCGATGTGCGGAAGCAATTGTTCTAGAACTTCGCGAGCATCGCCGACCAGCGCTGCGTCGACTGGAACGTTTTTATTGACTTCGGAGCGATCAATTTCGATGTGAATTTTGCGCGCGCTCTTGGCGTAGGTACGCAGGTCGCCGGTGACGCGATCGTCAAAGCGCATGCCGACAGCGATTAGCAGGTCGGCCTCTTGGATGGCGTGATTGACCCAGGCCTCGCCATGCATGCCCATCATGCCCAGATTGAGCGGATCGTTGGCGGGGAAGCAGCCAATGCCGAGAAGGGTCATGGAAACATAAAAGTCGCCGGCGCGAACAAATCGGTCGAAAGCCTTCATCGCGCCAGAAATCATAATGCCGTGCCCAGCGAGAATGAGCGGACGCTTTGCGGAATGCAAAAGTTCGATGGCGCGGTCGAGTTCGGCCTTGTCGATGCCGGCGCGAACACGCTTCGGCGGAAGCTTCGGAGCAGAAGCGTTCCAGTCGAATTCGGTACAAGCTTGTTGCGCGTCCTTGGTGATGTCCACGAGGACCGGGCCGGGACGGCCAGAGTTTGCGATGATGAACGCTTCGCGCATCGTGCGTGCAATGTCTTCAGCGCGCGTGACGACGACATTGTGCTTGGTGATCGGCATGGTGATGCCAGTGATATCGATTTCCTGAAAGGCATCGGAACCGAGAAGCTTGCTGCCGACTTGGCCGGTAATGCAGACCACCGGCGAAGAGTCAAGCATCGCAGTGGCGATGCCTGTGACCATGTTGGTGGCGCCGGGACCACTGGTGGCCATGGCCACACCGACCCCGCCGGTGGCGCGCGCGTAGCCGTCTGCCATGTGGGTTGCGCCCTGTTCATGGCGTACCAGGATGTGGTGGAGCTTCGATTTGCCGAGCGCGTCGTAAACAGGAAGAATCGCGCCGCCCGGATAACCGAAAATGTGTCTTACGCCGAGAAGTTCCAACGATTGGCAGAGTATTTCCGCGCCGGTGAGTTTCATAGCGTCCTTCCCGATTGCACTGGATGCGAAGTTGTCTGCGGCAGAACGGTAACCGCGCCGCGCGAAGCGGACGACACGAGAAATGCATACTTGGCCATAACTCCATCGCTAAAACGCGGAGCCGGCGGTGTCCAGTTGGCTAGGCGCTGCTTAATCTGATCCGCAGTCAATTCCACATTGAGAGTGCGATTTGGAATGTCGAAGACGATGGTGTCGCCGTCGGCCACTGCGGCAATCGGACCGCCGTGCGCGGCTTCGGGGGCGACGTGGCCGGCCATGAGTCCGTGCGTGGCGCCGCTGAAGCGGCCGTCAGTGAGGAGAGCAACGGAGTCACCGAGGCCTGCACCCACCAAAGCGGCAGTGACGGCAAGCATTTCGCGCATGCCCGGGCCGCCTTTTGGTCCTTCGTAGCGAATCACGATGACATCGCCAGCTTTGATTTTATTTTTGTCGATTTCGGCGAAGGCCGCTTCTTCACTATCGAACACGCGAGCGGCGCCGCGGAAATTCATGGTGTTGTGGCCGGCAACTTTTATTACGCAGCCTTCGGGAGCGAGATTGCCTTTCAAGATGACGAGGCCCCCGGTTGGCTTAAGCGGATTTTTCGCGTTGCGCACCACTTCTTGTTCGGGTTTTTCTTTCGCGGCTTCCGCTTCCTGCGCGAGGGTCTTCCCGGTCACGGTAATCGCATCGCCCTGCAGAAGCCCCGCTTCGATCATGCGCTTGGCGATCAGCGCCGTGCCACCGGCAGCGTACAGATCGGTGGCGACAAAACGGCCGCCGGGTTTCAGGTCGGCGATGATCGGAGTCTTGGAGCTGACGCGATCGAAATCGTCGATGGAAAGCGGAATCTTCACTTCGTTGGCGATCGCTAGCAGATGCAATACGGCATTGGTTGAGCCGCCGGTGGCCGCAACGCCGGCGATGGCGTTTTCGATGGCGGTCTTGGTAATGATTTTAGATGGCGTGATATCGCGGCGAAGAAGATCGAGAACCATTTCGCCAGCGCGTTCGCCTGCAGCAGCTTTGCCTGCATTGGTTGCGGGAACACTCGACAGACCGATGGGAGCGATACCGAGAAATTCGGCGACCAGGGCCATGGTGTTGGCGGTGAACTGTCCGCCACAGGCGCCAGCTCCGGGACAAGCGGACTTTTCCAGCGCCAACAAGCGAGCATCACTCATTTTGCCGCTGGAATGTGAGCCAATCGCTTCGTAAACATCTTGAATGGTGACGGGATGGCCTTCAAATTCGCCGGGAGCAATAGAACCGCCATAGAGAATGAGTCCGGGAACGTTCAAGCGAGCGAGCGCCATGATGCCGCCGGGAATTGTCTTGTCGCAGCCGACCAGAACCACCAGTGCATCGAAAAGATTTCCGCGCGTGACAAGTTCTATCGAGTCGGCAATCACTTCACGGCTGATCAGGGAAGCTTTCATGCCCTCGGTGCCCATGGTAATGCCGTCGGAAATGGAAACCGTGTTGAACTCGAGCGGCGTTCCGCCCGCTTTGCGGATACCGTCTTTTACATGTTGCGCGAGTTCGCGCAGGTGATAATTGCAGGGGCCGATTTCGATCCAGGTATTGGCGACGCCGATGAGCGGCTTCGAGAAGTCCTCATCCTTGAGGCCAGAAGCACGAAGCATGGCGCGGGCACCGGCGCGGCTGGCGCCTTTGATTAAAGTTTGGCTGCGTAGATTAGGACTGTCCTTGGTCACTTCCGCTTCCCCCTCACGGCTGCGCGCTGGCAAACCGCGCCTAACGAAGAATACAAAAAAATTGGGCCATCAGCCTGGTTTGGATGATGGCCCGAGTCTCTCGGAACTTCACTATTAGGCCGCCATCACCCGCTCTTGCCGTCGATTGCGACAGCTTTGCTAATTCGTATAATTCCGGGTACGACGCAGACCTGCGTCCCTATCAGTATCACGGGTTGTTGCGTCGTCATGGCGCTGCGAGTCATTTCGTTGCTCAGTAAACGGGCCGCTGCGGGCAGCACCGCTTCTCGCCATGTAAAGTAACAGATTGGGCTACGCCGGTCAATGAGTCCAATTAATAGAAATGACTTCTATGATAAGCCGAGCTTATCGCAGCGGCGCACGCACCGGAGAGGCGCCTGGTGCACGGGGAACTTTTGTGCGGTGCTCTGGGAATCCTGAAAGAGGAAAAGCGCCTGTCCCTGAGTCGATTCGGTAACTCTGGCCTGCCTCCAGCCGTCTATATCCATTAGCAGGTTCGTTCGACGGTCCACAGGTGAATATGATGAAAGCCCGGTTTTTGCTGCTCGGCTTTGCCATTGCTTCAGTAACGAGTTTTGTTTACAGACCCTTTGCGGGAGCGCGGACTCCGCAAAGCGACGCCACGCAAGCGCCGGCCGGGCCGCCTGTCACCACGCAAGCAGGGCCGGAGGCGTCGCGGAGGGGAGGCCAGGGCCGCGGTCCAGGAGTATTCGGCAAAATTTCCGCTTTGCAAGCTGATTCGATTGAGGTGACTGCACAGGACGGTACGAAAGCCTCGATCAAGCTGACCAGCAGCACTGAGTTCCGCAAAGACCGGCATCCCGCCAAAATGAGTGACTTTAAAGTCGGAGACACGGTTGTGGTTCGAACCACTCAGGACTCAGGAAGTGCGGTGGGAGCTACAGCCCTGATGGTGGCCGCAGTTCCGCCGGAAGGATTCATAGGGCGAGGTGGCGGGGGTGGAGGCGGGCAAGGAATGACTCAGGGGACGATGGGCAAAGATTACGTTGTGGGAGAAGTGAAGAGCCTCGATCCTCCCAAGTTGGTCGTGCTGCGAACTGACAATGTGACGCAAACGCTGGAGCTGAACGAAGACACATCATTGCGCCGCGGGCGCGACAGCATCACCATGGCCGACATTCAACCGGGCGATCACATATTCGTGCGCGGCGCGGTTGCAAACGGAGCTTTCGTTCCGAAGAACGTGATGGTGATTCCGCCTGAACAATGGAAGCGCATGCAGGAAATGATGAGCGAGGGCGGCCAGGGGCGTCCTGCACCGCAAAATTCGCCCGGACCGCCCCCACCTGCGGCGCCTTCAACGGCGCCAACTCCGCCGGAGCAGCGCAATTGAACAGGATTTTCCGCGGACTGATCATTCTCATCGCCCTGGCCCTGATCAGTGCGGTGTGCTTCATGTGTCTGGCAAGCGCGCAAGAACCGCCCAGATCGTCCGCAGCAACATTCCAAATTTCCGGGAGCGTGCGCAATGGCAAAATACTGTTGCCAGGCGTCACTGTGAGTGCTGCCAATACGCTTACCGGCAAGAAGTATTCGGTCGTGTCCGCAACAAACGGAACATTTCAATTTACAGGATTGCCGCGCGGCCGCTACGTAGTGCGAATGGAATTCATGGGCTTCGCAACGGTGACGCAGGAAGTTGTGCTGAATCCCGAAAATCCCGTCGGCAAAGTGGAAGCTGAATTGATGCTTGCCTCTCGGCAAAAGGAACAACAAGCGGAAACGGCGCAGAACGCGCGTCGCGGCTTTCAGAGCCTGGCGATGAACAGCACGCTGTCCGCTTTGGCGGGCGAAGGGGGCGCGGCAGGACTCGGGGGAAACGGCGCTGGCGGAGGAGGCGGGACCAGCGATTCCTCGGGTTTGCCATTGGGTGGCGCGGGTCTCGAGAGCCCGACCGAGTCGGTAAGCATCAGTGGCGCGCAAGGACGCACGCAGGATTTTGGAGGCGGATCGGAACAGGACCTGGAAGATCGCATTCAGGAATTTCGCGATCGCATGCAACGGGAAGGCGGAGCAAATCTTCAAGGCGGCGGACAGCAGGGTGGGGGACAGGGAGGAGCAGGCGGGCAAGGTGGCGGAGGAGGCGGTGGTGGTTTCGGCGGTGGCCCGGGGGTAATAGCGATCGGCCGTTTGGGACGAAACTTCAACATCAACCAGCCGCACGGATTTTTGTATTTTCAGGACGACGATTCCGCTTTCGACGCGCGGCCGTATTCGTTGACCGGAATCCCCACCGCCAAGGCGAATTACAACACGTCGCGGTTCGGAGCCAACATCGGC
>Ga0307476_10002428_pt1 | contig 11164 bp, 11 predicted proteins | sample atmos_gasesECM2C_2_FD_203314 | JGI IMG/M metagenome (GOLD analysis project Ga0307476, IMG submission 203314) | Hardwood forest soil microbial communities from Morgan-Monroe State Forest, Indiana, United States - atmos_gasesECM2C_05 | ecosystem: Environmental > Terrestrial > Soil > Temperate... | reverse complement strand
CGGGGGCTCGTTGGAACCGCAATCGATCTATCGACAAATCCCGCAGAGCGCCAAATAATCGAACGCTTGAAGCGGGCGTTCGATCCCGACGCAAAACTCGATCCGTTACCCTGGGGGCTGTCTTGAGCGCTTTTCGTGTCGTGGCTCCCAATCCTGATCCATCGTCCCGGCGCGCCGGGATGACGCTGGACCCGCGCACGTTCGAGCGCGGGCTGTCGTGCGTGCACTGCGGGCTTTGCCTGCCGGCCTGCCCCACGTTCACCGAGACCGGGCACGAAGCCGACTCGCCCCGCGGCCGCATCCAGCTCATGCTCGGCCTTGCCAACGGAAGCATCGACGCCAGCGAATCGGTTCGAAGGCACCTGGACTTGTGCCTTGACTGTCGCGCCTGCGAGACCGCCTGTCCGAGCGGCGTGGTCTACCACGAGCTGATCGAGGAAACCCGCGCCCGCCTGACAAACGGGCAGCGTCTCCGCGGCACCGATCGTCTGCTCCGCGCGATCTTCTTCAACATCTTCGTCCACCCAAATCGCCTCAAGCTCGCCTTGCTGCCCGCGCGGATCCTGCAAAAGCTGGGGATCTATTCATTCCTGCGAAAGGCCGGCGTATTCAAGTTCCTGCCGCCCCAGTTGCAGAAGATGGAGCAGATGCTGCCCGAAAATGGCCCGCTCTGGCCCCGTCTGCTGCCGCCGGCAACGCTCGCGGGTGGAACCAAACCGCCGGTTGTCGGCTTCTTCGGCGGCTGCATCGGCTCGGTGATGTTTGAAAAGGTCAACCGCCAGGCGGTGGAATTGCTGGCCGCGTCCGGCGCTGATGTCATCGCCCCGCCGACCCAGGTCTGCTGCGGCGCGATCCATCATCATAACGGCGCCCACGGACCGGCCGAAGAATTCGCCCGCAGAAATATCGATGTTTTCCTGCCCGAAAACGGCGGCGGCGTCGATTACATCGTCACCAACATCGCCGGGTGCGGGGCGATGCTCCGCGAATACGACTTGCTGCTTCGCGACGATCCAAAATACGCTCGCCGTGCCAAGGAATTCGCGGCCCGGGTGCGCGATATCAGCGAAGTGCTGCTGATGCTCAAGCTCCCCGAGATGAAGTTCGCGATCAATCAGACGGCGACGTATCACGATGCCTGCCATCTTGCTCACGCCCAGCGCGTAACCGCCGCGCCGCGGAAACTGCTCTCGAATATTCCGGGATTGCAACTCGTGCCACTGGCGGAGAGCGACATGTGCTGCGGGGCGGCCGGCACCTATAATCTCACGCAGCCGCAGATGTCGTCGCGACTGGCGGCGCGGAAACTCGACAACGTTCTCCTGACCGGCGCAACGATCTGCGTCACCGGTAACGTCGGCTGCGCGATGCAGATCAGCTCGGGGGCCGCGGCGCGCGGATGCAAACTCCGCGTGGCCCACCCGGTAGAACTTCTGCATCAGGCGGCCTTCGGCAATTGATCGCGGCGCTGGTCCTGCCGCGGCTCGGGCCGCACCCCTTTTAGATTATGCAGCAGCCTGCGGCGCAGCGTGAATCGCGCGACGGCAGCAGCGCCAAACGCGAAGCCGAACACGGCTAGCATGCTCGCATGTGCGATGTGATAGGCGACCCACTGTGCGGCCAGCGTGCAAACCGACCACTCGCCCAGAATCACCGCCGCCCAATCGAACCAGTCTCGCCCCCGCCGTCGCGTGCCGGCAGTTCGCATCGCCCGCAGGTGAAACGCCGCGGTAGCCAGCGCCGCCGCGGCAAACGCCAATGTCGGCGCCATCACCGGACCGACATCGTGGGCCACCAGCCGCACATACGCCCCGAACGCCACCAGCCACGCGAGCAGCGTCGTAATCGCGAACTTCAAAAAAGGGGACAGTCCCGGAAATTTGAAATCATAAAGCCGGCTGAGGTGCTCGAGGTAACGGACCTGCTGGCCGACGGTCAATTTGGAATCCCCGCCGGCCCGCAGCCCGAAATGAATGGGAACTTCCCGCACGCGGCGGACGCGGCATTTGCACAGCAGCTCCAGCGCGATCTTGTAACCCACCGGGTTCAATCGCCCCGCCCGCCGATACGTCTCCCGCTTCAGCGCGAAAAACCCGGACATGGGATCGCAGATATTGGCGGCGAACGGCCGGGCCAGGAGCGTCGCCAGCCGTGAGTTGATCCGCCGTAGCGGCCCCCACTGGCGCTCGGTGCTGCCTCCGGGCACGTACCGCGATCCGAGCACGAAATCCGCCTCGCGCCGTGCCAGCGGCGCCAGCAAATCCGGAATTCGCTCCGGCGGGTGCTGGAGATCGGCGTCGATGACGACCAGATACTCCCCGCGGGCCCGCGAAAGCCCCAGGATGGCCGCCCCGCTCAGCCCATCGGTCGGCCGCCGGCGAACCAAAAGCTCCAGCGGATACTGCCCCGCCAGGTTCGCGCAAATCTGGGCCGTTCCATCGCAACTGTCGTCATCGACAATCAGAATCTCATACCGCCTGCCCGCCAAGGCGGCATCCACGCGGCGGACCAGCGCCCCCAGGTTCCCCGCCTCGTTCAAGGCCGGAACCACGACAGAAACCTCGACGCCCCCCGCAGATAAGACCGCCATATTATTGGCGTTATCGGCAATTCGCCTCGCCGCTCTGCGCTCTGGGATGCCGCGTCCCCTCCCGTCCCAATGTTACAGATGGGCAAAGGCTCAAAAAGCGCTACATTGCGGGCTTCGGGCTTTGCACAACGGGAGCCACTTGCACAACGGGATGGGGGCTGCACAACGGAAAGAGGGGCCGTTGACGCGAAAGTCGCACAGAATCATTAGTGCATTTCGATAGTTGATTCGGTACAGTTGCCGCGTCAGCGTTTCACCCCATATCAGGAGTTGAGAGCATGCGAAACCGGGGAAGTTTCCTCTGCGCGATCATCGTGATTGGATGTCTCGGAGCCGAACAGTCAAGCGCGGGCGTGTTAGCTGGTCCGTTTGTCAATCCGGGCAATGGATTCAGCTACACTCTTTTAACGCAAGACTCGTGGACGAACTCCGAGGCAGAAGCCGTAGCGTTGGGCGGCCATTTGGCGACGGTCAACAGCGCGGCCGAGGATAATTGGCTGCTCACGACCTTTTTGCCATTCATTAGCGACCCGCAAGGATCGCTTCTTATTGGTTTTGAAGACCTAACGCAAAACGGTCAGTTTGTCTGGACCAGTGGGTCGCCAATGGTGTACACGAACTGGGGCTCAGGGGAGCCGAACAATCTCACATCGGAGATTACACCAATCTGGAGCTTCACAACTTCAACTCGATCCTCGCGGGCCCATGGAACGACATCACCAACGGAACATCCTCGCTCCCGCAATTCGGCGTCGCTGAAGTAGTGCCCGAACCAAGCTCGTTGGCGCTCTTCGTTGGGCTTGCCGCCTGTTTGTTGGGACAAAGGCGACGACGCCTTGGGGTATAATCCAGCGATGACACCTCGCAAGCTCGACGAAAGTCAGAACGCCGCCCGTGCTTTATCAAGATCGGCCGGAAGCGGATGGGGCGGCGTTTGAGGCGGGGGTGGAGGCGGCGAGGACGTTCGGCAGTTAGTTGCGGGCGACTCCGCCACGGCATGCGGCCAACGCCTGACATTCGACATTCCAGCGGCTGTTCGGGGTCAGCTTGACATTTGACATTCCAGGTAGAGCGCTCGCCCCGGCTGGAAACGGCGATGTTGTTAAATGTTGACCCCGTCGCCTTGCCCAATGTGCGGCGCACGCGTTCGCCGTGCAGATCGCTTCTGATCCAATAGCCACGGAACCAAATCCGGCTCATTGCAGGCTCGGTCGATGCCAGGGCCGTGGCCCAGTCCGGGGTACTCGGAGTATTTCGGATGGCCGCCTGTTGCTTTCGCTTTGTCGTAGCCGCCCGGCACATGCAGCTTATAGGGGAGCGCCTTGCCGCCGGAGCCGTGGAACGTTCGATCCTCGAACCCACGCCACAACGAAAACTTGCCGGAGCCGCCTTTGGCATCGTGCCATGTGAAATCGATCTTGCCATCCGTGATGGCACCGAAATTATCACCGCCGGGTCCCCCGCTTGTCGCGCGCACATCTTTTGCGAGCCAGGAAATCGTTTTATCCGTTACCGCGCCGTTGAATTCCCGAACCGTTTTGCCAGCCTCAAGGCGGGCGCGAAACCTGTTCCCGTTTCGTTGCAGAATGGTCAGCGTCACCGAGCGCCCGTCCTGCCAGACCGAGTTCGGTTGGATCGCATCGGCGGGAGATCCAGCGGCCCTTGCCGCGAAGGGTTGCGCTGTCAAGATGATTCCGAGAATGACGGCGATGCGCGGGAACATCCTGCTTGTCCTGGGATTGCGATTCACGTGGTTCTTGACAGGATCAGGTCGGAGCACGCGGCGAACAGGGTTGCAGAATTGGCGCCCGCCCAGAACGCACTTTAGGCAAGCGAGCGACACTTATACCTGTCGACGATAATGGTTGGGACAAGGACTCCGCCCTTGACCTTGCGCATCGATGACTTTCCGATCTTCTTGGCCGGCTTCTTCCCGCTTTTGGACTTGCTATTTTTTGTCATCGCCCAAGTGTACCCAATAGAGGTCGAGCCGATCAAATTCGGTTGCGTAGAGCGCACATGTGCAACACGATGCAATGAATTTGCCGCGGCGACACACCCGGCGGATCAACGACGTCGGCGGCTATTTCGGTGTGCTCCCCGGCGCGGGAACGCCCGGTCGATTTTGTCCAGAAGCGCCAGGCCAAGCTTGGTGTCGCCGCGGGCGGCACGGGCATGAAATCTCGCCTCTGCGTCAAACTGGGCCAGTGCCATACTAGCCCATTCATCAACCAATTCATTGAGGCTTATGCCCTGGCTTTCGGCCAGGAGGCGCAAGCCCTCGTGTTTGCCGTCAGGAATTCGAATCGTCATCGTTGCCATGGGTCTGGCTCCATTGTTTCACGTTCTACCGACCGAGATACTCCGCCTCAAGCGGCGATTCGCGGACTTTGCCGGAATGGAATTCGACGCGATAGGCCCGGGCCGTGGGACGCGAGGCGACGACGCGATGCAGGCGGCGGCCGACGAAGTGGAGGGCGCAGCCGTCGTCAGCCGCGAGGCCGGCGGGCAGGCCGCTCTTGACGAGGCGGTGGTATGCCGGGCGGCGCTGGGGTTCGCCGTCATAGTGGGGACAATTGCTGCCCGGCAGAAAGCCCAAGCCATCGCGCAGGGCCGCGAGTCTGGGGCCGAAAGAATCGGTTACGCCGGCCTCGAACCAGCAGATCGAGCCGGCGCTGATCCCGCATAAAACCGTGCCTCGTGAGCGGGCCAGGCGCAGGATTCGGTCCAACCCGTGAACGCGCCACACCGCCAGCAGATTGGCAGTATTGCCGCCGCCGACGTAGATCACATCCTGCTCGAGCACGAAGGACCGCAGGTCCTGCGCGTTCCGCTTAAAGAGCGGCAGGCACGTCGGCACGCACTTGCGGCGGGCGAAGGCCTCGTAAAATCGAAGGCAGTAACTCTCCGAGTCCCCGCTGGCAGTGGGGACAAAACAAACCTTCGGACGCGACGCCCTAGCCAGCGACAGGATGTAATCATCCAGCAGCGGATTGTCCGTCTCCATCGAAAACCCCCCGCCGCCCATTGCCACGACGTGCGCCGCCGGTTTGGCAGATTTCGATCCCATCGTCGACATCATCCAACATGGCGCCGCATATAACCGCGCAGATGCCGATGCGCCGCGCGTAACGCCCTCTCGATTGGTGAGCTCACGACTTGAGAAATACCTTGCCCAGGGCCCCTGTCCAGTACATAAAACCGGAAAGAAAGACCGTCAATCCGATGTACAGCGCGGCCATTGTCCACGAGGCTCGGCGGCTGATCTGGTAATAAGGATGGTGGGTGCCGCGGGCCCGCAGCGTCATTCTTACACGGGGCAGGGCGTAGAAGAGGATCATCAGCAGAATGAACACGCCAATGCCGCCGCCGGACGCCCACAGGTCTTGAACGAGCAGCAGCCCGAGGCCGACAAGTCCGACAATCCAGAGCCACGGACTGATTGCCGCCGTCACCCGGCCGCCATCCAAGGGCGGGACTGGCAGAAGGTTGAACAAGTTCAAAAACAACCCGAGAAACGACGCGTATTTTAGCGCGAGTTCCAATTGGCCGGTCATTCGGATCGACACGAGGTAACAGGCAACGGCGCCAATCGTTCCGAGCAGCGGCCCGCCGATTCCCACCACCGCTTCCACCAGCGCGTTGGGCGGGGCCTGGCGGAGATTGATCAACGCCCCGATGAATGGGATGAAGATAGGCGGGCTGGCGCTCAGGCCGTAATACCGCATCGCCAGCACGTGCCCCATCTCGTGAATCAGCATCAGCACCACGAACGCAATAGCCAGCGGCCAACTGCGGAAGTACACGAAGTAATACAACACGATGCTGGCGAGCATCGAACCAACGGTCTTCATCAGTGCCACGCCCAAGGGGTCTGGAGGCCGGACTGGACGCGGAGCCTGCTGTCCCTCCGCCGCACCCGAGGCAGCCGGCGACCACCCTGCGGCCAACGCGCCGAGCCGCTGGTAAATCTGCTGATACTGGGCTGAGTCCGGCGGCAACAGGTCCAGCATCCGCCGCCAGACCATCGCCGCCGCAGCGGGATTTGCAGCCTCCAGCCTCATCGCCTCGCCGGCAAGCTGGTTCAGCTCCCGGTGATAGACCAACGCCCCGCAGTTTCGGCAGACCAGCTCGCCGGCGGCCAGCGGATGGCTGCAACTTTCGCACGCGGTCGGCATTTGTTGTGTCACAAGCCTCGCTCCTTCGTGAGGTAGTCGAAATTGCCAACAGATTGTACGGGCGATCCCGGCCTGAGATTCTCGCTGGCGGAAAAGGGCGGAGAGGTAAGGTCTACGCGAGTCGAATATCGCTCTTATGCGGCTACTGCTACTTTGGGCGGAACCGGCGTGCCACATTCCAGACAACGCATACCGGAGGCGCGAAGGTCATATCCACAGGTCCGGCAGAACCCGGGGCGCTGTCTCATCCGCCGCCGCTGAAGAGCGCCAGCGAGGCAATGGCCGCCGAAATGAACAACTTGTGCTTCATTTGGCAGACTCAATAGGCGGCATGGGATGTGGACGGCAAAGTTGTAGGCAACGTTTGTGCCGGCGGGCCGCCATCGAGTACGATCGGGGTCGGAAGGGCAATCGTCCTCTGGTCTCCTGAGGTCCAAGGCTGCGGAAGCGTTTCGACGCGCACTTGCAACTCGCGGCTGGGTTGGCCGCCGGGATAGAGGTAAACGATCGATGCCCACGGCGGCGGCGCGTAGAACAGGTTCCCATGCAAAAAGGGTGACTCGGCAGTCAACTCGAAATGCCCGGCGGCATCCGTATGGGCGATCTCGCCCAGCTCGTCGGGTCGCGCGGGAAAATCAACCCGGCCTGTCACAGCGACATCGCTTGCCGGCGTGCCATCCGCGCGCGTCAGCACGCCGCTCACCCGGTACTGGTAGGCCGCGTTGCAGCCGACCAGAAGGCACCCAAACAGCAGAAAGGCCACGCTATCTACGTCTCGAAACATGCCGCCATTCTATCGTGTACGGCCGCCATCTCGAAACCGCTCGACCATCAGACCGATCGACACTATTCCTCTTCGCCTCAAGAAGACCGGTCGACGGAGGGATTTTCGACGACTTCCCGCACCGGGTCGGGGCACTTGTCCCATGTCGTCTGGTAAGTCGTCTCCAGCGGTGCGGGAACATAGATGCCTTGATCGAGAAAGATGGGCAAGGCCGGCAGCGGGTCGCCGACCGCGATGGGCTCGACATAGGCTGTCATCGGCTCCCCGGCCGAATACGCGGCGAGTGTCATGGGCTTGTCCGCCGGCAGATCGAACGGCTCCTCGCGAATCTCGTCCCAGATCGCCTTGTGAATCCCCTGGGGGTCGCGTCGCGAAGGGGGAAACAAATCCACCACCAGCAAGTTGATTCCCTGGCGCAGCAATTCGCCGGCCTTTTCCACGAACGAGCGCAAGGCGTGTTGGCTGCTCTTGTTCCCGGGAGAGACGATCTCAATCACCGCGACGATGCGGCCCAGCCGGTGTTTGACGGCGATGCGGTTGGCTCTGGCGGCGTACAGGTCGGGTTCAGCCGAGGTGACGAAACGGGCTCGAGGCGGGGCGGCGGCGACGGCAAGAGCGCCGGCGCCATGAGCCATGTCGGCCGGGGCCGGCCGCCGCTGCAACGTGACGACGTCGGGGATGGGGCCGCTGACGATCTGCTCGGCCAGGGCGAAAAAACCCGGCGGCAGCCCGCCCCCGTTGAGGGCATTGCGAATCTCGATCGTCCACGCCTGATGAAAGTCGTGAAAGATACCGGGATCGACGCGGGTCCAGTCGTGAATCGGCATGACTTTCACTCCATCATCGACGATGAGCATAGAGCCCATCGGAGTAATTGTCACAGCCCGGTCTCGTTCACGGCGACCCCATGGGCCTTGAGAGTATTGATCTGTACAAGTTTCGCTTCGTCGGCATCCTGGACATTGTCGCTATGGCAAGCCGCCTTCTTGCCTTTGTGAGCCAGTTTGAGGACCTCCTCGGTTGTGAGATTGCCGCGCTGTTTGAGGATTTCGGCGCCGCCGGCACTGACGCCCGGCGAAGCGAGCGCCTTCCTGGCCGGCTGGGAGTCTTCATCCTTGCCGCTGTAAAAGTCGGTGATCTCCTTGCTGATGCGGACGCTGCACCAGTCGTGGCCGCACATGGCGCAGAAATCGGTATCGACTTCCAGGTCCTCGTCGTGATAGGCGCGGGCCAGCTCGGGATCGAAGCTGAGATCAAAGTGCCGCTGCCAATTGAGGGCGGCGCGGGCCTTGGTCAGCTCGTCGTCGCGGTCGCGCGAGCCGGGGATGCCCAGGGCGACGTCCGCCGCGTGGGCCGCGATCTTGTAGGCGACGCAGCCCTGCTTGACGTCGTCTTTCTTGGGAAGACCCAGGTGCTCCTTGGGTGTGACGTAACAGAGCATGCTCGCCCCGTGATACGCCGCGGCGGTGGCGCCGATGCAACTGGTGATATGGTCGTACCCGGGAAAAATGTCGGTGACCAGCGGGCCCAGAACGTAAAACGGCGCGCCGTGGCAGAGCCGGCGCTGGAGCTTCATGTTGTATTCGATCTGGTCGAAGGGAATATGGCCGGGACCTTCGACCATGACCTGGCAGCCCTTCGCCCAGGCGCGCTCGGTCAATTCCCCGAGCGTCGCCAGCTCGCGGAGCTGCGCCTCGTCAGTGGCGTCGGCCAGTCCGCCGGGGCGAAGCCCATCCCCCAGCGAGAAGCTCACATCGTACTCGCGCATGATGTCGCAGATGTCGTCAAAAATTTCGTACATCGGGTTCTGGCGGTTGTGATGGAGCATCCACTTGGCCAGCAGCGACCCGCCGCGGGAAACGATGCCGATCAGGCGGTTGCGGACAAACGGCAGATGCTCCCGGAGAACCCCGGCGTGGATCGTAAAGTAATCGACGCCCTGGCGGGCCTGGTTTTCCAGCTCCCTGAGGATCGTGTCGCACGTCAGGTCCTCGATCGATCGTCCGATAATCATCGAGTAAATTGGTACCGTCCCGATGGGAACGGTGGAATTGCGGATGATGGCCTGGCGGCACTCGTCGAGATTGCCGCCGGTAGACAGATCCATCACCGTGTCCGCGCCCCAGCGCTCGGCCCACTTCAGCTTTTCGACTTCTTCGTCGGTACCGCTGGAAACCGGGGATGCGCCCATGTTGGCGTTGATCTTGGTCAGCGACGCACGGCCGATGCACATCGGCTCGAGCTTGTATCGCAGATGGACCTTGTTGGCCGGAATGATCATGCGACCTGCCGCGACTTCCTCGCGAATCTGCTCGGCAGTCAGATGGGGCTCGCGCAGGGCCACCCGCTTCATCTCGGAACTGACACGCCCGCTACGCGCTTCCTCAAGCTGAGTTTTGCCATCCCCATCACGCGGCGAGGAAAAATCCATCGCCGTCAAATCCGACACGCCGGGCATCCCGCTCGTGTCGGGCGAACTGTACGTGAAAGGTGTTCCCAGCCGTCCGCGAATGGCAAACGACCCCGGGGAGGTGCCCTGTCGATCGCTCGATGGATTGTCTCCCACAGGCGGCAGCACGTAGGAACGATCGGACGTGCGAAGAGGGTGGCTCATGGTTTGGTCTTTCCACTTGTGATTGGCAATCGGGCGTCACACCCAATCGCAAATCGCAAATTGCAAATTGCCGAACCGAGTATCGGCGAAGGGGAATGGCCCTGAGGGTTTGTGTTCACATTCGCTTCCCTTCGCCGGTACGGTCCGGATCAGGTTCCAAGGGTCTGTTCTCAGGCCGGCTTGGCCGGCCACCCCTAGCGAACAGTCTTGAGTTTAGGGAGACGGGCAGCAGCCCGCAAGCAGTAAAACCGCCGAATCACTGGCCGCCGCGCAGCCGCTTGATGCGCGACTGCACGTCGCGGTAGTTGAAACTCCATTGCACCACCTGGCTGTACGCCTTGAGAGCGCTGGCCAGGTCTTTCTTCTCTTCCAGGGCGCGGGCGTGCCAGTAAAACAGCTCCATCGACCTTTCGTCGCCGCGGCCGGGATACTCGTCGATGACGGCTTTGAGGGTGTCCACGGCCTCGTCGGGGAATCCCGCCAGCAGGAGCGCCTGGCCCAGCAGAATGCTGGCCGGCACCCTGTACTTCGGATCGGACCGAACCTGCTGGAATACCGGGATCGCATCCTGGTACCGGCCAAGCTGGAACAATCGCACGGCAACCTGATAGCGAGCGTTGGAGTCGGTCGGGTAGTGCTCGAGGATCAGTTGAAATTCCTGAAGCTCAGTTTTCGCCCGTTCGAGCCGGAAATCGCGGAGCCGCGTCAGAAGCTCCTGGGCATCGGGATCGTCCCTGCCCGCCTCCGCCTCCGCCCGCAGGGTGCGCTCCTGGCGAGCAAGCTGGGCCATTCGGATTTCGCCGATGCGCTGCCGCCACCTGAACTGATTGGTCTTCTGGTAGGTCTCTTCGAGCATCGCCACGGCGCGATCCTCATATTCGGTTTGCTCCGGCCGGCGCAGCGCCTCGATTAGCTTGGTAAACTTTCCCGGGTCCTCCGGATCAGCCTGCCACGCGGCTTCGGCTTCGCGAATGCTTCGGGTCAGCGCGTCGATCTCG
>Ga0307476_10002427_pt1 | contig 11165 bp, 8 predicted proteins | sample atmos_gasesECM2C_2_FD_203314 | JGI IMG/M metagenome (GOLD analysis project Ga0307476, IMG submission 203314) | Hardwood forest soil microbial communities from Morgan-Monroe State Forest, Indiana, United States - atmos_gasesECM2C_05 | ecosystem: Environmental > Terrestrial > Soil > Temperate... | reverse complement strand
CATGCCGCTAACGCCTGACAAATCCCTCCGCCTATCGATCGAAGTTGTTTTTATTTTGCTCGGCGGCTTGGTCATCGGGTTGGGTGCAACGCAGCACATCTTCTTTGACCGTCGCCGAATCGGCTGGCTGCTGCTCAGTATCGCGCTGATTCTCTGGGGAGCGCGCGCGCTTTATCGGCCAGGAAAATATTGGTCGCGCGCGGAAAATTTGACGCGCGGACTTTCGTTGCTTTTGCTCGGCGCGGTGATGCTCGCCATTTCCCGCGTTCCCTTTCCCTGGGTAGGACGGCTGCTCTCCGTCGCCGGCCTACTTCTTCTCTTGCGCGGGTTAACCGGTTCCGTGTTAGTGTTTCGGCGAAACTAATCCTCCACGCGCCGCACGGCGCGCTGCTTCTAACTCTAGTTCTGCCAAGGAGAATCTGCGATGCTTAAGGAATTTAAAGAATTTGCAATGCGCGGCAACGTTCTCGATATGGCCGTCGGTATCATTATTGGTGCGGCCTTCGGAAAAATCGTTTCATCAATGGTGGATGACGTGATCATGCCGCCAATCGGCCGCGCCCTCGGTCATATGGATTTTTCCAATCTGTTCATCAATCTCGGCGAAACGTCTTATCCCACGATCGCTGCGGCCAAAGCGGCCGGCGCCCCCACTCTGAATTACGGGTTATTTCTGAATGCCATCATCAATTTCCTGATTGTCGCGTTGGCGATTTTTCTGCTGTTGCGCGTCGTTAATCGCTGGCTTGTCAAGCCCGCGCCCGCCGCTGCGCCTACCACGCGGGATTGCCCGCTATGCCTGATGGCGATCCCAATATCCGCGAAAAAGTGCGGTCACTGCGCTTCCACGGTTTAAGTTGTTTTGTCGAAACTTTTGCTGCGAGCGCGCTCAAGCCTTAACTTCCCGGGGTTTTCTTTTTGCGGTTGGCGATCAAGTGGGCGCGCAGGCGTTCAACCACATGATCTTCCCTGCTTTCATCGATTTCCCGCTGCAATTCCTCCAGGCTGAAGTGCACCACATCGTGATGGTGCAACTCTTCCGGAGCAACCTGATCGCTGAATCGCAACCACAGCCGGTGCAGCAAATTCACTTCGTTGGCGGTGAGGTTCGGAGCGTGCGGACCCAGAACCTTGTACACCTTGTCGCCGTTCGGCAAATGCACTTCCAGGTTGAATTGCGGTTTGGAGTCCGCAAGTCTCTCCCACGCTTCGCCGATTTGCCGCGCTTGCTCTTCACTCTGCCAGTGGCTGGAAGTGCCGACTACGATGGTGGACGACTGCAGACTCTGTCCGGCGCGCAAAATACCATCCCATAGATCGTTGGCTGCGACCACCGCAAGCCGGATCGACTTACCGCGTTTTTCCGCCATGCTCAGCGCTTGTGAAAAAAGATGCTGCTCGATGCTGCCGAAAAGCTGATCGGCGTCGAGTTCCTGTTCGCCGGAAGCAGAGCGGCGCAAAATGCGCACATGCAATACCACTACGTCGCGCCGGCCCGGCTTAACGCGATCCAGCACATTTCCCAGGTGATACATGTTGAAGTGATTGCTGATGGGTACCAGGATGTTCCCGGGCCTTGCGCCGACAGCTTCGGGCGTCAATTCGCCTTCCAGTTCCAGGTTGAACTGGTCCATCTCGACATGCGCTACGCCGGTGTGCCGCGCGCGCTTCTCGGAAATAGTGAACACAATGTACAGCAACACGGAAAACGCGCCGCCGGCCATCGTGGCGATCGGCTTGGTAAACAAGTTGATGAACGCGATCAGAAACAGCGTCAGCGTGATTAATCCCAGTCCGAGCGGTACTTGTTTTCCACGAATGGTAAAGTTCAGCGGAACCTGAAACTCGCGCTGGCCGGGATTGGTGTAACGTAAGACGAAAACCGCCAGGCCATTCATTGCGAAACTCCAGATCACGCCGAATGCGTACAGGTTCGCCAGGAACGTTACGTCGCCGCGGCTGATAAAAATGGTGATGATCTGCAGCACCACGATAATGTTAATAATCCGGTAGCTGGTGCCAAAACGCGGATGTGGCTGGCGAAACCAGTCGCCGAGCACGCCGTCTTCCGATACCCGATTGAGCACGCCATTCGAACCAACAATCGCCGTATTAACCGCCCCCGCCAGAATTACGGCGCCCACAACCACCACGAACGCGTGAAAAATCAGCCGGGCCAAAAACGGTCCCGCGAGATTCATCGCCAGTCCGCCAATAAGATTTTCCAGGAAACTTTGCCGTATATCGTCCGGAATGATCATTACCGCGAAGAACGAAACCAGCGAAGTGAAAACCATGCTGTAAATGAAAATCACCAGTCCGGCCTTTTTAAGGTTGACCAGTTTCGGACTTTCGATTTCGCGATAGACCTGCGCGAGCGATTCCTCTCCGCTCATCGCCAGTACGGAGTGACCCAGCGCGATGAAGATCGCGATGATGCCGAACGTGTGCGGAAGCGAACTATGCGCCAGCCAGCCGAGAGCGCCTGGGGTGAAATGAAGATTGCGCGGATAAGGAAACGGCGGGAGCGGCGAATGCCGCAGCGTGACGGTATAAATGCACCAGCCGATGAGGATCACCACCATCACCGTCACCAGCTTCATGATGTGCAGCGCTTTTTCGCTCGATTCGGGAATGCCTTTGGTGTTTTCCCACCAGAAATAAACGGTGACGATGATGGCAAAGCAGGAAGCAATAATGTCAATCGAGCGAGGCGAGAGCGGCCCGGCGGTCATGTGCGCGTAGGGCAACAATTCGCTCAGCAATCCGCCAAGATATTGGCCCGCGGAGACGCCGCTAATCGGCCCGGTCAAAATGTAGTCAAACATCAGCGCGGACACACTGAATTTCGCGAGCGCGCCGCCCAGTGACTGTTTCACCGCGCGATACACGCCGCCGCGCACGAACATGCTGCAGCTTTCCACGTACACCGCGCGCACGGCGTAGGAAAACAACATGATCGCCAGGATGAACCAGGGCGCGGTCTTGCCGATGTAGCCTTCCGCTTCACCGCCTGCGTAATATGCCGACGATGCCAGGTCGTTCAAAACGATTGCGGCGGCCCGCCAGAAGGAAATGAAGGTCAGAAGCGCCGTGGTGGCGACGATAACGCGCGGAATGCCGTTGCCGCGGCGGCCTGTCGCCACGCTGCTGTTGGAGGTGGTGCTCATGTAAGGGCTGTTAGAACTCGCAGATTAAAATGCTCGCAAATTCGCTGTGCCAAGTCCAGTCTTGGCGATTGACATTCCAGCGGGAAGGACACGAAGTATCGCGTATTCAAGCCGCACCTGGCGTGGGCGGGGCAGCGGGGCTCACAGCGGGCGGCAGGGTGACGCAAGCATTCCTGGCGCGCAGTAACGGCGCGATCAGCAGAAAAACGAGAACGCAAGACGTGAAGATGGCGTACCAGCCCGAGATGCTTGCGTAGGCCACCGTGGATTCTCCATCGCCGGAAAACATCGGAGCGAGACCTTGTATGGGCAGATGCAGTAGAGACGCCACGAGACCCGACAAAAATGCCGTCCAAATTAAAAAACCCGGATAAGCTCGGTTTTTCACGGCCTCAGCGAGAGACGTTCCGGTGACAGCGCGAACATGTGGAGCAGGCAGCTTTTCGCAGTTCGAAATTGAGGGTGTCGCAAGCGAGCCGGCTCGCCACGCTCCGATTCGTTCGGCGAGCACACGCAGAGCGCCATTCATGGCTAACATCGAGCGCACGGCAAGGGGCCGCATATTGAAAATGGCGCTGAAGCCGGACTCATCGCGCCAAACAATGTACAAGCTGCGTGCACGAAACCACCCGGGCGGTCCAGGACCGAGCTCGACAGCGACGATCTGATCGCGGCGCAGGGAGAATTGCGATTCTTCACCGACATAACACAATCGTTCGCCAGAGAAAAACAGATACCCGGCATCCCATGAATAGTTGCCATCAAAAATGCGCGGCGCCGGTCCCGGCGAAAGCCCGACGAGCCAGGACCTATTGCCGTGAAGTATTTCGCGCGGAACAACGTTGTCTGATTCGGCGCGGAAGAGCATGCGGCTGGCCAGGCGTGATGCTCCAAAAAACGGAAGAAAATTAAGCAGTAGAAGAAAAAGCGCGACGGAAATGAAAAGTGAAACCACAAACGACGTAGGTTCGGAGTTGAACAGATTCAGCGCATCACAAATGCGAAGCAGCATCGCCGGCAACGCCGTTACGACCACAAATAACAGGAGATACGAACGGAGAGTAAGGAATTGCTTGAATTCCGTGGAAAATACTTTTTGCACGATGCTGCCGGGAGACGGAATCGCATAGAACTGCGAGGCGCCAACGGAAGTTTGCAGAGCGCCAGAGGATTGGGCGGACTCTTCAAGAAGCTGTGCGACTCGCTCGTTCGAAAGATTCGCAAGACGCGCGATCGCGTGCGCCCGGCGCACTGTGGAAGGATGAGTGAGAAATCTCTCGCTCCATTTGTCCCACTGCAAGGGAAGTAAATTCAGGCGATAGATTTTGGCCAGGCACGTGATCATCGCTTCGGGATCGCCGGTGACCCGTACCGCGGTCGCATCGGCTGTGAATTCGAACCGGCGGGCCACGAAGTAGTAGGTGAGCAGGGGAATTGCGACGAACAAAAGGTCGAACAGCGGCTTCCAATATGGTCCCGGAGAAAAAGCAAAATAAGGAAAAGCCACAGCAGCGTAACCGCCCAGTAGGGCCAATCCTAGAAGCCGTGGATGGTCGTTTTTGATATGCGCCAGTTCGTGCCCGACAACCGCGTCCACTTCCCTGCGCGTTAAATGGCTAAGAAGATAGTGCGTAAGCAAAATGCTGCGGCCCGAGCGCGCATAGGCATTTGCCATCCGGCTCTTGCCGGGAGGCAATAAATAAATCTGCTGAAGTTTGACGCGGAGTTGCGACGCCAGGAAAAACGCGCGATCGCGGAGTTCTCCGGTAGTGAGCGCGTTGGGAGAAAGCTGCAGCAATTTGCGTAATCGGCGGCCAAAGAAAATGGCGCATGCGACTGCCAAAACAAACGAAAGCACGAAGGAACGGAAGTCGTTCGCAAAAATTCCCGTGATTCCAACCGTCACTAAAATAATCGGGAGAATGCTGGCTCCCAGGCTGTAAATCATCTGCCACGCCAGTTCGCTGCGAGTCCAGGAAATTCCACGCACGCCCGAGTAAACCGGCTGGAAAAACACCTGGCACAAGACCACTACCAGCACCGGCGGCAGCCAGAAGGCAATCATTGCGAGAAAATGAGCGCCCGGAACAGCGGAGAATTCGCTCGCGTCCAGCAAAAGATTGAATCTTTCCCTCCAGTGAACCAAGTCCGTGGCGGCCCACCACGCAACGAACGTACCGATGACCAGCCAGCGAAGAAAACGAACGCATGAGAACCAAAACGCGACACGGTCCGTCTCCGAAACACTGCGCGCTTTCCTGATGATATAAAGCGTCAGACCGATTGGGAGCAGCAGAAGGACTGCAGGAAGGAATCCCGACAGGGCTTGGATATCGGCGAGCAAATTGGCCTCGATAAGAATGGCGGCGGCCGGCAGAACAAATGATTTGCTATAACTTCCGACAGAATATCAGAGGCGCGCGCAAAATGGTCCGTAGCGGATTTTCCGTGTGCTTTCTTACGAAACAATCGAGATGACAGGAACACAAACGAAGTACGGATTACAGCGCGAGCTCCCTCATTCCTTCCTGCAGTCCGCGGTCTTGCTTCAAGCGTGGCGCAGTGTTGCTTTGGACTGCGCCAGCCATTTTTTTATAATCGATGCGAATTGCGGCTCCATCCCCGTGAAGGTGAGTCCCATTCCGCGCTTGGGCATAAAGTAAGCGACCGTCGCCGGCGCTTCAACGAAGTCCTCATCCTTATAGATTTCGATTGTGACCGGCGTGCCCTCCGGGAACGGATTCGGCAACTGCACAAAACAGCCGTGCAAACTCAAGTCACAGACTTGCGACGTGCTCCGGGTGTTCTCTGCTTCGTCGATTATTTCAGCGCTCGCGGCAAATGGAATTCGCGGAGAGCGGCGGCGTTCAACGGACATGGGCGTAGCCTTTCCGGGAGACGGCGTCAGGAAATCCTAACGTGCTTGAACAGAGGCGGGCGAAAAAAAACGCGTGGCGACGCGAACTTGTAATAAGCGAGGAGGAGGCTAAAGAGCCAGCGTGGAGGGTACAAGAACAATTACTCAGGCTAAAACCGCCTGAGAACTATGCTTTATGTCGCACCTAAAGGTCCGACCCCCCAGGTTCAAAGAGTCTGTGCGAGAATCGAAAGTCAATACCTTCAGCGGCTAAAGCCGCGCTCATTTTACGCACTTGCGGCACGACTGAAGTCGTGCCCCCACCCATACAGCCTCCTAAAGACCGGCGCTACAATTGCTGCCGGGCAGCATCGCCAGAAGGACCGAAAGGCATTCCTCCGTGGACGTGGTCGTGAATGTCGGAGAGTTTGTCGTCGAGCGCATTCAGTTTCCGTGCCAAGCCCTGGATTTCCGATTCCGAGCGGCGGTTGACGTCGTAATCGAGTTCGCCGCGCAGCCGGTCTTTGGTGTCCTGGCGATTCTGGCTCATCATGATCACCGGCGCTTGAATCGCGGCCAGCATGGATAGAAACAGATTCAACAAAATGAAAGGGTACGGATCCCAGGACTTTTTGCCCATGATGATACTTGTGGCGGCATAGCCGAGCAGTACGACGAGAAAGCTGATGATGAACGTCCACGAACCACCGAATCCAGCAACGTGATCCGCGATGTGTTCGCCGAACGTCGCTTCCTTTTCGATCACTTCGTTGGGATTGCGCATGGCGCGGAGCCGGACCAGTTGCTGCGACGCATGAAACTGCTTGCCGAGCACGGTCAGCATGTCCATTCCGGCCAAGGGCTTGCGCTCAAGCAGGACGGCGATGTCGCTACGATCCACTTCGATACAGATGGTTTCTTCGACTGCGGTGGCGTTGGTCTGATGCGGAGTCTGTTCGAGCATCGAAGCGAAGCCGAAAAATTCGCCGTGGCCCGGCTCGTCGATGACCACTTCCTGGTGATCCTCGTCCACTGTCGTGACGCGCACCTTGCCGGAGAACATCACATAGGCTTTGCCATCCGTATCGCCGATCTTGTAAATGCGCTGGAGTGGCGCGAAAGTCCTTTTCTCGACCTGCGAAGCGAGGACGCAGGCTTCCTCGTCATCGAGCAGCGCAAAGAGTGGTACGTGTTTGAGTTCCTGAGCATCGCAAGCCATGGGCCACCTCCCCGAAACAAATTGTTAGCAAGAGTTGACAGAGAATTCCACAGACCGCGCCTTCTGACAAGTCAAGATTGCATAATCCGCTCTTGTTCCGGGGGTTAGGGTCGGCGGCAAGCAACTTGCCAGGGATTACTTTCTTTGCGCCAAACATTCGGCACACGGGCAGATCGATCGGAGATGGTCATAGGAGTAGATGCCGGTTGAGTGACCGTCAGAAAAAGAAAGTTGTATCGCGTACTGGCCGACCGGCGTTGCGGATTGTGCTCGGGCCTTGGGCTTAAACATCGGTAATACCGGTGACGATGCAAAAGCCGGCGAAGCTTCGCCGAGAGATTCTTTTTTGAGGCGTTCGTCATTGCACGTCGCGCACGGACAATTTTCGCGCAAATACGCAAAATCGAAGTGGCTGGAGTGGCCGTCAGCCCAGACAATGTCCACACCCGCGCCGCTGCTGACGTGAATCTTCACGCTGGCGGGTTTGCGGCGCTGGTCAATGGGCAGAGGCATGAGAAATGTTTCGGAGTGATCCGTTCCTAGTTTTTCGAATCTATCTCACAGCACACGCCTGGCGGGATCGGATTGCCGTGCGGGCAAGTCTTTGGATGGCCGAGGAATGAGCAGATGCGCTGGTCGAGTTCGGGCGTGATGATGTGCTCGAAGCGGCAGGCTTGCACGTGTGCCTCGGCATCTTCGATAGCGAAAGTATCCGTGAAGAGGCGTTCGGCCAGGCGATGACGGCGGACTACATCGCGCGCGCGGCGTGACCCGGTTTCTGTCAAGTGAACTTCGCTCCCGTTCCCGGCGTTGTCGTTGGAAGCGAGGTTTCCATTCGCGGCGGCAACAGCACTTTTATTTCCGTCGAATTCGATGAGGCGCGAATCCGCCATGCGCGCCAGCAATCGGGTTGCGGGCTCGGCGCCAACAATTGGCAGCTGCCCTGCCGGACCCTCGACGCGCAGCAATTCCGGCTGCGCAGGTTTGCCTTCCTCGCCACAAATCCAGATTTGTTCGAGCAAGTGATCCACGCGGACATCGTCATCGGCCGTCACCGGAGTGCAACAATCGGCGGTGTTGGCGAGCGGGCAGGCCATCGGATGATTCGGGCCATGCTGCGCGGTATCGAATGAAAGATGCCCGTGTGCGAGCTCGATCCGGCGGTCGGCCTGCCGCGCGATGTCCGGATCGTGCGTGACCATCAAAATCGTGTGGCCGGATTTGTGCAAGTCGCGGAAAAGTTCGATGATGACTCTTTCGTTGGCTTCGTCGAGATTTCCTGTCGGCTCGTCCGCCAGAATTAATTTCGGCTGATTAATCAAGGCACGTGCAATCGCTACGCGCTGCTGTTCGCCGCCGGACAATTGCGATGGCAAGTGTGTCAGCCGTTCCCCAAGGCCGACGCGCTTCAGCGCTGCCTCCGCCTGCTTCTCATCCGTGACGGAATGGAAATACTGCGCCAGCATCACGTTTTCGACCGCGTTCAGATACGGCACCAGATGGAATTGCTGGAAGACGAAGCCAATTTTTTCCGCGCGGTAACGGACTAGAGCATTTTCGTTGAGGTTCGCAAGATCGGCCCCATCCACGACGACGCGGCCCGAGGTGAGCGTATCGAGACCGCCAAGAATATTGATCAACGTGGTTTTGCCGGAACCGGACGGGCCCATCAACGCGACCCATTCGCCGGGAGCAATGTCAAATGAAACGCCGTTCAGAGCGCGGAGCGCGCCGTATTCTTTGACGAGCGCGTCAATGACGACCTGCGTTGCGAGTTGTGTTTGCACGGTCATTCGTCGGCACCTACAGCGCAGTGAGGGTGGCCACCCGAAGGTGGCCGCTACGGTCCCGCATTTGTAGCGGCCGCTTTCTGAAGCGGACGGTTTGGTTTTTGCGCACGATCATTCCTCGCCTCGGAAGACCGACGCCGGACGAATGTGCACCAGCCGGCGCAGCGGATACGCCGCAAGAATCGCAACGATGATCGTGAGAGCCACGGAAATAGGATACACGATGAGCCGCGGCTGCGCGGCTACGCCAAACACCGCTTTGCCCAATCCCATCGAAATTACGATGCCGATTGCCGCGCCGATCAGGCCACCGGCGAGGCCGAGCAACGCGGCTTCCGCAAGGAACAGACGCAGCACGCGACGCACCGACCCGCCAATCGCTTTCATCAAGCCAACGTCGTTCTTGCGCTCCATCGCGACGTTCGTCATTGCCGCCATCACGCACAGCGCGGTAAGAATCAGAACCACCGCAACGGTGGCCGTGAGAATTCCAGAGATGCGATCATAAATTCTTGCCTGAGCTTGTGTGAATTGGTGAAGTGGACGTACCTCGGCATCGGGAAAACGTTGCCGAAGGCCAGCGATGTAGGAATCCATCTCTTGAGGCGTGCCACGAAGGGTAAGCTGGATGAGGCTAACGCGTCCTGGGAGACCGGCGAGACGCTGAGCCGTGCCGAGAGTGGGCAAAATTTGATCGTCCTCGGCATCACCGCGCAGCCAAATTTGCACGATCCCGCAGGGTTCTTCGCGATCCCCATTTCGTAAGACTACTTCGTCGCTGACTCGGATGTGCATCCTGGACGCGAGGCGGTGGCCAGCGAAGCAGTGCTGATTGTCGTCGTAACGCTGCGATTCGCTCGACGGCGCGGCGATGCCTTTGTTTGGTCGGAGAGAGCGCTTCCCCGCCACCACTAATCGAATCGGTTTTTGTGGGTCCGAGGCGGAAGAAGCTTCGGCGACCAAATAGAGAGATGCTTGAGCACCTTCAAGCGGGCTACCCAGGTTCAACCCGTCGAAGATGGTCTCGGGAAGCGTTGCGACGGAGGACAGGCCCGCGTCCGATTCGCGCGGGACAATGATGACGTTGGGACCAAAGCTGCTGAAGTCAGTGGTGATGCGGCGCTTGGCGTCGACCTGAAGATTCAGGAGAGCGGCGGTGATGGCGGCACCCGCTCCGAGCGCGAGGAGGATGACAACGAGGCGGCCGCGGTTGGCGAAGACTGAGCGGCGAAGGACGCGCCAGAACATGCTGCGATTCAGGGAGCGGCTGTCAGACATGGGAGGAAGTCCACAGTCGAAAGTTGAAAGTCGAAAGTGAAGAAAAAACGTCCGCGACGGTTGAGACGGAAGAGAACGTCGAACGGCGGGGCGGGGAAAAACACCGACCTGAAGGTCGGCCACTACAAAATGCGGCTGAATTGACTTTGTAGTGGCCGGTCTTTAGACCGGTTCTTTTCTCGCGTGGGCTTTGGGCAAAACGCATCACGTCACTCGCCTCGCAGGATGGGCGCTGGGTCAAAGCGTGCGGCGCGGCGCAGCGGGAGTGCGCTGCCGAGCAGCGTTACGCCTGCAGCGAGTACAAGAATTACGCCGAGTACGAGCAAAGATGGCTCGGGCGGTACTCCGAAAATTCTTGTACCGAGGAACCGCGCGAGTAGCAGGCCGAGCGCGTAACCAATGCATCCGCCGACAAACGCCAGTAGAAGCTGTTCTGCCGCCAGTAACCAGCCGAGCGTGCCGGAGCCCGCTCCAAGCGCTTTCATCAAGCCGATTTCGGTGCGGCGTTCGATCACCGAAGCTGCCGAAGATGCGCCGACAGCGAGCGCTGCCGCAAGCAGCGACGCAAACGTCACTAGCCAGAGCAGCGTGCGGACGCGCGTCAGAATTTTTCCCTCGCCATCGGCTACGCGGCGGATTACGCGCACATCCGAACCCGGCAAGACCTGCTTGATCGAATACGCAATCGAAGAAACGTAAGGCGAGCAGGACCACCGCTCCAACTCATCCGGTTTCATCGTTTTCGGATCCCGCCGGGCAAAATCATCTTCTGGCTTGATCAACGCGGAGACGTACAGCTTGCGGTACTGGCCGCCATGTTCGGACAAGTTTTGGACAGTCTTTAGCGGTAG
>Ga0307476_10002426_pt1 | contig 11169 bp, 7 predicted proteins | sample atmos_gasesECM2C_2_FD_203314 | JGI IMG/M metagenome (GOLD analysis project Ga0307476, IMG submission 203314) | Hardwood forest soil microbial communities from Morgan-Monroe State Forest, Indiana, United States - atmos_gasesECM2C_05 | ecosystem: Environmental > Terrestrial > Soil > Temperate... | reverse complement strand
GATCTGGGAGACATTGCTATTTACCTGTTCCGTGGCACTCGACTGCTCGGTCGCCGCGGTAGCAATCTGTGAAATCATGTCGCCCACCTGCTCCGACATTTGGATGATCTCTTTCAAAGCTGTCCCGGAAGCCGAAGTCTTCTCTACTCCGACCTCGACATCGTGGCTGCCCAGCTCGATAGCCTGCACGGCATTTCTGGTTTCCGTCTGAATGGATTCGATCATGGTCCGAATTCCCTGTGTGGCTTTGGTCGTCCGCTCCGCCAATTTACGGACTTCGTCCGCGACCACGGCAAAGCCGCGCCCTTGCTCGCCGGCGCGCGCGGCCTCAATGGCAGCATTCAGGGCTAACAAATTGGTTTGATCGGCGAGGTCATCGATGACTGCCACAATCTTCCCAATCTCCCCTGAACTCTTGCCCAGTTCCGCGATGCGAGCGGCTACAGTTCTGGAAGACTCGGCGATGCTGCGCATCGTCGACAGCGTCTGTTCCACCACTTCACCGCCCTGGTGGGCCGCAAGCGCCGCTTTTTGCGATGACTCCGCCGCTTTTTGCGAGTGTTCCGAGACCTGATGAACCGTCGAAGACATCTGCTGCATGGCCGTGGCGACCTGCAGGGTCTGATCCGACTGCACCCGGGCCGTCTCCACGGACTGGCTGGCTCCCGCCGAAATTTCTTCGCTGGCGCTGGCCAGGTGTTCGGCGGTCGCCGCAATGCTCTGCACCATCTGATGCAGAGTATTCTTCATGCTGTTTAGCGCCAACTCGGCCTGACCGATCTCATCATTCGAGTTGACTTTGACGTCTTCCACGGCCAGATCCTTGGCAGAAACCTTCTGAATCATGCGCAGCATGTTGGCAAGACTGCCGGTAATCGAGCGGGCAATAAGAACTGCGGTCACAATTCCCAGCAGCAACCCGCACGCAACCAGGGACAGCGTTGCCTTGTTTGCCTTGGATTCCGCTTGATGCTCGTCGTCAATGTCATCCTGCCCGAGCTTGTCTTCCCAAGTCTCGAGTTCCTTGCAGTCAGTAACGAAGCCTCTCATGATCTCTTGTGTCTTGGGACCGGAGGCCAGATCATTGGCCTCATAGGAACGGTTCGCATGCCGAAAGGCGATTTCCCGATCCGTGATGCTTACCATTCGGTCGCTGCTTTGACGAATCTTGCCGAGCAGGGTTTTGCCCTTTTCCGTGCTTAACATCTTGCTCAATTCTTCCAGTTGCCGGGCCACGTCTTTCTTGTCCTGCCCGTATTGTTCGAGCGAAGCCTGATCGCCATTGAACACGTAGCCGGAGGCCGACTGAACCTGCTTTCTCACGCCCAACTCGATACTCGTGGCCGCCTCTTTTCGTTTTAACGAGAAGGTCACGTCCTCTGCCGCCGCAATGACTTTGACGGTCGAGTAATATCCGACCGAGCCCGTCAGAATCAGCATGGCAAGCAAGGTGCCGAAACCCATGGCCAATTTTGCCCGTAAGCCGATCGCTTTCATCGCTGGATCCCCCAAACTGTTCTTATCGGCAATTTCGGGTTTGCTCTTTAACCAGTCAGCTGCGAGCACTCAATGAGCTTCCCGGGGTACAAGTGGAGACTGGCCGGTGGAAAGTCAGATCGTGTAAAATGGTCAGGCTGAGCGGGAGTAACTCAGTGGTAGAGTGCGACCTTGCCAAGGTCGAAGTCGCGGGTTCAAATCCCGTCTCCCGCTCCAGATATTTTGCAGTCGAGGATGGGTTCTCTGAAGAAACCTCGGCTTTCTGCCCTTCTGGGTGTTCTCGTCGCGTTCATCATTCTGTCTTTACACTCATAGCTATTGCTTTGCCAGGCTGTGGCGACAGTCGCTCGCTTCAGTCGGTCAGCATCAGTCCGTCCGTAGCCAATTCGAGCGCTCAGTTCACTGCCATTGGCACGTACAACAATATGCCAAACACTGTCGATATCACGGCCACTACGACCTGGTGCGTCGGTTCCAGCAGCGGCATTTGCGCCGGCAACATAGCCATAGAAGCCACGGTGAACGCAGGATTGGCTCATTGCCTGTCTGGCTTTACGGGAACTGTGACCATCCTGGCGGGACATGCCGAACCTCCGCCCGGTGCAGATGTTGGCTTTCAGTTGAAACCTTTCGCTGCGGCACAGCTCAACTGCCCGTAAATCTCCTCTGGTAGACTTTTTCCGCACGGAACGCTAACGTAATGGATAGGGGCGCGGTACCCAAGTGGTAAGGGAGAGGTCTGCAAAACCTTTATGCGTCGGTTCGATTCCGACCCGCGCCTCCATCCTTTCCTGCCGTGCTTGCCGAATACAACTTTGCGGCATTTTATGATGCTGCGATGGTTCGCCGTGAAGTCAATCAATCTGATTCTACGACCTGGTTTTCCAAGCGATCGTAGCTCTGCGATAGCACTACCTTTCTTCAGCCGGCCAGCCTTCCTGCTCGCTTCACTCAATCTTCAGGTTGAGATGAATTAATAGGAACGTGAAATCTGAGCGGTTCCTGACCCAGAGTGTGGTAAACCAGACCCTGTGAAGCTGCTTGTCGTCGAAGACGAACCTCGGATGCTGGAACTGCTGCGCCGCGGCCTAACCGAAGAGGGCCATAACGTGACGTGCGCCTCGGACGGCGGCGAAGGCTGGGAACTGGCTCATGCGTATGAATTTGACGCAGTCGTGCTCGACGTCATGCTGCCCAAGATGAACGGCTTTGAACTCGCCAAAAAACTTCGCCAGGAACGGATCCCCACGCCTGTGCTAATGCTTACTGCCAAGGATTCGGTTCCCGACGTGGTGCGCGGACTGGATGCAGGCGCCGACGACTATCTGACCAAGCCGTTCACCTTCAACGAACTGTTGGCACGATTGCGTGCTCTGCAACGCCGGGCTACCGCGCGGCCGCAGAACCGGTTGCAGGTGAGCGATCTCATTCTTGACCCAGAGTCGCGGGAAGTCTCGCGCGCCGGAATTCCGATTATTCTGACTCGCACCGAATACAGCCTGTTGGAGCGGCTGATGTATCGCGCCGGCAAGGTGGTTCCGCGAAACACGCTGATCGAATCGGTCTGGGGCTTCGATCGCGAAATCGAGGAAAACACACTGGACGCCTTTGTCCGGCTTCTGCGCCACAAGATAGATCGCGAAGGTATGACCAAGCTGATCCTGACTGTGCGCGGTGTTGGCTACATGATTCGTGAGGAGCGTGGGGCGTGAAACGGCTTTCGATCGGCTTGCGCTTGACGCTGTGGTACCTCGCGATTTTCCTGCTGGCGGAACTGATCTTTGGCACCGGCATGTGGTTCATCCTGCGCAAAAACTTGTACGACATTGCCGACAACACGCTAAAGGGTCAAGCTGCAGACCTGGAGCGATTCCTGGAAGCGCAGAAGGATCTCCCAACCCCGCAGTTGCAAGCGGAGATCAGCGAAGACTATAAGATCGAGCGCTCCGAAGACTATTTGCAAATCAGCGAAGCCAGCGGCAATTCGATTTACCGGTCGCAGTTTCTTGAAGAACATCCTCTGCCGCCGCTCGCGCCAGATCAGTTGACCAAGCCGCATTACGAAACCCGCAGACTCGGACGCCATCGTTTTCGCATTGTCAGCCAGAAAATGGACGTGAACGGGCGCGTGTATTTTGTTCAAATCGGGCATCCGCTGCACGAAGAAATCGAAACCCTCGATGCCTTCCGCAACTACTTGCTATGGTTCGCGCCGCTCTTGCTGCTGGGTGCATCGGCCTCAGGTTATTGGCTGAGTCGCAGAGCGCTGGCCCCGGTGGATGCCCTGGCCCGGACTGCCCGCACCATCTCTGGGCATAACCTCAGTAGCCGGCTGGAGCAGTTGCACACCGGCGACGAGTTGCAACGCCTATCCGACACCTTGAACGACATGCTGGGGAGGATCGAATCCGCCTTCCTGCGGATCACTGAATTCACCGCCGACGCTTCCCACGAACTTCGAACTCCCATTGCCCTCGTCCACACGGAAGCCGAGTTGGCCCTGCGCCGGTCGCGGGATGAGTCCGAATATCGCGAGGCCTTGCAGCATATTCTTGTCGAAGCAGATCGCACGGCCAAACTCATCGACGAGTTATTAGCTCTGGCGCGCGCCGATTCCGGCAGCGAAGCCCTCAACATTCGTTCTCTCGATTTGCTTACTTTGCTCACAGAGTCCGCTTCGAAGTGGGCGCAAGTTGCGCCCCTGCGGAATTTGCAATTCGAAGAGCGCCTGGGCGTGCAGGTGCTGCCGGCAATGGGAGACGAAAACGCTTTGCGCCGCGTGATCGACATTCTGCTCGATAATGCCTTCAAGTACACTCCCGCGCCCGGAAAAGTGACGCTTTCGGCCGAAGCGAACGCAGGCCGCGTTGCCGTGAGCATCGAAGACACAGGCGTTGGCATCGCGCCCGAGGATCAAGCCAGAATTTTCGAACGGTTCTACCGCGTGGATAAGGCGCGCAGCCGGGAACTCGGCGGGGCCGGATTGGGTCTCGCGATTGCGCAGTGGATCGTCCAGCTTCACAAGGGATCGATTACGGTGAAAAGTGAATTGGGAAAAGGATCTGTATTCCAAGTCGAGATCCCGAGCGAGAACGGCCATGAGTTGCCGAAGCTAATCGGCAAACCGTAGACTGGTGTGGCTCAACATCCACTCATGAAAAAACAATTCTGCTTTTTCCTCCGTCGAGGGGCTGGTCTGCCTCAAATCTTCGTCGCCCTATTCGCTGTGTCCTATATCGCTCCGTCAATCGCCCGCGCCCAGGCCTCTTCTACCGTTTCGGACGACGTCTCCAACTATGTCCGCAGCGAAATGCAACGGCAGCATATTCCTGGCGTCGCGCTTCTAGTGTCGCGCGGCGGAAAGATCGTGCAAGCCCAAGGATTCGGTGTGGCGAATGTGGAACTGCAAGTCCCCGTGAAACCTGAGTCCATTTTCCAGTCAGGGTCGGTCGGCAAGCAGTTCACCGCAACCGCCGTCATGATGCTGGTCGAGGAAGGCAAGGTGCGCCTCGACGACCCGCTGACAAAATATTTCCCGGACGCTCCCGCCAATTGGAAAGAAGTAACGGTGCGCGAGCTGTTGAGCCACACTGCCGGCTTCGGAGACTATCCCGACAAGTTCGACTTTCGCAAAGACTGGACGGAAGAAGAACTGTTGAAGGTGGTCGAGGGCATTCCCCTGGCATATCCGCCCGGCACGAAGTGGGAATACAGCAACCTCGGATTTCTGACGCTGGGAATCCTGATCCATCGCGTCACCGGAGAATTCTACGGAGACTTTCTGCAACAGCGAATCTTCCACCCGCTCGATATGCAGACCACGCGCATCATCAGCGAGGCCGACATTATTCCCAATCGCGCCGCCGGTTACCGCCTGGTCAAAGGCGAGCTGAAAAACCAGGAATGGGTGGCCCCTATGGTCAACACCACCGCCGATGGCAGCCTCTATTTTTCCATTTTGGATTTAGCGAAGTGGGACGCCGCGCTGTACACCGAGAAGCTCTTAAAACGCTCCAGCTTCGACCAGATGTGGACCCCCGCCAAGCTGAAAGACGGACAACCGAATAAAGACGGCTACGGCTTCGCCTGGTTCATCGCCGAACGCCACGGACACCGTGTGATCAGTCACGACGGCGCGTGGCAGGGCTTCAAGTCTGTAATCGCCCGCTATGTTGATGATCAGTTGACCGTCGTCGTGCTGGCGAATCTCGCCGAAGCCAAGCCCGGCGAAATCGCCGACCGCGTCGCAGAGATATATTTCTCGGAAAGCAAGGGTGCAGTGGGCAAAAACTAAGCTCGCTTCAGCGTGGCTCGACCATCATCCGCATCCCATACTTCGGCCGCAGCGTGATCAGCGGCTGCGGCTCGACCGGATGCCCGGGAACCAGCCGAAGTTTCCACTTCTGCGCCAGCGTAACCAAAATGAGGACTCCTTCCATCCAGGCAAACGATTCTCCAATGCACTGCCGGGCCCCCGCGCCGAACGGAAAGTAGGTAAATTTCGTGCGCTGGGCTTTGCCCTCCGCAGAAAATCGATCGGGATCGAAGCGCCCCGGATCGGGGAAAAAGCGCGGATCGCGGTGCGTGATGAACTGGCTGATCAATACCGTAGTTTGTGCTGGAAGAAAATATTCCCCCAGTGCAAAATCGTTTCGGGCATAACGGCCCATCGCCCAAGCCGGCGGATACAGCCGAAGCGACTCCGCCATTACATTCTCGGTGTAGCGTAAACGCGACACATCCTCGAACCCTGGCGGCCTCCCGTCAAGAATTTCGTCCACTTCGTGGTGAAACTTGCATTCGCAGTCCGGATTTTGCGAGAGCAAATACCACGTCCATGACAGCGCATTCGCCACAGTCTCGTAACCTGCAAGAAAAATCGTAATGACCTGATCGCGTAAAGACTGGCGCGATTCTTCATCGTTGAGGGGCGTGGCCGCAAGCATGAGATCCAGCAGGCTTCCGCGATCCCGGCCGCTCCGGCAGTGCGCCTCGATCATGCGGTAGACCACGGCGTCGATTCGGTTTCGCGCACGGACAAAAGCCGCCAACCCGGGTGGACGCAAATGCACCAGCCATTCCGCAGCGGGCAGCATGATCAGAAAATTGTAAAGCCCCATGATGCGATTGATGGCCGCCGCCAGTTCATAAACTTCCTGGCGCAAGTCGGTGGCAAACAAAGTTCGCGCTACAACGCTGAGCGTGAGGTGCATCATGTCGGCAGCGATGTCGCGTTGCTCCCCTGCGCGCCACAAATCGCCAACACGGGCAGCCTCTTCGACCATAACGCCCGCATATTCCACAATGCGTTGGCGGTGAAAAGCCGGTTGCGCCGCCAGCCGCTGGGCGCGGTGCGCGGCTCCTTCGGTGGTGATCATGCCTTCACCCAGCAGCATCTTGCTGCGCTGCACCGTGCGCTCCTTGATGAAGTTGTCGTTCTGAACCACCAGCACTTCGCGGATGTACTCAGGATGATTGAGGAAGACAATATGGTGACGGCCCAGCTTGTAATGCGCAATGTCGCCATAGCTCTCGGCAAGTTGCTGAAAAAGATGGATGGGATTTGCCGGACGGAATTTACGGAATGCGTACCAGAGTAGATTGCGCTGAAATCCAGGCGGAAAACGGTAATGCGTTGCTTGCCGGGAAGGCTCTTGCATCCCGGATTGCCTTACCGCCGTCGCCATTGAGTTAGTTTACATTGGCGGCGGACCCACAGGAGTTCGGGTGCGGCGAGGATGAGCCGAGATCTATCGATCTTAAGGATTTGCGTCCGCGCTGCAACTACTTTTGCAGTAGGTCCAGAGCAGCCAAAACCTCTTCGCTATGCCGCGTGGGATCGACGCTTGTATAGGCCTTGGCCACTTTCCCGTTCGGATCGACAAGAAAGGTATGTCGCGCGGCAAATTTTACCACTCCAAGATTAGTGAGTGAACCGTAGGCGCGGCTCACTCTGCCGTCCGTGTCCGCTAGCAGTTTGAAGTTCAATCCTTCTTTCGCGCAGAACTTCTTATGCGAGTCGACGCTGTCCACGCTCACGCCCAGAACCACTGCGTGGCGCTCGGCATACTTCGGCTGATCCACTTGAAAGTTGTGGGCCTCGCGCGTGCATCCCGGAGTCTGATCCTTCGGATAAAAATAAAGGACGACCCAACTGCCACGGTAATCTTTCAAGCTGACGGAAGCGCCTTCCTGCGAGCTCAGCGTGAAGTCAGGCGCGGCGCTTGCAATTCCGGGAGCAGCCGCGCGGGCGCCGGAGAACAGGCGCGGAATCAGAAATACCATAATCACCAGCGCAATCACAATCAGCGTAATCCGCAACATTAGACCTCCCTAAAGACAAATAAGCCGAGATCCGACCGGCAAACACTGCCCTCTACCCAGACCTTTGGCATTGTAGAACGTTTGGATGGCGACCTTCGTCCAGCAAAATTCCGCGCAATTGCATATCATGGAACATTCGGCAAAATCGAACGGAGATATAGACGTGGCTCAGACGGAAACTGACGGTCAAGAGGTATTAGAAACTCGCGAGTGGGTCGACTCGTTGGACTATGTACTGTCGCAGGGCGGCCCGGTTCGCGCCGGACGCTTGCTGCAGCAATTGTCGCTGCATGCCCGACGCGCCGCCGGTGTGAATCTCCCTTTCACTGCGACTACTCCCTACCAGAACACGATCGCAGCTCCGCAACAAGCGCCTTTCCCCGGAAGCCAGGAAATGGAACGCCGCATCAAGAGCCTGGTCCGCTGGAACGCGCTCGCCATGGTGGTGCGCGCTAATAAGATTCAAGAAGGCATTGGCGGACACATTTCCACCTTCGCTTCCGCCGCAACATTGTATGAAGTGGCCTTCAATCATTTCTTCCAGGCGAAAACCGACAGCGGTGATCGCGACTTCGTCTATTTTCAGGGCCACGCCGCGCCCGGAATTTATGCTCGCGCCTATCTCGAAGGCCGCATTCCAAAAGAGAAGCTGGAAAATTTCCGCCGCGAATTAAAACCGGGCGGCGGCCTCAGCTCGTATCCCCATCCGTGGTTGATGCCGAATTTCTGGGAGTTTCCCACCGTCTCGATGGGCTTGGGACCGATTCAGGCCATTTATCATGCTCGCTTCATTCGCTATCTGGAGAATCGAGGACTCAAGGAATCGACCGGCGGAAAGGTGTGGGCGTTCCTCGGCGACGGAGAAATGGACGAACCTGAGTCTCTCGGATCCATCACTCTCGCCTCGCGCGAGAATCTGGATAATTTGATTTTCGTAGTGAACTGCAACCTGCAGCGGCTTGACGGCCCGGTTCGCGGCAACGGAAAGATTATTCAGGAACTCGAAGCCATTTTCCGCGGCGCCGGATGGAACGTCATCAAAGTCATCTGGGGATCAGATTGGGATAGCCTGATTCGCAATGATCGCGACGGCATCCTGGTAAGGCGTCTGGGAGAAATCAGCGACGGACAGTATCAGAAATATTTTGTCGAGAGCGGAGCCTACTTCCGCCAGAATTTGTTCGGCACTGACCCGCGCCTTCTGAAAATGGTGGAGCATCTCTCCGATGAGCAACTGGCCCGCATGCGCTTGGGCGGGCACGATCCCATTAAAGTACACGCCGCGTACCGTGCCGCTGTCGACCACACTGGCTCTCCAACCATCATCCTCGCGAAAACCATCAAAGGCTATGGTCTGGGCGAGGCGGGCGAAGGCAAAAACATCACGCACCAGCAGAAGAAGCTGAATGAAGAAGAGCTGGAACTATTCCGTTCGCGCTTCGGAATCCCAATTCCCGACGACGAATTGCACAATGCTCCCTTCTACCGTCCCTCCGATGACAGCGCCGAAATCAAGTACATGCAAGCCCGTCGCCAGCAGCTTGGCGGCTACATGCCACAACGCAAAGTGTGCGCCACTCCGCTGAAGCCCGTGCCGGAAGCGCACTTTGAAGAGTTCTATAAAGGTACCGAGGGCCGCGAAGCCTCCACCACCATGGTTTTCGTGCGGCTGCTGGCAAAGCTTCTGCGCGATCCGGAATTAGGCAAGCTCATCGTTCCCATCATTCCCGACGAGGCTCGCACCTTTGGCATGGAAGCTTTGTTCCGGCAGGTCGGCATCTACTCCAGCGTCGGCCAACTTTACGAACCCGTCGATATGGACACGCTCCTTTATTACAAGGAAGCGAAGAACGGTCAGATTCTTGAGGAAGGCATCACCGAAGCGGGCTCGATGTGCTCCTTCATCGCCGCCGGCACGGCCTACGCCAACCATGGCATCAACACCATCCCCTTCTTTATTTATTACTCCATGTTCGGTTTCCAGCGCATCGGCGATCTGATCTGGGCTGCGGCCGACATGCGGTGTCGCGGATTTCTGGTTGGTGGAACTGCCGGACGAACCACGCTGGCCGGTGAAGGTCTGCAGCATCAGGACGGCCATAGCCACGTCCTCGCCTTACCGGTTCCCAATTTGATGGCTTACGATCCGGCTTTCGCCTACGAGATTGCCATCATTATTCAAGATGGCATCAAGCGCATGTATGTCGATCAGGAATCGATTTTCTATTACCTCACCGTCACCAACGAGCCGCTTCCCATGCCGGAGATGCCGAAAGATGCGAACGTCCGCGAAGGCATACTACGCGGGCTCTACCGGTTCAAGACATCGGACGCGCCCGATCAAAAACTGCGCGCCCAACTGCTCGGCAGCGGGACCATCATGTACGAAGTGTTGAAGGCGCAGACCATCCTGAAAGAAAAATACGGCGTTGCCGCGGATGTCTGGAGCGTGACCAGCTATAAAGAACTGTATCGCAATGCCAACGATTGCGAACGCTGGAACATGCTGCACCCCGGCGAATCCCCGAAAATGCCTTTCGTGACGCAAACCTTGAAAGATGCGCCCGGACCCTTCATCGCAGCATCAGACTATATGAAGGTATTACCGGAATCTCTGGCCAAATGGGTTCCGGGACAATTTGTTTCTCTCGGAACCGATGGCTTTGGCCGCAGTGAGAGCCGGGCTGCGCTGCGCGATTTCTTCGAAGTGGATGCGAAACACATCGTGCTGGCCACGCTCGGCGCGCTGGCACGGGAGAAGAAGGTCAGCCTTGACGTGGTGAAACAGGCCATTCGCGACCTCGGAATCGATCAAGACAAACTGAACCCGGCTACGAGTTAGGACGCCGAGTCGTGAACACCTTCAACCAGAATAAGGAATGGAATCAGTGATCGAATTCAAACTTCCCGCTCTCGGTGAAAACATTGATCAGGGCGACCTGGTTCGCCTGATGATTACGCCCGGCGCGACCATCAGCGAAGGCCAGGCCGTTATGGAACTTGAAACTGACAAAGCCGTGGTGGAAGTTCCTTCGTCGGTGAGCGGAACAATCAAGGAAGTTCTGGTGAAAGAAGGCGACAAGATTAAGGTCGGCCAAGTGGTTTTTACGGCTGACAATAACGGAACCGCGACCGCGACCGCAAAAGAAACTCCGCGCCAAAAAGAGCCCGCGCCCGCAACCGGCAAGCCTGAACCTGCGCAAACAGCGCCCGCTGCCAAAGCGCGACACGCTGCCCCTCAAGCGCCAGCTCAGACCGTATCGCAGCGAACCCGATCCACTGATGTCCCGGCTCCCACCGAATTCCGCTTGCAGGAACTCGGAGAAAACATCTCCGAGGGCGACTTGG
>Ga0307476_10002425_pt1 | contig 11174 bp, 7 predicted proteins | sample atmos_gasesECM2C_2_FD_203314 | JGI IMG/M metagenome (GOLD analysis project Ga0307476, IMG submission 203314) | Hardwood forest soil microbial communities from Morgan-Monroe State Forest, Indiana, United States - atmos_gasesECM2C_05 | ecosystem: Environmental > Terrestrial > Soil > Temperate... | reverse complement strand
GAGAGAGGAAGGACAACGGACGTCTCACGGTTGGTTACTCGTCATACGTTGATTTGCGTTTTATGACCGAACTGCAGGAGACGGTTATTGGCGAGTCACCGAGAGTGAATATCAACTTTGAAAGTTCGTCATGTGAGGAAACAATCCTTCAGGTTCAAAATGGGGAATGGGATTGTGGGATCGTCATGCTGCCAGTCGACGCGCCACAACTGGATATCATTTCGCTGTTCAGGTTGCCCCTGGCAGCAGCAATGCGGAAAGCGCATCGACTCGCAAAAAGGCGAGCGCTGAGACTCGAGGATTTGCAGGGTGAAAGGCTGATCATTGGCGGGAAACGTCGCGATCTTCGGTTCCGGTCATGGCTGCTGAGCCGTTTCTCGGATGCCGGTGTTACAGCAAACATAGCGGCGGAGGCCGCCAGTCCTCACGAAGCACAATATTTGGTAACGCGCGGGGCCGGAATTGCCCTGGCAAATTCGGGAGCGTTTAGAACCTCCCCCGAAGGCATCGTTGTTCGGTTGTTTCCTTCCGAGCTTGTGCAAATCGAAACCGCGTTAATCGTTCGCAAAGGAAGGCATTCATCTGTCGTGACCGCGTTTTTGAATCGCACCGTACAGATGGCGAAGACCAGAGGGAGAAGTCATTCACTCATGTCCTCGGCGGCATAGCCGTTCCCGATTCTTCAAAACGGTAGTTCAAGTAACTCCCACGATTCTATTGGAGCCAAGAGCAGATGTGAGTTTGTGTTGATTCTAGGTAGATCGCTATAGACCCAATTCTGTTTGAATGCTTCTCGTGTCCGCCACATTTGAAAGAGAACAAGCGTGTTATGGTCCTCGGCGCGGATGAACAGTTCGTAAGAGAGGCATTCTGGCGCAATCCGAGAGCGCTCAACGATATCAAAAAGTGTCCGCAGAAACTCCTCGCGATAGTCGGCGTTGAGTCTTAACTGGACAACGACAATGACTTCCTGCGCACTCATAAGAGTGGATACTCCACTCCGCCGGGTTAGGTGATTCCTTCGCGCATCGCGCCCTGAAGGAGTTCATATTGTGATTGATTTCCGAACAGAATGATTGTTTTTTCTGGTTGGTGGCCCGGATTCGGGACAGGACTGGGATGGGGGCTGAACCTAACAGGTCATGACGAAATACCGCGGTGCTTGGGAACTGTCAGTTATTCAAGGATTTGTCATCGTTTGGAAGGTCTTCTGAGACAGCAAGAATGCACGATTGGCCGTCGAATTGAATCTTGTCTGCGGAATACGTGATGGTCTTAACTTCGCCCGACTTGGTCCGAAGCCGGGTGATTGCATTCCGAATTGTTCCGCGCTGTTGGAGTTGAGCGACCATCAAGGCACGGTCTTTAGGGTCTTCCCAAATCCGAAGCTCGGCAACCGTATGGCCGATCGCCTCGGTACGGGAATAGCCATAGCGACGCTCGAAAGCTGCATTCACATCAAGGAATCGCCCTTCATTAACTGTCGTGATAGAAAACGGGATCGGGCTGGACCGGAAGACCTTTTGAAATTTGTCCTCGGATACTCTGCGTCCTTCCTCCGACTGTTCCAGGGCCTTCTCTGTTTGGCGAAGATCCGTCAGACGGCGCTGAAGTTCGGACCCATAAATCTCAGCACGCTCGTAGAGGCGAGAATTCTGGATCGCCGCCGCGGCGGGTATCGCTAATAACTGCGTCCGGCGGAGGTGGTCTTGAGTGAAGGTGTTTGGCTGGGTGTGGCCCACTGAAAGAAGCCCCAAGGTTTGCTGGGACGCAACCAACGGCACGCACAGCCATGATCGGATGTCGGAATGGCCCTTGAAGCTGGCCCAGTCCTTCTCGTTTTTGGTATCGGCGAGCGAGACACTGTTCTGGGTCGTCAATATGCGCAACAGGAACGGGGAGTCTGCTGCGTCGAGGGTCAGTGGATATTCCGGAGCCTTCTTGGGAACCTCGTGACGCAGTTTTTCTCGTGCCACAAGAAGCTGTGTTTCGCCCTCTAAGAGCAAGACGCGTGCGCAGTCACCTGGGACTAGTTCCAATAAGGACTGAAGCAGTTTGTCCAGGACAAAGTCCATCCGAAGATCTGCGGTCAGCGCGAGAGTGGCCTTGCATAGAGCGTCGGATTCTGCCCTTGCGGACTCGGCCGCCGCCAGGTGCTTGGCAATCTTTTCCTCTGCTTCCTTGAGCGCAGTAATTTCCTGAGCCGTTCCGACAAGACGGTAGATTCTGCCGGCGTCATCTCGTGCCGGGAAACCGTGCACCGTCACCCATCGCACTTCTCCATCGGCACGCACGATCCGAAATCTTTCATCGAAGTGTCCCGTTTGCGTTGCCTCTCCAAGCTTTGTAAGTACATGAACTCGATCTTCGGGATGGACGAGATCTTCGTACGAAGATGGATTTTGCAGCAGACTCTGGCACGAACGGCCGGTAATCGTCTCGTAAGCCGCGTTCACATAGAGCGCCTGCTTGGTCTCCGCGTCAATCACCCACACGATTTCCTGAATGTTGTCTGCCATCTCGTGAAGCCGTTCTTCGGTATCGAGTTGTATTTGTTGCGCACGCTGCAAAGATCTGGTGTAGAGGACAATCAGAACGGAGAGAACAGCCGCTCCGAAAAGCAGGAAAGCGGAGAAAGCGTCGAGCGTTCGGAGCTTGATCCTGAATACTGCTAGCCCCACAGCGAGGAAGACAGCGCAGACAACTATCGAAATGAAAGGCCAGCGAGGATAAGCCATCCATCTGCGGGGGGATTCTCGCCGAAGTGGGTCAACTTGAGGCATTGCATTTTCGGGGAGCTGCCCTTCGCCAGCATGACACCATGGATTAGCAATGAGACGCGCGCTTGTGCCGAAACCGTCAGAAAGCGTCGCAGTTTTGGCCGATATTACGCGCCTGTGTCCAATGGGTCAAGAATACGGTCTAAGTGGGCAGCCAAGTAGTAGGATAACAAGCCATGAAGCGCACAGCCTATATGGCTCTCATCACGACCGTTTTTGTGGCAGCCGTCTCCCTTTTCCTTCTGGAGCGGAGTGCCCTTCAATACAGCGTCATGCCCGTGGACGATCGCATTCAGTATTACAAGCTCTACGTGGATTTGGCTAAGGCGGTGCTCGTCGGCTTCGGGGCTGCCTTGCTCGGCATTCTGATCCCGGCAGTCTTTGCAGAGGCCCGTTACAGCTTCGAGCGGCTCAGAGACTCGCGTACCGCCTATAGCGAAGCGAAGACGGGAATAGATTATCTCCCGTTGCGTCTTTGTACTCTGGACCTCAAGGCTGCGGCAGCGTTTGTGCAACGGGCGCATGTGAGAAAACATGAGGCGGAACTCTATCCTGAGCTGAAGTTTCATCTGAAGAAGAGAGGCATTAACAAGACACCGGACCAATGGGGCGACGGAATCTATTCTCAACTCTTTGATGTTCGAGAGCTCTTAGAAGCACACGCTGGCGAGTGGGATTCGCTTGGTCCCGATGCACGGCTCGTGTTGTTGAGAGGAGTGTTGAAGGCTCCGGTAAAGGAGCCATTAGTGGCCGGCGCGGTGGAACAGTCCCCTGATACGGATTCGTTGGCTTCCTGATGTTTTGAGTTCGAGCAATTGCTTTTCACCCACGCTACCCCGCGTCGTTTGGACCTTTCCTCAAGTTCGTCTATGCGAAATAGTCAAAATTGACCACTCCTCGCCCCTAAGCTATGGGAATATATCCCCATGAAACAAGCACGCAGCCCCGAAAAGGTGCTTGCAATCCGTTGTCCTACCTGCGGCGCCAGACCGGGCGAGAAGTGCGAACTCAGCACTGGTCTGCCTCGTTCTACTCCTCATCAAGTTAGGCTCCTTGCCGTTGACGAATCTTAGCAACGGGATTTCCAAACAGCCCACTACCTGCTGGCGAGAGCGACGATGAGTTCGAACGAGGGCATTCTCTTGTCACGTTCGATCCTGCCCATGTGTTTGGGCCCAATGTCGACTCTTTCGGCGAGCAGTTTCCGGGTTGCCGATCAACCTCCCCCGACTTCCCAGAAGCCCGTTCTGAATGATTTCCCGTTTGCCAACAATTCTTCCTGAATCATTTCGACCTCTCTCGGCCTGATTCCTTCGTGCATTAGTTCCTGAGTTCCCTCAAGTAATCGCGCGCCGGGCCGATATGGAACTCAAGGTTCGAGGAACTCCGTATGTCCAATGAACAATCGGGGTATGGTACAAGTGCGCGCCGACAGGAAGCGTCACGGGATTGGCTCGTCGGCGGCGGGGAAATGGGCAAACTGATTCGATCGATGGATTGGTCGAAGACCCCGCTGGGTGCCATCGAATCGTGGCCTCAGAGCCTGCGAACCACCGTTAGCCTCTGCCTCGCCTCCAACTTTCCTATCGCTCTCGCTTGGGGACCGAAGCACATTCAGATCTATAACGATGGCTATTGGCCGATCTGTGGAGAGAAACATCCTCGCTCCATGGGTCAGGACTTCACGGAGTGCTGGGCCGCACCTTGGCCCGTAATCGGAGAAGCGTTCGAGCGCGCACTCGCCGGTGAAACATCCTTTCTTGAGAACCAGCGGATGTTTCTCGATCGCAACGGATATCTTGAGGAAACATTTTTCACGTTCTCGTTCAGCCCCATCCGCAACGATGCGGGCGTGGCCGGCCTCTTCCATCCAGTAACTGAAACCACGAGCAGAATGTTGAGTGAGCGACGTACGCGCGCGCTGCGCGATCTAGCTGCACGCGTGGGTAAGGCACAGTCAACCGACGAGGTGTGCACATTAGCTGCATTGACACTCTCGGAATACGAACGCAGTCTTCCCTTCGTCCTCTTCTACCTGTTCGACGACCAAGCCAAAGAGGCGCGACTTGTGGCCCGCACCGGGCTGCTTCCTGGGATTGTCGCAACCGAGCCAGTTTTGGACCTAGTCGCACCTGTTCAGGTCACTTGGCCATTAGGGGAGGTGTTACGTTCGGGTTCAGCCCAGCACCTCAACGACTTGGAGGCACGATTCGGGAAATTGTCTTGCGGCGAATATCCCGAATCGGTGAAGGAAGCACTGGCGCTGCCAATCACACCCCCCGGCTGCGAACGACCCATTGGAGTCTTGGTGGCGGGTGTCAGCTCTAGATTGCCACTAAACGAAACTTACCGTTCCTTCTATGATCTGCTGGCAGCGGCCGTAACAACCGCCGTTGCCAATGCGCGATCTTACCAGGAAGAGCGGAAGCGCGCCGAAGCCCTGGCGGAGATTGACCGAGCGAAGACGGCATTTTTTTCCAACGTCAGTCACGAATTTCGTACACCGCTCACGCTGATGCTGGGGCCATTGGAAGACGAACTCGCCGAACGCGACAGTCCACTTCCCGCGGCCCGTCGCGAGCGGTTGGAAACGGCCCATCGCAACAGCTTGCGGCTCCTGAAACTTGTTAACTCTCTGTTGGATTTTTCCCGCATCGAAGCCGGTCGTACTCAGGCCAGTTACGTGTCCACCGATCTGGCTGCCTACACCGCGGAACTCGCGAGCATATTCCGCTCTGCCGTTGAGAAGGCTGGCCTGACTTTAGTTGTGGATTGCCCAGTCCTTCCAGAGCCCGTCTATGTTGATCGGGAAATGTGGGAAAAGATCGTGCTCAACCTTCTATCGAACGCTTTCAAGCATACCTTCCAGGGTGGCATCACCGTCAGAGTCCGGTGGTTCGGTGACTACGCTGAGCTTGCAGTTGCAGACACGGGCGTCGGTATCCCTAAAGGCGAGTTGCCGCGGCTGTTCGAACGCTTTCACCGGGTCAAAGACGCGAAGTCCCGCACTCATGAGGGAACAGGGATCGGCCTGGCCTTGGTAAGAGAGCTAGTTTCCTTGCATGGCGGGGAGGTCTGCATCGCGAGTGATGAAGGGAAAGGCAGCACGTTTAGCGTCACGGTTAAGACTGGGGCAACCCATATTCCAGCTGATCGCCTAGGTACTAGCCGTGCGTTGGCCTCAACGGCGACGCGAGGCGAAGCTTATGTTCAGGAAGCCATCCATTGGCTACCCAAAGCAGCAACCGATCCTTCACCTTCAGCGTTGTTCGGCGTCGCATCGCCCGCCAATGAGCGACACGCCACGCGCAACGATCGTCGCCGCCGAGTTCTCTGGGCCGACGATAATGCCGACATGCGAGATTACGTCCGGCGTCTGCTTGCCGAGCGCTACGATGTAATCGCCGTGCCGGATGGCCGGGCAGCCCTGACCGCTGCTCAACAGAACCATCCAGATCTCGTCTTGACCGACATTATGATGCCTGGCTTGGACGGATTCGGCCTGCTACGCGAATTGCGGGCGGACGCGCGCACGCGAACGATTCCTGTGATCCTGTTGTCGGCGCGAGCGGGTCAAGAGTCCGCCGTCGAAGGGCTGGATGCGGGAGCAGACGACTACCTCGCAAAGCCATTTTCTGCACAGGAACTCCTGGCCCGTGTGCGCACGCATTTGGAAATGTCTGAGATTCGGCGGGAATGGGCGAAGCAGCTTGAACAGGCGAACCAGGAATTGGAAGCATTCAGCTACTCCGTCTCCCACGATTTGCGAGCGCCGCTGCGCACCATCGACGGATTTGGTGCACTTCTTTTCGAAGAGAACGGCGACAAACTTGATGAGCAAGGGCGTCAATATCTTCAAAGGATTCGGACAGGAACGAAGAAGATGTCCGGCTTGATCGAGGATCTTCTGTCACTCTCCCGTATGAGCCGAGCGGTGCTGCAGAAAGAGTCGATCAGCCTGACGGACTTGGCGCGCGATGTAATAACCGAGTTTCAGAACCGAGAGCCTGCGCGTACTATTGCCGTCGAGATCGCCGACGGGCTCACAGCGCGTGGCGACGCGCGATTGATGCAGATTGTCCTGGTAAACCTGCTTGGCAATGCGTGGAAATATACGGCAAAACAGCCGCACGCCCAAGTTGTATTCCGGCAGAAAGGGAAAGGAAACGAGACTGTTTTCTACGTCGGTGATAACGGCGCCGGGTTCAATATGGCCCACGCTGACAAGCTGTTCGCACCATTCCAGAGGTTGCATCGAGACGCTGAGTTCGAAGGCACCGGGATCGGCCTCGCGACTGTGCAGCGGATTATCTCGCGGCACGGAGGCCGCATTTGGGCTGAGGGAGCGGTGAACGAAGGAGCCACTTTCTATTTCACGTTGGGAGAACCTTAGTTAAAGGACAGACGATCCAGTTGCCGTCGAAACTACAATTCCGGCCCTAGCGACGGGCAAACCCCAAAAATGGCCACTCTTTACGGGAGTCCGTCGATCAAGCCTGTCGAGGGGTCTGTACAGAAACGTTCTCGCACAAAAAAGGAAAAAGGCCGGAGCGCTGAATTCCCGTCTCGATCAAGAAATGCTTGTGGGGGCTCGATACATACCGAATCGACAATTCCTGAGCATTCGGTTCCGCAGTGAATTGCTGCATTGCGCCGCGCAAGTCTAACAAACGACAGCGACCCTTAGACGTAGCTTCCGGTTTGCCGACAATCAACGAACTGGCGTGCTTGTGAATCACAAGACGTTTGACGGTACCAATCAGCGAATCGGCCTACTTCGCTACGGGCAGCGACAATCGTGACGATGAAAAGACCGTATTGTATGAGCTCGTGCCAACTGAAGCATGCCGAAATTCGAGTGGTGCTGGTACATCCTTGTTTTGGTCGTCCGTCGTGAGATACAGCCGGATTTTGTGACCGACCTTGAAGCGTCGCGCATTGGGCACTAACGGAATGCGGTATGTGACCTTTTGGCCGATCGGTACTGCTTCGAAGGTGTCACAAGGAAGCACCGACGCTGCTTGCTTGCTCCGCTCTTCATCCACTCTTCGCAATCCGGCACGGAGATAACCTGCAGTGATGTTGATCGTGTTGCCGTTTTCATCCGCATCCTGCAAAACAGCGATGAATGCCGTATCCGGTGCAGTGCAAGCCGCATCCAACTGCAACTCAATCGGACCGATGACGTCAACGTCATGCGCCAAAGGCGCAGTCGTCCAGTCCAAGAAAGATGGCGGGTCGGTTTCGCTTGCACGTGGACGGTTGAGACCGCCCCCCAGGTTCATATATGTCCTTGAACCAAAATTGCCTTCGTCTTCACCAAGAGCACCGTCGGCCCTTAACGCATACGACTGATGCATTGCTACGGGGACAGGCCAGATATCGCTAGTTCGCCATCCTTCGGCCTCGGGTATAACGTAGCGGACGTTTGGGCCGTCGAGAATGCCGGTGTCTTGCCCCTTGAGCCAATGATCAAACCATGCCAGCGCTTCGATGTGAAGGCTCTCCCACGGCCAGGCGAGGCCATGCTCTCCCATCATTGCGACTTGTATGTGCGCTGAGTTGGTGAGCCGCTCGTAAGCTGTAAAGGTGTGTGGCAGATGGAGCGGCACGTTCTGCCAGTCACACCCCAGATAGACAGGCACCTCAACGCGATCGAGTAGCGGAAGCAGGTTGCGATCTTCCCACCAGGCGTCGCGAAATGGATGTTCGGCCGCTATCGCCCGCCAGAGGTCGTCCCAAGGGTGCGGATCATGGTGCAGCTTCAGCAAGACTTTGAGGCCAGCGATCGCGGCCTCGCCATTGGCCATTTGAAACTTCTTATGGATGCCCGGCGTCAGCAGAAGCGCTTGCATGGCGTCCATCAACCTACTGCGCCAGAGCTTATTCGTATGACCGGATGTCATGCCGATCATATAGAGAAACGGCGTGATGAAACCGCTACTGATCAGACCATGATGCGTAGCCGACTCGTACAGGTCGAATGTTCCGGCGATGGGCATGATGGCTTTCAGGTGCGGGGGCCGCTCCACGGCGGCTTCCATCTGCGTTCCAGCAAAGTAACTGATGCCGATCATACCTACATTGCCGTCCGACCAGGGTTGCTGCGCCGCCCACTCGACCAGGTCGTGCATGTCACGACGTTCCTGACCGTCAAAGAAGCCGAAGGTGCCGCCGGAACCGCTGGTGCCTCTGCAGTTCGCGATGGCGTGCACATAACCGCGCGGCACGAAGAAGTCGGTGGCGCCGGCTTCGATAAAACCTGCCGGCGCACCAAGGTTTTGAATCTGTCTCGGATAAGGAGAGGCGGCAACCAGCACCGGATATCGGCCAGGTTCAGTTGGACGGTGCACGTCTGCCAATAGCGCAACTCCATCACGCATGAGCACAGCAACATCATCGTCACGCGTCATACCGTATGCAGGTTGCGACAAGTTGCGATAGTTGCGCCCAGTAGTTTGCGGACCGTTGAGGCGGCGTTGACCGGGCTCGATACCGGAAGACTGAATGGTAGTCATGGCGATGCTCCAGTGTTCAGAAGGCCAATTCGTAATCAGTCTACCTTCCGCTCGACTCTCGGAACTGGCGGATCGCACTTGGACACTCGGTATATGGGAAGTGATCTCGATTGGTCCCGTTTGACGAGCAAACCGGAAAGTGATTCAACGTTCAGCCCAGGACAATCCTAGCTGTTGGCGTCAAGGTTCGAGGAGAACCTTGACGATGCGGTGAGCCATTTCAAGCTGCGTGGGTTGCACTTGATGAGAAGCGAATCAAAGCACTTGCGAGTGTGTCGGGGTCTTCTTTCCTTTTCAAGAAAGAGAGTGCACAGAGGCAGGGCTTCTTGCCGCTGCGATATCGTCTCCAGGTTTGGCCCTTTGTCGCCGCGTTCCACAAGTTCCCTAAGTGTCCGATAAATATTGCTGTGCTGATTTCCAGAGGCTTCCCTAGTCGCACTTTTGAGCGATTATTAGGAGGCTTTTATGCTCACTTTGATCGAGTTGCTCGCTAGGCTGTTAATCGCTACTTTCGAGCCTGAAATCGAAAGATTTCTTCGAGCGGTTTACGAACGGGTTCGTCGTAGACGAAGAGTGAGGCGTGCAACTTCGATGGGGGAATGACTCACTGGCATTTCGTTTGGACCTAGGGTTCGAATGTTGCTTGTAGGACCCGATAGGCCTTTCGCAGCTGCTTAACGTCACGTTTTGCAAGCAGCGCTTGCAATTGCTGCGTCAGAAACTTGGGATCTACGTTGGCGTTCTCGAAATGGAAGAACATCGACGGCGAAGTGTTTAACTCCCTAGCGAGAGCGATTATGAGCTCGAAAGAGGGCACTTTCTCGCCACGTTCGATCCTGCCCAAGTGTTTGACCCCAATGTCGACTTTTTCGGCGAGCTTCCCAAGGCTAACCTTGCGATCCTTGCGAGTCGCCCTGAGGAGCTGGCCGAAGAGTTCCGCTTCGTTCATTGGAGGTTCTATGAAGAGGACGATATCTGTCAAACCCTAGGCTGGAAACGCTCTATCAGGTGTCTTTACTGTTGACAATGTGATCTTTTAGGGGTAGAAAGACCCTCTAGGTCTGATAGAAGCGCGATTCTTCCATTCTGCGCATGACTTCAGATGGTTTTGTCTTTATGACCCGACACATTTTTACGATGGTCTCTAACTTTGGGCTCACCAGGCCTCGTTCTATGAGGCTGACAGTTGTCCGATCGCATTCTGCTTCGAAACCGACTTTTTCTTGCGACACTCCTAGCTTCTTTCTCATTCGTCGGAAAGCTTGTCCAAACGCCTTTTCAGGTCCAGAAAGGGGCTGAACGTGTTTTTTGCGGGCTGCCACAGGTGGGATAAGCGTCCCACAATGATGAATAGATTCCTACGGAATGCATTCCTCATTTTGAGTTTACGTGCGGCGCCGGCTGTCGTGCGGCTGGGGGCGATTTGAGTTCGTCGATCACAACCCGGTTGTCACTTATCTCAACCTCCACCGGAAATTCAATTGCGGACGCTCGTCCTGCAGCCAGCTTCGATATCCCAGATGAAGTCCTAATGGCTCGCACCGTCGATGGAGATAAGGAGGCGTTGGGTTGCCTCTTTCGTCGCTATGCACGCTTGGTACGGGCGGTCGGGTACAAGATCCTCAGGGACGATTCGGAAGCGGACGACTTGCTCCAAGACGTTTTCCTCTTCATCCATCAGAAGAGCGCGCTGTTTGACGGCTCTAAAAGTTCGCCCCGCTCGTGGATCGTCCAGATGGCGTACCATCGTGCAATCGACCGTCGCCGCTATCTGGATTCACGACATTTCTATGCTCAGGTCGATCTGGAAGACGTTGGAAACGAACTGAGCGGCCCAGGCTCGAAAGCAACGCGATACGAAAACTCGATCGAAGAA
>Ga0307476_10002424_pt1 | contig 11176 bp, 8 predicted proteins | sample atmos_gasesECM2C_2_FD_203314 | JGI IMG/M metagenome (GOLD analysis project Ga0307476, IMG submission 203314) | Hardwood forest soil microbial communities from Morgan-Monroe State Forest, Indiana, United States - atmos_gasesECM2C_05 | ecosystem: Environmental > Terrestrial > Soil > Temperate... | reverse complement strand
GCGACCACTCCAGGATTTTCTTTTGCCCAAAGCATCCGCAAGTAATTGTGAATCCACCCCTCGCGAACGAGCTGCATCGGCGCAGCGTTCCGGAGCGCAGCGTAGGTCTTCGCATTTTCCATTCGTCGACCGACTAGAGATCTTGCCGCTCGTCACGCGCATGTTCGCACAGCGTCTTTTTCGCCCAATCGGGCAGGGGGTCGTAATCGTCATATCGGTCGGAGAGGAAATGTAGCGAGCGAACCATCGGCGCCTGCGAGCAACTTCAGATCAGCCGGCAGCCACTTTTTCAAAATCGCACGATCAATCTTCGCGCCGCCCAGGTCGCAGGCCTTCTTTAGACGCCACGGGCATCTCACCCAGATGGTTCGGCAGTGTCTTCTGTAGAAATCGCTGAAACGAATGCGCCGTCGTAAAAATGCGCTCTGTCGCGCGCAACGGCAACATCCCGCCCGAATCAACCGCTTCTAATCGCACCCTCAGCTTCTTCGCCGCCGCCGCAACCATCCGCGGCATAAAGAAACACGGGCATTCGTCGCTCACGACGACGCAAGCACCATGAGCCACCGCCTCCGGCAATCCGCGCCCATCGCCCGCACTCGGCCGACGTACGGAAAATACGTCACACCCGTTTTCTCGCATGCCGCCGCATTGTCGGCCATGCCATCGATCACAAACCGATGAATCCGATCGCTCGCCCACTCATACCACGCAACGCAGCGCCTCGAAAATCACCAGCGGCTTCGTGACTCGCGGCAATGTTCAATCGCCCCGATCGAGCGCAAAATTATGTGTCACACGCCGATTCGCAATCATCCAGTACATGACTATCTCGCCGAACGCACCGGCGCTTCATTGCAATCGCGAGTCCGAATCGCCGGAACCTTGTGCAAGAGACAAGTCCTTCCTCAAATTCCGTCACAGCTTACCGGTCAGAACCACTCCAAAGACATACGGAACAGTCCTGACCGCGGATGTCCACTGTTTGCGCTCCGGAGTCACTCGAATGTTGACTTTTCCCATCGCCAAGCTATTGTCTGTGCGGCTTTCCCAACGCGAAGGAGAATCCATGATTCGCATCCGGCCCGTCGCCGCAATGTTCGCCGCGAGTCTCGCAGCGATTTCGATCCCGCTCACCGCCAGCGCCCAGCAGCCCCAACCGGCCCCGAGCAAAACCGTCGTCCTCAAAGCCGCGCGCATGTTCGACGGCAAGAGCAACTCACTCACAACTCCCGGTCTCGTCGTGATTACCGACAACAAAATCACCGCAGTCGGTTCCGGCGCGTCCGTTCCCGCCGGCGCACAAGTCATCGATCTCGGTGACGCCACGCTCCTCCCCGGCTTCATCGACGCTCACACGCACCTCACAATGATGCATTCCGACGATTGGAAGCAGCGCGAACTCGATCGCCTCCAAAAATCGATCGCCGAGCAAGAGCTCGATGCCAGCGTCAACGCCCGCGTCACGCTGATGGCGGGTTTCACCACCGTGCGCGACGTCGGCTCACACGATCAAATGGATGTCGGCATGCGCAATGCAATCCGCAACGGCAAGGTCCCCGGCCCGCGCATGCTCGTGTCGGTTCATGCAATCGGCTCGACCGGCGGTCATTGCGATGACACCGCCGGATTTCGCCAGGGTCTCTTTCCCGAGACCGGCCCGTCAGAAGGCGTCATCAACGGCGCCGATCAGGCGCGTCAGGCCGTTCGTCTCGTCCACAAATACGGCGCCGACATCATCAAGACGTGCGCCAGCGGCGGCGTTCTTTCGCCGACCGATGATGTTGACACGCCGCAGCTCACCCAAGAGGAACTCAACGCGCTCGTTGACGAGGCGCACGCCTTGCGCCTCAAAGTCGCCACACACTGCCACGGCGCCGAAGCCGGCAAGCGCGCGATTCTCGCCGGCGTCGATTCCATCGAGCACGGAACATTTCTCAACGACGAAGATTTGACGCTGATGAAGCAGCGCGGTACGTACCTCGTCCCCACGTTGATGGCCCCGATAGGTCTCGAGGAACAAATCAAGAAAGGTCTCTATCTGCCGCCTCTGATTCAAATCAAAGCGCAGGCGGCAATCGACAACATTCGCAAAATGTTTCAGAACGCATTGAGCAAAGGCGTGAATATCGGACTGGGCACCGACGCGGCTGTGTATCCCCACGGCCGCAACGCCGAGGAATTTCACCAGATGACCGATCTCGGAATGAAGCCGATAGACGCGCTGAAAGCGGGAACGTCATCCGACGCGAAGCTGCTCGGCATCGCCGACCGCACGGGCTCGCTCGAAGTCAGCAAGCTCGCCGACGTCGTTGCCGTCCCCGGCGACCCGACGCAAAACATCCGCGCCACCGAACACGTCCTCTTCGTCATGAAAGAAGGCGTCGTATATAAAAACGAAGCGAACGGCGGGAAATAATCGCAGGAATAGCCAAATGCCTGAACTATCGGAAACAGTAAGCACTGGCTTCGCGAATTACTATGAACAACTCCGCGTGAATCTGCACACCTGGGTCGCGTCGTTGACCGAAGAACAATTCTGGAAGAACCCATTTCCGTATGGCAACAGCGTCGGCCATTTAGTCCTGCATCTCACCGGCAACCTGAACTATTACATTGGTGCCCAAATCGCGCAGACAGGCTATGAACGCGATCGTCCACGTGAATTCGCCGAAACGAAACCGCCAACCAAGCTGGAAGCGCTAGCAGATTTCGATAAAGCGATAGAAATGGTCAAAGCCACGATTCGCAGTCAGTCCTCGGAAGATTGGAGCGGGGCATACTCCGGTTCCGGAGTCACCTGCGAAAATCGCTTCGCTATTGTCCTCGACTGCGCCGCGCACGCCGACCACCACATCGGTCAGATCCTGAACCTAGCACGCGAATTGGTTCGGTAGCGCCGGTTTACCCTGACGCGGGAAGGACATCCATGCCGGTGTTTTTGCGTAGGTGCGCAACCCGCTGCGCACCAGCTTGGCGCGATTTCAGCTTTGAGGTTCTTCCGAATCGTTGCTTCGTTACATCAATGCGTTTTACTTCGCTTTACGTTTCGAGCTTGAATCTTGTCGAAGCCAACCGATACAAACGTCTCCACACAAACCGATTGATGAACACCACCACGACCGCCATGATCAGCGTCGCCGCCAGCAACACATCGAACTGGCCTCCATCGCTCGCTCGGCTGATCGTGCTCCCTAGCCCGGTCGTTGAAACAATGTGCCCCTGAAAGTGAAAATACTCCGCGACGATGCTCGCGTTCCAAGCGCCGCCAGATGCCGTAACCATCCCTGTCACAAGATACGGAAAAATCCCGGGCAAAATCACATAGCGCCAGCGATCCCAGCTTCCGAATCGAAAAATCTGCGCCGCCTCCTTCAAGTCGGTCGGAATCGCCATCGCTCCGGCAATCACATTGAAGAGGATGTACCACTGCGTGCCGAGCAGCATCAGCACGAGCGCCGCGATTTCAAGCCCGCCGCGCAGGTGAATCAGGAACAGCAGAATCACGGGGAAAAGCGCGGTCGCCGGAATCGAAGCTGCGAGTTGCGCGAGCGGTTGCGCGATTCGCGCAAGTTTCGCATTCGAGCCGATCGCAACGCCAACGGGCACAGTCCAGAGCGCGCCGATTAGCAGAGCCGCATTCACTCGGACAAACGTCAACCCGGCACTGCGCAGCAAATGCAAATAATCGGCGCGATGAAGGTCCGACAATTCTCGCCCGGCATGAAACACTGCGAAACATAAACCAACAAGAATCACGCTGCCAAGCACGATGAGCAGAACCTTGCGCGTGCGATCTTGTTTTGGCGCGGTAAACCTCGCGGACGCGCGCTCAGCGCCAACCGCGGCATTCTGAATTAGCCGATTCGCAAACGGCCGCACGAACGTTCGGTAGATGCGAATCACAAACGAAGCGCGTCCGAGTAATCGCAGCAAGGTATTCGGAGTCTGGCTCGCGCTTTCCACTTGCTCGAATTTGAATTTGTCCGCCCAAACGATGATGGGGCGCCAGATGAGCTGATCCATCACAACGATCACGCCAACCATCGCGGCGAGCCCCCACAGAATCGCGCGCGTGTCGCCGTTGCCCGCGGCCGTCTGCAAAAACGAGCCGAGCCCGGGCAAACGGAAGTCGCGATCGCCGAGCACGAACATTTCGCAGGCCATCAGAAAGAACCAGCCGCCAGCGACCGACATCATCGAGTTCCACACGAGCCCGATCGTCGAAAACGGCAGATCGAGTTCGACGAATTTCTGCCAGTGGCTAAAGCGATAGATGATCGCGGCTTCGCGCAATTCGCGCGGCTGCGTTTTCAGCGAAGAATAAAAGCTGAACGCGATGTTCCAGACTTGCCCGGTGAAGATAAGCAGGATCGACCCGAGCTCGACGCCGATTTGTTTATGCGGAAAGATCGCGACCATCGCAAGCATCACGCCAGGAAGAAAGCTCAGCACGGGAATCGATTGAAGGATATCCAGAAGGGGAATGAGAATAATTTCGGCGCGGCGCGAACTTGCGGCAATGTAGCCGTACGCGAGCGCGAATACGAGACTGAGCGCATACGCGACGCTGATGCGTACAACGGAATACAGCGCGTAAAGCGGCAGCGCGCGGGGGCTTTGTGAAATGTGCGAAGTGGGAGCGATCGGACTGAGCCATGCACGGCCAATCGCGTACGTGCCGTAAATCGCGGCGAAGACAAAAATAAAAACGGCGATGTCGATCAGAAACGACCATGCCCAGCGCGATCCGGCGGGCCGCTTAGCCGTTGGCGGCAGCGGCGTCGTAGTGTTCGTAGTTACGAGCGGGGCGGCGGCCGGCACGGGGTCGTCACGCCTCGGCCGGTTCAGCGAGCGACGACTCGGTGAGGGTTAATTTGCCGGTGGCGGCGTCGTAGTCGAAAATTTCGGCGTAGCGCCCCCATTGAATCGCGGTTTCAAGCTGGCGGCGCGATTCGTCTTCGCTGAAATGTTCGTCGATCAAATCGTGGAAAAATTCATCGGAGAGGGTGCGATCCGATTTCGCCTTCAACGCCTGTTCCATCTGGCGAAGGATCGGAACGTTGGCAAGAGCGGCCTTGCGGAAGATCGCTTTGCGCGTTTGGATATCGGCCTTGCGAAAGTCGTATCCGCTGGCTGTGATGATCGCCGCGCCGTCTTTAACTTCAATGAGGCCGAGAATCACGGCGGTGTCGACGGTCGGCAATAGCGCATCGACTTCGAGGCTCAATTCGTCGGCGAGCTTGTGCAGATCGACGCGGCCGCCCTGATCGCACAAAATTTCGAGCAATCCAGCCATGCCGCCGGGACGCGTGTGCGGCAGCATGATCATTTTGCTGGGCGCGGCTGTCGGACCGGCGCTGGCACTGCTGTGAATTGAGTCGTCCTTCGAGTCGGGGCGCGTCAGCACGCGGTAGATAGCGTCGACCAACTCGACGAATCGCGACGCTTTGCGATTGCGCGGCTGCGCGATGTCCACGCTGAAGTCGGCGTGAATGTGCGCGGGGTTGCGGCCGAGGACAATGATGCGATCGGCGAGCACGACCGCTTCTTCAATGTTATGCGTGACGATGAAAATTGAGCGCGTTGGGATCTTGTGGCCCATCCAGAGCTCGAGCAATTCGCCGCGCAGCGTTTCGGCGGTGAGCACGTCGAGCGCAGAGAACGGCTCGTCCATGAAGAGAACTTCAGGCTCAACGACGAGTGCGCGGGCGACGCCGACGCGCTGCTTCATGCCGCCGGAAAGTTCCTTCGGATACGCGCTCTCGAATCCATCGAGGCCGACGGCGTCGATGATACGCAGGGCGCGCTTGTGGCGCTCAATCGGCGCCATGCCCCGCGCTTCGAGCGGCGCTTCGACATTTTCGAGAACGGTGAGCCACGGGAAGAGCGCGAAGCTCTGAAAAACGATGCTCACGTTGGGCGATTCATCGCGCACGGGCTGGCCGTGCCAGAACACGCCACCGGCGGAAGACGGCGATAGACCGGTGAGCATGCGAAGCAAGGTAGACTTGCCGCAGCCCGAAGGACCGAGCAGCGCGACGATCTGGCCGGGATACACGGCGAGATCGGTCGGCGCGATCACTTGAACGCGGCTGCCGTCGGGCTGCGGGTAGAATTTCTCGAGCTTGCGAGCCTCGATAATCGGCGCTTCAGTTGTGACAGGACTTGCCATCGGAACAATGTATTATCTCTCAGGTTGCATCACGGCGCATGCGCGGATCCAGGTTCGCGTGCGAAGTTTGTTGACGGTTACAATCCTGTGAACGCCGCATGACTGCCGATCCGATCGCTTCCTCTCCGACTGCGCCAACTGGAAAGATTCCCAGTCACTTTCGCGGATATCTGTACGCCGCAGCAGTTTCGTGCCTCGTATCGCTGCTGATCGTGACGCCGTTTTTCTTTTACGGCAGCGCGTCGGGGCACGATTTTGAGTTTCATGCGGCGTCGTGGCTCGACGTGGCGGGGCAGTGGAAAGAAGGCATCGTTTTCCCGCGGTGGACCGAGTGGGCGAATCAAGGGTTCGGCGAGCCGCGATTTATTTTTTACCCTCCATTTTCGTGGCTGCTTGGCGGTGCGCTGAGTTTTTTTGTTTCGTGGACGTATGTGCCGGTTGCGTTCATCGTGCTCGTGCAGACGTTTTCGGGAGTTTCGGCGTTTGCGCTGGCGCGCCGATTTTTGCCGCAACGCGCTTCGCTGTTTGGCGCCATTTGTTACGCGGCGAATCCCAATGCGCTGCTGATTATTTACATGCGCAGCGACTATGCAGAGTTGCTAGCGACTGCGTTTTATCCCCTGTTGTTTTTGGTGGCGCTGCAATTGGGAGGAGTTCTGCCAGCGAGAGTTGATACGGATTCGGAGTCAAGAAGCGCGGCTCTGTTCGGATTGGATGGGGCGATGAGGGTGGCGCTCGTATTTTTCTCGGCCATGTTTGCGGCGGTGTGGCTGTCGAATGCGCCGGCTGGAGTGATTGCGACTTACAGCGTTACGTTGTTGTTCGGTTGGCTCGCGTTTCGGACGCGCGCGCTGGCCCCGCTGGTGCGCGGATTTGCTGGGATGGCGCTGGGATTTGGGTTCACTTCGTTTTATTTGTTGCCGGCGGCGTATGAGCAGCGCTGGGTGAACATTACGCAGGCGCTTTCTGCTGGATTGCTGCCAACCGAGAATTTCCTGTACACGGCGACGAACGATCCCGAGCACACGCTGTTCAATTGGATCGCTTCGACGACGTCGATTGCGTTGATCGTGCTCACAGGTTGCGCTGCGCTTGTTTCGCGCAAAGACCCTGACGTCGTTGCCCCGAATGGGAAGCGATTCGTTCCTTGCGGGCTGCCAGATTCCGTGTGGCAGCCGATGTTGCTGATGGCGGCTGCGGCTATGTTCTTGATGCTGCGGCCGGCGATGATTTTTTGGAATCTGTTGCCGAAGCTGAAGTTTGTGCAGTTTCCTTGGCGCTGGATGTCGATTGTCGGTGTCGTGTTTGCATTTTTTCTCGCGGCAGTCGCCGCTCGGTCGCGATTCCGCTGGATCTGGGTTGTGGGAGTTTCTTTGGTGCTCGTTGGTGGCGCGACATTCTTTGTGCATGCGACGTGGTGGGACACGGACGACATTACGACGCTGCAAGCCGGCGTTGTTGCGGGCAGCGGATTCGACGGCGTCGATGAGTACGATCCGAAGGGCGACGATCACTACAACCTGGCTGCGAAAGCGCCGCAGGTGCAGGTGTTAGCAGCCGATCCGGATGCGGGCGACGCGACTCCGCCGGACGCGACGATTTTGGTGGAGCGATGGACGGCGGGCGAGAAGCGGCTGCGCGTCACGGCGGTTACGCCGGTGCGGGTTGCGTTGCGCGTGTTGAATTATCCGGCTTGGCGCGTCGAGGTGAATGGCACGCGAGTGACGCCGGAGAATAAGGGCGATACAGTGCAAATGGTGGTGCCACTTCCGGCGGGAGCGTCGGAGATTGCTGTTGTGTTTGGGCGGACCTGGGATCGGACTGTTGGCGGTATCGCCAGCATTATCAGCATTTTGTTTGCGGCGGCGTTGTTTCCTGCGCGGCGTCGGACGTAACCTTTCGCATTCCGATTCGAAGCACTGGGGGATATAACCCTTTGTTTTGCAAAGAGTGCGACGCCATTCAAGAGTGTGGAAGTTGCTGAAAATAAGCAAGTTGAGATGGGTTCTTAATCGAAGAAGAACGCGCATCGCAGTCGCGCGAAAATCCGTATGAAGGCGCCATGCGGCGCCTGAACGCAATTTTCAATGCGGTGACTATAGCTTGAGTTTGAGATTTGCCGAAGTGATTTGTTACCGATTCCGAAAAAATATTACGGTTTTGGGATGCGGGCGGCGACCGCTTTGGCGCTGGCTTGCATGGCGGCGATGCGGCGGCGGCCTTTTGGAGATCCCCCGATCACCTTTTCTATGCTTTGCATCCACTCGGGGAGGTTTAGTTCGCGGCGGAAAGTTTTTACGTAGGGTTGGATCTTGGCCCACTGGAAATACATTTCCTGACAGGTGTCGTAGACGAGACCTTCGGTGAGGGCGCCGTGGAGGACGAAGGCGCAAACCATGTCCCAGTAGCCGAAGACCTGGAGGATGTAGGAGGTTTGCTGGTCACCCTTTCGAATGGCGTCGATGAATTCTTCGGCGGAGCGGGGCTGGAATTGGCCACCGACGTAGGAGCGGGCCTGGCGCATGACGGTTTCGCGGCGGAGTTCATAGAGGTGGAGAAGGAGTTTGGCTTGGGCGATTGCAGGAGTTTTCTTTGGCATAAGTTCGTTCCAGTTCGTGTTGAGACGCGGGCCCTTACCGAGCTGGGGTTGCGGTGCCGGCGGGAACCTCGAGGCCAGCTTTGCGCAGGCCTTCCAGAATATGTTCGACTACGTCCGGGTCGTAAAATTTTGAGTATTCGAAGCGGGCCGAAGTTGCAAAGTCGGGGCGGAGGGCGAGCAATTCGCGCAGCGGCTTTTTAGCTTCTTCGCGGAGCCCGAGTTGTCCGAACGCAAGGGCTTGCGCCGCGTGGGCGTGAAATGAGCCGGGGACATTGATTCCGAGGGCTGCGTCCAGAGCTTCGCGGTATTCGCGCTTGTGGTAGGCATTGAAAAATGTGCCGAGGTTGTACCAGCCTGGATGAAACGGATTCAGCTTCAGCGCGGATTCGAGCAAGCCCGTTCCGTAATCCCAGTTGCCATCCGCTGCCATCAGAAAACCGAGATAGGCAATTGTCGAACCGTCCATCGGATTGAGTTCGATGCAACGCTTCGCGGCTATACGGAAAGTGAGGCGATCTTTCTGAAAGAAGAGCGTGGAGGCTAATGCGAAGTATGCAAGGTGATTGGCCGGTCCCAGTTCCACAGCGCGCCGGGCAGCGATGAGCCCCCGTCCGAGCGGATCGGGCTGGCCTTTGAATCCGTAAACGTGCTCACCCCGGTACATCATCGACAACATCGCCCAGCAGTCTGCCTGTTTGGGGGCTTGTTCTACGGCGCGTTCGAGCGCGGATACTGCGCTCGCATGGGAATCCGCGCTGAGGCGCTCAAAATAGGCGAAGCCGCGGAGGACGGCTTCATGCGGAGTCAAGAGAGACTCGTCCTTGCTGTGGAGCGCTTCGCTCATGCTGCGAGGCAGAACGCCGTATTGATCGGCCACGGTAGAGACGATTCTGGGAACGAGGTCGTCCTGGATGGCGAAAAAATCGTCGGCGGAAAAAGGACGATCGTAGGTTTCGGCCCAGAGATGGGCTCCCGAAGATGCGTCCACGAGTTGAACGGCGACGCGAAGCTTCGCGCCCGATTGGCGGAGATTACCTTCGATCACGTAGCGCGCACCGAGTTGCGCGCCCACTTCACGCAAATCGACGGTTTGTTTCGCGTAACGAAGGGTGGAACCTCGCGCGATCACGCGGAGGTACGAAAAACGAGATAGGCCGGTGATAAGCTCTTCGGAAATTCCTTCCGCAAGCGCATTCAGCTCCGTATTTGTTCCGCTTGACTTAAACGGCAGGACCGCAACCCAGAATCCTTCCGCGGCGCGAGCGGCTCCGGAATCCGCGACACGCAATTCGCGGGTTGAAGCGGGCTTAGCCCGTGGGGCACCCGAGGTGGCGTGTCGCGCCAGGTCGCGGAGTTCGTTGCTGACGTCACGCGCGCTCTGTACGCGGTGACGAACATCCTTTTCCATACAGCGACGAATGATTCGGGCGAGATCGGCCGGCAGGTCGGGGCGCAGATCGGTGACGGGAGATGGAGCATCTCGCAAGATTGCAGACATCAATTCGGCCGACGACGATTCCTCGAAGGGTCTGCGGCCCGTGGACATTTCATGCAAGACAACTCCGAGAGAAAAAATGTCAGTTCGATGGTCGATCTCGCGTCCTGCGATCTGTTCCGGGGACATGTAGGCAGGAGTTCCCATGACCACGCCTGCCTGCGTTTGACCTGCCGAAGTTAGCGTGGCGTTGCTGGCGAGTTCGGAGCGGATATCTTTGGCGAGACCGAAGTCGAGCACTTTGATGCTGCCGTCCGCTTTCACCATCACGTTGGAAGGTTTCAGATCGCGGTGAACGATGCCTTGCTCGTGGGCGGCTGCTAACGCGCCGGCCAGCGCCGAGCCAATCTCAATGATCCGTTCCGCGGGCAATCCGTTTGAAGGGATCGCGCGATCGAGCGATTCGCCCTCGACGAGTTCCATAGTCAGGAAATGGACGCCGTCGCATTCCTCGACCGAAAAAATGGTGACGATTTGAGGGTGATTCAACGAGGCCACGACCCGCGCTTCGCGTTGGAAGCGAGAAAGGCGGTCGGGATCGCTGGCCATTTCGGAAGGAAGAATTTTGAGAGCAACGTCGCGCTGAAGCTTGGCGTCGGCGGCGCGATACACCTGTCCCATACCTCCGGCGCCGATGGCGGAGCTAATTTTGTAGTGGGAAAGGGTGCGGCCGATCAGAAAGAGCCTCTTGGGAACGAATCGATATTTGCCGGGACTTGCAGAGGGCCGAAAAGCAGGAGTGAGTCTACATGAGAAGGTTTGTTGGATGCACCTTAGGTTCGATGAGATTGGGAAGGTCAGCACGGAGGGCTACCTGGCCAAGCGAGTGTGGTGACGCGCGGGAAAGCCCGCACCCTGCTGAAGGCTGGATGGTCCGGCACTCTAAGGAGTGAATTCGGGGGTAAAG
>Ga0307476_10002423_pt1 | contig 11177 bp, 11 predicted proteins | sample atmos_gasesECM2C_2_FD_203314 | JGI IMG/M metagenome (GOLD analysis project Ga0307476, IMG submission 203314) | Hardwood forest soil microbial communities from Morgan-Monroe State Forest, Indiana, United States - atmos_gasesECM2C_05 | ecosystem: Environmental > Terrestrial > Soil > Temperate... | reverse complement strand
CACTATCAGGCTCTTCTCGTCCACAGGATTGCCGTGCAGAAGTCATTTCGTACCCGATAGATTTCGCCATAAATCCAGCATCCAAGATTACGCTTTGTCTTCGAGCTGGTGGGTTTAAATCTGCGGGCCTTCATTTTCTTATGCCTCCAAGGCGCGGCTCCGAGGCGATCGTACACATCCCACAAGCGAACCTTGTCCTGACCGGTGTGGGTTAAGATCTCGAACGCGCTCACCCACAGTCCGATGTTGCGGCCGAGCGAGAATGTTGTGAGGTCGACACCAGCAGGCATCTTGGACGCTGCCGCCGCCATGTTGAGAGACCTAAATAGTGCGCGGTCAGACCATTGAGGCCGCTTTGTGCCGTATCGTATCCGCCATCGCTGAAGCAGGGCCGTTAAGAGCGGATTGTCTGTATCCATATGATCGAAATCGACCGCTGATAAAATCGGAGAGGTTTGGCCACGGAAGACGCGAACCTCGTGCAGCGAGACCTGGGCCGGTGTATTGCAGACTAGGTGCTTATGGCCCTCGTGGTAGACCCAAGGGTAGAAGTCAAAGTAGTCCGAATATTGAATGTAATGAGAGCCCTCGTGAACGATCCCCCTGGCGCGCTGCAGCGGAATAACTGACAGAGCGAGAAGGTCTCGGAAGCTTGAGACCGCCTCAATTGACTTAAAGATGTCGGGAGCGTCTGTCCGAAGCAATAGGATGCCGGGCGAGACGCTAGCCCCGAATGGATCTGTGAATTTCCTAACGAACTGCTTGAACTGAGGGTGGCTGGATTCATAAGGCTTGAGACGCTCGTCCGTGCACGGCACGATAGCCATTTCCTCGGAAACAATCTCGTGGGCGACACGAAGATTGGGCATCAAGAAAACGGGTATCCAGTCCGACATTTTATGCCTATATGTGGGCGAGTCGAGCGGATCATACATCTTCAGGTCGGTCCAGAGGCCGGATACCCGCACAGCATCGCCGGCAAGCTCTTTTCCTACCGCGGTCGAGTTTGAAGGATTGGTCAAGGCACACGACCACATCACCGGCTACTGCGGCGCTTCGCTCGACATGCTTAGTGAGTATCACGATGCCGTCGACTGCTTCGAGTGACATCGACGTGACGTTGGTCGACGGATAAACCGTAGCATTCAAGCGTGGCTTTTGATGTACCGAGCAAAAATCGCCAGCGAAATCAAACCGAAGAGGGGATGTGATCTTGACCGAGCGATACTGGCCGTTGGCGTGTAATCGCGTTCGCCGCCTTGCCGCGTTCCTCCGACGGATTCATCTGCCGCAAGCGCGCGATGACTTCCGGCGGAGCCGTACCGTGAGCCCGAAGTGAAGGGCGGCGGGGATTCTATTCGAGCCGGAGCTGGATCATTTCCGCGGTCGGCAGTTCGACCACGGTCGAGCTGAGAACACTACGGCACTAAAAAAGAAAAAGCCCGGCCTGAGCCGGGCTCTTCAGTCTTATGTCTTACCAGTTATCGTAGCTGCGATAGACGCGCCGCTGATAGACCCGCGGGCCGTCATCATAATAGTAGCCAGGGTCACCATAGTACGCGTCGGGGGCATAGCCGTAGCCCGGCCCGTAGTAGCCATTATTGTAGGCGCCCGCCGCTACTGCGGCGCCAAACGCGGCCGCGCCTACGCCAGCACCAATCGCAGCGCCTCTGCCAAAGCCACGGGCCTCTGCCGGCGCAACGGCCGCCGTTCCAACAGCCGCAACGGCTGCAAGTGTCAGGATGATTTTTCGCATCATTTCTCTCCTTTCCTCGCGGGACCAACCTGCGCGGAGCGGCGTCGTTGCCGGAACATTAGGGGATTCTTTTTGGATTTTCGGGAAACTATCTGGCGTTCCACGTCAGCGGGATTGTTCCACGTCGGTGGGATTGTTCCCCTTGCCATGGCAGCAGCACGATCTTGCCGCCGAACCCGCCTGCGTCGATGCGCGCGTGAATGTCTTTCGCCGCTGTCAGCGGTTCTCGAGCGACGACCACCGGATGGATCGCGCCCTCGCGCAGTAACTCGAACAAGGCGGACATGTCGGCCCTGAACTCTTCAGGGTGCGACAGGCGGCGATCGGTGATGCTGTACCAACGCGCATGACGGCCGCGGAACAGGACACTCAATGCGCCCCATAGCTTCAACCGCGCCAATCCAAGCCCTGCGGCGATAATGTTTTCGTGCCCGATTGCCATCGTCTGCGAGCCGTAACCGATGAGGATGCCGCCCGGCGCAAGACAGGCGAATGACCGTTCGAAATGCGAGCCGCCAATCGCATCGAATGCCGCATCGACGCCGGCGCCGCCCATTCGTCCAGCCGTGAGCTTGCGTACCGCAGCAACGAAGTCGCCGGCGCGATAGTCGATCGCGACGGCACCGAATGCCTCAACGGCGGCAACGTTGGCCGCCGAGCAAGTTCCGATCGCCTTGAGGCCGAAATGACGCGCCAGATCGAGCAGGGCGGTACCGACCGTACCTGAGGCGCCGATGACGAGGATCGTCTCGCCGGGCGAAAAGCGACGAAAGCGCGTGAGCATCTGGAAGGCTGTGAGGTAGGCGAGCGGGATGCAAACCGCTTCTGACAAATCGACGCCATCCGGAACGGGCACGAGAAAACGCGCGGGCCGGATGGCATATTGCGCGTAGCCGCCGACGACGCAAAGATCCGCAACCGTCTCGCCTTCGCGTGGCGCGCTCACCCCGGTGCCGGCCTTCTCGACAATGCCCACCAGATCGTAGCCTGGTGTGAATGGCAGCGGTCCCTTGAAATCCGGATAGCGGCCGCGCCGGATGAAGCTGTCGGTGAAGCCGGTCCCGGCTGCGAGAACCTTGATCCGCACCTCGCCCGGGCCTGGATCGGGAATCGTTGTCTCTTCCGCAAGCTCCAGAACCTCGGGGCCACCGAACCGGGATATGCGAACGCGCTGCCACGACATCATGCCAGCTTGCCACGTTCCGCTCTCACCAGCGAGGTTAATCGGGGGCTGCCTCGCCAAGTCGTCCAACCGTTAGTGCCAAAGCGGCTCCGCCTGTTCCCGCTGGTTCTCCAAGCGTGTGCGCCCTACATTGACCACAAATGAGCAACGCCATTCACGTCCCCTTCGACGCTGCGACCGCGCGAACAGCCGAAGGGACGCGATCGCCCGCGTATCCTCGCCTCGTTATCGCGACGACGATCCTGGCATCGAGCTTGGCGTTCATCGATGGTTCGGTCGTGAATGTCGGGCTACCGGCGATTGGTCGGAGTTTCCACGCGGACGCCAGCGGCCTGCAGTGGGTCGTCAATGCCTATTTGCTTCCCTTGAGCGCACTGCTTTTGCTGGGAGGAGCAGCGGGAGACCGATACGGGCGCCGTCGTCTCTTGATCGCGGGCGTTCTTTTGTTCGGCATCGCTTCTCTGGCTTGCGCGATGGCGCCGAGCCTTATCTTGTTGCTGCTTGCTCGCTTCGTGCAGGGTGCGAGCGCCGCCATGCTGATGCCAAACAGTCTCGCGATCCTGGGCCAGAGTTTCGCTGGCGAGGCGAAAGGCCGCGCGATCGGCATATGGGCGGCGACTGGAGCGGCTGCAGCTGCGGTCGGACCCGTTCTCGGCGGCTGGCTCATCGATGCCGGCAGTTGGCGCCTTGCCTTTCTGATCAACGTTCCGTTGTCCATAGCCGCGGTCGCGCTGGCGTCGCGTTATGTCGACACGGACGTCGACGATACCGCCGGCCGTCTCGACTGGTTGGGTGGAGCACTGATCACAGCTGCTTTGGGCCTTGCGACCTGGGCGTTGACTGAAGGATCCGGTCGGGCCTGGTCGCTTTCCGCCTTCGTCGTCCTCGGAGTGGGCTTGATCTTCTCGCTCCTGTTCCTGTCTGCGGAGCGACGGGTGGGCGATATGGCCATGATGCCGCTCTCGCTGTTCGGGTCACGCAGCTTTATCGGCCTCACGCTCTTGACGTTCCTGCTGTACGGCGCGCTCGGCGGCATGTTCGTGCTGGTGCCCTATGTATTGATTCAAGCGAACGGGTACACCGCGACGCAGGCCGGCGCTGCGCTGCTGCCCCTGCCGCTGGTCATCGCCGTGGCATCGCCTGCCGCCGGTGCGCTGGCGGCCAAGGTCGGCCCACGGTGGTTGCTGATCACAGGACCGGTCATCGTCGCAACCGGCCTTCTCCTGATGCTGCGGATTGGGTCGGCCACAAGCTATTGGCTTGGGGTGTTTCCCGCGATGGTCGTGATTGCCTTGGGAATGGCTTGTGCGGTCGCCCCGCTCACGACAGCGGTGCTGATGTCCGTCGACAGCAGCCACACGGGTGCGGCATCCGGGCTGAACAGCGCAGTAGCGCGTACCGGCGGACTCGTTGCGACAGCCCTTATTGGACCTGTGGTAGCGGCATCCGGACCTGCTCTGCTTTCAGCTTTTGGAGTAGCCGCAACGATGGGCGCAGTCATCTGCGCGGCAGCAGCGGCGAGCGCTGCGATGATGATCGCGCCGGCGGGGAAAGCCAGACCATCGACACAACGATGACGAGCCTGCGCTGGCCTGTCTCGGGAGCGCCTTGAACAGCCCAGACGAGGGAACTCTGCCTGCGACCGCGGCTTGATTGGGTTGTGTTCCGAGCCCGAACAAGAGTTGGCCGCGGATGATCGATGATCTCTGGTACAAGAATGCCATCGTCTATTGTTTGTCGGTCGGCACCTACATGGACGCCAATGGCGACGGGATCGGCGATTTCAAGGGACTGTTGCGCCGGCTGGATTATCTGCAGGGTCTCGGCGTGACCACGATCTGGCTGATGCCGTTTCAGCCGTCGCCGGGCAAGGACGATGGCTATGACATCTCCGACTATTATGGCGTGAACCCGCGTTACGGCACGCTTGGCGACTTCGTCGAATTCACCCATGGCTGCCGGCAGCGCGGCATTCGCGTGATCATCGATCTCGTCGTCAACCACACCTCCGACGCTCATCCGTGGTTTCGCCACGCCAGAGGCTCGAAGGATTCGCCTTACCGCGACTGGTATGTCTGGTCCGACAAGAAGCCGGCCAATGCCGACAAGGGGATGGTGTTTCCCGGCGTGCAGAAGTCCACTTGGACTCACGACAAGGAAGCCAGGGCCTGGTACTTCCATCGCTTCTATGACTTCCAGCCTGACCTCAACACCTCGAACCCGCAAGTGCAGGCTGAAATTCTCAAGGTCATGGGATTCTGGACTCAGCTCGGCGTATCCGGCTTCCGCATGGATGCGGTCCCTTTCGTGATCGCCACCAAGGGGGCCAAGGTCAAAACCCCGGTCGAGCAATACGACATGCTGCGTTCGCTGCGCGAATTCCTGCAATGGCGGCAGGGCAACGCCATCATTCTCGGCGAAGCCAATGTGCCGCCGAAAACCGACATGGAGTATTTCGGCAACGCCGGCGACCGGATGCACATGATGTTCAACTTTCACGTCAACCAGCATCTGTTCTATGCCATGGCATCCGGCGACACCCGCCCGCTCGCCGCAGCTCTCAAGGCGACCAGGACCCGGCCCGCCACCGCGCAATGGGGATTATTCCTGCGCAATCACGATGAACTCGACCTCGGCCGGCTGACCAAGGCCCAGCGCGAGGAGGTGTTCGATCAATTCGGTCCCGACAAGGACATGCAGCTCTACAACAGAGGGATCAGGCGCCGGCTTGCTCCGATGCTCGGCGGCGATCGCCGCCGGCTCGAACTGGCTTACAGCCTGCTCTGTACCTTGCCGGGCACGCCTGTGATCCGCTATGGCGACGAGATCGGCATGGGTGACAATCTCGGTCTGCCCGAGCGCAATTGCGCGCGGACGCCGATGCAGTGGTCGACCGAGCCGAATGCCGGCTTTACCGAAAGCGACAAACCGGTGCTGCCGGTGATCGACAAAGGCCCTTACGGGTATGAACACGTCAACGTGGCCGTGCAGCGCCGCGATCCCAACTCGCTCCTGAACTGGGCCGAGCGCATCTTCCGCATGCGCAAGGAAGTCCCCGAAGTCGGATGGGGAGATTTTCGCGTGATCGCCAGCCGCGACCCTGCGGTGTTGATCCTGCGCTACGACTGGCGCAACAATTCGGTGTTGTTTGTGCACAATCTCGACGAGCAGCCGCGCGAGATTTCATTCGCGAGCGGGCTTCCGGGCGAAGCAGGAAAGCTTCTGGTGAATTTGCTGGCGGAAGACCACAGCCACGCCGATGCAGACGGCAAGCACCATCTGATGCTGGAAGCCTATGGATATCGCTGGTATCGCGTCGGCGGCCTGGATTATCTATTGAAGCGAACCGATATCGACACGGATACAACGGGCAAGGCCAGTCATCCGGCGTAGGTACCTGACGCGTCGATGATCACGCCTTCATTGCCGCGCAAAGCGGCCCCCAACAAAACAGTTCCTGCACCAAGGCGTTTGTCCGCCGTTGTGCGATGCCCGGCGATCATCGCTCGACCGAGACGCGAATGATGCCAGATCGCATCATTCCAAGCGCACGCGCGGCACTCACGGACACATCGATAATCCGGCCTCTCACAAATGGTCCGCGGTCATTGACACGGCACTGTATTGAATGACCGGCGTGCGTCACCGTGACCATGGTCCCGAAAGGATGGGTTCGATGTGCACAAGTCATCTCGCCCTTGTGGCTACGCCCGCCGTAGTAGGACGCAAGGCCGCTTTCAGCCTTTGCCGATTGGACTGCGGAAACCAGTACGACAGCAAGAAACACGTATCGATACAAGAAGGTGAACTCTCGTTTGGCTTTGATAAAGCAAGGTGCCGGCGCGAAGCGATCTGGTTGAACGGACTAACCACGCGAGCGTTCCAGCGCGAAATGGCCGCAGCCAGACGGCAGTTGCGTTCCTAGGGGACTTGCCGTCGCTGACGATTGGTGGAACCCCGGCGGGATAAAATCGTGACAACTCGCCGCGGCGCAGCGAACCCATTGAGCAATAATCTTTAATTGCCGATGTAAAAAATCTGGACTTAAGTGGTTGCCGCAAAGGTTTGCGTTTGGAGGAGGCAACCATGACAGGAGCAGTATTTCAGCCCGAACTTATCGACCTGATGCGGTCCGCGTTGGAGGAAGCGACAGCAATGCTTCCCCAAGCCAAACAAACGTCCGCCATCAAGGCTGACATGGCCTCAATGATTTTAGCGCGTGCGGCTAAAGGCGAACGTGACCCAAACGTGCTGAAAGCGGCAGCGCTTTCCGCCATCGTCGAGTGCACCCATTATTCGCATGACATCTCGCTGGAACGGCGCGCGGTCTGATCGCACCCCAGCCTTCAAACTGGATCGATGGACGAGCGAGCCCTTTCTCCTGCAAGAGAAAATGTATGTCGGCGCTCGAGGTTCCGCTTTAACGCGTCCGCGCATCGACGCGCTGCCGTATTAAACCTTCACGCCAAGCCGCGTTGCGGCTCGCGCGTTGGCGTCCGCCCGATATCCCCGGCTCGCCGCGATCCGCTGCTTGAACCTCTCCAGCAATTCCGGCGGCGCGGTGTCGGGCGAACCTGAATTGAAGGGCGGGGCTGGATTGTATTCGAGCCGAAGCTGGATCGCTTCCGCGGTCGGCTGGTCGGCCAGGATCGAAACCAGCGTCAACGCGAAATCGATGCCGGCGGTGACGCCGCCACCGGTGACGCGATTGCGGTCGACGCAGACCCGCGTTTTCGTCGGCAGTGCGCCGTAGGGCGCGAGATACTCCATCGCCGTCCAGTGCGTGGCGGCCTTGTACCCCTTCAGAAGTCCGGCCGCGCCAAGCACCAGCGATCCCGTGCAGACCGAGGTGACGTATCTGGCTTCGCGCGATTGCGTGCGCAGGAAGTCGAGCACCTCCGTGTCATTGACCATGTCGTCGGTGCCCGCGCCGCCGGGAACGCAGATCACATCGAGTTGCGGGCAATCGGCAAACGACACGGTCGGCATGAATGTCAGCGCCGTGTCGCTGCCGATCGGCTCGATGCGTTTCCAGACCAGATGCACGGTCGCGTTCGGCAGGCTCGAAAACACCTGCAACGGACCGGTGAAGTCGAGCTGGGTCACCCTCGGGAAGACGAGGAGCCCGATCTGAAGCTGTGGCATGGCTTGCGCTCTCGAGGTTTCACTTGACGGCGCCACTCTCGCATGGTGGGCTCATGTCATAAATGGCAAATTTCCCTCTTTTTCGGACATTGCCGAAATATAGCCTTGGCGGAGCCTATTCATGATCGGCGTGCTGATATTTCCGGATTTCCAGATCATGGACGCGGCGGGTCCCATATCGGTGTTCGAGATCGCGGGCCGCTACGCGGGCGTCGCCATGCCGATCCGCACTCTTGCGGAGGTGCCCGACAGCGTGCGTTCGTCGTCCGGCGTGGAGATGCTGGCGCGAGGCCTGCGCGCACCGGGCGCACTCTCGACCCTGATCGTCGCGGGCGGGGAGGGCGTGCGCACAGCGGCGCGTTCGGCTGCGATATTAGCGTTCGTGCGCGCGGCAGCGAAACGAGGCGTGCGGATCGCCAGCGTCTGCTCGGGCGCCTACATTCTCGCCGAAGCCGGCCTGCTCGATGGCCGCCGCGCCACCACGCATTGGGGACGCACGCGGCATTTCCTCGCCACGTATCCCAAGGTGAAACTGGAATCCGACAAGATCTTCGTGCGCGACGGCGACATCTGGAGTTCGGCCGGGATCAGCGCCGGCATCGATCTCGCGCTCGCGATGGCGGCGGAGGATTTCGGTGAAGACATCTCGCGGCAGACGGCGCGTCAGCTCGTGCTTTACAACCGGCGCAGCGGCGGCCAGTCGCAGTTCTCCTCGCTGCTGGAGCTGAAGGCGCCAAACGGCCGCTTCGGCCCGCTACTCACCTGGGCGCGGGAAAATCTCGATGAGCGCCTCACGGTCGAGCATCTTGCCGAACGTGCCGGCATGAGTTCGCGGCATTTCACCCGTGCCTTCGTCGCGGAAACCGGCACCACGCCATTCAAGGCGGTGGAGCGGCTGAGGCTGGAAGTGGCGCGGCAACAGGTGCAATCGTCAAGCGAGGCGATCGAGCGCGTGGCGCGCGCGACGGGCTTTCGCGATCCCGAGCGGATGCGCCGCGCCTTCATCCGTGCGTTCGGCCAGCCGCCGCAATCGCTGCGGCGGGCCGCACGGGCGGGTTAGGGCGTCTGCTCGAGCCTTTGAGGCCAAGCAGAAATCTCAACCCAGCGACTTCGAGAAGCCGTTACCAGCCTTCTGGATCAGCTTTTCGTTCACCGTGTTTCTGACGGTGTCAGCGATAACATTGATGAAATCACTCACACCACCGCTCACGCGATCGAGCTCGCCGTCGGCCAGCTCGTTTGTTGTCAGGGTGTTCAGGTTGACGATTGTCGTCATGGGTATTCTCCTTGGTTCTGAGCTTTCGATAGACTGCTGGGATCGGTTACTGCACCATTCCCTTGGCGCACTCCGGGTCGCTGCGGCAGGCTTGATCGTTCGCAGCGTTGAGTACCCTTTGGACTCCGCGACCGATGGCGTAGATGAGGTCGCTGGTGCCGCCGCTCACGCAGTCGAGGTCGTGCTCATCGAGTTCGTCTCTCAGGAAGTTCTGGCTCTTGCTGATCATGTCGCATTCTCCGGTTTTTGCGGGACCATCCCGCCAACACTGGTGTAGTCGCGCCAGGCGCTGCTTTGGATTGTGATCCAGGTCACGATGTTGCCTTGCCGCGATCGGGGTCACTCACGAGCGGAATGAGCGGGAGCGGCTGCGGCAACGTCCGGCTGCGCGTTCAGCCGTCCCACGATCGGCTTGAGCAATTGCGGCGTCAGGTAAATCGGAAACTGCGACATCGCGAAATAAAGCCAGGTCGTTCCCGGCAACAGGCCGTCGGTTGCCGCCAGCATCAGCCCCATATTGCGCTGTGAGACCATGAGCCCGAGCGCCATGGCGCGGCTATAACCCGCCTTGCGAAAGACCAGCGCCGTCACGCCCGTCAGTGCGAAAAAGACGGCAAACGCAAGCGCCATCAGTTTGAATGCGCGAACGGGCTCGGAGAGAAATCCGCCGGCCACTTTGCCCATCACGGCCGCAACAAAGACGAACAGGATCACGACATTGATCCCGTCGATCAGCAAGGCATGCCGCTTGATCGTCTCGCTGCCCGTGATCCAGCGGACGGCGGTTGCAACACAGACCGATCCCGCCAGGATCGCCAGCAGTTTCAAGCCGAGTGGAAGCGGCGAGAGCGACAGGGTCGAGCCGAGGAAGAGATAGGCAAACATTGGCGCGGTGATCGGGACAAGGCAGGTGCCGATCACCAGCGCCACCAGCACCAGCGTCGCATCGAGGCCCATGACGGCGGCAAGCGCCGGTGCGGCCATCATTGGCGATGCCAGCGCCTGAAGCATAAGGGCCAGATAAAGATCGGGCGAACGAATGGTGAGTCCCGTCAGCCAACAGGTCCCGCCGAAAATCAGCGGCACCGCGATCATGGTCCACGCGGTTGCCGCGATCACAAGACCGGGACGCCGCAACGTTCTGCGCAGCGTGCCGAGATCGACGCGCAGGAACGAGATGCAAAGCAGCAGAAAGATCGCCTCGGTCACATAAGGCTTGAGCAGTTCTCCCGCCGGCGGCACGGCGATGCCGATAAACACCAGCGCTGCAATGGCGCGCGTGCCCTGGCCGCCGAGCCAGACCAGCGCGGCGACCGGGAGGCCCGCGATTTTCATGAAGGTCGCAGTCATCGAATTTCAGCGACGGAGATGTGATGCGTGGATGAATATTGCCGAAAGTAAGGACGGCGACCATGCGGCAGCGGCGCGCCGCCACCAAGTCACTTCTCGTTACGATTGATGTCGTCGTCGACGGCGTCCGCAATCAATCGGGTGAAGGCGAGAGACGTTCCTCGATCTGATCGAGATCCCTGATCTTGTAGATCAGTACGGAGATGATCCAGCCTGCGGCGAAGATGCCGACGATCAGATAGCCGAGCAATCCAAAGCTTTCGTTGACCCGATCGATTACGCTCCAGAAACGCCCTTGCAGCCCGAGCTTGTTCGCAAGCAGGCCGAGCACTTCGACACCGCCGATCAACAGCGCCACGACGATCGATATCAGCGTCATGGTGAGATTGTAGTAAAGCTTACGTACCGGCTTGGTGAAGGCCCAGCCATAGGTCTGCACCATCAAGACGCCATCGGTGGTATCGACC
>Ga0307476_10002422_pt1 | contig 11177 bp, 6 predicted proteins | sample atmos_gasesECM2C_2_FD_203314 | JGI IMG/M metagenome (GOLD analysis project Ga0307476, IMG submission 203314) | Hardwood forest soil microbial communities from Morgan-Monroe State Forest, Indiana, United States - atmos_gasesECM2C_05 | ecosystem: Environmental > Terrestrial > Soil > Temperate... | reverse complement strand
TCTTGGAAATAACGGCGGCTGGGGCAATGGCGAGGTAGAGGTTTACTGCGGTCCGCCGGGATATCCGGGCAATCCGTCCCAGTGTCCCACAACATTCAGCACTTCCACCGCTCCTGTCTATATCGACGGCAGTGGACACCTCGTGATCCAACCCAGGAATGTAGGGGGAACGTGGATATCGGGTCGAATGCAGACAGAAGGCAAGGAAACCTTCACCTACGGAATTCTCGTAGCCAGTATCCAGCTCCCGAATACCACAAACCAGGGTCTCTGGCCCGCCTTTTGGACCTTGGGCAGCAACATCAACACCGTTCCATGGCCCACTTGCGGAGAAGCCGACATCATGGAGAACTGGTCGCCTCAGGTTCTCGGCGGCCCCGGTCCAGGAGGGAACAGTTCGACGATTCACACCGCCAAGACTGGAGGCAGCGGAATCGGGCAACGGTATACCTTCCCCAGCGGAGAGGCTGCGGACACTGCGTTCCATACTTACGGAATCGTCTGGGCGCAGAACGAGATGCAGTTCTATGTAGACAACGCGTCGTCGCCGTTCTTCACGGTTACACCCAGCAGTCTGCCCTCGGGAGATACCTGGCCATTCAATCAGGGCATTTTCACAATCTTGAATGTAGCCCTCGGTGGCACGCTGGGTGGATCGACCAGCGGCCTCTCTAATCCGCAGCCCCTGTTGGTGGACTACGTTCGTTGGTACACGCCGCAATAGAGACGCCGCCATCGCGGCTGTTTCGCGAAAGGCGAGCGTTACTTCAGGGTCAGCACTAGGGAAAGGAGGATAAGTGCAATCGTCGCGCAGTTTGCGAGGATTGCCTCATCCTCAGGCGGGACAGGAATGAGGAGAAATATACGCGATCGCTGTCGGAAAGAAAGCGCTCTCAATCTTTGGAAGCCCGACGTTGGAGTGTGACGATCCTGGCCTTGGGTCTCGCCGCCTTGGGAACAATACAACCCGTATCAACAGCCCGTTATCACATCCAACCTTGCGTCAACAATTAGATCGCGCGATCACGCGGACATCAGCAAAGCGGGAGCTTTCCTCAGGTGTTTCGGCGCTCCGCCCTTACTGACCGGGATCGCCCCCAGCATGCGGTCCGCTTCGGACCAGAGCTTTGAGAGCTCCAGTCCTTTGGCGGCATCGTTTGTTCCGATGGACGGGTTGGACCATCAGCTTCCCCAAACTGGCGGTTGCTGGTGGCAGTTCGGTATCATTATTATTACCTGCTACGGCTGTGTCTCCGTGCCGGTGACGGCCACACTTTCCAACGCGCCGGCCACGTTGAGGCTGTCAGTGGTCAGCTTAACGGCTTCTCTCAGCACCCTCGATGTTGCGGAGCCAAGCGCGGTTACCGGACTGAAGTCAATGGTGAGCGCGCAGCTGCTGCCGGCTGCTAACGATGTGTTTGATGTGCACTCAGCTGCCTTACCGGAGGCGCCCTTAGGAAAATCTGCCGGATAGGTCAGCGCGGAAAACTGCAGTACTTTGTTGCCGATGTTCTCGACTTGCACCGTCCTCGGGCTGTCCGCACTCTTCGCTCGCACGTTTGTGGAGTCAAATTTCAACAACTGCGCACCCGCTCGATCGGCCTTCACCACTTGTTTGTCGAAGCTGTTGACGACGTAGAGATTGCCCGATCCGTCGACAGCGACGCCGTCCGGAACGTTCAATCCACTGCTCACTGTAGTCTGCACCCCAGCCGGGGTTACCTCGACCACCGAGTCGGAGCCGGTATCGGTGATATAGATGTTTCCCGCCGCGTCCACGGCCACGGCCGTGGGACTGATAAGCTTGCCGCCTACTGTGGTCTGTTTGCCTCCCGGCGTTATCTTGAACACTACTGCGTTAAAGGGATCGGCGACGTACACATTGCCCACCGCGTCCACGGCCACCCCGTCGGGAGTGTTGTATCCTCCGCCTACTGTGGTCTGTTTGCCCGCGGGCGTGATCTTGAATACCGCAGGGATGAAGGGATCGCTTACGTATACGTTGCTCGATCCATCCACGGCAATGCCGGAAGGATAACTGAATCCGTGTCCCACCTTGGTCTGCACACCGCCTGGTGTTACCTTAAATACCGCCGGGAATTGACTATCGGTGATGTACACATTGCCTGCTCCGTCTACGGCCACGCCTTCTGGCACGTCAAGCCCGCTTCCCACCGTGGTCTCGGTTCCAGCCTGCGTTACCTTGAATACTTCTTGCAGGGCAATGTCGGTGACGAAGACATTACCGGCCGCGTCCACGGCCACGCCTTCGGGACTGACCAGTTTGCTGCCCAAGCTGGTTTGCACACCACCAGGCCCAAAGACCAGTTGCGGCCCGGTACCGACGCCAAAAACCGGCACCGTTGCCAGCACAGTGCCAGCGTTTTCAAAGCGCGAATAGAACACCACTGCGCCCAGGCGCAGGCCGGTAGCCAGCGGCGTGAAGCTGACGTTGACCACGCAGTTCGTAACCGCGGTGTAAGTCGTCGCCGTGCAGGTGCTCTTCGTAGCCTTGGCAAAGTCGCTATCCGCAATGCCGGTGGTCAACACGGCGATGCTGCCCACTTTAGTCCCCGCGGCGATCGTGAAGGGGAGCGAAACCGTTGTACTGGAGGATCCAACTGCTTGCGAGCCAATGTTCACACTGGGCTTGGGCCCAGTAAAGCTCACCTGCGCCCGCGCTGCAAGCGGCGACAGCAGGCAGGCCAGGGCTAGACGAATCAAACTACGCTGTAACCACTCGAACCGCAGCGGACAGAAAGGAGGGGCAAAAGATCGCGTCATCGAAATCTCCAAGGTTCTCAAATTGTGAACATAGGTTGTGGGATTGGTTTCGGCCAGCGTTGCAAACATCAACCTCCGGCCGCAACCACTTCGTAGGGGCGCATCATCTCGTTGTCCTCGTGCTCCAGGTTGTGGCAGTGCCAGACATACCGTCCGGCATAGCCCTCGAATGGGACAATGATTCGAGTCACGGTTTGCCCGTTAACGCGAACCGTGTCCTTCCATCCCATTTCGTTGGCATCGGGAGGCGTGGCCGCACTTCTATATCGCAGTGTGCCGGTGCTCATGTACTGGAAGGCATCAAATTGGCGACGATCGAGAATTTGAAACCGCACCAAGTGCAAGTGGATAGGGTGCACGTCGTCGGTCAGGTTTGCGAGTTCCCAGATCTCAGTCGTGCCAAGCACCGGCTTCTCGGTGATGGGCATATCCCAGTGCATCTTGTTCAGCAACATTCCGTTGGAAGCCGACACTCCTTTTTTGACCTCATCCAACGTGACAAATCGGGTCTTCACTGCGGCGGACTCCGCGATCCGCGGAACGGGACGCAGAGTAGGCGGCAGCTCGCTCGTGTCTGAGACCTGCGACGCACTCACCCGAATCTCCATGAGCGTGAAGGCATCGTCGGAGAACAAAATCCGTCTGCCGCGATGCGGAGCGAAGTCGATGACCAGATCGGCGCGCTCGGCTGGGGCCAAAAGCAAGTGTGTTATCGCCACCGGAGCGGGAAGCAGTCCCTGGTCAGTGCCGATCTGATGGACTTCGACGTCCGCGGGTAGCGACATACGGTACTTACGCCCATTCGAGGCGTTCAGAACGCGGAGTCGATACTTGCGCGGTTCCACTTCGAGATAAGGAAAGATCTTGCCGTTGACCAGAGGTACTTCACCTAAAACCTCCGGCATCCACGGATGCTCAGGGTCGGCAGAAGCCGGATAGTTCAGCTGGCCATCCCGGCCCAGATGGCGATCGAAGAGCACGATCGGGACTTCGTATTTGCCGTCGGGTAACTGCAACTCCCGCTCCGCCTGATTGCGAATCACGTACAGGCCCAGGAGTCCGGCATAGATATTCAGCCGGGTAATGCCCATCGCGTGGTCGTGATACCAGAGCAGCGCCGGCTCCTGCTGGTTGGGATAGTAGTAAGTGCGTGATTGACCGGGTACGTACCAGTCTTCGGGATATCCATCGCTTTCGGGAGGTGCCTTTGCGCCATGCAAATGCACTACGCCACGCACTTCCGGGTTACTGCGCCCGGCACCGTGCAGCGAATAGTCGATGGGGAGGAAATGTTTGGGCGGCAGGTCATTCACCCACTCAACGAGCAGCCCCTGATCGCTCTGCGTCTCGAACATCACGCCAGGTACCGATCCCCCATAAGACCATAGGGGCGTCGCGGGAAGATCGCGATGCAGTTTGCTGGCGATGGCGCGTATAGGCACCCGGTAGAACGGCAGGCGTTCACCGGGTTTACCAGGCGCCGCACGATCGCCTTGGGGCTGCGCGATCGCCGGTAGAGGCAGCGGATCGACGAAGCGTGCCAAGCTGTTTGGGTCGAGGGTGGGAATCGCAGACCTCCCCTGACCCCTCACAGTATGGGCGAAAGCCCGCGGCACGATCGCGGCCGCGGCAGCAATCGCGGATTGGCAAATGAATTTGCGGCGAGTAGTCAGGCTATGAATCTCCACTGCGCGGATAATTCTGTTTGAAAAACGACTCGGCCTTCCGAGTACGACAATTGAACTTTGTTGGTTCGACCGCCCACTCCTCGCTGCACAGAAAACTTGTTGTTGACGAGCATTTCTTCGGTTTAAGAAGGAAGAGAATCCGGCGTTGGCTGATCAGCGAACGCCGGATCCCTAATTCAGCTCGATCGGAACAAGCGCAAAGGATGTCTGCGAACAGACACTCTTTCGCTCATTCCCGATAGGTTTTCACTGAAACAAGTCGCTTAGATCGTTTGTTTTCTCGTTCGCAGCAGCTCCCAGCAGAGGACTTACGCCGAAAATCTCCTCGATCGTTTTCAGGGTGGAGCTGTGGTCGTAATGAATCGAATTGCTATAAGCCCTCTTGCCTGCACCTTTGGCAAATTGTGAAAGCACAAACATTCCGATCGGACCATCTGAGAACTTGCCGCTGTCTTCAGCCTCATCCCACGTGATAAACAGAGCGCCACCGTCTTTGTACGCTTGCGATTCGAGAATCATGGGCACATTTTGCGAAAGCCATCTATCCATGCGCAACGTATTATCGGCGGGCTCTCTGGCATCGCAGGGAGAAATACCCTCATGTCCTTGATGGCACAGGTTTGGATTAATCAGGATGTACTGCGTCGTGGTATGGTCAGCCAAATCGGTCGCAAGCTGGTAGTAAGGCACCACGTGCTCGATACATTCGGTTGACTGAGGATTCAAGCCGTCATTGACATCGTTGAAGTACACCGTGGCAAGGTGTTCCACGTCAAGGAAGGTGAAATCGAGCGGGCAAGTGTCAAATACAGGGCTCCCAAAGTCAGGCTCTGCGTAATTCCTCCAAGAAATACCCGCGTCTTCAAGAAGTTTGGTCAAGTGCTTTTCCGTGAACAGCTGGGGTTGGCCAGGCTGAGTATCGGCCAAGACGCCGAAGTTAGTTCCGGCTTGCAGCCACAAATAATTCGGCTGGCTGGGGTGGTTTCCCGGAGGATTGAAATACTGCTCCGCATGCGCCGATGTTTTCATTAGTGTCCCGTTGATGTACGGGGCCAGAGGGTTGTCTTTGAGGTCCGGGTCCCCAAAGGAGGCGCCGGCATCGTCTCCCGTCCAGTTGTGATTCTCCAGGATGATCACAAAGACGGTTTTCACTTTGCTCATTTGCGACTGCGCAAACACTGGCGTTACGACCAGCAAAGACAGAATCGCCAAGATCCTTCGCATACTTTTCGTGAACCCCTAATTCGAAGTGTGCTTCTACCGAATCGTTGAGTCGGCTGACGACCTCGTTCCTCTTGGATCAGCGCTCAACTGTCGGGAGCATAGCCAACAGTTTTCGACTGAATGTCACTTGCAGATGAATGGTCAATGAATTTACATTCCATGACACGGTTCCTAGCCGCCACGCTCCCGCAACTAACGCCCGACCGTGCGCAGGCAAAATCGCGAAGGAACGCGCCTCCTGGTTTGCGCCTCCAGCGCTCCGACCGGCTTTTGCGGGTTTTGCTCTCGCGATGGTGGCGAGTAAGTATCCTCGGTGTCGGCCGGAGGATACTTACTCCGAATGAGGTAGATAAGCGCTCAAGCATCTCCATCAGCCATTTCTAACGCCTACAGCATGTTGCCCTCTTTCGAACGGGAAACGCTGCGCTCCGGCTCCGCATAGAGTCCGAACTCCGCAATTCCCGGCGGCTTGCCCCTTCCTCGAAGGCTTAGGCGGACGCGCTCCGCGGAGGTCTGGTTCACCCGGTACAACATCTTTGTGGGTGACTCGCCAGCGAGCGCCTCGTTCCACTGCCCCCCGCTCCACGCTTCCACGCGATACGAAGCAATGCGGCTTTCCGTCCCGTAGTCCCCCAGGTAGGTCGGCTCGAGGACTGCAATCGTGTTGAAGCTCGTCGACTTGCGCAGATCGATCTCGATCCACCCCGAGGTTTCCCCGTCATCGCACTGCCAGTACGTTCCTGGCCGATCGTCGTTTGCCAGGTCCGGTCCCGACGTATCGGCGGAGCTGCTCGCGTACGAGGGCCGACCCGACGCAAGGTTCGATGAAATGATCTGCAGTGCGGGTGTGAGCCGTGGCGCGGGCACCCGATCGCGCCAGAACTGCCCGATCTCAGCGAGCCGATCCACCGCATTCTGGTCGAACCGCCCCTCCCGGTTCGGCGCCACATTCAAGATGAGATTGCAGTGGTGCGCATTGAACGGGATTAGCCATTCTTCCACGATCTGCTTGGCGGAGCGAAGTTCCTGGCTCGGATATTCCAGCTTCCAGAACCAGTCGCTTTGCAGCGTGGTTGCCGACTGCGACGCCACCTCGCTTCCGGCCGGAATGGTCTGCCCGGCGTGCTGCTCATACTGCTTTACATCGGTGTAGTAGAGGGCTGGCGCCGGAAACCTGCCCTGGTTGTAATCACTCATCAGGCAGTTCGGCTGCAGCTGCTTCACGTGGTTGTAGAACTCGAGAAAAGGCATCTCTTCATAGTTCAATCGGCTCCAGGCTGCGTTCCATCCGTCGATCACCAGCGCCGTAATCTCGCCATAGTTCGTCAGTAGTTCTGTCAGCTGCGCCTTCACCCGTTCGATCTTCTCCCGCGTCACGCAATACGGGCGGATGTCCCCGCGCAGATCGAGAATCGAAAAGTAGAGGCAGGTCTTGAGTCCCTGCGAGCGGAACGAGTCCACATAAGCGCGCACAATATCCCGCTTGTAGGTCGCGTCCTCTACGCACGCGCTGCCGGTCGCCGTTGGCCATAGGCAAAATCCATCATGATGTTTGGTCGTCAGGCAGCCATATGCCATGCCTGCCGAACGGGCCGCATGCGCCCACTGATCGGTGTCGAGACTCTTCGGATTGAACAGCGCCGACGATGTCCTCGGATCGCCCCATTCCCGCTGCTCGAAGGTCGCCATGTTCAGGTGGATATACATGCCAAAGCGCAGATCGAGGAACCGCTGCTGCGCCTCCAGCATCGGCAATTTAGAGGCGGTTTCAAGAATCGCTCCAGCCGAGGTTGTTCCCAATGAGGCCCGCAACGCCACGGCGGCCAAACCGCCGGTGAATTCTCTTCTGTTCATTCCGCTCGCCTTCTGTGCAAATCCGCTTGCCGCGCGCCATGCCGGCGATCTCGACTCTCCCGACCATGACCGGAAGCGCCGCTCTATCTGAAGATATCGCAGTGCGGACGTTTCTTGTCGCGTCAGAGAGTGGCATAGAGTTCTCGATAGCACGCCGGATGCGCAGCCGGTTCGCGCACCTCGAGCCTGAATCCGATTTCATAGAGTGGGGTGTGGCTGCCGAATTGTTATTTCGCCCATAATTCGTTGGAATTTTCTGCCCTGCTGGAATTCTGTGATGCGCGCTCTGGTCGTCCTTTAGAGTGGCAGCAGGGTTCCCTGCCGGGAAGCACAACCCGAGGCCGGGGGTTCGTCAAATCGGTGTGCCCACCGTTTTGGTCTTTGTATGCCCTGCGTATGCCTTGCCTGGATAGTAAGGTGGAATTGCCTTACAACCAAAGACTGGCGGCCAAGAGGAGCGGTTGCACCGAATGGCACGATTTCCGATTTCATGGCTGTCTCTCACAAAAAAAGGCCGAAACTCACACGGGAAGGGACGGAGATCGCCAGTGAGATAGTGACCTCCGAGGAATGCTACCTACGGAATCTCGGTCCGCGCCGTGCATCTCTTCGGTCACAACTTCGATCATGATTACTACTTCGAACTCCTCCCTAAAGAGGAGCAGGCTGGCGAAGCGAAATTCGCGCTGGCGATCGGTGTGCACTAGCCGCTTCTACCCGCTCACGGAATGTCACCCTCGTGTTGCAGATCGGAGGGGTGCGGTCCTCGGCGTAACATCGCGTAGCATTCGTTGATCCGTTGAGCGGGGGTTTTGAGCGCTGACGCTGATTACAACAGCCACGATTCTCCCTTGATCCGAAAGCCTAGAAGTGCTAGGATTCCCGGGCTTTCACCTCTGGTCCCGTCCGATTCCGTTCCCTAAGGTTGTCCATGAAGAACCGTTCGGCTTTGGTACGCGGTTTTACAGCTAGCCTGTGTGCGAGGCCCGCGGGCGCAATCCGCCGCGTTCCTGCCAGACTTCCAAAATTATCATCTCGACCCTGCGACCGGCGCTGCGTACCCGACTCGCAAACCTCGGAATCATTACTGTACTTGAGGAGAACATCCATGCAACCAACACGATTGAGCCGAATGCTAATTCTCTGTTCTGCGGTGGTGCTTGTCGCCATCTGCCAGACTGCCGTGGCGGGAACCCTTTGCGTCAATCCGGCCGGTTCCCACAACTGCTTCAAGAGCATCCAAACCGCCGTCAACCATGCCGCTGCCAACGATCTCATCCAAATTGAAGCCGGTACCTACAGCGAAGAAGTGGTCATTGGTCTTCCAGTGGCGATTATCGGAGCGGGTACGAGTGCCTCGATTATTGATGCCACTGGGCTCGCGCATGGCATCTTCGTGGATGGTTTCGACCATCCTGGCCTGAAGCAGGTCACCATTACCGGACTTACGGTAGAGAACGCAGACTTTGAGGGTGTTTTGGTGGTGAGCGCTTCGGATGTCACCATCCAAGACAACCACGTGATTAACAACGATGCCACACCCGGCTTGGGTTTCACCGGAGCCGCAACCGGGTGCCCTAATCAGCCTGGCAATGGCGTTTATGAGAATGATGAAACTGGGGACTGCGGCGGCGCTGTTCATTTGGTCGGGACAGCCAACTCCATCGTTTCTGGGAACTTCATCAGCGGAAACGCCGATGGTGTGCTGATCAGTGACGAGACCTCCGAAAGCCATGACAACCTGCTCATCCACAACACGATCACGAACAACCCCTTGGAGTGCGGCATTGTGCTGGCCTCGCATCCGCCGTCGGGCAAGACCTCGCCACCTTTCGGTCCGCACTTTGGGGTGGACCACAATACCGTGGCCGAGAACATTTCTAACAACAACGGCGTGAAAATTGGCGGTTCGGGGGCGGGCATGTTTTCCGATGGCATGGGCCGCGGCCGCGTGTCTGACAATGTGATCATTGGGAACACGCTCATCCATAATGGACTGGGAGGCGTCGCGCTGCACACGCACGTTGGACCCGCGTTTGGGCTTCCCGCCGACGACATGAGTGGGAACAAAATCATCCTGAATACGATAGCCGGTAATCTCGCAGATCAGGCCGACACCGCCACTCCCGGCCGTGTGGGAATCAACATCAATAGCGGCGATGGTGGTTCCCCGGTTCGTGGTACCGTCATTTCCCAGAACGTAATCAGCGACGAGGACATCGACATAGCGGTCAATACTCCTGCCGAAGTGGATATGCATCTGAATTCTTTGCTGGGGAGCGGCATTGGAGTGGGGGACGTTTGTGCACTCGACGGTTCGACGGTGTGCACCGGCACAATCGATGCGACCGAGAACTATTGGGGATGTCCTGCGGGTCCGGATGAGCACGGATGCACGACCCTCAGCGCCGCCAGGATTCTATGGATTCCGTGGCTCCGGAAGACTGTCGGCAGCCACTAGAGCGCTTTCGGCCCCCGCGCCACGCATCGCGACGCTTTAAAACAGGCCACTTTTGCAGCGCAGCTCCCGCTCTTGCGGGAGCTGCGACTAAACCCTCAGAAAAACCCGACGAAATTTCGCTCTCTCTGCGCAGCGCCGCAGCTAAGATGACGTACTTCGTTGTGGAAAGTGATAGATCGATGAGTATCAATAACAGCTTTTTGGCTGAACTCCGCCTGTGGCAAGCCTTTTGAGAACAAAATCGATTCAAATTCCATAGAGTCCATTCCACCCACGGGCGCATTGTTATCGAGTAGCCAGACCCCATTGCGGGGCCCGGCCCTCTAAGAACCGGACGTGACAGTTTTCCGTCATCCGGCTCAAGCACTTCGAACGCCTCTTCGAGAAAGACGCGGTTGGGACACAGTAAAGACGCAGGACGCTGCGTGTTTTCATGGACATTGTGGCTTATACTGCCTGGACAGACTGGCTGATGAGACTGTGAGCGAGTGGTTGTTGACGGCATCGGGAAGCAGGGCATAGGATTTGCCCGGAAGATTCGGCGCGAAGCCGACACCAAAAATCATGAGTGGGGGCGCGTCGTTCCGAAAACCATTCCTGGCAACATTGGCGACCCTGTTTGCAGTGGCTGCGATCACTTACGGTTCCCTCTGGATGTACACGGTTCGTCGGGCGCGTCCGAAGGTGGAGCTCGGCTTCAATAACCAACATGACCCTCAGTATGACGAGAGAACGCACTGTCAGGCAGTCGAAGATGTGGTGGAAGGGAGCCCTGCGGAGCGCGCCGGCCTGCGCGTTGGCGACCGCATTATTGGGGTAAATGGGCGGGCGTTGTTGACCGACGTTGGTTCTGACCAAGCCTATCTTCAGGGTCGGCCAGGCGACGTGGTGGAAATAACGGTAGAGCGCGCCGGTGAGCCCAAGCCGCTGGTTCTACACGGCGTGTTTCGAGCTGCCCCGCTGGCTAGTGCTTCCGAGGGTCTGGCCCGGTCCTCCGCGCAGCAAATCACGGGATCATTCCCCATTCCCTTTCTTCTGGTGGCATTCGCCGTCCTCTTGTTGAGGGTGGAAGAGCCAAATGCATGGCTGCTGGCATTGCTCTTCTGCGCCTTTGTCGCCACCCCTGGCTTTCACAATTCCGGGATCTCTCCCCCAGTTAGCGCATT
>Ga0307476_10002421_pt1 | contig 11178 bp, 5 predicted proteins | sample atmos_gasesECM2C_2_FD_203314 | JGI IMG/M metagenome (GOLD analysis project Ga0307476, IMG submission 203314) | Hardwood forest soil microbial communities from Morgan-Monroe State Forest, Indiana, United States - atmos_gasesECM2C_05 | ecosystem: Environmental > Terrestrial > Soil > Temperate... | reverse complement strand
CGGCAACACCAGGTCGAGCGCGATCGACGCCGCGGTGTCGCCGCGCTCGAACGCCGCGCCGTAGACGAACGGCTTGAGCGTCGAGCCCGGCCGCAGCCGCGCGGTGACGCCGTCGAACGCGCCGTTGCCGGCGTCGTCGTGGTAGTCGCGCGAGCCGACCATCGCGAGGATCGCGCCGTCGGAGTTGCGGATCGCGATCGCGGCGGCCTGCGTGACGTGGCGCCCGCCGACGCGATCGAGGTGGACGTCGAGCGCGGTCTCGACCGCGCGCTGCAGCGGCAGGTCGAGCGTGGTGCGCACCGACGCCGCGCGCCGGAGCTCGGGCGGCAGGCGCTGCTTGACCAGCTCGACGAAGTGCGGCGCCCGGAAGCTCGGCCTGCGGTGGTCGAGGTCGAGCGGGACGCGCTCGGCGAGCGCGCGCTCGGCGGCGGTGATCCGGCCGTGGCTCGCCATCAGCTCGACGATGTGCGCGCGCCGCGCCATCACCCGCGGAGCGTCGCGGAACGGATCGTAGTGGGTCGGCCCGCGCGGCAGGACCGCGAGCAGCGCGGCCTCGCCGAGCGCGAGGTCCGCGGCGCGCTTGCCGAAGTAGAGCTGCGCCGCCTGCTCGGCGCCCCACGCGCCGTGGCCGTAGTAGACGCGGTTCAGGTACTGCTCGAGGATCTCCGGCTTGGACAGCATGCGCTCGAGCCGGCCGGCGAGCACCATCTGGCGCAGCTTGCCGGACAGGCTGCGCGGCGTGTCGGCGAGCAGCCGCACGAGCTGCATCGTGATCGTCGAGCCGCCGAACCCGCCGCCGCGCAGGTCGAGCCACGCGGCGCGCGCGATCGCCGTCCAGTCGACCCCGGCGTGGCCGTCGAAGTCGTTGTCCTCCGAGGCCAGCGTCGCCGCGACGAGGTACGGCGAGATCCGGTCGAGCGGGACCCAGCGCTCCTTCGTGCCGGCCGAGGTCGCCTCCTGGCGCAGCAGCTGGCCCTGCGCGTCGACCACGGTCAGCGAGCCGGCCGGCTGCCTGGCGAGCAGGCCGCGGGGAACGTCGGCTGCGCGGATCGCGATGTGCCACGCGACCGCCGCGATCGCGACCGGCGCCGCGAGCCCGATCGCGATCCGGCGCGGCCAGCGCAGCCGGCGGCCGCGAGCGACCTGCCACGGCCTTCGCACTACTTCGCCTTGACCTCGAGGACGTCGAGCGCGGTCTGCGCGGTGGTCCTCGGATCGTACATCAGCTGGGCGGTCGCCGGCGGGCGCGCGAACCTGCCGGTCGCGATCGCGCGGATCGAGTACGCGTACTCGAACGCGCCGTTCCACACGTACTCCGACGCGAAGTCGACCCGCTCGTCGTGGATCTCGCGGTGCTCGCCCCACCAGGTCCGGTTCGGCCTCGCCGGGTCGGCGGCGACGGTCGCGAGCCGCGTGTTGAGCGCCTCGAACCCGGCGGGCAGCGCGTCGGACACCATGACGTGGGTCGAGTCGTCGGGGACCTTGACGCGCAGCACGACGACCACGACGTCGCCGACGTGGAACTCGGTCTTCGGCTTGCCGTCGTCGCCCTGGTACTCGCGCGTCAGCTCGATGCCGTGCGACTCGGCCTTGATCGTCTCGGGCCGTGCGCGGTAGCGAAGCTCGACGCTGTACGACACCTCGCCGCTCGGCGCGATCGACAGCTCGGCCGGGGCCGGCAGCGGCGCGGTGGCGATCCGCAGCTTCTGCTTGCCGGCGAGCGCGCTGGTCACGAGGTCCTTGCCGGCGAGCTGGACCGTGACCGACGGCGACGACCCGGCGACCGCCTTCGCGTAGGTGGTCAGCGCGAGCAGCGAGTAGAAGTTCGCGTGGGTGTCCCAGTAGCGGGTCGCGCGCCGCGCCGCCATCAGCGTGCGCACGAGCGGCTTGATCGCCGGGTTCTTCGGATCGAGCTCGACCAGACCGAGCAGCACGGCGCTCGTCGTCCGCGTGTCGCTCGACAGGTAGTAGTCGTGCTCCTTCTCGCCCGGCTCCTTGATCAGCGCGTCGGTCCTGGTCGCGGCGCTGGCGAGCGCGGCGAGCTCGTCGACGACCTTGACCACCGCCGGGTCCCTCGGCCCGACGCCGAGCGCGAGCGCGCGCGCCGCGTAGACCTTGCCGTAGATCGGCAGGTTGCCGCGGGCGAGCAGGGTCGTCGCGACCGCCGCCGCGCCCTTGTCCTTGTACAGCGCGCGAACGTAGGTCGCGAACGCCTGCGCCGCGAGGTTGCCCATCTCGTTGTAGACCGGCGCGTTCTTGTCGGGCTCCGCGCCGTCGTTCTGCAGGTACTGGATCGCCTCGTCGATCCGGGACCGGTCGACCGGGTAGCCGGCCTGGCTCGCCAGGTGGAGGCCCCACAGGCCGTAGGCGGTGTAGAACGCGTTGGGCGCGCCGCCCGGCCACAGCGAGAACCCGCCGTACGCGGTCTGCTGTTTGTTGATCCGCGTGATGCCCGCCCGGACGAAGTCGTCGAGCCGGTCGCCGGTGAGCCCGTCGATCGCGAGCGCCTCGGCGAGATCGCGCGCGGCGATCATCGCGACCATCTTCGAGGTCGTCTGCTCCATGCAGCCGTACGGGTAGCCGATCAGATCGCCGAGCCCCTGCTCGATGCCCGACAGCCCGTCGGGATCGACCGAGATCACGACCTGCGCGGTCGCCGGCACCGCGTCGGGCGGCAGGTCGAGCGCGATGACCTTGGCCTGCCTGGTCGCGCCGTGCTCGACCTCGACGGTCCTGAGGTTGCCGGGGTGGCGCACCGGCAGGTCGAGCTTGACCGCGTCGGTCTCGCCGTTCATCGCGACCGAGAACGTCAGCGCCGCCGTGCCGCTCGCCGCGGGCGCGAGATCGAACAGCACCGGCACGCGCCCGCCGACCGGGACCTTGACCGTCTGCTCGGCGGCGCTGGCGACCGCGACGCGCTCGTCGGCGACGAGCCGGACCGTGGCGGCGCCGGCCTTGCCGGTCTCGTTGTGGACGACCACGCCGGCGCGCAGCGCGTCGCCGAGGTCGACGAACCGCGGCAGCGCCGAGTGCAGCTGGAGCGGCTTGGACACCGTGAACCGCCGGTCGCCGGAGCCGAACCGGTAGCCCCGGTCGGCGGCGACCGCCATCATGCGGAACGCCGTGAGGTTGTCGGGCGCCTTGAACTTCACGATCGCGACGCCGCCGGCGTCGGTGACCGCGCCGGGCACCCACACCGCGCTCGCGACGAACCGCGAGCGCACCGTGCCGACCGAGTCGCCGCCGGTCGCCGGGCGCTCGACGTTCGGCGCCGGGATGTCGCGGATGTACTCGAACTGGGTCGCGCTCTGCACGCCGAGGCCCCACGGCGCGTAGAACGTCGGCACCGGATCGGGCGTCCTGTACGCGATCAGCGACAGCACGCCCTCGTCGGCGGCGGTGATCGAGACCTCGGCCTCGACCGGCTTGCCCTGCGCGTCGGTGACCTTGACGGTGGCGGTCACCGGGTCGCCCGGCCGGTACTCCTTCTGATCGCTGTCGATCGCGACGGTCAGCCGGTTGTCCTGCGGCCGCACGCTCAGGTTCGCGATCCCCATCCGCATCCGCGGCTTGCCGCGCGGCCCGTCGCCGGTGCGGCCCTGGACGAGCGCGACCGAGACGTACACGTTGGGCGCGTAGCTCGCGGTGATCGGCACGGTCAGCCGCTTGGTCGTCGGGGTGACGTCGATCAGGCGCTGGTCGATCACGCCGTCGCGCTCGATCGTGACCAGGCCGGTCGCGTTCGCGAGGTCGGTCTCCAGGATGAGGTTCGCGGTGTCGCCGGCCTGGTACTCCTGCTTGTCGGTCGCGATCTTGAACGCGAGCGTGTCGTCGCTCCGCCACGAGCCGCCGTCGTCGCCCCACGCGTACACCCGCTGCGCGGCCGGCGCGGCGTCCTTGCCGCCCTCGACCTCGACGAGGTAGTCGCCACCGGTCGCCGGCGTGATCTCGATCTCGGCCGGCTTGCCCGCGATCTGGATCCGGGTATCGAGGATCGTCTGGGTCGTGTCCTTGCACTGGTACGAGCCGCGGTAGCCCCAGTCCTCCCACACGCAGTTCCAGTCGCGGCGGGTGACCTTCACCCGGGCGGCGCCGTCGACGATCTTGCCGTCGGGCCCGACCGAGACGATCTGGAACTTCTGCGGATGCTTGACGTCGAGGAAGTAGCCCGGCGACTTGATGCCGAAGTAGCGCCGGGACCGGAAGTACGGGATCGTGAACGACTTGCTGATCACCTCGTTCGACGGCGCGTGGACGTCCGCGTGGACGAGCAGATCGGAGTCGCTGGTGACCTCGTCGGGGTTGACCGCGAACGTGAAGCCGGCGTTGCCCTTGGCGTCGAGCGCGACGTGGTCCTCGGTGACCAGCTGCTGCGAGTCGCCGGACTCGTACATGGCGTATGACTCGTAGTTGCGCTCGTTGCCGAAGTCGAAGTCGGGGAGCCGGTCGAACGCGACCTGGCGCCGGCGGCTGTGGACGATCACGTCGACGCTGCCGTTGCGCACCGGCGCGCCGTAGAAGTAGTTCGCCGAGACCGTGCCGTGGACGTCGCCGCGGGCGACGACGAGGCTCTCCCTGGTCTTGCCGGTGACCTCGAACGTCGCGGGCCGGTAGTCCTCGACGCTGAACGACCGCGTGAACGTCCCGTGCTCGAGCGTGGCGGTGATCGTGTAGTCGCCGAGCCGCGCGTCGGGCGGCAGATCGACGTCGAACCAGAACCCACCGAACGGCGACAGCTTCGGCTTTGCGGTCAGCAGGGACTTGCCCTGCGGGCCGTCGACCTGGACCGCGACCTTCTTGCTCGGGTCGGGCAGCGCGAGCGGCGCGCCGAGCCGGGTGACCCGCGCGAGGCCCTTGACGTGGACCTTGTCGCCCGGCCGGTACAGGCCGCGATCGGTGTGCATGAACCCGCGCAGCCTGGTCGGCGCGGTGCCGCGATCCGACGAGACGTTGAACGCCCAGGTCGACAGCCCACCGCTCGCCGTCGGGTTGACCATCGTCCAGTCGGCCTGCAGCTGGACGTAGATCCGCAGGCCGCCGGCGGTCTCGCTGGTCGCGCCGAGCGCCTCGACGCCGGGCAGCGCCGCGGTGCCCGAGCCGTCCGTCGTGCCGGTGTAGGTGACCTTGCCGGTCGCGTCGCGCACGGTCACCGTCGCACCGGGCAGCGGCTTGCCGGTCGCGAGCCGGGTCGCCCACACCATGCCGCGGGTCGGCGACAGCTTGCTCACGACGCCGATGTCGGTGAAGTTGACGAGCACCTTCTGCTTGCCGCCGTCGGCGAACGCGCCCTTCTGGACCTCGGCCGAGCCGAGCTCGAGGTAGTACATGCCTGGGCCCGGCGTGCCGCCGGTGATCGCGGCCGGATCGAGCGAGTGCTGGCCCCAGTGGTTCTGCGTGCCGTCGATCCGGATCTTGCTCGTGATCGACTTCAGCAGCTTCGCGTTCGAGAGCTCGGCGGGCTTGGGATCCCACCAGTCGAGCAGCGGGGCGAGCTCGTGGAAGCTGGCCTGGGTGACCGGCACCGCGACGACGTCGACCGACGTGACGTTGCGGGTCCACATCGGGACGACCGCTCGCTTGAGCTCGGCGACGAAGTAGCCCGACTCGAGCGAGATCGTCGGCAGCGCGTCGGCGGTGCGGAACTCGATCGCGACCGGCTTGCCGAGCGCCTGCCCGAACACGTCCTGCTGGGCGCCGTCGATGGTCAGCGCGTAGTCGGTCAGCGGCTCGAACTGGCCCGCGCAGCTGACGCCGACCGCGGCGCCGGACGCCGCGTGGCAGCCCTGCGGGAACCCGGCGACCGGCGGCTTGATCGAGAGCCGGTAGGGCTCGGCCAGCGGGTTCGAGAACGCGAGCCGCAGCCGCAGCTTCTCGTCGGGGACGATGTCGTTGCCCCGCGGATCCATGTCGACGTAGCGCAGCGGTCCGTAGGTGTGGAACCTGGCCTCCGCGGCGGCCTCGAGGCCGAGGTTGCCGACGACGCCCATCAGGCCCGCCTTGCAGGTCATCACCCAGTCGGTGTCGGCCGCGAGGTCGCCGTCGGGGATCACCGAGTAGTCCTTCGCCGGCCCGGCGGCGGCATCGGGCGCGGGCACGACCCTGGCGGTCTGGCCGGTCGCGACGTAGCTGCAGCTCGCCGCGACCTGATCGAACGCGACCGGCTGGTTGAACGTCAGCCGGACCAGCTGGCGCTTCGCCGCGCGCTCCTTGCTGCCGACCGCCTCGGCGACCAGGGTCAGCCGCTCGGTCGAGAACTCGAAGCTCGTGGCCTTGCCGAGCGAGCTGCCGTCGCGCGCCGCGGTATCGCCCGGCACGACGACGGTGAACCGCGTCGACACCGGCAGCGCCGCGGTCGGCACGACGACGAGCGTCTCGGCGTCGATCCACTTCGCTTCGCGCGGCACGTCGGGCACGAGCGCGAGCGGCGCCCCGCTGACCGGCTGGTTCAGCTGGTCCCTGGCGACCATCGGCCTCGAGAACGCGAGGATGATCCGCACCGGGCCCGAGACCTGGCCGGTCGGCGAGCCGGTGACCGTGAGCTCCCCCGCGGATCGCCTGTCGCCGCAACCGAGCACCCACAGCGCGGCCAGGATCGCACCGATCTTCCTCATCGCCACGAACGTATCAGGACCACCGGCGCGATCCGCCGCGCGGCGGACGGCTTTTGCGCCAGCTTCGCGCCCGGCTGGAGCTGGCTAGCCGTGCGCGAACGCGAGGCCGCACAGGACGACGAACACCAGGCCGACGACGGAGAGCAAGGTCTCCATCACCGACCAGGTCTGGATGGTCTGGCCGACCGTCATTCCGAAGTACTCCTTGACCAGCCAGAAGCCGGCGTCGTTGACGTGCGAGAAGAACAGCGACCCGCAGCCGATCGCCAGCGCGAGCAGCGAGAGCTGGGCGCCGGCGATCCCGGCCGCGACGGGAGCCATCAGGCCCGAGGCGGTGATCGTCGCCACCGTGGCCGAGCCGGTCGCGAGCCGGATGCCGACCGCGATCAGCCAGCCGAGCAGCAGCGGCGAGATCGCGCTGCCCGCCGCCGCCTTGCCGATCGCGTCGCCGATGCCGCCGGCGATCAGCATCTGCTTGAAGCCGCCGCCGGCGCCGATGATGAGCACGATGCCGGCGATCGGCGCCAGGCTCGAGCCCAGCAGGTCGCTGACCGCCTTGCGCGAGAACCCGCGCAGGTAGCCGAAGCTGAACATCGCCACGATCACCGAGAGCAGCAGCGCGATGACCGGGGCGCCGAGGAAGTCCACCGCGGCGCGCGCGGCAGAGGCCTTGTCGAGCAGGATGTCGGCGAGCGCCTTGCCCAGCATGAGCACCACCGGCAGGAGCACCGTGCCGAGGGTCACCGCGAAGCTGGGTGGCGGGCCCTGCGCGTCCCTCGGGCCGCGCGCGAACTGCGCGGCCAGATCCGCCGGTGGCTCGGGCCGGACCCGCGCGCCGATCCACGCGCCGAACACCGGCCCGGCGACGATCACCGTGGGGATCGCGATCAGCAGGCCAAACGCCATGGTCTGCCCCAGATCGGCCTTGAGGGCGTCGACGGCGATCAGTGGTCCGGGGTGCGGCGGCACCAGGCCGTGCATCACCGAGAGCCCGGCCAGCGCCGGGATCCCGACGCGGACGATCGAGCTGCCCGAGCGCCGGGTCATCAGCAGGATCACCGGCATCACGAGCACGACGCCGACCTCGAAGAACAGCGGGATGCCGATGATCATCGCGATCAGCGTCATCGCCCAGGGCAGCCGGCGCTCGCCGGCCCAGCCGAGGATCGTGGTCACGATCCGATCGGCGCCGCCGCTGTCGGCGAGCAGGCGGCCGAGCATGGTCCCGAGGCCGATCAGGATGCCGACGCTGGCGAGCGTGTTGCCAAAGCCGGTCTCGAACTGCTTGACGACATCGGGCGCACGCAGGCCCGACGCCAGGCCGACCACGCCCGAGCCGATGATCATCGCGAGGAACGCGTGCACCTTGAAGCCGCTGATCAGCACGACGATCGTCGCGATGCCGGCCAGCGCCGCGATCACGAGCCAGGTGTCGCCGGGGGTCCAGCTCATCGGCCGGGCCCGGTGGCGACGCCGGTGGCGTCGAGGATCGCCTGGACGATCGCGTCGGGCGCGCCTCCGATCGGCACGGTGACCGCGGCCTCGTCGGGCGCCGGCGGTTCGAGGTCGGCGAACTGGCTCGCGAGCATCTCGGCGCGGAAGAAGTGGCCGTGGCGCGCGGCCAGCCGGCGCGCGATCAGCTCCTGGCTCCCCTCCAGGTACACGAACCCGACCTCGGGGCGGCGCAGGACGTCGCGGTACGCGCGCTTGAGCGCCGAGCAGGTGACGACGCCGGCGCCGTGACGCGCGATCCGATCGTCGAGCCAGGCCGCGATCGCCGCCAGCCACGGCCGGCGATCCTCGTCGGTGAGCGGCCGACCGGCGGCCATCTTGGCGACGTTGGCCTCGGAGTGGAAGTCATCTGCTTCGGCGTACGGCCAGCCGAGCCGGCCGGCGAGCAGCGAGCCGACCGTCGTCTTGCCGCTGCCAGAGACGCCCATGACCACGAGCACCTGTGGCGCGACCATGCCGGCAGCCTACCCCCGATCGGGCGCGGCGCGGCAGAAACGACCGCGGGGCGCGGCGTGCGATCGGGCTCGATCGACTCCCGATCGCGGCGCGGATCGCTGCGTCCGGGTACGGCACACGGTGCGAAATTAGTTGGTCGGCGCCGACGATGAATCCTCGTCGGCCGGCGCGGCGGCCTGCGGATCGTCGGCGCTCGCGCGGGCGCGCTCGGCGTTCGCGGTGTAGGTGACGCGGCGCCTGGCGTCGGTCTCGCGATCGGCCGCGCGCTCCCACAGCCGGCCGGCCTCGCGCCAGGCCTGCGACGACGCCGTCGCATCTCTGGCGCTGAGCGCCTTCTGCTCGGCGGCCTCGGCCTTCGCCACGTGCGGATTTCGTCCAAAGCTCATCGCGCCGTGTATAGCCCGACGGTCTGACGCGGCGGGCCGCGGCGCAGCCGGTGGACCGTGAACCGCTCCGGGGGTCCCGGCCTGCCGGCGGGAAATGGCCATGTGTATCCAAGCGTTGTCGTTGCTCGTCTCGGGCCTGGGCATGGATCGCGGGTCGTCGACGGCCGCGGGAGATCGCCGGCCGGGTGACGCCCGACACGATCCTGTGCGGGTGACACGATCTCACGAATCATCGATTGCAATTCGACTGCGATCGATCGCAAACAAGTGTTGCGACAACACGGGTCTCAACTGGAGGTACGGAATGCGAAATGCGATCGCTGGAATGCTGTGCATGGCTGGACTGCTCGCGGCGATCCCCGCGCAGGCAGAGGTGTTCTTCGACAACACGTCGAGGCCGCAGTTCGTCCGCCAGGTCTCGCTCACTCACGAGCTCGCCGAGGGCGTCGCGTTCACCGGCTCACAGAGGGTAACCGGATTTACGACGCTCTACCACGCAGACACCGTGGTCAACGCGACCATCGCGTTCTACACCGTGGCCGGTCCCGGGCAAGGCACCGGCTCGCAGGTCGCTAGCTTTGCGTTCCCGAACCTCGCCGCCGGCGATCACCTGCTCACCGTGAACCTGTCACCGGCGCAGCAGTTCGTGTGGACGGCGACTCCCGGGCTGTCGAACCAGGTCGGCGGCGGCTACGTCAGCTTCAAGTTCACCGGGGTCGGCGGCGTCGGCAACGGCGGCGCGACGGCCTACGCGGCTGCGTCCGCCGCGCCGGTGTTCGATGTCACCACGCGGCAGTTCGCGCCGATCGACCCCGACGCGTCGGTCGCGGACTCGCCGCTGCTCCAGCTCATGAACGACCAGCCCGCGGTGGACTCGCCGATCCTCGAGACGATCTACGTGACCCCGCAGCGGCCCACCTCGGGCGGCGCCATGCAGGCGGTGGTGTTTCTGAACGAGCTCGCGCCGGCCGGCGGGATCACCTTGACCGTCACCGGGAACGCGGCGTCGCTGCCGTCCACCGTGGTGATCCCGGCGGGTCAATCGTCGGTGGCGATCGACGCGGTCGCGCCCGGCGTGACCGCGCCGACCACGGTGAGCATCACCGTCGGCTGCTGCGGGACGTCGCGCAGCGACAGCGTCCTGGTCTCGCCCGCCGTGCCGGCCGACACCGTCGCGATCCAGCGGGCGGAGTACCGCGCGTCGAGGCACGAGCTGCGCGTGCAGGCGACGAGCACCAGCGCGACCGCCACGCTCACCGTGTTCGTCACCGCCACCAACCAGACGATCGGCACCCTGCCCGGCAACGGCCGGGGCTCGTTCGACGGAACGCTGAGCTTCCCGGTCAATCCGGGCAACATCACGGTCCGGAGCAGCGCCGGCGGATCCGCGACCGCATCCGTCACCACGAGGTAGCCGGCGACCGACGCGATACGACGCGACGCGACGCGACGTCGAGCTGCAACGCGGCGAGCCGTGTGATGAACCGCTCGACCTACCGGGCGGCGCGTTGCGATGGCGGTGCCGGCGGGGATGGAATGCGATAGGGTGCGGGCGTGCTCACAGTCGAACAGACTCGCCTGCTCGCCGCGCAGAACCGCCGGCGCTTCGCACCGGCGCTCCCGGTCGGAGACTGGCGCGCCGAGCTCGACGCGGAGCGGACCGCGGCCGAGGTCGAGATCGGCTGGATCGAGCGCCTGCGCGAATCGGTCGCCCCGCGCGCGGCGACCGCGCCGGCGACACCGGAGGGCTTCGTCGCCTGGTTCGAGGCGCTGCGCGAGCACGGGCCCGGACAGGCCGATCCCCTGTTTCCGTTCCTCGCGAACCACGCGACCCGCGACCAGCTGCGCTGGTTTCTCGGCCAGGAGGTCGCCGGCGAGGCCGGCTTCGACGATCTCGTCGCGCTGACGCAGCTCGCATTCGAGCCTCGCCCCAAGCTCGAGATGGCGCGCAATTTCTGGGACGAGATGGGACGCGGCAACGAGCGCGGGATGCATGGACCGATGCTCGGCTGCTGCGCGCGCGAGCTCGGGGTCGGCGCCGTCGCGCCGGTCGCGCAGGCGATCGAACTCGCGAACCTGATGTCCGCGCTCGCGCGACACCGGCGCTACGGCTACCACTCCGTCGGCGCGCTCGGCGTCATCGAGCTCACCGCGCCGACGCGCACGGTGCACGTCCACGCGGGTCTGGATCGGATCGGCGTGTCGCGCGACGG
>Ga0307476_10002418_pt1 | contig 11182 bp, 10 predicted proteins | sample atmos_gasesECM2C_2_FD_203314 | JGI IMG/M metagenome (GOLD analysis project Ga0307476, IMG submission 203314) | Hardwood forest soil microbial communities from Morgan-Monroe State Forest, Indiana, United States - atmos_gasesECM2C_05 | ecosystem: Environmental > Terrestrial > Soil > Temperate... | reverse complement strand
CCGGTGCTGGGGCTGCGGCGAGCGGCTCGCCGGGCTTGGCTTCCAGCACCGTCAGGATCGAGCGGCACGCGGTCGCGCCGGCCGCGCGCGCCTCGGGTGAGGCGCCCCGGGCGACCGCCGATCGGATCGTCGCGATCAGGGTGGCGAGCGGCGGCGCAACGTCGGCTGACTCGGCGGGCGCTGGCTCGGCGGGCGCTGGCTCGGACGGGGTGCTCTGCGCGCCGTGAGTGTCTGGGTTGCTGGGAGCCTCGTGGGGCTCGTGGATTTCTTGGGTCTCGGAGGTATCACTCATGACGATTGTCCTTGGTGGAGAGCAATGGAGGCGCTGGTGAAAGCGCGGTTAGCGGCGCGGTAGTCGCCGGTAGTGGGACTGGACGAGCACGGGGTAGCCCGGTCGAGTGCGCGGGCGCTGGGCGGCGTTGCGGGCGACCAGCGTGCGCGGCGGATCACCGGGATCTGGTACGTATTCCCAGGCCGTCTCGATCAGCTGCTGCGGGTCGAAGCGGTCGCTGGCGCCGCCGCGCCAAACTTCAAAGTGCAGATGCAAGATCTTCTCGGCGTCGAGCGGATCGAAGCCAATGATGCCGAGCGGTGTCCCGGCGCTGACCGGCTGCTTGGCGGCGACCAGCAACGACGACAGATGCGTGTAGTAGGTGGCGAGCTTGCGCGGGGCATGGTCGATCACCACCGTCCATCCACGCGGCGTGTTCGCCGCGGACCAGACCACGCCGTCAGACGCGGCGAGCGCGAGGCGTCGATCAGGCATGACCCAGCCCGGTGTTCCGTTCGGGGTGCCTGGACGCCACGGGTCGCCCGGCCGCCGTCGATACATGATGTCGACGCCGCCGTGCGTGAGGAGCTGACCGGTCGGCGACCGTCGCTTGGAGGAGAAGCCGTCGCTGATCTCCGGCTTGCGATCGCCCCAGACCCCGACCGGCCAGACCCACCGCCCCGGCAGCGGCTCGGACTGTGCGCCGATCGTCCCGGAGCTCGACGCTGCCTCTCTGGAGGACGCTTCGCCGGTGGGCTGGTGGGGCGGCAACGAGCCGGCGTCGCCGCTGTCGCGCGTCCGCGAGGATGCGTCCCGGTCGCGTTGCCAGTAGTACGCGGCGACGGACGCTGCTGCACCGCCGAGGATCCAGGGGAGTGCGCGCATGCGCTATCCCTTCTCCTGGGCGCTCGCGCGTTCGCGGCGCATTCGCTGATGGGGCTGTGTGGACATGGGCAAGCTCCGCGAGGGACCTGTTGGGTTCAGAACGGGACGGCTTCTTCCGCGCCGAATTCCTCCGGCTCCGGCTGGCCGATGAGATTGTCTCGAGGACGGAGCCGCGAAATGAGCCGCGCTTCCTCGTCGATCGCGCGCTCGGCGGGCAGCACGCGAACGGCCACGGTGCAGCGCGCGCGATCGTAGGTCAGGCCCGGATCGTGGCCCTGGCCTCCGTACTGACCGGCCCAGAACTTCTTGGCGCGGCGCCAATGAAAGTGGGGCCGCGGCGCGGACGCGCGGTTTCCCGCGCACGTTTCCGCGGCCCCCATTCCCGAACCCGACGTGCGTCTTTCGTTACGCATCGGGCTCTCCGCTGGTGCTTGTCGCGAAGCCAGGGGTCTTCATCCAACCCAGTTGGAAGGGCTGCACGCGCCGCCGAGCCATGTAGAACGGCTCGACAGCTCCATCCCGCCAGTACAGGCCGCCACTCGGCGACCTCTTCCCATACCGACGTACCAGCGTCGCCATGTTTACGTGGCGATGCTTCTTCCGGAGCCACCTCAATACAGTCCACCAGACGTAGTGGTCGATCGAAGCGAACACTCGCTTCGCTCCCCACGCATGGCAGTAGAAGTTGCTCCATCCCTTCAACAGCGGGTTGAGTTCCTGCAGGCGGTTAGCAAGGCTCTTTCCGAAGGTGACGTTTCGGAACAGGTCCTTGATCCTCTCGCGCAGTTTGTGGCTGGCAGCCCTCGGGACGAGCGTCGCGACCACCATGATTCCCTTCACGGGGTGGCGCCGCACCCGAACGTGGTGCCCCAGGAAACGCATCGGCTCAGTCACGGGTGTGACGAGCGTCTTCGTCTCCGAAAGCTCCAGTCCGAGCTCGCTCTTCAAGAGTGCCGCCAGTTCCTCCTTCTCCCTCATCGCCACCTCGCGGGCCTGCTCGAACTGCTCAGGCCCGGTTGGCGCTCCGACGAGGATGATGAAGTCATCCGCGTACCGGATGGGGACGGCGATCGGGACGCGTCGCACGGAGAGGTCATCCTTCCGCGTGCGAACGGCCCGGGCCGCGATCTCCTCCGCCGACGTCAACGTCTTCGTCCAGCCGTTCCGGTTCGGATAACGCATCCGGCGCGGCCACACGTGACGCGAGTACCGCTCGTCCAACACCCCAAGGGCGATGTTGGCGAGCAGCGGCGAGAGGATCCCACCTTGAGGCGTTCCGGCTTCGCTCCGAGTGAACTGCTGCTCGGAGAGAATGCCGGACTTCAGGAATGCCAAGACAAGTCGGCTGACCTTCGGATCACCAACCCGACGGCGCAGCCGCACCATCAGCGCGTGATGGTCGATGTTGTCGAAGCACGCCTTGATGTCGCCCTCGATGGCCCACTGGTACGGGAGCCGGCGTTCGTCCTCCGGCCCAGCCTCGCGGGGACGCAGGAGACATCGAAGATGCTCCAACGCTCCGTGAGCGCTTCTGCCGGGCCGGAAGCCGTACGAGGTCGGATAGAAATCCGCCTCGAACACCGGCTCGAGGATGTTCTTCAGCGCTGCCTGCACAACCCTGTCCCTCACGGTGGGGATACCGAGGGCGCGAAACTTCCCCGGTTGTCCGTTCTTCGGGATCATCACGCGTCGGACCGGACTCGGCCGGTAGGCGCCAGATCGAAGTTCCGCGCGCGCGTCGGCGACGAATGCATCGACCCCGTTGATCAAGACCTTCCTCATCGTGAGCCCGTCTACGCCGGCCGTGCGACTACCCCGATTTCGGGTTACTCGCGCGACAGCGATCCGCAAGTTGCGTTCGTCTGTCACCAGACCCCACAGCTTGCAGAACACGTAGTCGAGATTCTCCATGCTTCGCGTGTACAACTTCCGCTGCACGTTCAGGAGCCAGTCCTTATCGGACTGGGGCGCCGCATACACGGGCCGATTCCCCTGCGGTTTGGTCGTCGCACGCACCTCACTGCCTCCCTTCGCCATGTGCGCGGCTTTCCCGCGCTCGGACTACTACGAAGGCTCTGCCCCTCGTCGGAGACGTCGCTGGACGTGGCAGCTTGCAGAGCTTCGCAGGCTCTGCGCTCCGATCGAGGTTCCCATGTTCACAGGAGGTTCCCGTGGTGCGGTAGGTGGCTGGCTTTGCCCCTGGCAGCGCGGACCATCGGCCAACTCGGCTAAGGCCGATCGCGTACCGCATGAGCGGCACACCCAGTCGCCCAAGCAAATGCGACCAGGCTCTGGCTGCGTCCACCCTTGCGGGTGGTTTCACTTCCGTACAGAGGGTTCCAACACTAGCTTCATCGTGCGTTGACATTCGTCCTCGCTGATTCACCTTGGCACCTGCGGTGGCCAGCCCGAGGCTGGCGTTTAAGGCCGTTCGGCTTTTGCAGGCCGCCGATCCATTCCTCGGCGACGTTCACGGCCCCCTTCTCCATCCGGTCCGAGCCGGACGAGGATGACGTTGTTAGGTCATCGGATCCTCCTGCGCCTCATGGCGCACGGTTTGAAAGTGCCGCGTCAGCGTCTGATAGAGCCGAGACGTGTGCGATTCCCCCACGTAGACGATGGGGTTGGAGCCATCGCGCTGGCGCTCGCGGATGATGTACACGCCCGACTTGCCACGCAGCGCGCGGAGCCAGGCCGGATACCGCTCGCCGGTTCGCCCGAGCGACCGGTAGCTCAGGCTCGCATTGCGCAGCGTGCGATCGCGGGGCTCGCTCCGCGCTGATCGCGTCGCCGAGGTGCGGCGCTCCGGCGGTCGCGTCCCGAAGTACACGATCACCGCCACCGCGCTGCCGGTGAGGAGCCATGGAAAGACATTCCTCGACATGGCGCTACGCGGCCTCCGCTGCGCGCGGCTTGGGCCGCGTCCAGCGCCACAGCAGGATCCCCCCGAGCAGTACGCCCCCACCGATGAGGATCGGTTTGCCGAGGCCGGACGTAACGCCTTCCCCCGCCTTGTGCGCGATGTCGCCGATGGAGTGCGCGAGCTGCCCGACCACATCGGCGATGCGATCCGGCAGCGTCTTGGCAACGCCGATCGCGATGTCGAACTTCGTCGGGACCTCGTTGAACAGATCGAGCGTCTTGGCGAGCTCGAGCGTCTCGCGCCAGAACTCGTGATTCCTGGTGTAGATGTCGTCGACCCTGCCCGGCTCGGCGATCTCGTGGACATCCTTCATCGCCTCGGTCCACCGCTTCTTGAGCGTGTCGAGCCCGGTCTCGGTGGGCAGGTTCCCGACCACCCCGCGGCGGGCCTCGAGCTTCTTCCAGGCGGCATTCCAGTCGGCGGCGAGCTGGACGATCTCGGCGTTGAGCGTGCGCGGGATCTTCACGGGGCGGCCGACGCGGCCGGGCAGCGGATCGCGCAGATCGAACCCGCGCTCCGCGATGAAGTCGTCGTGTTGCTGATCCCACCGGGTCTCGAACGTGCCCTCCCCCGGATAGGTCGCGTTGCGATGCTCCGCGCTGGGTCGCTGGACGACGGGATCGAGCCGCATGCTGAACGGAGGCGGCGCCTCCTCGAGCACCGCGACCGTGATCGACACCGACCCGGTGCCGCGCCAGAACGCTTCATTCTTGGCGTACGTGGCGGTCGGCGGGCCGGTGGTGGCGTAGGTGTCGACGTCATCGAGCACGGCACGCCAGCGCCGGATCTCGCCGTCGAGCCCGGCTGCGTGTAGCGCCTGCGGACCCTCGGGGCCCATCGCGCGTCGCTTGTGCTCGACCTGGGCGAGCGCGTCGGTCCAGAACGTCGCGAGCTGGAGGACATCCGCGTGGGTGGTGCGCGGAACCGTCATCCGGCTGCCCATCACCTCGGAGCCCGGATCGCGGATGTCGGAGCCGCGGAGCCTGGCCAGCTCGCGCTTCTGCGCCTGCCACAGCTCGTCATAGCTGTATGCGGTGAGATGGAGCTGGTCATCGACGAGGATGGAGTTGCGCGGTGCGCGTTCCTCCGAGGCGACCTCGGCGAGCAGCGCCTCCCACATCGACGCGGGCACCGGCGCATCGACACTGGCCAGGTAGGCCGAGATCGACGCGAGGTCGGACCAGAACGTCCGGTTGTGGCGGTACTCACGCGCCAGCTCGCGGAGCGCGGTGTTCTCCAGATCGGTGGCGCAGCGTCGCCACCTGCGCTCGGCGCCGTGGCCGCCTGCGTCGAGGGGCGCGGCGCGGAGCACCGGATCGACCACCGCGGCGATCGCGACGACGTCGGCGCCGCACGTGCGGGGCCACTGGCGGAGGCTCTGGGAAAGCGTGTGACCGGGCAGCTCGCCGATCGCTTCGCGCATACCGCGGTGATGCGCGGCATGCCTCCAGAGTTCGTGATAGGCATCATGCCAAGCTTGAGTGATCATGGTCGGTGTCCTGAGAGAGGGATTGAGAGGAGACGAGATACGTCGGTACGCACGAAGAGATCAGGGACCGGGGTCGCACGAGCGACACGCGTTGCCGATCCGGGTTGGTAGTTTCGTTACTTCAGTCCGTGCCTTCTGCTTGAGTGCCTTCTACGTGGGCCTTCTGCGGGCCTCGCGACTACGAGCGCGGAACCACGATCGCCATCTGCCCGGGTTGCGGTGCAGGCGGCTGCGCCGTGGCGTCGCTCGCGGTCGTGCTCGGCGTCGTCACCGTCGACGGAGCCGTCCGGTACACCGGCGTTCCGTCTCCGAAGAACGAACCCGAGTCCTCGGACGTGGGTTGCCCCGCGCCGAGGTACTGCGGCGTGTTGCCGCCGAGCATCGAGCCACCGCTGGTGACGATTCCCCAGGTCCGGCCACGAGCACCGTGCCTGCCGCGATGGCCCTGGCCACCGCGGTTGCGCCACGCAGCGTTGTAGACGGGCGTGGCCATGGGACTACGCCCCCAGCAGCTTGCCGATGATGTGAACCGCGGTGCGGATCTGCTCGTCGGTCTTTCCATGCTCGGCCAGAGCGGTCTGGTAGAGCGTGAGGTTCGCGACGTCGGTCCCCGAGTCGCCCGACGCGGTCGGCGGGGTCGGCAGCGAGCGAATCGCCGCGAACCCCTGACCGATCAGGTCGACCAGGCTCCCGATGTTCACACCATTGAGGCCGGCGAACAGGCCGCCGAGCGTGCCCGGCTGCCCCCAGCCCCAACCGGGCGGCTGCATGTACACCGGCTGACCGCCGCCCCACAGCCCCTGTGGGGCATAGGACATCGGCGCCGGAGCCGGCATGTATGCCGGCCCGGCGTAGGTCGCCGGTCCGGCATACGTCGCCGTCGTCGCAGGCGTCGTCCAGTTCATCACCCGCGCGCCGGAGCTCGGGGGTGGAACATAGCCGGGCCTCGTCCAGATCGCGTTCGGACCCGGCGTGCGATGATCGCGAGGGTCGGCATTCCGATTCACGAAATACACATCAGCATCATTTTCCATGATCGTTCTCCAGTCTTGGATCGGTTCCTTGTGCCGCTCGTGCGACCCCGATCCCTGATCTCGTGTGTGCGTGTCGGAGATGGCTAGTTGGTGCCCTCCGCGCCGAGCGCCATCCGCAGACGTGCGCGCTCGTAGGCCCGCGCGAGCGCATCACTCGGGATGTCGCCGGCCTGGCGCTTGGCCGCTGCCTGGGTCGGCGGCTTGCTCACCACCAGCTCCTTCTTGTCCTTGTCCTCCGCCTGCTTGATCAGCTGGTCGTCGATGAGCATGAACCCCAGCTGACCGCCGGCCGCGGACATCGCCCCGAGGCCGAGGGGTTTCCACTTGTCGGGACCTTCGAGGGCGAGGAGTGCGCCGAGGCCCGAGATCACGCCGGTCATGACCTTGGGCGGGATCCAGTCCTGTTGTGCCAGGTAGGCACCGGCCACGGTGGAGGCGAGCGCGCCGCCGACAGCCTTGAGCGCGCCCCATCCCGGTGTCTCGTGCTTCTTGTTCTCCCCATCTTCCTCCGCCAGGTCGGCCGCGATCGGTCCCCGGCGGCGCACAACCACGGCGCGGGGCAGCGAGCGCGCGGGGGCCGTCGCGGCGTTGCGGTAGCTGTGCCTGGGCTTGGTCTTCTTGATCTTCTTCGCCATGGGAATTGCTCCAGGTCAGAGGACGTGGCTGTGCCGGCAGCAGCACGTCGACACGACCAGACACGGCATGCGCGGCGGGCCGCACGGCGGCGCTGCCGCGCCCGGCGCGTAGGCCAGGCCGAGCTGGATCTGCTCGGCGAGCGCGTCCAGCAGGCTCTCACGCGCGACGATCGAGATGCGCTGGGCGAAGGTGGGGTCGATGCTGCTGATCACGAGGCCGGCGACGCTGATCAGGTCGGTCGGGCGAGGCTTGGGAAGCGCCTCGCCGAGCGCGCCGCCGCTGCCGATCGACGCCAGCCGGCTCTGGTAGACCGCGCGCACGCGGCCGAGCGCGGCGAGGTGGACGGGATCGCCTTGGGCGTGTCGCTCGGCCCGCGTGAGCGCCCACTCGATCGGGTCCCGGAACACAGAGAGCAGCTCCTCGAGCGTGACGCGCGCGGGGCCAGCGGAGCCGCTGCGGTCAGCGCGCCCGCGATCTTCGTGTGGCTCGGCCGGGGCGTGCGGTGCCGCGGTGCCGTGCGGTCGAGTCTTCTCGTCCGGATGCTCGTCGCTCCGCGCCGTGAACGCGCTGAACAGGTCATCCGAGATCGGCTCGCCGGCCAGGATGCGGGCGCGCACGCGTTCGTAGGCACGCGCGAGCACCTCGACGATGGACATCGACGGCGGATTGGGGGAAGGGCTGTGGGACGGGTCCGAGTTCTGCACAGAGGTCTCCTGACGCGAGGCCGATGCCTCGCTGTGTGTGCTCGCGCAGGCGCGCGAGCGCTTCGTTCACCCGCCGCGGGCACCATGCCTGCGGCGAGGGAATCGCTGGGTGGGATGGGTCGTGTGTGCGGCGAAGCGCCGACGACGAGCGACCGAGAACTTGGGGAGAGAGGCTACGACGCTGCTTGCTTGCTCTTGTTCGCGATGGAGGTCAGTGCCGAGGTCACGGACTGGCCTTGCTTGGAGAGGGGGCCGAGGCTGTAGCCCTCGGCGTTGAGCTCTTGCTCGACGAGGCCGAGCATCTCGCCGGTGACACCGGCCGCGAGCAGGTACGGTCGGACGTACGCCGCGCCGACATCGAGGCCGATCTTTCCGACGGTGCCCGCCGCGTCGCTGAGCCAGGACGGGACGTTGTAGTGGGTGCCGCTGATCTCGAACGACAGGTTGCGCTGGTAGCGCGCGAGGACGTCATCCATCAGGTCCGAGATCGCCGCCGCCGTGGTGCGCACGATGGTGAGCGCTCGTGCACCGTAGGCGCGCGCGACCGCTTCGGCCTGTGCGAAGAACCATCCGAGCGTGTCGACCGTCTTCTCGTCGGTCGGCGGCGTGTCGCTGTCGATCAGGCTGCGGATCGCGTTGCGCGCGAGCCAGGTCAGACGCGGACCGTTGCGGAGGTTGCGGGTGCCCTCCTCGGCGAGCTGGGCGGTGTATTCGATCGCATCGCGGACGTCGATCGCGATGGGCGTCGGGCGGGCGCGCGGTGCCGCCGCCGGTGTGGCCTCGGAAGCTTCACCGGCGGCCACGCCGCGCGCGAGCTCGTCGACGCTGATCCGCGGATCCAGCACGACCGGCGCGCCGTTCTCGATCGGGAACGTGTGTCGCCCCCAGTCGAAATCCAGGGTCGCCAGCTGACGGACCGGGTACGGATCGATCAACTCGGCGACGCCGAGGTAGAGCGCGGCGCGTTCCACGCAGTTCGGGTCCGGGGCCGGGATCCGCAGCCGCTGGACCGGCTCGCACGCCTCGACCTTGGGGCCGTCGCCCGGAGTGCCGAAGTCGTCGCGCTGGGGCAGCGAGCGGATCCAGGAAGCCAGCGCCTTGGTGGTGGGGTACTTCTGCGCCAGATCGAGGAGCAGGGGATCACGGCGCTCGACGAGCTCCACCATCGACTCCGAGATCGCGCTCAGGCACGTCAGATCGTTATTGTCGAACGGGACTCCGATCACGACACATTCCCTTTCTTGGCCGAGCGCGAGGCGCGATCGGCCGCTGCGAGTGCGGCGCGGACCTTGGCGACCGCCTCGGCTGCCGGCAGCGCGGACAGCTCGGAGATCCAGGCGCGAAGCTGGGGTGCGGACAGCTGGGCGCCGAGCTCGAACACGCGCAGCCGCTCGGCCAGCGTGAGCGCGGACTCGATGGCCTTGAAGTGCGGGAACGCCTCCGGTGAAAGCGTGGGCAGTTCCGCGCTCGGAACCGCGGCCGGCGTGATGGCGGCGGTGGTGCTGTTGGCCTCGCGGTCGGCGAGTACCTGGCCATCGACCGGATGCTCGGCGTCGAGCTGCTCGTCCTCGTCGAGCTCCTCGATGTCGAGCTCCTCGGCGTCGCTGAGCTCCTCGATATCGAGCTCCTTGGCATCGTCGATGGTCTCGGCGTCGTCGAGCGACCGACACAGGCTCAGCGCCTGGTCGCCGGCGACCGGGACGACCCCGGGCCGGCTCTCGACCGGCTGGATCTGCGCGGTTCGCTCCTGGATCGCGGCGCGGAGGATCGCGGCGCCGTTGGGCACCGAGGCCGACAGCAGCTTGTCGAGCAAGCCTTCTCGTTCGTCGGAATGCATCTGCGCGACCGTGGCGTGCACGAGGAAGCGTTCCCCAGCCGTCAGGGCGTGCTCGATCGCCAGGAGGTGCGCGTCGGCACTGGTCTCGACGGCGCGCGCCGGGGTGCTCGGCGCTGTTTCCAGCGACGACGGGGTGGGAGGCGCCCCCGCAGCCGGCGACGCCGCGGGTAGAGCCGTGGGCTCACGACGCGCCGATGCGTCGAGCGTGGGTGCTGGCGCGGTGAGCTCGTCGTGCAGCGCCGCGGCATGGGTGCTCGCCATGGGCGTGGTCGAGGTCGGCGCCGAGAGGTTGCGCGGCTCCGGCTCGAGCCGCGCGCTCGGCGGGTACGCAGCTGCGGTCATCGTCGTGTCATTCGGCGGTGTGGTGCCCGCGCGCTGCGCGCGGATCATGGCGACGGCCTCGGGCACGGGCAGCTGCAGCAGGGAGGAGATCCAGGCGGACCGCTCGGCCTGCGGCAGCGCGGCGAGGTAGGCCCGCACGGCTGCGTCCTCCTCGGGCGTGAGCGAGCGCTGGATCGCGTCGATGTGGGCCTGCATGGTCGGCGACACCGCGCCCAGCCCCGCGGTCGGCGCGCCGCCGGTCGGCGCCGTGGACGTCGTGGGGGACGACTCCGACGGCGCAAGCGATCCGGCGACGCGCCGACCGTCGCGGCGCGGCCTGACCGGCGCGCTCGGGCGAGGCGTGGCGGGCCGAACCGTCGCGGCGCCCGGTGCCACGCTCGATGGCGCGGCGCCTGGCATGCCGACGTTCTGCGGTTCGACCACGCCCTCTCCCCGGGCGCCGCGCCGCGCCTCCGCGAGCTTCTTGCGCAGGAAGGCGACGCCCTCGGGCACCGACATCCGGCACAGCTTCTCGACCCAGATCAGCCGGTGCTCGAACACCAGCTCCTCGAACATCACCCGCACGGTCTCGCTCTCCTCGGTGGTCATCGCGGTGCGGATGGCCCCGATGTGCGCGTCGATCTCGGTGTCCGACATCGCGACGCTGGGCGCGACCTCCTCTGTGGTGTCTGGCCCGGCGGCACCGCGCGCGCTGTTGCGCGCGAGCTTGGCCAGCTCGCCGCGGACGTAGGCGACCGCTTCGGGCACTGACATCCTGCGGACCTTCTGGAAGTACGCGAGCTTGTCCGCCATCGGTAGCTCGTCCGCGAGCGCCATCGCGGCGGCGGCCTCCTGGGGAGGCAGCGCGGCGAGGATCGCGTTCAGGTGCGCGGCGATGTCGGTCGCGGGTGCGTTGGCCGCCGGATCGGTCGCCTCGTCGGCCGCACGCTTGACGCGGCGAGCCCCCAGCGTCGCACTCAGCGCGGGGAGCTGTCCGACCAGCGACTCGATCGCGGGACCGAACTTGTCCAGCGCGGTCGCGGCGAACCGCGGCCAGTTCCACTCCGCCTCCGGCGCGGCGT
>Ga0307476_10002417_pt1 | contig 11182 bp, 6 predicted proteins | sample atmos_gasesECM2C_2_FD_203314 | JGI IMG/M metagenome (GOLD analysis project Ga0307476, IMG submission 203314) | Hardwood forest soil microbial communities from Morgan-Monroe State Forest, Indiana, United States - atmos_gasesECM2C_05 | ecosystem: Environmental > Terrestrial > Soil > Temperate... | reverse complement strand
GCGAGCCTTCGCCGGCCCCGCGAACTATATGGACCGAATAGATGAGGACAACAGCCGTGAGCTCGCCTCCGCCCAGCCACTGGTGATCGAACTCCAGAACGGCCGCTACGTCCGGGTCAACAGCACCTCCAATGGTGAAGCCCTGCCGCTGACTCTCGCGCCCGACCGCGCTCTATCGGAGCAACCCCAGCCTTCGAAATCAACGCGCAGTCATTCGACTCCGCTCGCCGCATCGAACGTCACCTCACAACCGCCCGCGATCGCCGCAACTCCGCCGCAGCACGACTTGGCGCCCGCACTCCTGCTCTTCCGCGACGGACACAGCGAAGAAGTCCGCGACTACACCATCGCAGACGGCATCCTCTACGCCCGCGGCGACTACTACACCGACGGATACTGGAACAAGAAAATCGCTCTCTCCACTTTGAACGTATCCCAAACGCTCGCAGCCAACGCCGCGCGCAACGTAAAGTTCGTCCTCCCCGCATCTCCGAACGAAGTAATAACCCGCCCGTAATGGCTCTACGCTGTGAACCCCTGTGCCCTCTGTGTTTAAGATCTTGGATATGGAAATCAAGTTGACGCTCTAGGATCGCCACCGCCGTAATACCGCACTAAAACGTGCTACAATATTCTTGGAACAAAACCCATTAACCACCTGCAAATGCAACCGTTTAGCCCTAAACTAACCGTCTCGAAAGCAAGCGACAAAAAGCCAGAAGCCCAAGACCGAAGACCCAAGACCTAACCATGCCAGACGATCAAAATCCCGAACTCCCTCTGACTCCACCACCCGGCGGCGACGGCAGTCCCGGCGCCCTGCACATTCAGCCCGTCAACATTGAAGACGAGATGCGCAAGTCGTATCTCGACTATTCCATGTCGGTCATCATCGGCCGCGCTCTGCCCGATGTCCGCGACGGACTCAAGCCCGTCCACCGCCGCATTCTCTACACCATGCAGCAGATGGGCCTCCAGCCCAATCGTGCCACCCGTAAGTGCGCCCGCATCGTCGGCGACGTAATGGGTAAGTACCATCCCCACGGCAATCTAGCTGTTTATGATGCGTTAGTTCGCCTCGCGCAAACCTGGAGCATGCGTTACCCATTAATCTTCGGCCAAGGAAATTTCGGTTCCGTAGACGGAGACCCGCCAGCAGCCGATCGCTACACCGAAGCGAAACTTGCGCAGGTAGCAACAGCGCTCTTAGAAGATTTAGACAAAGAAACTGTAGACTTCCGCCCCAACTACGACGGCAGTGAAGTCGAACCCGACGTCCTGCCCACCAGAATTCCAAACTTGTTAATCAATGGCTCCGACGGAATCGCCGTAGGCATGGCCACGAAAATTCCGCCACACAACTTAACCGAAATTGTCGACGCCACCATCACCCTGATCAACGATCCCAACGCCCAGCTAGCCGAAATTCTAAAATTCGTTCAAGGCCCAGATTTCCCCACAGCCGGCGTAATCCACGGACGCGCCGGAGTCTTCGAAGCCTACCGCACCGGCCGCGGCCGCTTCATGATGCGCGCCAAAGCCGCCATTGAAAACATCACCAAAGATCGCCAGGCCATCATCGTCACCGAAATCCCCTATCAGGTAAACAAAGCGCGCCTGGTCGAGCGCATCGCGCAACTGGTCAACGACAAAGATATCGAAGATATTTCCGACATCCGCGACGAAAGCGATCGCGACGGCATGCGCATCGTAGTCGAACTAAAGCGCGGAGCCGAACCCCAGATCGTTCTCAATCAACTCTACAAACACACCGCCATGCAGGAAGGTTTCTCCATGATCCTGCTAGCAGTGGTCAACAACCAGCCCCGCGAAATGGGACTGATCCAGGCCATCAAGCACTTCATCAACCATCGCGTCGAAGTGGTCCGCCGCCGCACCGCCTTCCTGCTCCAGAAAGCCAGAGACCGCGAGCACATCCTCGAAGGCTATCTCAACGCGCTCGATCACCTCGACAACGTAATCACGATTATCCGCGCCAGCGCCAACCGCGCCGACGCAAGAGAAAATTTAGTCGCCTACTTCGGCGGCAAGAAAATCGATATCAACACCACCGGCCGCGCTCCCAAGCTCAGTCCCGAGAAGCCCTTCACTTCGCGCCAGGCCGAAGCCATTCTCGAACTTCAACTGCATCGCCTGACCAAGCTCTCCATCGACGAAATCTCCAACGAACTGAAAGAAACCCGCGAGCGCATCGAAGACTACGAATCCATCCTCGCTTCCGAAACCAGACTCCGCAAAGTCATCATCAAGGAACTGGAAGAAGTAAAAGAACTCTACGGAGACGAGCGCCGCACCCGCATCGAAGACGAAGCCGCAGAAATAGTTCTAGAAGATCTAATCGCAGACGAGCAGGTAGCCGTAACCTTCAGCCATTCCGGCTACATGAAGCGCACCCCTATCTCCACCTACCGCATGCAGCGTCGTGGAGGAACCGGCCGCACCGGCATGAAGACCCGCGAAGAAGATTTCGTCGAACACCTCTTCATAGCCTCCACCCACGCCTATATCCTCATCTTCACGAACAAAGGCCGAGTCTACTGGCTCAAGGTCTACGAAATTCCCGACGTAAGCGCCGCCGGCCGCGGCAAACACATCGGCAACCTGATCGGACTCCAACCTGGCGAAACCGTCCGCACCATGCTCGCCGTACGCAATCTCGAAGAAGAAAATAAATACATCTTCTTCGCCACCCGCAACGGCCTGGTAAAAAAATCCGAGCTTCGCGAATTCATGCACGTCCGCTCCAACGGCATCAACGCCATCAACATCGAAGAAGGAGACGAACTGGTAGCCGCCCGCATCACCAACGGCAACCAAATCGTCTTCATAGCCACGCACGAAGGCATGGCCATCCGCTTCGACGAAAATCACGTCCGCCCCATGGGCCGCGCCGCTTACGGCGTAAACGGCGTCAACCTCGAAGAACGCGACTACGTAGTAGGCATGACTGTCACCCCAAAACCAGGCGCGACCGCAGCAGACAATGCGGGGACAGAGAAGGACCATGTGGGGACGGACGCATTCGTCCGTCCAGCAAGCGAAGCGAGCCCAGGCAAGGCAGGAGCGGTAAGCGAGATCCCGCCCACCGAAACAGTAGACCTAACCCAAAAAGGCACCCTGATCCTCTCTGTAACCGAAAACGGATACGGCAAGCGCACCCCCGCCGACGAATACCGCCTCACTAACCGCGCCGGCAAAGGCGTAATCAATATCAAAACAACGGAACGCGTGGGCAAAGTGGTAGCCATCGCGCTGGTAGACGAAAATTCCCAGGTTATGCTAATCAGCCAATACGGCAAAATCATCCGTATGGATTCCAAAACCATCCGCGAATCCGGCCGCAACGCCCAAGGCGTCCGCCTCCTCCACATGGAGCCCGGCGACCGAGTAGCCGCGGCCGTTGTCCTGGCCCCAGAAGAAGAACCAAACGGAAGTAATGGAGGCACGCTACTTCAGTAGGAAGATATTTCTTGTGTGGAAGTACCTCTCTTGTGGAAGAGTTTGCCGATGTGGAGCGGGCACTCTTGCCCGCTGCCTTTGACCTTGCCTTTTTGACTTTGACCGGCACGACGTTCAGTCGTGCCATGTGCCACTCAATAAAGGATGTGGGCTTCAGCCCCCGAGGTCCTTCTGAGAAAAGTAAGTACTAGGTACTACTTCACTCCCTGCTTCCGATTAATCTCCCACGAAAACTCCGTAACAAAATTCAACAACGTCCCCCACCCCACTTGCTCCGCCGCCGCCCGCCCACCGTTGGTAAATGCGTTCTTCGGACTCGGCTTCCAAGCCGTTGCAATCATCCCCCCGCCAAACGCTCCTCCATACAACGCCCACTGCGGACGCAAATGTTCCTCGCTGCGATCGTAAGTCACTAAATTCCTGATAAACGCATGTCGCGTTCGCCGCCACAGCCCACTGCATTTGCACTGGTCATAGCGCACCTCATATCCCAGCTCCGCATTGCCCAAAGCCGCCAGACTGTTCGCCGCAATAAATTGTCCCTCCCGCGACGCAAACCGCTCCGCATACCCCGCCCATCCATCGTCCCACTGGTAAGGCACGCCGCGCGCCTGGTCAATCCCCGCCGCAAACATCCGCTTCAGATAAGCTTCCGGAGTAATCAGCGTCTCTCGCAGATAGATAACTTCCCGTTCCTCTCGCGTAGGAGTGACCAGCGTCCGGTTCCTGCCCACATACTCCCCCGCGACCCATCCCGACTCCCAATCCCGCGCCCGCAGCAGCTCGTGCTTAGTCTTGTGCGTGACAAATTCCACCGGATTCCCACTCTGTGCTTTCTTCTTGCTCTCCCCCGGCGAATCAGGAGGTTGTTTCTCCGGCGTTTGTCCAGAAGTAGAGTTCTGCGCCGGACTCTGCGTCGGCTCACCCCCCTGCGCCCAGCCCAGCTTCGTCACCACCAACAAGCACATGATCGCCAGCACCAAGCACGCTCTACCCTGTGGCCCCGAAGCCTGCCCTGAGCGAAGCCGAAGGGTCCTCTGTGTTAAAGCCTTTGACGTCCCCGCCATTCGATAAAACCCCAATGCCGAACTCCCCTTGGATGCATTCGTTCTGCAACGGCGTTGTTAAGAAAGCTCTATCCGTGTTTATCCGTGCAAATCAGTGGCGAACAATTCTTCCTACCCCCTCTCAAATGCATGCTTCTTCTCCAACTCTTCCACCGCCGCCCGCATAGCGGCTTCAAATTTCTCAGCCTGCCCCATCAACCCCGCGGTAGCCTCCGCCCATTCGCGCTCCACGCGCACCGACCCATCCCCTGCCAGCCGCGCCGCGATTTCAACCAAAAGCTCTGCACTACTCTCCAGATACTGCGCGTCGGTAGGATCCCCAATCCAAACTCGCTGGGCACTAGATACTGGGTACTGGGCACCCACCTTCGTCCCCCAATAAACCTTCCGCTCAATAAAAGTAGCAATCACCTCATCCGTAGCCTTCCCAAATACCCACTTCCCCCGCTTAAAGTCATAATGCCGACTGGAGAACGCCACCGGCTTCAGCTTCCCCGACTTCACAAACTCGATCTGCCGATGGTCCACTTCCTTCCGCAAAGCATTGATCACCGGAGCCTCCACATCCTCAGGCTCCAGCGACGCCACCACCTCTCTTACTGTAGCCGACAAATTCACCGCCACCGGCGCATGCAACCCATCCGAATTCTCCAGCCGGATGTCCCCATGCAGCACCCAGAAATCCGCCCCCGAAGTCGACCGATGAAACGGCCACTCCAACAAAATAGTCAAAGGCAACCCACCCAACGTAACCCAGATCTTTTTCGCCGAATCAACCTGCGCCATGTCTCAAACACCTCTTAACGTAGGACTTGAAATGAATTTGTCATGAGGAACCGAAATTAACTTGTCATGCTGAGCGGAGTGAAATCGTCCGAAGGACGATCTTACCGAGTCGAAGCACCTCATACCAGCCGCCACAACCACAAGCCCCGACGGGAGTTCCATTTGCACTCACTAGCTACTAGGTACTAACTACTTCTTCCTGACCTTAGTCCCCATCCGCAGCAACTTCCTCACCGTCCCCGTAGGCAGCCGCTTCATCTGATCATGCAACTCCGTCACCGCCTCAAAAAATCCAGCCATAGCCGCCAGCCGCTCCCGCGTAAAGTCCGCCCCGGTCTCTTTCGGATCCAACTCCTCCAAACTCCGCCGCAGCATCTCCCGCGTAGGGTCTATCTCCCGCCGCTTCCTCTGCTCAATTACCAGCCGGAACATCTCCCAAACATCTTTCATGGACTCATAATGTTCCCGTCGGTCGCCCAGCACATGCACCGCCCGCACAATCCCCCAACCCTCCAGCTCCCGGATCGAGGTACTAACATTCGACCGCGCCACGCTCAAAGTCTCCGCAATCTCCTCCGCCGGCAAAGCCCGCGGCGACAAATACAGCAATGCATGGATCTGCGCCACCGTCCGGTTAATCCCCCACCTCGTCCCCATCTCTCCCCAGTGCAAAATGTACTGTTTCTGCACCCCGGTCAAAGTAGCCATATCAGTACTTTCAGTTCAATCAGAATCTACAGAACGCACAACCGCCATGTCAAGATCGGCCCGAACGTGGACCCTCAATTCGGGTGGATTTGGATTTGGCCCTCGATTTGGATTTGGATTCGTATCAGCGCATCTTCAGCGATGCCGAAACGCCGCAGAATCAGCAACGCCTTTAGACGCCGGAGGGATCGCAACGAAAAGCGCAGCGCCGTGGAAGAGCGGCACTTCAGCGCCGCGTAAAGGCCTTTAAAGAGGAGCCGAGCTTCAGCCCCCGTGGTCGCACTCGACCCACCTACTCGCTATCAGGCGCTCGGGACTCGGAACTGCTTTTCCCAGATTCCGCCACCTTCTTCTTAGCAGGCCCCTTCCTCTCCGCCTCCGCCCGCTTCCGCTCCTGATACCGCCGATCATGAAACGCCTGGTCCGACCCTTGTTTCTTCATCCCTCCAGCTTACACCCGCCAATGTGGCGCGGACAGCTCCGCCCCCGGCTGCCCGCCCGGGAAACTACTTACTACTGCACCGTCAGCGGCAGCGTCACGGAGTGTTGGGTCGCTCCCGACGTTCCCGTGATCGTCATCGTGTAATTCCCTGCAGGAGTGCCTCCAATACCACCTGAACTTCCGCCGCTGCTGCTGCCTCCGCCGCAAGCTTGCAACATCAGCACGGTGAGAATTAGAGCGCCGCCCATCACGCAAGCCACGATCGTGTTGCCCGTCAATCGCCGCGAACCGAACCGAACTCCTATCAATATCCCAAACAGCGGAAGCGACAAAGCATAGAACAAGTGAGATTGTCCAAAAGGTGTGGCGCGAGCCAAGGTCGGCGGGGTAGTCGTAACCGTCAGAGTTGAACCGCCGCCGCTGGCATCCGGTAACGTCACTGAGGATGGTGAAAAGCTGCAGGTTGGCAACGGCGTGCCCGCGCCTTGCACACTACAGGTCAAAGCGATCGGGTTGGCGAACGAGGGTCCCTCAGGGTAAAGGGCCACGCCCTCTGTATCCGTCTTGCCTTGTTGTACAGTGATACTGGAAAACGTGAGCCAGAACGCGAAATTAGGCAGGGTATCGAACTCAGCCGTGATCGTCTGATCCGAGGATATGGCTAGATCACACGCTGGAGCGAGACCGTGGCCGCACGCGCCTCCCCAGCCGCCGAAACCCAAGTTCGGGTCCGGAGTTGCCACCAGGTAAGCGGGAAATCCACTGGGCACGCTCAATGTACAAGTTGAGGTGCAAGTGCCACCAAAGCCCGCCCAGCCTGATGAGAGCGTTGCAACAGAAACGCTTCCTGTTCCGTTGCCGGATATGGTTACGGTGAGCTTGAACATCGGGTCCACCCGTGTGGAAACCGTAGCCGTGTTGTTCGCCGTGTTCTCATCCGTTTGGTCGGCTGCCACGCTCACTGAATTATTCGCCGTTCCTGTCGCCGTCGGAATAACAGTGACGGTCAACATTGCAGAGTCTGCGGACACAAATTTTGCAATATTGCAAGTCACTATCAGATTGGCTTGCGAGCAAGTTCCCGCGCTGATGCTGGCGGATACAAAACTCATGCCGGAAGGCAACGTATCTGTGAACACTACATTCGTTGCGTCCTCTGGCCCCTGATTTTGCAGCGTGGCCTTGTAAGTAAGGGTTTGCGTTACCGATATCGGAGAGGGATTTTCGGCCAGCGTTACCGCAAGGTCCGCACCGGTTGTGGGAAAAGTATTCAGCGCAACACTGATCGTCCCGTCGTTCAGATTAGCCAGAACCACGTCTGGCCGGCCGTCCCCGTTCAAGTCGGCAACGACGAACGTTAGCGGCCCAGATCCTGTATCAAAATTCACCAAACTGGGCAGGGTTCCGTCTCCTTTGCCCAGCAGCACACTGAATCCCGGACCCGGATTGATAATGGCCACATCCAGCTTGCCATCCCCGTTGAAGTCACCTAGGCCGAGATCAAGTATGGAGGGCGGATTGCCTGGGAACCAGGGATACCCCTGAGGGGAAAGTTGCACAGGCTGGAACGTACCATCGCCATTCCCAAGGACAATCCCGACATAAGTAGTGCCTCCCTCGCAGAACATGCCCTTGCAGGGAACGAAAAACCAGTCCGCCTGATCCTGCTTCTTATCGCCGTTGAAGTCACCCAGCGTTAAGTAGCCGGTATTGCCTTCCGGCCCCGACGCAAGCGGTTTGTACTTGCCGTTACCCTGTCCGAGAAAGATGGTGAGTGGGCCGGCATATTCGAATTTGCTGTAGAGGTCGGGTATGCCATCGCCGTTAACATCGAAAAAAAGGCCATCGATGTCCTCTTCCGCACCGAAGGTTCCGTCCCCGTTTCCAGGAAAAACGCTAAAGCCATCGGGCGGTGAGCATGAGGGATCAAATTGGTGACGCTGTACAACAAGGTCCGCTTTGCCATCCGCGCTAACATCACCGGCTGCCACGAGAGTGTAGTTGGAAGGCACGTCCACCGCCTTAGTCGGAGGCTGGAAGGTTCCGTCGCCGTTGCCGAGCAAGATGTTCACGGTGGCGCCGGTGCAAGAAATCAGCACGCCTACGGGGATGCCGATCGCCAAATCCAGCTTGCCGTCGCCGTTGAAATCAGCTACCGCAATGGAGGTCGGACTTGGGGCCCCGACATCGTATGTCTTGGCGCTTTGAAACGTACCGTCCCCATTTCCGAGCAAAATGCTTACGGTTCCATTTCCACTGCCGTTGCCTGCCAGATTCAGCACCGCGATGTCGAGTTTGCCATCTCGATTGAAGTCATACACCACGATCGCGGCGGGTTCCTGTCCCACCGGATAATCTTTTGAACTGAAATTGGCCCCCGCACTCGCGCGCGCAACCAGGAATAAACTCAACGCAGCAACCAGAGCGTTCGCGGAGCGCTTCCGCAAGCGGCCAGAAAACTCACCTGAAAAATTGGCGATAAGGCAAGGGCGTTCTTTGCTCGGCATGATGAAGCTCCCCCAATCGGCAGTTCTTGCGATCCTCAGGCGGCCGCCAGGAGTATGCCCTGAAGGCCGCCAGAATCGTGGCATGACAAACTCGTGCTCTTCCGCAGCCGGCTCGCCAGCCTGGCGAGCAGAGCCCGCCACTATTACCTCGGCGGCACCGACGCTCTTGCTCGTTCCCGCCGGGCGCAGGACAGAGACCACAGCGCCCAGCGCGTTAGTTCTTGCCCGGAGACACTCTCATCGCATCAACCGTGACCACAACTGGAAGAACTGTGCCGTCCGCCAACTTCAAGGAGGTGAAAATCAACCGCGCGTGGTTTCCGTCGCTGTCAAAAGCGACATTCAGCGTGGCGGTCCGCAGAAGTTCACCACTCAAGAGCACGTTTATGGTCCCACTGCCAGTGCAGTCCTGGTTCACAGTCAAACTTCCGGAGATGTCCTCCACTTCCGTTGCTCCGGCAAGGGTATGGGTCTGGCTGCCTGTGACATTTCCTTTGGAATCCTCGCTGAAGTGGCCCACCGCGGCCGCCGGAAATGGATCGGGTGCGTAGACGGTTCCGGTATAGGTATAGGCCCAGTCGCCTGCCGCCGACGACTGAGAACAATGACTGGCTTCAGCCCGAAGCGGGACCACGGTCAGAATCGCCAGAGTGGCAATGATTAGCCCTGCGTTTGCGAAGTTGCCTTTCATAACACCCTCCTTTACCTGTTGGTTTATTGCTACAGCGTGCGCCGGGTTGATTCCTACGCGACAGAAGCCAGAAATGTCCTGAAGAAGGGCTGAGTTTCCACCGAGGTTTGGCTGAGGGCCGATCGAGTGCGGCAGTTGGACGACAGGGTTATAATTATCCGACTCGGGTTCGCTTGGGGGCAGCCTTGAATGGCGACTTCCGCGTCGGTACCTGGTTGGTCCAGCCCAACCTGAACACTGTCTCCCAGAATGGCGCCACAGTTCGTCTGGAGCCAAAGGTGATGGAGGTGTTGGTGTGCCTGGCCTCCCAACCTGGCCAGCCTTTATCCAAAGAGGTAATTCTCAAAACCGTCTGGCCGGACACCTTCGTTACAGAAGACGTTCTGACCCGCTCCATCTCAGAGCTCCGTCGCACCTTTCAGGACGATCCTCGGGAATCCCGCATAATCCAGACGATCTCCAAGCGCGGCTACCGGCTGATAGCCGCCGTAGAGCGAGAACGCCCGCGTGAGCTTACTTCCACACTCAACGGCGGAGCACAAGACCAAACTTCGCCGGGCAATCGTCGCCGCAATCGCCGCATTGGAATTGTTCTGGGACTACTTGCTGCCGCCCTGGTTATCGCCGTTCTCATCGCCAGACCCAAAGTCTCGCATTGGTTTTCTGGCAGTGCGGATTTTCCTCAGGTACGCTCGATCGCCATCTTGCCTCTGAAAAATCTGTCGCGCGACCCGGGCGAGCAATACCTTGCCGATGGCATTACCGACGAACTCATTACCAATCTGTCCCAGATCCGTTCGTTGACCGTCATCTCAAGAACTTCATCCGCAACTTACGTGGACACGCGCAAGCCTTTATCGCAGATTGCTCGCGAACTCAGCGTGGACGCGGTAGTGCAGGGCACTGTAATCCGCTCGCATGGACGGATCCGGGTTACAGCGGAACTGATTCAGACAGTCCCGGAGAGACATCTCTGGGCGGGGAGCTTTGAAAGCGCATTGCAGGACGTGGTGACTCAGCAAAGAGGGCTTGCCCGCAACATCGCCGTCGCGGTTGCCGCCCAGTTGACGCCTCAAGAAAGCCAGCGCCTCGCACGCGCCACTCCCGTGAATCCCGAAGCCTACAGAGATTATCTGCTGGGCGAATACTACCTTTGGAATCGCTTGAGTCCTGAGGGCCGGAAACAAGCCATGCAATATTTGGAGCGTGCCGTGGCCGAAGACCCCAGCTATGCACCCTCCCACGCCAGCTTGGCCCAAGCCTATTTCCGGCTCGCGCCTATGTTAAACAACTCCAAGCCGAATGCTTTGTTTGAACGCTCAAGAGCAGCGGCTTTCAGGGCCGTTGAATTAGACGATTCTCTGCCAGATGCCCACCGCATCATGGGAGTTATCCACTTCGTTTCCTGGAACCTGGCGGCGGCTGGGAAAGAATTCGAACGGTCACTGGAGTTGCAACCCGGCGATGCAAGGAATCTTCACTTCCACGCCGTGTTCCTCGA
>Ga0307476_10002416_pt1 | contig 11189 bp, 6 predicted proteins | sample atmos_gasesECM2C_2_FD_203314 | JGI IMG/M metagenome (GOLD analysis project Ga0307476, IMG submission 203314) | Hardwood forest soil microbial communities from Morgan-Monroe State Forest, Indiana, United States - atmos_gasesECM2C_05 | ecosystem: Environmental > Terrestrial > Soil > Temperate... | reverse complement strand
CGGTGGAGTCAAACGCTGCGGTGGTGTGGGACGTTATCAAAGCCGAATAGATATAGCTCTGCGTGTTAATCACCTGAGGTCCGGAAGCACCGGCGACGGCAGCGAGGCTTCCCGGCGCGGTCGGCACTGCGGTACCAGCGGTCATGGCAGTTACGGTGGTGGAATACGGTCCCAGGTTGCCGCCGGTGTCTTGCGCGCGGACGCGGTAGCTGTAGCTGGTGCCGGAAGCTAAACCGGTATCGCTGTAGGAGGTGGAAGCGGAGGTGCCCACTTGCGCAAAACTGGAGCACGCAACGCCCGAACAGCGCTCGACCAAATAAGTGGCGACGGTACCGCCGCTTTCAGTAGAAGCGGTCCAAGCCAAATTGATCTGCGAACTGGAAATGGTCGTTGCCGTGAGGCTACCCGGAGCCGTCGGTGCCGGCGCCGCTCCCGCCGCCTTGAACGCCACAACCTGCATGATCCAGCCGCCCGCATTCGAGAGTGTGGCCGTGGCATGGTAGGAACCGACCGCAGTCAACAGTTTGTCTTCCGCGATGTCTCCGTCGGGAGAAGTAATGACCCGATTGCTGAATCCGCTGCCTGCCGACGCCGTGCTGGTCAGCACGATGTTCGCTCCCACCAATAAATCATGGGCATTGGTAGTGACCAGGGCGCCGCTGTCCATGGCCACCGCCGTTCCCGTGGCCGCCGAGAACGAATCGAGGGGATTATTTACGTCCAGCCCGCTGTATTCCAGGATGCGGATGTCGGGGTAGGTAGCCGAAGTAGTGAAGTTCACGGTGACAACGTTGGCGCCGGCCGTGGCGCCAGCAATGTTCTTCGCATAGTAGATCGACTGGCTAAGACCCGCCGGTAGGACGGTCGGCCCCACTGCCCGCACATAGACGTTGCCCTTGGAGTCGGTAACGGAGGTGACGGTTGCGACGGTATCGTTCCAGCCCACAATCACCACGTTCAGATTGCCACTGGTCTGCGCGGCCGCGTACGGCACCGTTACCTGCGCCCCGCTTGCCGGCACCGCGTCATTCACCTGCACAAAAGTCTGTGCTCGCGCTCCAGAAGAAAGAAAGAACAGCGCGGCGCACAAGATCGACGCCACCCGAACATGAAAATATTGTAGCAATCTCGCACTCATAGACGGTTCCGTCTCCACGTGAATAACGGCAGGCACACTCGATCTGCACTGAATATTGCACGCTAGTTTCCCTTGCCGCGCTCCTCCAAGAGGGGAGTGCTAGGATTAACCATCGTTAATTCAAAGAGATACGTGGGCTTCGAGGTTCGCGCTATCGCCGCGGTGAAGACCAACAGGCAAGCAAGTGCCACTAGTTAGCAAAATTAGTGTCGTCCTGGCTGGCGCCGGGGCTGCGGTGACTTCTCAGGCACGCATACAATTTAAACCCTATACAAATAAGCCCCGCGTGCTAGTGTATGTTCGTGTCTGTGGTGTGGCGTTGCCACGGTCAGGGTCCCCCAGCTTTCCAGCCCCCCCTTTCAACCCAAATTGACGGAGATCTACGATGGGGCGGAAGCTCGTTTCAAATGCTCAAACTGAGTGTGTCAGCTCATCCACAAATTCATCCACATCCGCAAGATCAGAAGGCAAGTGTTTTCTTAGGTTTACGAGGCTATTCTGGCATGTTCTGTTTTTGGCCGGGTTCCAGATCTTCGCAACGAGCGCCACGCTAGCTGCGACGCATGTCCAGCAAGCCTCCAATAGCAATATCAGCGGCGCGACCACAACTTCCTTTAGCACTACTTTTACCGATCCCACTACCAGCGGAAACGCGATCATTCTCGGTGTGACGTTCGGAAACGTAAGCCCGACGATCACCGCAACGGACAGCCAGGGAAATGCCTACGTGCAGGCTGTTAAGATCTACGACTCCAGCCACCGCCAAGGTTCGGCCATCCTGTACGCCACCAACATCAAGGGCGGCTCGCACACAACTGTGACCGTGCAGTTTAGTAGTCCTGTGGCTTACCTTGCCCTTGGAGTCCACGAGTACAACGGTGTCGCGGCCCTCGATGCCTCGACCGGGGTGACCGGTAGAGGCTCTACGCTCTCGAGTGGAACGACGACAACCACCGCGAGCGGAGATCTCGTTTTTGGATGTGGAGTAGAAGACAGCACGGGTAGCGGTGACGTCTTCACTGCCGGTTCCGGCTTTGTGAAGCGAGTCGACTTAGGGAGCGCGGCGGCCTATGCGGACGAGGATGAAACCCAAGCCAGCGCCGGCCCAATCGCGGTCACATGGAGCCTAAGCCCAGCCGGGAGTTGGATCGCTACCGTTGCCGCATTTAGGACCGGCTCAAATTCGTCGAATTCGCAAAGCCCTGCAACGCCCGCTGTCACTGGAATATCTCCGACATCCGGCCCCGTCGGGACCTCCGTGACGATAAGTGGGTCGAACTTCGGGCAATCCAAAGGAACGAGCTCGGTTGGCTTTAACGGTGTTTCCGCAAGCACTTCAAGTTGGAGCTCGACGACCATCGTTGCGACCGTGCCGACCGGCGCGACGACCGGCAATGTCAACGTCAGGGTAAACGGGTTTACCAGCAATAATGTCGCGTTCTCGGTGACGCAAATATCCGTTGCTGTTTCTCCGTCCTCAAGCACGCTGCAAGTGGGACAATCTGTGGGCTTTACGGCGACGTTGCAGAACGATACCCAGAACAAGGGCGTGACCTGGAGCGTCTCAGGTGCTGGTTGCAGCGGTTCTTCGTGTGGTTCACTGAGTAACGCAACAACTACGTCCGTGACTTACACCGCGCCGCTCACGGTGCCTAGTCCTGCCACGATCACTCTCCAGGCAAAGTCAGTTGCGGACACGACCAAGTCCGCATCTGCCACGATAACGCTGGTCACAACGCCTACCATCTCTGTTGCCCTCAGCCCAGCCTCCGCCTCCGTGCAAGTTTCCGCCTCGAAGGTCTTTACCGCAACGGTGCAGAACGACTCTCAAAACGAAGGAGTTACGTGGAATCTGTCCGGATCTGGGTGCTCGGGAAGCTCTTGCGGGGAGCTGACCAATCCGACGGCCTTCTCGGTGACGTACACCGCTCCCCCAACCGTTCCGAATCCCGCGACCGTAACCCTTACCGCCGCCTCGGCCGCCAATCCAGCGAAAAGCGCTAATGCTTCGATCACCGTAACTCAGCCCTCCGGCTCTAGCGGCGTGCCGACTTTTGCGGAGAACCATGTCAGCGGTTCGAGCACGCAAGGCTACTCCGTGAGCAGCTACACTCTTAGGCTGCCAAACCGATCCTTGGCTGGAAACTGCATCATCGTTGGCTTCCAGTATTCAAGCATGTCCGGGGTGCGAGCATCGGTTAGCGACGACCAGGGCAACTCCTATAGCACGCCCGTGCAGAGCAGCGACGGCAACCAAGTCGTGAATCTGTCCTATGCGCTCAACGTAGCTCCCGGAGCGCAGAAGATCAACATTACCTTCTCGGGAGGCTCGCCGAGCTATGTGTCTGCTGTGGCCTCGGAGTTTTACAACGTAGCTACCGTCAATGCGGCTGACGGATATTCCGGCAATTCCGGAAGCGGAAGCAGCGTTTCAGCTGGAAGTCTTACCCCGAGCACCAGCGGAGATCTGATCTATCAATACGCTGTCCAGGATTCGACCTCGTCAGCAATCAATGCATGGACCCAGGGGGCTAGCCCGTGGGTTCTGTTGAGCGCAGACGTGCTCGATAGCTCCGCGGCGCAGTACGAAGTACAAGCTTCCGCAGCCCCAATCACCCCAGCACTCGGCATGTCGCCATCACAAAACTTCCTTTCCATTGCTGTGGCCCTGCAGCCCGCTAGTGCCGGAACGGCACCTCCTCCCGGTATCCGCGTAGTTCGTGTAGAACACAACTCCGTTCCGGAATACACGGCCAGCCCAATACGGCTGCAATTCCCTTCGACTGGCAACCTATTGGTTGTCGCTTGGATCGGTGCGCCTGGTATCGATATCACCGGCGTATCAGATGGCAATGGCAACGCCTACGTCTCTACAGGTGGTGCCTTCGGGTATGGAGTGTCGGGAGACAACCAGATCTATTACGCAGCCGGGGCGGCCACTAGCCCAGGCATGGCAGGACCAACGCTGGCCACAACCGGGAGCAAAATAGGCGGTTCCACGGCGGTACTATTCGATATTCGGGGTGCCGCGACCGCTCCTTACGACTCCGCCGCTGGGCGAGCCACAGCTTCCGGAAATCAGAGCTCAGGCCAGAGCGTTGCTGGCGTTACTGTCTCACCGTCGACAGCCAACGGCTTGGTGATCACCTCGATCGGTATTGACTCTGACACGATTGCGGGAGTCTCGCCTGGGAACTTGCTGTCAACGGTACCGTCTCCTGTGTCGAGCCCGAATCCCGTCGACGAAAACAACGGCTGGGCGCTCTTTTATAACTCCACAGCTGGACCCGAAACGTTCACTTGGACCTCTCAAGGCGGGCCCGTCTATAACTGGGCGTCTATCGCGGTGGCCTTTGAGGCAGCTCCGCATTGAGGAACACTCCAAGCCGGACGCAAACCCGTTAACGGGTCGGAGGAGGCGTATTTAACCGCATGGTTGAATACGTCTCCTCCCTCCGAACTGAGCTCTGGCGACCATGATCTGGTCAAAAGACTCGATCGATGCCAGCGACCGGCGCTGTACTGAGGGTCAGATTCACATCTGTACTCTTGCACCGTATCCATTGAACATTTCTTATGGGTATCCTCATCTAAGCAGGGAAGCCGCCTGTCCGGCTTCCTGCCGTTGAAAAGTCCGCCGACCCTCCCGGCGCTTCTTTTCGGATCGCTTACGGGGACTCCACATGTTGGGAACAAGCAGAAGCACATCCCTGGCTGGCCGTGTCGCAAGCCGAACAAGACGCGGTTTACAACGCGCCGCCTACCTCACAACGCTTTCATTCGCTTGCCTTTGGCTCGCTGCTTGTGCGGGCTTGGTCCACTCTCAGACGGCTCAGGCACCGGTCAGCGTCACCTTTACGACGGCTCCAGCGACGGTTCAGGTTTCTCAATCCCAGTCGTTCGCGGTCGCCGTCCAAAACGATCCTGCAAATCTTGGCGTGACGTGGTCACTCTCGGGCAGCGGCTGTTCTGGCGCCGCTTGCGGCACGCTCACGAACGTGGGACCGACTTCGGCAACTTATCACGCACCTCCTTCCGTGCCGACCTCCCCGACCGTCATCCTGACAGCTACTTCTGTGGCTGATGCGTCGAAGTCCGCTACCACTACCATCACCATCACAGCCGATCCACCGTCGATCTCGGTCTCGGTAAGTCCGACGTCGGAATCCATCCAGGTGTCCACCTCCGCGAATTTCATCGCTACAGTGCAGAACGATTCGCAAAACCAGGGCGTTACGTGGTTGGTCTCTGGAACGGGTTGTTCGGGAGCCGCGTGTGGCACGTTGACGAACGTCACGACGACTTCGGTGACGTACACGGCGCCAGCAGCAGTGCCAGCGCCAGCGACGGTCACGCTGAAAGCCACCTCTGTTGCCGACTCGACGAAGTCGGCGTCTACAACGATCACGGTGACTGCAGCGCCGGCCCCCATTTCCGTTGGCCTGAGTCCGACGTCCACGTCCGTACAAGTTTCTGCGACGGCGGGCTTCATGGCGACGGTGCAGAATGATTCGCAGAATAAGGGAGTAACGTGGTCGCTTTCTGGAAGTGGCTGCTCGGGAGCCACGTGCGGCACGCTGACGAACGTAACAAGCACCTCGGTGACGTACACGGCACCCTCAGCAGTACCGACGCCAGCGACGGTCACGCTGAAAGCCACATCCGTAGCTGACGGCACGAAGTCAGCGTCTGCAACCATTACGGTTACCGCGGCGCCGGCCCCGATTTCTGTTTCTGTGAGCCCGACGTCGACGCCGGTGCAAGTTTTGACGACGGCTGGTTTTACGGCGACGGTGCAGAATGATTCGCAGAATAAGGGAGTGACGTGGTCGCTCTCTGGAAGTGGCTGCTCGGGAGCCACATGCGGCACGCTGGCGAACGTAACAAGCACCTCGGTGACGTACACGGCACCCTCAGCGGTACCGACGCCAGCGACGGTCACGCTGAAAGCCACCTCTGTTGCCGACTCGACGAAGTCGGCGTCTGCAACCATAACGGTGACGGCGGCTCCGCTGCCGATCTCCGTCGGAGTCAGCCCCACGTCGACGTCGGTGCAAGTTTTGACGACGGCTGGTTTTGCGGCGACGGTGCAGAATGATTCGCAGAACAAGGGCGTAACGTGGTCACTTTCTGGAAGTGGCTGCTCGGGAGCAACGTGCGGCACGTTGACAAATGTCACCACGACGTCAACCACTTACACGGCACCTGCCGCGATGCCAGCGCCAGCGACGGTCACGCTGAAGGCGACGTCTGTTGCGGACGGAACAAAATCCGCGTCTGCAACCATAACGGTGACGGTGGCACCCCTACCGATTTCCGTCGGAGTCAGCCCGACGCCGGCAACGTTGCAGGTGTCGACGATGGCGGGCTTTACGGCGACGTTGCAGAATGATTCGCAAAACAAGGGCGTGACGTGGTCGCTTTCTGGGACGGGCTGCTCGGGAGCTAGTTGCGGCACGCTGACGAATGTGACGACCACTTCGGTCACATACATAGCGCCCCCTGCGGTGCCGACGCCAGCGACGGTCTTGCTGAAAGCCACCTCTGTTGCCGACTCGACGAAGTCGGCGTCTGCAACCATTACGGTTACCGCGGCGCCGCCTCCGATTTCTGTTTCCGTGAATCCGACATCGACGTCTGTACAAGTCTTGACGACGGCGGGCTTTACAGCGACGGTGCAGAATGATTCGCAAAACAAGGGCGTGACGTGGTCGCTTTCTGGGACGGGCTGCTCGGGAGCCAGTTGCGGAACGCTGACGAACGTGACGACCACTTCGGTCACGTATACGGCTCCAGCGTTGGTGCCGGCGCCAGCAACGGTCGCGCTGAAAGCCACATCGGTAGCCGACGGGACGAAGTCTGCATCTGCAACAATTACGGTGACGGCGGTTCCGCTACCGATCTCCGTCGGAGTCAGCCCCACATCTGATTCGGTACAGGTTTCGACGACGGCAAATTTCAGCGCCACGGTGCAGAACGACTCGCAGAACAAAGGTGTGACGTGGTCTCTTTTAGGAACAGGCTGCGCCGGAGCGACTTGCGGCACGTTGACCAACGTCACGACTACCTCGGTGACTTACAATGCGCCTGCGACTCTGCCGGCACCAGCCATCGTCAGTCTCACGGCCATTTCCGTCTCCGACATTACAAAGAGTGGGGTCTCTTTGATAACCATCACGCAGCCCGCGAGCGGCGGAGCGGCGGCAGGCTTTGCGGGCAACCATGTGAGCGGGTCGAGCACGCAGGGGAATACTGTCAACCAGTACAATCTGCGGCTTCCAAACGCCACGATGAGTGGGAATTGCCTGGTGGTCGGATTTCAATACTCGGCGGGCGGCGGAGTAACGGCTTCCGTCAGCGATGATAAGGGCGATTCTTTCTCCGCGCCGATCAGCCACAGCGATGGCAACCAGGTTGTGAATCTGTCTTATGCCCTGAATGTGTCGGCGGGCGCGCAGAAAATCACGATCACGCTCTCGGGCGGAGGCGCTTCCTATGTTTCCGCGCTGGCCACGGAGTTCTACAATATCGCTCCGTCTAGCGCGCTCGATGGTTCTTCCGGCAATGATGGAACCAGCGCTAGCGTAACGGCCGGTGCGTTCACGCCGGCGAACGATGGAGATTTGATCTACCAATACGCGGTAGAGGACTCTTCGTCAAATCCGATCAATTCCTGGACGCAGGGAGCGAGTCCCTGGCAACTGCTGAGCGCCGATACGCAAGACGCCAGCGCGGCGCAATACCAAGTGCAGACTTCCGCCGCGAGCATAACTCCGGCCCTGGGAATGTCTCCGTCGCAGAATTTTACTAGCGTGGCGATCGCCCTGAAGGCGGGCAATTCGGGTAGCGCGCCGCCTGCCGGTATTCGCGTCATCCGCGTCCAGCACAATGCTGTCGTCGATGCCAGCAGTTCCGTGCACCTGCAATTCCCGTGCACGGGGAATCTGATCGTGCTGGCCTGGATTGGCGCGCCCGACCACGACATCACCGGGATCTCCGATGGAAACGGCAACAAGTATGTTTCGCCTACGGCGGCTTTCGGATTTGGATTGTCAGGTGACAGTCAGGTCTATTACGTGGCCAACGCTCTCACAAGTTCGACGATGACCGGGCCAACCTTTACGACCACCAACACAGATAGCTCAGGGTCCACTGCCGTTATGTTTGATGTGACTGGGGCGGCCGCCGCGCCGTATGACACGAGCGTCGAGGCCTCTGGCAACCAGACCAGCAATGGAAACGTGACGGGCGCCACCATTTCGCCGAGCACGGCAAATGGTTTGGTGATTGCGACGATCGGCGTGGATTCGGAAAGCATCGACGGTGTAACGCCCGGCAACTTTCTGTCGTCGATCGTCAGTCCCGAGGCTGGCGAAAATCCCGTGGACGAAAACAATGGCTGGGCGCTGTGGTACAACCCGGCGGCGGGATCTGGTACCTTCTCATGGAGCACACTCGGAGGACCCGTATTCAACTGGTCCTCAATCGCCGTGGCGTTCAAGTCCGCCCCTTAAAAAAAGCAGCCTATTTCGCGACATCTACGATGCTTAGCCCACGCGACTTGTGGTTCGTCGCTTCGATACTTGGTTGGGTTCGCTCTCAAAACCCAAAAAGTGGACCGTCTCCCGCGGCTATCTTCTTCAATTTCAATCCATCAGGGCCGCTTCTCGATATGCATCGATGACTCGCCTTGATAGCGACCCGCGGCACCTTGTTGTACGAACAACTAGCGGAGGCGGGTTAGATCGAAGTCGACGGAGACGGGGTCGCCTTCGCCTTCGGGCGGGGTGACCTGGACGGTCGGGGAGTCGGATTTGAAGGCGCTGGCTGGGAAATCGAACTGGAGGGTGGCGCCGCTGAGGATACAGGCGCCGTCGCTGCCGCAAGAATAGACGGAGTCTCCGGTCGAGCTTAGGGGAATGAGTGCGCGGTCTTTGTCCAGAACCTGGACGTCAAAATCTTTCCAAAAATCAGGGGAGCGTTGGATAAAGCCGGTGGGTGAACCGGAGCCGGAACCAGTCGGCGCGGGGATCAGCGCACCGTAAGTCTCGGTTAGCTGGATCTGGATGACGATACGAACGATTTCCTGCTGGTTGTGGTGGTCTTCTTCGGCTTGCTGGGCGCTGTAGTTCATGGTGCGCTGGCTGGATTCCTGGGCGAGCAAGGCGAAGGGAGTGAGGAGGGTGATCGAGGCAATGTCGGGGCCGGTCTTGGGCATGGGGAGGGATGTGGTGTACTTGGCGACGAAGTTGGCCAAGGTTTGGTCGTGATGTTGGCCGAGGAAATAGGCTTCGCGGACGGCTTCGTCGGAGAGAGGCGTGTCCATGGAAAAGGATGGCGCGGGGAGAAGAAGAATAGTTACCAAGAGGCAAGAAAGAGAGCTGAGGCGCGTGCGCATGGAGAGCCTTCCTGATAGTAGGACGCATGATACCGCCGTAACGGTTCCAGATGCGGCCTAGAATCGGCGGAAAGGCGAGACAGAGCGGGATCCACTTAATCCGAGTTCTTTATTTCGACCACTGATGTGGTCGGCTTGGGATGTGAACGGTTTCAAGTAACTGCGAGAGTTCAACACAGCGAGATTCCAGGGCCTCGATTAGAAGCGGCAAGTCTGCTTGTACCTGCAGGGCGACCACATTTTCGGGTTGGTCAGTCAACCGCTCGACGCATCGGTTGAGTACGTGGCCTACGTTAGGCGCGTTGAGAGTCTGCTTCAAGAACAGAATATTTGGTGATTGCCAACAATGTTCGTATAAGTGCCCTTCGAAATCCCAGAGGCACGGAGGGCCGCCACCACCATCCGGGGTCCAGGGAGCAAATACTGGATTTTCATTTTCTGGATACATCAGGCAGCAGATGTATTGCACTGCGGCGACTGCACGCCCAGCCGTCTCGAGAGACCACCACGCCTCCCAAAGTGAAGCGATGTCTGGCCGCAGGACTCCATAAGTTGTTAGCGCGCGAATCCAGCGGTACGGTTTCGCGTTCGAGCCTTGATAGGCAAGTCCTTGCTGGCTGTCAATTTCTTCCAGGATCCATTGCTTCATGAAGTCGGACACCACGGCCGCCTGTTCCGGATTCAAGTGTTCGTCGAATATTTTGCGATTGGCGAGCACAGGGTAGAGATGTTCGACGAAACCGCCGTAGCCATAATTTCCTCTTAGATCATCACGCCATGCTTCCAGACAGAAGGGCAATAGATAAGCGAGGAGCGAAGATTGGATCTCGGTATAAAGCAAGTCTTGTGCGTAGTCCCACAAATCCTTTGATTGAGCGCGATCGCCTGGGTTCAGTTGCACTAGATGCCGCAGATGTCGGTCATTGCCTTCAAACGGCTTTTGCGTAATTTTTTCTGGCGGTTTCGTCGCATGAAGAGCGCGATGAAGCGAGAGTGGGGCCTTGTTTCGAGTGGAAGTCATTGCCGTCCACCATAGCGTAGGGCGACCATTGCTTCAATTGCCCCAGACAAATCTGATGGTCAAACCGTGTAGACACCTTGCCGAGATGGGGCGCAGCATGCTGCGCCCCTACAAGATAAAAGGCAAAAGCCTAGATGCGGCGGGGGGTGTTGGGGAAGTCGAGCCAGACTTTTACGCCGCAGAAGTGGGAGCCTTCGGTGCAGATGGGGGTGGTGATGTTGGCGCGGAGGTGGCAGGGGGGGCCGATGTGTTTGGCAAGTTGGGGATGGACTTGGCGGAGTTGGGCGACTTCGTCCATGCTGGCGGCGTAGATTTCTTCCTGGGCGTTGAAGCAGGTGCGCATGGTCCATTTGTGGAGGAGGTGGAGGAGGGAGCCGGACTCGACGAGGCGGATGGATTTGGCGTTGGGAAGAAGGTAGAGAGCGATTTCGGGTTGGACGCCGGCGTCGATGAGTTTGTTTTTGGCGGACCAGGCGTCGTGCATGGCTCGGTCGTAGAGTTCTTTGGCGCGGGGATTTTGCGCGAGCAGGGCAGGAGTGATGTAGTCGGGGTCGCGGGTGTCGGCGAGCGTGAGAAGCGGGCGCGAGCCGGGCACCATACGGTGGCGCTGGTCCTGAGAGTCGGCGGTGTGG
>Ga0307476_10002415_pt1 | contig 11192 bp, 5 predicted proteins | sample atmos_gasesECM2C_2_FD_203314 | JGI IMG/M metagenome (GOLD analysis project Ga0307476, IMG submission 203314) | Hardwood forest soil microbial communities from Morgan-Monroe State Forest, Indiana, United States - atmos_gasesECM2C_05 | ecosystem: Environmental > Terrestrial > Soil > Temperate... | reverse complement strand
TTGGGAAGGAGATAATTCCAAACGCCGTAGGCCAGCCCGCCGACGATCAGACCGACGACGACCAGCAGCTTCAGGAACGCGCCCGCACAGCCGCCTCGGGCGGCGCGGGGCGGGGCGGAACGGTACGGCGCCGGGACGGGCGGCGGAGGCGCGGGCCGCGGCGGGGCCGCCAGTTCGGCCGTCACAGGGGGCGTCCAGCGATCGACCAGCTTGTCGGGATCGCCCGTGCGCGCGATGACCTCTTGCAGCGTGCGGTCGCCGCCGCCGCAAAGGGCGGGCTCGATCTGCATCTTTTGCAGCTTGAGGTAAGCCGTCAGGTCGGCGATCTTGGTTTCGAGGCGCCGCGCGCCGTTCGGGTCGGTCCGCGCCACGCGCTGCTGCTCTCCGAGCATGTCGTTCAGCTTTTCCTTTACACGGTCCTCAATGTCGTCGATCACGTCCTTGAAGTCGTCGAACCAATCCGCCTCGTCGCCGGGCAGGGCGAGGGTGAACGTGACCGGCAAGGCCGCCGGCAGCTGCAGCCGGCAGGTCACGTAAGCGCCGGTCGACAGCTCCCAGCCCTCATGCCTGCGCCGCTCGCCGGCGCACGTGGCCAGCCTCAAATGGGGCGTCGGCTTGGGATTCTTGGCCGCCAGGTCCACCGTCTGCCAGGGCAGAACGCCTTCCTGCAAGACCTGGACGGCGCGGACCAGCAGCGGCCGGCCGTCGGCCTTCTCGACGTAGACCACGATCTCGTTGTCGCCCGCGGCGAACACGCCGGCGCCGAGCTGCCAGGTCACATGGCGGGCCTGCGGCGTGACGTTGGCGGCGTCCGCGGCCAACTGGCAGCCGTTGACGGTGAGGGAGACGCGGCCGCCGCGACGGCGCCGCGCCAGCAGCTTTACCACCTTGCGGGCCAGCCGGACGTCGCCATACCACTGGCAAACGGCGTCGAGGAAATCGCTCCGAACGCCGAGGATCGTTTGCACCCGCTGAATCAGTCCAATGGTCTGGTCCGCCATGTCGCCCTCATTCGTTGCGTCCACTTCGCCGATGGCCCCGCGCCTCGCCGCTCACCCTGGACATCGTGAAGCGCGATTCGCACGGACAGGAGAATTGGGAAATAAAGGGACCCCTCGCCCACAAGGGACGAGGGGTCCGGAGCAACCAGCTTGCGGCGACGGACGCCGGTCCAGCGCTCAGTCGGGGATGAACCGAATCCGGAACGGCTGCGTGCGCCGCTCCACCGTCTGCGCCAGGTCGGTGGGGCCGTCCCGGGCGATGGTCAGGTACAGCTGCTGCATGTCGGCGTCCACCGTCGGCCCGCCCAGCAGGAAGTTCAGCGTGCCGCTGCTGATCGACAGGAAGTTGTGCGGCGTGTCCTGCCGCTCGGGGCCGATCTTCGGGAAGCCGTTCGGCCCGGGCTCCACCACCGGCGGGTCGATGGGCGGCGTGGCGTAGTGGGCGTAGTCGGTCGCCAGCACCCCGTCCTTGGGGGCGTCGTTGAGCATTACCTGGATCTCGTCGCCGCCGATCGGGAACATCTTGAAGATGTCGCCCTGCACTGTGAACGTGCCGAGCAGCCTTCCCAGGGAGCCGTCCGGCTTGACGGCGTAGTAGCGGCCCTTGATCACGGCGTCGGGGTCCGTGGCCCCGAACAGCAGCGGCGGGAACGCCAGCGGCGGCTGCAGCGGCGGCGGGGGCGGCGGCGGAGGCGGCGGGGGCTGCAGCGGGGGCGGGGGCGGCGGCGGCTCATCGATGGGCGGCTCAACGATAATGGGCGGCTCATCGATGGGCGGGGGCGGCGCATCGACGGCAGGCCCCAGAGCAATCCGGGGCGGGGGCGGCGCATCGACGGCAGGCCCAAAGTTCGGCGGCGGCGGGTTGACGGGCTGCGGCGGCGTTCCGCCGGCCGCGGCCCCCTGGCGGGTGAGAGTGTTGATGCCGAAGGTCATGCGGACGGCCTGGCCCGTGGCGGGATCGGTTTCGACCTGGCCGTCGCCCCCGATGACATGATCGTTGTCGAATTGGATTCGCAGGCCGGCGCCGTTCTCCGTGATCGTTCCCGTAAGCCCGAGTTCGGCGACGGAGAAGCGATAACCGGCGCCGCCCGGTTCCACCGTCCAGGTTTCGCCCTGCCGGGCCCGGAAGTTGGGGTTGCTCTTCCAGACGCCGCTGAGGTCCGGGCCGTCGGCGGCGGCTTGCCCGGCCGCGAGGCCGCCCCACACGATCGCGGCCCCCAAGATCGACGCCATCGTTCGTGCGAAACTGTTCATGATTCGTATCCTTTTCGCGCCGCGGACGCGGCCTGCCTCTTGTGCTGAACTGGTCGCCGGAGGCCCGTCGCCGCCGGCCGCTCACCCTGGACATCGCAGGGCCGGGGCGAGGCGGACAGAAAACGGAAAGGTAATTAGCGGCTGCGGCGGGCGCAAGAAAAAACCCCTCTGCGGCGAAGGCAGAGGGGCGACCTGGGTCCGCGACGGCCCCGTTTCATTCTCGGTCGCCTCAACCGGGCGGCTCGGGCGTCGGCTCCGTCGGCCCGTCCGGGTCGTCCGTTCGGACCGTGCCCGGTCCCGGGTCCGACGGCCCGCCGATGATCCCATCCGGGGGGAGCGGCTGCGGCTCGGGCGTGACGGTCCCCGGGCGCCCGGCGGCGCCGCCGTGGGGTTTGAGCGCTTCCGGAATGTCATCGGGGATGACCGCATCCGCCGGCGGGCGCACCGCGGCCGGTGCGCCGATGCGCCGGAAGGCGGCGCGGAGGACGGTCCCGGTGAGGCCGCCCTGGCTGAAAGACACCTGCCCAGTCCCGCCGGTCCCCGTCGCGTCCAGGTCCACGTCGTAGGCCCCTACCATTTCCGCGGTCACGAAGTCGATGTGGAGATGGTGGTTGGTCAGCACGGCCGTGCCGCGGGCGTCGCCCATGCCCACCTCGTGGGCGTCATAACGGCCGCCGCCCAGCGGCGTGAAAGTCCACGTCGAGGCGCCGCCGCCGGCGAGCTGGTTCGACCAGCTGCCCTGCAGGGGATCCGGCGCCTTGATGAAGGCGAACGACGCCGAGGCGCTCAGGAACATCGCCGCCGCCGTCCACAAAAAGCGTTTCATGATTCTTCTCCTTCGTCGGCGTCGCCGGCCGTGCAGCCGGCGGGATGCATGAATGGCGGACCGGCGGCCCGCCGCCTCCGGCCCTCCGACCTGGACATCGCAGGCGCGGGAGGAGACGGACACTGAAGTGAGAAAGAATCGGATGAGCCGGGCGAACCTACGGCTTCTCCGCCCGCTGCACCGCGGCCGTCACGTCGCCCCAGAATTGGCGCCAGGCCGCCTGCTCGTCCGCCGGCAGCTTGTTCAGCGCCGCCTCGTCCCGGACGCCGGCGAAATCGACGTAATTCTGCCACACGCGCAACGGCCTGGCCGCGGCCGACCGCTCCTGAGGGTTGGCGCTCTCCGTCTTGGGAATCGCAAGGCTCAAGTCGATCCGCAGCCACTCCCGCGCCTGCGTCCGCCAACCGGTCCGCTGCTCGGCATTCACCGAGGTTGAATCCTCGCCTTCGCCGGCGCCGGCCAAGGCCGCCGCCCGTTCCGCCTCGAAGCGATACTGCTCGGCCAGCTTGGGTTCCGCGGCGAAGGCGACTCGGAACAATCGGGCCGCCGCGGCGGGGCGCCGTTTGTACAGGCACACCTCGGCGAACTCCACGCCTTCCTGCGCGTCGGCCGGCTGCTTGCGGCCCTCCGCAATGGCGTCCAGCTCGTCTCCCAGCAGACGCAGCCGGTCCGCTTGCTTGATCACGGCGTCCCAGGATGTGAATTGCCGTTCCGGCGGCGCCGGAAGCGACTTGGCTTCCTGAAAGGCGTCGAGCGCCTCCTGGAACTGTCCGTGCTGAATGAGCGCCCATCCGAGATGGAAATAGGCGTCGGAGTAGGTGCGCGCCAGCTGAACGGCCGCGCGCAGCTCGGCGACGGCCTCCTCCAGCTTCCCTTGCTTCCAAAGGGTGAACCCAAAGTTGTGGTGCAGGACGGCCGCTTGCTCCGTGGTGCGGCCGCTCAGCAGCGGCAGGGCGGCGCGGTACTCAGCGACGGCCTCATCCAGCTTCCCTTGCAGATACAGGGCGCCGGCAAGATTGACGACGGGATTGGGATCGGTTGGGTCGATCCGGTGGGACGCAGTCCACTCCGCCACGGCGGCGTCCAGCTTCCCTTGCATCGCCAGAGTGTTGCCCAAGCCATTGCGAGCCAGGGCGTTGTCCGGCTGCAGCGCCACGGCCGCGGTGTAAAAGCGCAGCACATCGTCCGGACGCGGCGGGTTCAGCTCTCCGAGACTGTAGGCGAGGAGGAACGCGATCCCGAAGTCATCCGGGTGGGCCTGCTGCGCCGGTTGCAGCAGCGCCGCCGCTTCCTCATAATCTTGGCCGTTGGTGAGCGCCAGGGCCGCTTCAAAGACGACGCGCGGCGGCAGATTCGCCGGGTCGCGCTTCACCAATTGCCGCAAGCGATCATGGTCCTGCGCGACCAGGGCTTCCCGCAGGTCGCGCCGAAACGCATTCGGCTCCGACAGGCGGTTGACCAAGTCGGCCAGGCGCCGGCGCGCCGCTTCGTCGGACCGCAAGGGAATCCAGGCGTCCAGGGCGGCCAGCAGCTGCGGCTTGATGGCGGAGGCGCGAATCCGCGCTTCTGCCGCATCCGGCTGATTGAGATCGATGTCGTAGTAAGTGTGAAAAACCTGCATGTACCGCTTGTCGCCAAGTTCCGGCCGGGGCTGGCCGGCCCCTTGCCCGGTGGTCAGCTCTAGCTGGCTGAAGACCAGCTTGTCCAACTGCGCCGTCATCCGTTGGTCCTGAGCGGCGGTCCGGGCCTTGACGTCGGCTTCCTGCTTGGCCGCCGCTACCCCAGTCAGCGTCTGAGCGGCCCGTTGGCGAGTAGCGTCGTCGACCGCGTTGTCGTCGATGAAATCCTTGGCCTGCTGAGCAGCGGAAAGGGCGCGCTCCCACGGCAGCGCCTCGCCGACCGTCGCATTCGTCGCCTGGGTCCACAGCGATTGCACGTCGGCGAGCTTGCGTTCCGCCTCGGCCGTTGCATGGGCCTGCCGGTCGCGGCGGTCTTGTTCCGCCGCTTGCCGCACGCCGGCGACCCAAAGATAGACGACCAAGCCGAGGACGACGGCCAGCAAGCCTGCGGCGGCGAGCGCGGCGTCCTTGGGGTTGCGGCGGACCCAGCGCCAGATTCGCTCACTCCGCCCCACCGGCCGCGCCGCGATCGGCTCGCCGGCTCGATATCGCCGCAAGTCTTCCGCCAAGCCCGCGGCGCCGATATAGCGCCTTTTCGCATCTTTTTGAAGACATTTGAGACAAATCGTTTCCAGATCGCGCGGCGTCTTCGATTGCAGCTGGCGCGGCGGCACGGGGTCGTCGTTGCGCACCTGCATCAGCGTGTCGAGCATCACCGGCGCCTTGAAGGGCGGTCTTCCGGTGAGGCATTCATAGAGGATCGCCCCCAACGCATAGACATCGACGGCCGGGCCGATTTCCTTGGACTTTCCGGCCGCCTGTTCCGGCGCCATGTAGCTGGGAGTGCCCAGCACCGCGCCGGTCTGCGTGTGCTGCACGTCGTCGAGCTTCTTGGCCAGGCCGAAGTCGGTGATCTTGGGCGTCTGGTCGTCCATCAAAAGGACGTTCGACGGTTTGAGGTCGCGGTGGACCACGCCGCGTTCATGGGCGTGATGGACGGCTCGCGCCAAGGTCTCCACCAGCCGCGCCGCCTCCGCCGGCGGCAGCGGCGTGCCGGCCAAGCGCCGATCCAGTCCGCCGCCGGAGGCGAACTCCAGCACCAAAAATGGCCGGCCCTCCTCTTCGCCGACGTGATGGATCTGAATTATGTTCGCGTGTTGCAGCCGGGCGACGGCTTCGGCCTCGGCGCGGAATCGGCGCACCTCCTCCGCATCGGTGTAGGCGCCCGGCAGAATCATCTTCACGGCGACGACGCGGTTGAGGGCGGTTTGCCGCGCCTTGAAGACGACGCCCATACCGCCGCGGCCCAGCTCGCCCAGGAACTCGTAACCTTCCAGCCGCGGCGGAACGGCCGCCCCCGCGTCGGCCGCGCGGTCGCCGTGCCCGGGCCTCTGATCCGCCGTATCCAGAGCCGCAAACACCTCGAATTGCTTGCGGAGGTCGTCGCTCAGCGCCGGGAAGCGCTTTTGGTATTCGTCCAGCTGCGGCGCCTCGCCTCGGGCGGTGCGCAGGTCCACTTCGTTCCACACGAGGTCGAGCAGGCAATCGGGATCGTCGCGCAGAGTGGGATGGTTCGCAAGGAGTGCTTCCACTGGCACGCCCTCGCCGCGGCCCCAGCCCTTGCGCTGTCGGTCGAGGAGACGGTCCAGCTTTTCGTTCGTCGCCGCTTCCGGGGGGCTCGCTTTCGTTGGATCGGCGGGGCGGACTCCGTCGCCGGCTTGTTGCAGGAATGGAGTGAAGTCGCCGGGATCGGGCATGACGCGCGCTCGCACGAGCAAGAGAAAACCGGATTCTACCGCCGGGGTGAACAAAACGCAAATTCCGGGCAAGGACCGTGCAAACCCCCGCGCCCCTTTGAACGAAGCGTCATCGCATTTCGGCTCGATCCACGGCGGCCTGCACGTCGGTCCAGAACTGGCGCCATTCCGCTTGTTCGTCCGGCGGCAGTTTCTTCAACTCGACCTCATCGCGGACGCCGGCGAAATCGACGTGACGCTGCCAAATCCGAAGCTGGCTGGATTCGGCTTTTTCAACTTTGGGGTCGTCCTTCGCGGTTTGCTTGACCCACGCATCCAAGTCAGCACGCAGCCAAGCGAGCGACTGTTTGCGCCAATAAGCGCGATCTGCATCGGTCAACTCACCTGCATTCTTACCCTGGCCGGACCCGGCTAACGCCGCGGCGCGGGCGGCCAAGGTTACAGGACGATCGACGCCGGACCACCATTGGCCGATGTGAGCCAAAGCCGGATCCGCTCGGAAACCCGCCTCATACAGCTTGGCCGCGGCTGCGGGAAGACTCTTGCATGAGCACAGCCTTGCATAGTCGAGTCCTTCGGCTGCGTCGGGAGGATGTATTTCGCCTTTTGCGATGGCGTCAAGCTGATCTTCCAGGATGCGGCTCCGCTGCACTTTATCCAACGTGACCTCCAAGGATTGGAGTCGCGGGTCCCCTGGTTCGAGGAGTTCCTTGGACCGTTTGAAGGCGTTGAGTGCTTCCTCGAATTCGCCCAACTCGTTAAGCCCCCAGCCCAGGTTGTAGTAAGCGGCAGCGAGCCCCGGGCCCAATTCGATGGCGCGGCGGCACTCCGCGACAGCCTCTTTATGCCGGCCTTGGTCCGAGAGAGCCATGGCGAGGTTGCTGTGAAACTCCGCGAGGCTGGAGTCGAGTTCGATCGCGTATTTGAACTGGGCGACGGCTTCGGTAGTCTTGCCCTGAAAATTGAGAACATTGCCGAGGTTGTTATGCGCCCACGCGAAATTGGGGTCCAACACAATCGCGCGGTTGTACTCCTCGACGGCCTCCGCAATCTTGCCTTGCTCCTCAAGGACAATGCCAAGGTTACTGTGAGCTTTGGCAAACGTGGTGTCCAATTCGATGGCGCGTTTGTACTGGGCGGCTGCTTCTGCCTGCTTGCCCAAGCGGGCGAAGATGTTGCCGAGGAGGTTGTGTGCTTCGGCGTCCTCCGGTTTCAGCGCCACGGCTGCCATGGAAAACGGCGCGGCTTCGTCCGGGTGCGGAGGACTTTCGTAAAGGAGGCAGTTCCCCAATAACAGATTCAAACCGAAGTCTCCCGGATAGCGTAACTGCGCCGGGCGCAGAAGCGCCTCCGCGGCTTCCCAAGCCTGGCTATCTAGGAATGCCCACGCCAAAGTAAAAAGCTCATGGGGAGGCAGCGCCGACATATCCCGTTTCGCCAATTCGACAAGGCGAGCGCGGTCCTCGGTGACGAGCGCTTCGCGCACTTCATGCCGGAAATCGTCCGGTTCGGAAATTCCGTTGATCATATCCGCCAGCTCGCGGCGCGACCGGGCGTCCGGGCGCAGGGGAATCCAGGCGTCAAGTGCGGCGATCAATTCGCCTTTGATGGCTGATGTGCGGATGGAGGCTTCCGCTTCATCCCGCCGATTCAGATCGATGCGGTAATAGGTGCGAAAGACTCGTTCAAACTCGGCGTCGGCAAGGGGGGGCGAGAAAGTGGAATGGGCCCCTTCCGACGTGAGTTGCAGCTGGCTGTAGACCAGCTTTTGCAGCTCGGCCTTCATCCGCTCGTCCCGATCCGCCTGCTGCTTGCGGATTTCGGTCTCCTGCTTCCCCGCAGCGACTCCATTCCAGGTCCGCTCCACATGCCGGCGCGTCGGCTCATCGACGGCGTTGGCGTCGATCACTTGCTTGGCCTGTCCGGCGGCGGCGAAGGCCTTCTCCCACGGAATCAGGTCATCGACGTGGGCGCTCTTCGCCTGTTCCCATAGCAGGTCCGCCTCCGCCACGCGGCTTTCCGCCTGGGTGGTAGCCCGCGCCTGGCGGTCGCGGCGGTCTTGCTCGGCGGCCTGGCGGGCGCCGGCGATCCAGATGTAGGCGAAGACCCCCAGGCCAATGGCCAGCGCCCCCGCGGCGATCAGGGCCGCGTTTTTTGGCTTGCGGCGGCACCAGCGCCAACTCCGCTCCAGAAACCCCACCGGCCGCGCCGTGATCGGCTCGTGCGCCTGGAAACGCCGCAAGTCCTCGGCGAGGACGTCGGCGCCAGTATAGCGCCTTTTCGGATCCTTTTGCAGACATTTCAGGCAGATAGTTTCCAGGTCGCGCGGCGTCTTGGGCTGCAGTTGCCGCGGCGGCAAGGGGTCGTCATGGATTACCTGCAACAGGGTGTCCAGCGTCGTGGCCGCGTTGAAGGGCGGCCTACCCGTCAGGCACTCGTACAGGATCGCACCCAGCGCGTACACGTCTGTCGCCGGGCCGATCTCCTTCCCCTTGCCGGCCGCTTGCTCCCAGGCCATGTAACTGGGAGTGCCCATCACGGCCCCGCTCTGCGTGTTCCCCGCGTCGTCCAGCCGCTTGGCCAATCCAAAATCACTGATCTTCGGAACCATGGACGATACGGAAAACGCGGAAGAAGAGTTTTGTCTTTTTTCCGTGTTTTCCGTGTCTTCCGTGGTTTGCAGGAGGATATTGGCGGGCTTCAGGTCGCGGTGAATGACGTGCCGCTGATGAGCGTGGTGCACGGCGCGCGCCAGGGTTTCTATTAGCCGCGCCGCCTCGGCCGGCGGAAGCGATGCATCTCTCAGCCGCCCGGCCAGGCTGCCGCCCGCGCAAAACTCCAGCGTGAAATACGGTTCGGCCTCATCGGCCGCGACGTCAAACATCTGCACGATGTTAGGATGGTTCATGGCGGCGACGGCGAGGGCTTCCCTGCGGAAGCGGGCTCGCGCGTCCTCGTCGGCGAAGCCGCCAAGAATCATCTTGAGAGCGACGCTTCGGTCGGCCGCAGTTTGTTTCGCCTTGTAGACGATTCCCATTGCGCCCTTGCCGAGCACCTCCTGGATTTCATACCCCTCGATTGCGGGCGGCAGCATTTCCGTCGGCGGCGGGACCGGCGGGCTGCGCGACGACAGGGACGCCGGATCGGCCGGCGGCTGTGTGGAGCGGTCATGATCGGGAGTGGAGAAGTCGGCGGCCATGAAGCGGTCCCTCCGGACAGGGAAGTGCGACGCCAAGTCTACCGGCAGAGGCGGCGAGACGGCCCCCCACGAGTGGATACGCCGGCGGCTGCCGAGTGTGACGGCCAAGGACCGCGTTAGCGGAGGCGCCATGTTGGATATAGGTTATCAAAGTGTCCCACGCGAATGCGCAAGAACGCCAAGGCGCGAAGAGAAATTTCTTCGCGCCTTGGCGTTCTTGCGTGCGGATTCTCACCCCGCAAACCCGCGCATCACCAGCGCCGCGTTCTGGCCGCCGAAGCCGAAGCTCGTCGAGACCGCCGTCCGCACGCGCATTTCGCGGGCGTAATTCGGCACATAATCCAGATCGCATTGGGGGTCGGGCGTGGTGTGGTTGATGGTCGGCGGCAAGACGCCTTCGCGCAGCGTCAGGGCCAGCGCTACGGCTTCCACCGCGCCCGCCGCCCCAATGAGATGCCCCACCATCGACTTGATCGACGACAACGGCAGCGCCCGGGCCCCCTCGCCGAACACCGTCTTCACCGCCGCCGTCTCCATTAGGTCGTTCAGCCGCGTGCTGGTGCCGTGCGCGTTGATGTAGTCCACATCGCCGGGATCGACGTGCGCCTCCTGCAACGCCCAGCGGATAGCCCTTGCGGCGCCGCGGGCCTCCGGGTCGGGCTTGGTAACGGCGTAGGCGTCGAAGCTGCTGCCCAGGCCGACCACCTCGGCGTAAATCACGGCGCCGCGCCGCTTGGCGTGTTCCAATTCCTCCAGCATCAAAACGCCGGCGCCTTCGCCGATCACGAAGCCGTCGCGCTGACCGTCGAACGGCCGCGACACTTCTTCCGGCGGTCGCTGCGCCGGGCTGATCGCCCCCAAGGCCGAATACGCCAAGAGCAGCAGGGGATCGAGCCGGCTGTCGGCGCCGCCGGCCAGCACCAGGTCGGCGTCGTCGCGGGCGATCAGCCGAAAGCCCTCGCCGACCGCCTGCGTCCCGGCGGCGCAGGCCGTCACCACGGTGTTGTTCGGCCCCTGGGCGTTGTGAATCAGCGAAATGTGGGCGGCCAGCATATTCGGCAGATACTTGAGCAGCCACAGCGGGAACAGCGCGTGCGATCCCTGGCGGCCCAGCCGATCGGGATGCAGCTTGCCGCCCTCGTCGCAGGCCTTGGCCACGACGGCCGCCACCTCCGGCAGGTCGATCGGGATCAAGCCCGATCCCATAACGACGCCAACCCGTTCCGGATTCTCGCGCATCAGGTCCAGTCCGGAATCGCGCACGGCCATGCCGGCGGCCGCCGCCCCAAAGCGCGCGGCCCGGCCCATAATTTTCATACTCTTGCGATGGGAATGCGGGATAAAATGCGCTGCGTTGAACTCGGGCACTTCGCCTGCGACGCGGACGGGATGCTGGGAGGCGTCGAAACAGCGGATCGGGCCGATGCCGCTTCGGCCTTCCACGCACGCCTTCCAGAAAGCCTCCTTGCCGATGCCGTTAGGGGCGACCACGCCCAACCCCGTCACCGCCACTCTGCGCATGGACCCTCTCCGCCA
>Ga0307476_10002413_pt1 | contig 11197 bp, 7 predicted proteins | sample atmos_gasesECM2C_2_FD_203314 | JGI IMG/M metagenome (GOLD analysis project Ga0307476, IMG submission 203314) | Hardwood forest soil microbial communities from Morgan-Monroe State Forest, Indiana, United States - atmos_gasesECM2C_05 | ecosystem: Environmental > Terrestrial > Soil > Temperate... | reverse complement strand
CCGGTTCGCGTAAAGGAAGTTGAACCCATACGCGGTATGAAAGCGCGCGTTGCCGGAGGTCAACCGTTGCATCTCCGCTTCGCTGCCTTCGCCGCCGACCTCCGCCACGGTGAATCGGCCGCCATACTCATCGGCGACCCTTCTGATCCGCTCGATGAAACGCGGCAAATCCGGATGCGACTTGTTGTAAAGCGACTGTTGAAAATCGACCGGCCGCGTAGGCGGCCGTTGTCGCGTCAACGCGGGAGGGTTGTCGCGCAGCAGGACGTCGTGCAACGCGAAGTTGACCGCGTCGAGTCGAAACCCGTCTACGCCTCTCTTGAACCAAAACCGCGCACAATCGAGCAAGGCATCTTGAACCTCAGGGTTGTGAACATTCAGATCCGGCTGCTCGATCAGAAAATTATGCATGTAGTATTGGCCACGTCGCGCATTCCAGGTCCACGCGGAACCGCCAAAGACCGATTGCCAATTGGTGGGCGGTGAACCGTCGACCTTTGGGTCGGCCCATACATACCAATCGGCGCGGGCGTTGATTCGGTCGGCGCGGCTCTGCCGGAACCACGAATGTTGATCCGAGGTATGCGAATACACCTGATCGATGATGACTTTGAGCCCATGCCGATGTGCCGCTTCGAGCAAGCGATCGAAGTCCTGCAAGGTGCCGAAGATGGGATCGACATCGCAGTAGTCGGCGATGTCGTAGCCAAAGTCCTTCATCGGCGATTTGAAAAATGGCGACAGCCAGACGGCATCGACACCGAGCGACGCCACATAGTCCAGGCTCGCGGTGATGCCGGGTAAGTCGCCGATGCCATCGCCGTTGGAATCCCGAAAACTGCGCGGATAGATTTGATATATCGCTGCGCCGTGCCACCAAGGGAATTCGCGCAGCGTCTCGAGGCGCGGTCCGGCGGGCGAACTCGGTTCGGCGTGCGGATTCAAGGAGCCGCCGACGCGCAAATCAGGTAGTCGAGTGCGGGAACTCGCACCCGGTAGCTGCCGGGCGCGGATTCAGCCGGCGCGCAATTGCCGTGCAGACTGTGAAAGCGCCGGGAATGCGGATCGACTTCCACCTGGGCGTCGATGGCTTGCAGCGAGGTGTTGAACGCGATCAGGATTTCCGTGCCGTTCTGCGGGTCCAGCCGCGATACCGCGAATATTCCCGGCGTGCGCGCGTAATTCCGGACCACCTGCTCACCCTCTCGCAGCGCAGCGTTGGCGCGACGAAGCATCGCCAGCGTGGAAATTGCCTTGTAGAGAGGGTGATCGGTGCCGAAACGGCTTTGCGCGTTCGTGGCCGACGTGCCGACCAGCCGTTCGGCGTTGTAGGTCGCGGTCTTGCTTGCAAACATATCCTCGCGAGCATCTTGGTCGCCCCCGGCGCCCGCGAAACCTTGCTCGTCGCCATAGTAGATGACGGGAACACCGCGCAATGTCATGAGCATGGCGTAGCCGAGAGTCACGCGCCGCAAGACCTCATCGTCGGTGGCGTGAGGATTTGCCTTGCGGACGAAATAGCCGAAGCGACCCCTGTCGTGATTGCTGATGAAGGTGGGCAGCTGCCGCGCACCCGCCGCGCCACCCTCGTAGAGGGCGTCGTCGGCGAACAGTTCGGCGAGACGCTCGGTGCCGACGGATCCCGCCACGGTCTCCTGCACGGCCAAGGCAAATCCGAAATCGAGGACCGCCGGCAATCCGTCGACGCGAGTATGCCGTGCGAGTTGCGCCGGGTTGAATTCGTCCGTAAACACTTCGCCGAAAATGTGAAAATGAGGGATGCCCTTCGCCGCCGCGCGGGCGCGCATCGCCGGCACGAAGCGCTGCCAGAATTCGGGATTGACGTGCTGAGCCGTATCGATGCGAAAGCCGTCGATCCCGTATTGATCGATCCAATTGCCGAAAATCTCGATGAAGCCGCGCACCACACGCGGGTTTTCGGTCATCACGTCGTCAAGGCCGCCGAAGTCCCCCATGGTCGAACTCTCGCCGTGAAACGTCGAGTTGCCGCGGTTGTGATAATAGATCGGGTCGTTCAGCCATTCGGGAACCTTGACGTGCTCCTGCCCCGGCGGTACGAACGGCGTGTAGGCATAGTCGGGGCGCGTGAGTTTCGCGAAGTTCTCCTCGGTTTGGTAGGGCGCGGCATCGCCGAGGAATCCTCGATTGATCTCCTCGCCCGAGACTCCGCCGCGCCGCGTGTAGGGATACTCCGCACGCGAACGGTACGGACAGGGGCGCATCGGGCACTCTCGATAGTTGATGACGTCCGCCGTGTGATTGACCACGATATCCAGGTACAACTTCATGCCGCGGGCATGAACGGCATCCGCGAGGGCGCGCATGTCCGCGTCGGTGCCGAAATGCGGATCGACCCGCGTAAAATCGGTGATCCAGTAGCCGTGATAGCCGGCGGACTCGTGGCCCGGCGCTCCCTGCACCGGCCTATTCTTGAAGATTGGAGCGAGCCATACCGCGGTCGCGCCGAGCGACTGAATGTAGTCCAGCCGCGAAATGAGGCCCTGCAAATCTCCGCCGTGATAAAAGCCTTTGGCCGTAGGATCGAAGCCCGTGATCAGCCGTCCGCCCTCGAGACCGCCGCGATCATTGGACGTATCGCCATTCTCGAACCGGTCGGGCAGGAGGAAGTAAATGATTTCATCGGCCGGCGGCCGCTCTCGATAATCGGCGGCCGGCTGGGCACGGGTTGGCGCGGCAAAGCTCAAAGCCAGAAGCGACACTGCGAGCGCAGCGGCCGGGAGGCATCTCATCGCACGGTCCACGTTCACTCTCCCGGAGGCCGTCAGGCCGCCGCCATCACGCGCCGGGTCAGGCCGAAACAACCCGCCGGCCGGTGCGGCGGGAGTTACGGCAAATCGCCATGATTCATAGCTTATATTTGGCGCCCAGGAAGAACACGCGGCCATAGGTTTCGTAGTCGCGCACGCGCGACTGCACCCCCGCGTAGTCGATGAACGGCGTGTTGGTGAGATTGTCGACCTGGAACACGACGCCAAAACCCTTCAGCGGACCCTGTTGGACGTCATATCCAGCTTGGAAGGCGCTGATTTGCTCGTGCCGGACGTATTCGAGCGCGCGGTCGCCGGCGAAGTCCGTGATTTCGCCAATGTAGTTGGAGCGATAGGTGGTCGCGAGACGCGCCGAAAAGCCCGCTCGCTCGTAGTACACCGTCGCCTGCCACACCGTCTTCGACAATCCCGGCAAGGTGATGTTTTGGGTAGCCAGACCTGCGACCTGTCCCGGGATCGCGATGCTGCTCTCGGTTTGCGAGATGCTGCCGCTCGCGCCGAAGCCCTCCAATGCGTCCCAGAACAACTCCCCCGGCACCGAAAACGCCAGTTCGACGCCGTCCACCCGTCCGCCCGTGCCGTTCTGCGGTGCCGTCAGCAGACCGACCGCCTGTTCCGGGCACGGCCCCGTCACGCCATTGATCGTGCAGGTATTGGTCTGCGATGCCGATGCGTTTTGCGCGGCGAAGTTGTAGGGATTCGTGATGTCGTAGATGTAGCTCACCAGCTTCTTGTAAAACACGGCGGCCGACAGAATTGCCTTGTTCTCGAAGTATTTCTCGTACGACAAATCAGCGGCATCGGCGCGCCACGGCGCGAGTCTCGCATTGCCGCCGGTCGCCGTGGGGATGAATGGCGCCGCGGTCGAGAAGGAATAATCATACGACACATCGAGCTGATCCATGCGTGCCCGCACCAATTCGCGGGCGAGGCCGACGCGCAGCTTCTGATTGGACGGGAAGCCGAACACTAAGTTAGCCGAAGGCAGCACATCGTTATAGTCCGTGCCATCGCGAATCGGTATCGCCGATGTCACGAATGCGTGCGAATCGGAACTCTGCTGGGTGTGCACGGCCTGCACACCCACGTTGCCGCGCAGACTGACCTCCGCGGACAAGTCATGGTCGATCTTGGCCATGAGATAGGCCGTCGACAGCTTCTCCGACACCTCCCAGGTCTTGCCGACGAGATAACTCGCCGTGGTCGACGGCTGGATGGGCTGGAAATAATTGGCGAGCACCGCCGGGACATTCCAGGCGAGCGCGCTCGGCGTGCCCGAAAAGCTCAAGTTGGTCGGCGACAGAAGATACTGGCTCGCGATCTGACAGGGACAGTTGGCGTTGGCATTCAGATTCGCCTCGGGCTGAATTTTGTTCTTGGTGCGATCGTCGAAATTGAGGCCGCCCTGAATCGCATTGAACCAGCCGGACAGGGTGTGGGCGGCGTCGAGACGCACCGACTTCAACTCGTCGACGACATGCGGGAAGCGGCTGTAACCGGCGCCGTAAATCGTGGGTCCCACGAGGATCTTCGTCGGATCCGCGTAACCGTTGTTCAGCATGAAGCTCGGCGCCGAGGAGCTCGGAATGTAGAAACTGCCGGTATCGGTGATGCTCTGGTAGGTGCCCTGGGTCTCATAGTCGTGCTCGTCGCGCGTCGCGCGCGAGTAGCCGAGGTCGGCGGCGAGGGTCCAGTCGCCGGGCGTCCACTTGTTGTTCCAACCGGTAGCGAAGATCCGGTCCTTGGTGGTGTAGAGGAAGTTGCGCGCCAAGGGCACGAGATTGGCGACCGTCGCGCCGATCAGAGAGTTGTCGCCGCCGATGACGAGGTTCGAATAGTTCGTCGTCAGGGGGTAGTTGCCCAGGTTGACCTCTATGCTGCGCCGGTCGTCCGCCCAGGTTCGGTTCGTATAATACGCATCGTAGGTGCTGGTGAAGGCATCGTTCGGCCTCCATTCCAAAGTGGCCACGGAGCCGTCGCGCCTGTCGAGACCCGTGCTCGCGAGCGACTTGATGCCATCGGTCACCCAAGTATCGGCGGGCACGCCGGCATGTTCGGTGCCGTTTTGATGCCAGGGATCATAAAGACCCACTTCCTTGGTATCGGTCGGGGTGTCGAGACGCGCGTAGCCGAAGGTGAAGCCCAAGGTGTTGTCCAAGTATTGGTCGACGTAGGAGACGCTGGCGCGGTACTGCTTATCGGTCGAGCCGGCGCCGAGATCGCCGTTGCCGTTCTTGATGCCGCGTACGTCCAATACGAAGGCGCGCTTGCCGTATTCGAGGGGACGGGTCGTCTGTAGGTCGATCGTACCGGCGAGACCCTGGCCGATGAGCGATGCGTCGGGAGTCTTGTAAACCTCGACCGCGTGGATCAATTCCGCCGGGTACTGGTCGAACTGGATGGCGCGGTTGTCGCCGGTGCTGACCTGCTCGCGGCCGTTCATCAAGGTGCCGTTGAAATCGGGACCGAAGCCGCGGATGCTGATGTCCGAGGTGCGTCCGTCGGAACGCTGGGCCGTGATGCCGGGCAGACGGGTCAGCGATTCGGCGATGCTGGGATCCGGCAGTTTGCCGATATCTTCGGAGGAGATCGCCTCAACGATGTCGGTGGATTCACGCTTGACCTGGATCGCGGACTGGATGCTCGCGCGGATGCCGGTGACGGTGACTTCCTCCAACACTTCGTTGGACGCCGTTGCGTCGGCCGCCTGCAGCGGCGCGGGCATCGCGGAGGCTAAGCCCGCTGCCGCGAGCAGGCATGCTGCGCGGACGGTAGTACGTGACTTTGAGATGGATATCCGCCGGGCCGCCTCCGGCTCCCCATTGATATGGGTCCGATTTGATTTATTCACTGATTACTCCCCAAACAAGCCAGTTTATGTTCCCATCGCCACGAGATTCGTGCGCAATATCGGCTTTTTCTCCCAATCGATCCGCTCAGCAATTCTTTTGTGAGAGTGTATTGCAATCCCTTGCCTTGCCAAGGAGGGTGCATACGTATTCATTGCCGCTCGGGGGTCCCGTGCACAAGATGTTCTTGATAATGATTGCTCTCGTGACAGGCACCGCCGCCGGGGGAGAAGAATCATCGCCCGTGGTCTCCGCCGGAAAGCTCGAGAGAATCAGCAATTTTCACTCGAGGTTCGTCGATGCGCGCAACATCGATGTGTGGCTTCCCGACGGCTACGACCGCGCCAAGCGATACCGAGTGCTCTATATGCATGACGGCCAGGCGTTGTTCAGCGGTCAAAGGAGCGTCAGTCACCAATCTTGGCGCGTCGCCGATACTGTCGCGACGTTGATTCAGCAAAGTAAACTGGACGACATCATCGTCGTCGGCATATGGAACAACGGCAATTACCGGTTCAGCGAGTATTTCCCGCAGAAGGTGTTGCAATATCTGCCCAAAGCCGCCCGCACCGCATTCGTCGACAATGTATTGTCCGGAAGGCCTCGCGCGGACCAATATTTGCGTTTCATCGTCGAGGAACTGAAGCCCGCCATCGATCGCAAGTTCGCCACACGCCCCGGCCGCGACGACACGGTCATCATGGGCTCCAGCATGGGCGCGATCATCTCGCTCTACGCCATCACCGAATATCCGCATGTATTCGGGGCCGCCGGCTGCCTTTCCACGCATTGGCTGGGCGGATTCGACAACAATGCGCGTGTTCCTCTCGCCACTTTCGGCTATTTGCGGGACCGCATTCCGGATCCCTCAACCCACCGGATCTACATGGATCACGGTACTCTCGGGCTCGATGCCTACTACGCCGTACCTCAACAATTCTTCGACCTCATGATGCGCGACAGGGGCTATACCGACCTCAATTACGCGAGCCGCATCTTTCCCGGCGCCGATCATGACGAGGCCGCTTGGGCCGAGCGGCTGGATATTCCCTTGGTTTTTCTGATGGGACCGAGATGATGAACTGCACCCTCGTAACCGAAAGTTTCAAATGACCCAACCATGGCAATGGGGCGGGATCGCCGCGGCAGTGGTAATGGCGCAAGTATTGGTTGCGCAGACTGTGCAGACGGAATCCGGCGCGATTTCTGGGAAACCGGGCGAGGGGCTGGTCGTCTACAAAGGTGTTCCATTCGCATCACCACCGCTCGGCGATTTGCGCTGGCGGCCCCCGGCACCGGTTGCACCCTGGGCCGGCACACGCCATGCGGATTCATTTGCGCCAGCCTGCATGCAGGAAGGCGTGTCGATGCCAGGCGAGGCGCCGCCTGCCATCAGTGAGGATTGTCTCTATCTGAATATCTGGGCGCCGAGGAAGAATGTGCGGCGCCCCCTGCCGGTCATAGTCTGGATATACGGTGGCGGATTTCGTAACGGATCTGCCGCGATGCCCCTTTACTGGGGCGACCGTCTCGCGCACAAAGGGGTGATTGTCGTCACCGTCGCATACCGACTGGGTCCACTCGGCTTTCTGGCGTTGCCCGAGTTGACAAGCGAATCACCGCAACATTCTTCCGGCAACTATGGCCTGATGGATCAGATCGCCGCGCTCGAATGGATTCAGCGCAACATTGCCGCCTTCGGCGGCGACCCAAAGCGTGTGACGATTGCCGGCCAGTCCTCGGGCTCTATTTCGATCAGCGTGCTGCTGGCGGCTCCGCGGGCCAAAGGGTTGTTTCAGCGCGCCATTGGCCAGAGCGGCGGGCTGTTTGAGCCGCTGCAGTTGGCGCCGAGCTACCTATTGGCCAATGCGGAACGCGACGGCGAGAAGTATGTTGCCTCGCTGGGTGTCACCTCGGTGCAGGAACTGCGCCGCCTGCCCGCAACGAACCTGCTCGGGGGAGGAACCGCGGGCGGCGTGACCCATCCCGTAATTGAACCCTATGTGCTCCCCATGTCGCCATACGAGGCGTTCGTCTCGGGACAGCAGAACGATGTCCCGTTAATTATCGGATCGAACGCTGAAGAAGCGCGTGCGCTGACAAATGTGAGCGACACCAAGGCCGCAACGTTCGATGCCGACATTGAGCGCAGCTTCGGTCAGCTGCCGCCGGCTATTACGGCAGCATATCCTCACGCGACCGATCAGGCCGCGCGGCAGGCGCGGCTTGACCTCGAGCGCGACCTGCGCTTCGGCTGGGACATGTGGGCCTGGGCGAGGCTGCAGGCCTCAACAGGGCATAACCGCGTTTACTACTATTCATTTAGACAGCAGCCGCCATTCCCGCCCGGCTCGGTGTACCAGGGATGGGGCGCCAGCCATTTCGCCGAACTCTGGTATGTCTTCGATCATCTGCATCAGGCCCCGTGGCACTGGAGCCCGTCGGATGTGAAGCTAGCGGCGCGAATGTCAGGCTACTGGACCAACTTCGCCAAATCAGGCGATCCGAACGGTCGGGGGTTGCCGCCGTGGCCGGCGTTCAACAACACAAATCACGTCGTACTCTACTTTGCAGATCCAATCGTGCTGGGGGGAGTGGCGAACATCGAGAGCCTCGCAGTTCTAGATGCGACCTATTCGACCGTTCGCGGTAAGCCGTTTGCCGCACCGTAGCCGCGGTCCATGGGCATTGCCTCGCGGCAAGGAATAACCTATCATGTACGAGTTACTTGTACATGTAATGGAAAAACCATGGCGCCCCTTATATTCACCATTTCCACCGCTCGTCAGAAATTCTTTTCTTTGTTCGAGACAGTTACGGGCCAGCGCGGGCGTAAGGTGGTCATTACCAGCCGTGGCAGTGAGAATCACGCCGTCCTTGTCGGCGAGGCGTATCTCAACGAACTGGAGGCGGCGGCCAAACGATTGCGGGACATCGAGTCCGGAAGAGCCAAGCCGGCGGTGGACTTCAAGCTGATCGGAAGTCTCCGAGTTGTGGCGGGAGCGGTGGACCCTCTGGCCGATATTCGAAGCAGTGCCAATGCGCTTTGGGAAAAGAAATTGGCGCTTCTCGGAAAATAGATGAGTTCCGCAGAGACGCCGCTGGCGGTAACCGACACACACGCGCTTATCTGGGCGGCAACCGGGAACCTCAAACGGCTAGGCAAAACCGCCCGGCGCATATTCGAACGCGCCGGCGACGGTCAGTGCTCAATCTACATTCCATCGATCGCGTTGGTCGAGTTGGGAGAGGCCTGTCACAGGGGTACCTTCGCTGTCACCACGAATGTATCGCTTGAGGAGTGGGCACGCGCCGCGTTTGCGAGCGGCAAATACCACGAAGCGCAACTGACAGCCGAGGTCGTTTACGTTGCCCAACGGCTCTATGCGATTGCGGAGCGCGGTGACCGCCTGATCGCTGCGACCGCCGTGTCACTGGACCTTCCGCTAATCACCCGAGACCCGGACATCGCGTCGGCCGCTGGGGTTGAATGCCTTTGGGCCTGAGACGAGCTTTTGAACCCTTGGCATGACGTAGGTTGGGGAGACGAGGTATTCTTGCCCTCTATATATGCTTCCCGGTAACCCATAGACTCGCACGAATACGCACAAATACCGCAGCAACGCACCGCATGGAAAGCACTCAAAAATTAGCGATTCCCCCTGAGAAAAAGGCCGCCTCGATCGATCGGAGGCTGTCGGTCGCGCCCATGATGGATTGGACGGATTGCCACTGCCGTTACGTGCACCGCCTGTTCGCGCCGCACGCCCTGTTGTACACGGAGATGATCGTGTCGACCGCGTTGGTGCGCGGCGACGCGCGCCGGCTGCTGGAACACAGTGCGGCCGAGCACCCGGTCGCCTTGCAGTTGGGCGGCTGCGATCCGAAGGAGCTGGCGGCGGCCGCACGCATCGGCGCGGCCGCGGGCTTTGCCGAGATCAATCTCAACGTGGGCTGTCCCAGCGATCGGGTCCAGAATGGTTCATTCGGGGCGTGCCTCATGCTCAAGCCCGCATTGGTCGCCGACTGCGTCAGAGCCCTGAAGGATGCAACGCCGTTGCCGGTCACGGTCAAATGCCGCATCGGCATCGACGACCGCGACGACTATGAATTCTTCACCGCGTTCGTCGATGCGGTGGCCGCGGTCGGCATTGCCGCACTGATCGTGCACGCCCGCAGCGCCATCCTGGGCGGCCTGTCGCCGAAGGAGAATCGTGAGATTCCACCGCTCAAGTACGACTACGTGCACCAGCTCAAGCGTGAACGGCCGGAATTGACGGTGGTGCTGAATGGCGGCCTGTCGCAGGTGGCGGAAATTCGCGGCCATGTGGCGGCGGGACTCGACGGCGTCATGCTCGGGCGTGCGGCCTACCATCGCCCGGCCCTGCTCGCGGAATTGGAGCAGGCCATGATCGATCCGGAATGGCGGGTACCGGAGGCGCGCGAGATCATCGAGCGCGTCGTTGCCTACGCCAAGGTGTGCGCCCGGCGCGGCATCCGCCTGCATTCGATCACGCGGCACATGCATGGATTGATGGCCGGACGCGAGGGCGCGCGCGCCTGGCGGCGATTTCTGTCCGAAGTCGCCGCGCGGCCGGGGGCGGTGCCCGAGACGCTCTATTCGGCGCTTCCGATCGTGAATCAGGGGATTGCCGCCTAAACCCTTAAGGCGGCCGCGCCAGATTAAGTATAATGGGCGCGAAATGGGCAAAGAAATAGAAGTCGCCATCGTCTTCGCCGATGTGGTCGGCAGCACCAAGCTATATGAATTGCTGGGGGATCTGCGCGCACGCGACATGGTCGGCATCTGCATCGATGTGATGCGGGCCGCAACCGACCAGAATCACGGCACGGTCATCAAAACGATGGGCGATGAGGTCATGTCGACCTTTCCGACCGCCGACGATGCGCTCAATGCCGCGGCCCAGATGCAGAAGCAGATCACCCTGCACCCGCAGCTCAAAGTGGACGAGCAGACCGTCGCGATTCGCATCGGCTGCAACTTCGGCCCGGTGGTGCTGGAGAACCGCGATATTTTCGGCTCCGCGGTGCACACCGCCAACCGCATGACCAGCCAGGCCAAAGCCGGGCAGATCATCACCACGGCGACCATGGTCGAACGCCTGTCGAGCGACTGGCGCGCCTCGGTGCGCCAAATCGACATCGCGACCCTGAAGGGGCGCAGCAGCGAGGTGGCGCTGTTCGAAGTGCTGTGGCAGACCGAGGACATCACCAGCATGGTGCCCGCGATCGCCATCACCTCGCGCGAGCGGGAGCGCGCGAATAAGACCCAGCGGCTGCGCTTGCGTTATCAGGGACAGGAGGTTCTGGTGGACGATGGCCGCGCCAATATCACCATCGGCCGCGCCGAAGAGAACGATCTCGTGGTGAAGGGCAATTTGATTTCGCGCCTGCACGCCCGCGTGGAGATCAACCGCAATAAATTCATGCTGATCGATCAGAGCACGAACGGCACCTTCGTGCTCGGCAAGGACGGCGAGGAAGCGTTCGTGCGCCGCGACTCCATGCAGATTCGCG
>Ga0307476_10002412_pt1 | contig 11198 bp, 15 predicted proteins | sample atmos_gasesECM2C_2_FD_203314 | JGI IMG/M metagenome (GOLD analysis project Ga0307476, IMG submission 203314) | Hardwood forest soil microbial communities from Morgan-Monroe State Forest, Indiana, United States - atmos_gasesECM2C_05 | ecosystem: Environmental > Terrestrial > Soil > Temperate... | reverse complement strand
GATTTCCGACGCTGTCGCCGGCGAAGGCGCCACCGATGTCAACCTGATCATCCGTGGCCGTCTTCAGCTTGAAATAACGATAGCTGGTCATGAAGTGCCAGTTTTTCGAAAAATCGTGGTCAAGGCGAGTAACTGCGAACTTGCTGGTTGTAGGAAGGGAAAGGGTTCCGGAGAATCCCAGAATGTTGGCCCCATCGCAGAAGCTCTGAATGCAGGCACTAGCCCCCGGTTGAATCACTGGTTCGTACTTGCTCCATATACTCGAAACCACAGGGTCGAGTCCGATACCCCGCGGGTCGATCGAGGCCAAGGGGGTAACTACCTTAGTCTTGGGGTCCGTTATACTCCCCGCAACCAAAGCGGGTGATGGCACGTTCCTAAAGACTGTCTCGGAATTAGGAAAGTGGAACCCCTCGTAATTGAAAAAGAAATAGGTCTTGCCGCCGAGAAGGTTTTTCGGGATAAGCGGCCCGCCAATCGCACCGCCGAAGCGGCTGTAATGGAAGCTGGGAAGAGGCGCGGAACCGGGAGTCAGAATGTTGTCGTAGTCATTCTGCCAGCTCTGAGACGACCAGTTATTGTCTTTGTAATATTCGTATCCCGTGCCATGCCAAGCATTAGTTCCGCGCTTGGTAACGACTTTAACCTCAGCGCCCGCTGAGCTATTGAAGTCAGCGGTCTGGCCGGCAGTATTTACCTTGAATTCCTCAACGCTGTCCTGCGGAGTGGGCATTACGCCGGTGGGACCGCCAACTCCCGCTCCTAGATTATTCTGCGTGGCAATACCCCCGGTCGAATCGCCGGCGTAGCTGGCAAAGTATACGTTCGTGCTGCCGTCCATATCGCTGCTGTTGTTGCCACCATCCAGCGAGAAAAAATTCTGGTCGAGCACAGCTCCCGCAACCGCGCCATCCGGACCCACGCCCGGCTGCAACTCGACGAAACTGCTAACGTCACGGCCAAGGCTCGGCAGATTGTCAATGGAGAGGCTCGTGATCGTGTTGCCCACGGTGGCATTCATAGTCTGCAGCTCGTTGCCGACAGCTGACACCTCCACCACCACATTCGCGCTGCCAACTTGCAGAGCTAAATTGACCGTCAGGTTGGCTCCGATTTTCACCTCCTGGTTCTCCGTCTTTGAGGAGGCAAACCCCGCCTTACTGACCACGATGTTGTAGACGCCGGGGGTAACGTCGGCAAAAAAGTAGCGCCCGGTTGCGGTGGTGGTCTCGGTTCGTACGTTAGTGGTCGCGGTATCGGTAAGAGTAACCGCGGCACCCGCCACCACGGCATTCGACTGGTCAGTTACCGAGCCGGCAACCGTGCCGGTCGACGTTGATTGCGCCCACGCGGACAAAGGACTGCCCGCACAAACCACCGACAGGAGAACCAGCACTACCTTGATATCGCGCGTTTGCATTGCTTCCTCCAAACCGAGATTGACGGGATTTTCTTTGACATCGAAAATGACAGAGGTTCTAACATGAGTTACTGACAGTCAAGAAACAGCCAATGAACAAGCAACATCCGAGATACCACTCTTCGGTGAATCACTTGGTGTGGGACGAGTAACCTGGTTTCCGTGACCAATGGCGCAACGCGATCATCGCTTCCCCTGTTTTGCTGCCAGTGCTCCGCCGCGTTTTCCCGGCGAACCCTGACCTTTCCTACAAGAAGTTGTAGACATAGGTTCCGAGATACCAACTTCAATAGCTCAGAAGAAAAGGAGCAGCTATGAGGATCCGTCCTGGGGATGGCGTAAGGCCGCATCAAAGCAACGCCACTATGCGTGCCTGGCTTGTTTTGGGAAATCAGTTTTGGACTGTGGACATTGTGATTTCAGATGCCCGAAGAGATCGCCTTCCAGGAATATCTTGCGGTATCGTAAAGGACGAAGTGCGCAGGTGTATTGTGGATTATTCTAGTCGGGTTCTTTGGCTGGTGATCGTTCGTTCATCCGCGCGAATGAAAAGATCACCCACCGCTTTTACGGACGAACCGGTACACAATTCTGGTGTCCTTTCCATTCACACGCCAGGTCCACCGTTCTGTGATGTGATCTTTGTCCTCGAACCGAATTACTAACTTCTGCTCATGACCGGCAGCAAGATCGGGTAGGTTAGTAGCGCTCTGAAACAGGAATGCAAGTTCTTTGAGCTCTCCACCCTGAGGGATAGCGCGCATGCGAGGCTGATTGTTCATAGGACAGTAGTGCACGAGAGCGATACCGTCTCCATCGGTGCTATAAAGCGTTAACATCTCTTCCGCATCGGACATGGAAAAAGTCTCCAGGATGGCGGTATTGGAAACGACCAGCTTGAAACTAGTTCGAACGGCATTCCCGTCGTCATCCTTTCCTTCCCAATCACCTGCGAGCGACTGCAGTTTCGCAAAAGCCGCGGTGACAACGGTCGGGCTTGAAGCATGGCCAACAAAAGCGGTCAAGATCGCTGAGGCCAGCGATGCAAGTAGAAAGACACGGGTGTGTGTCGCGAGTCTGATCTGCGCCTCGGTTCCAGGGCAGTACTATACTTCGAGCAGCCTGTCGACGTGCTCCGATGTGATCAACCATACGCCATCAGGGACTGGTACCCTGCTTACAGCCACGCAGCCGGGAGCGTGTTCGCAAATCCATACGCACGTTACAGAACCGAGTCTAGAGGGGATACTCGCCTCGTCTTCCCGTCAGCTTACGCCAGCTTCATAACCTCGCAGACTGAACTCTCACGACGGCCAGCTCCGATGTAGTGATGAGTCCTTGCTTGAGACCGCCTTCGTTTGAGGAGTATTACCATGTCAGTCAATGAAAGCGTTATATAGCGTTGGGACAGAAACCAGAAAATCAAGGACAAGCTATGAGGCACTCCCGTCACGGAACACCGGTTGAGCTCAATCCGGTGGCCGCGGTCGCATGGGTGAGTGGACAGCGGCTGATTGCTTTGTACCGAGACATTGTCTATTTGGTGGAATATGCGATGCGTTCATCCCAAACTGGGATGGGGAAGGCGGAAGAGTGATAAACAATCGATCTGCCCGCGCGCGAAGCACAAATGAGTGTGACGAACGATTCTATCGAACGCGAAGGAACCGATACAGAACCTCTTTCCGTCCAGTCACCCAAGCACGAGGACCTGGAGCCTGTTATCGGCGAACTGCAACACCGATTGCGAGTTCTCACGCATGAGCGAGCCGCCATCGTCAAACGCATTGGAATAATCAAGAAGACCGTAGTCGGCCTTGCCGATCTGTTCGGCTCGGGTGTGATCAAGGAAGCACTGCTGGACCTTCAGCCGATTCAATCGTATCGTTGTTCCCGCACTCATCTCACACTTACTGCACTGTGCCACCGACTCTTGAGGGAAGCGTCCGAGCCCCTGACCGTCCGCCAGATCCTGCAGCAGCTTCAAGACAAATCTCCGAGTGATTTGGATCGTCAGAGACATCCGGAAAATTCGCTGAGAGTGATATTGAGCCGTCTTGTAGCCTATGGAGAGGCGGAGGAACTGCGTACCAAAGAGGGCTTGCGCGCGTGGAAAGCGACTGCAACAGTCGGCAAGCTGGCGGAAGAATCCCCACCCACCGCAAATCATAAACACACTTCTCAGCGATGGAATTTTCTCGTCGGATCCAACCGCACGTTTACTAAAGATTGAGGGGCGAAACGAGCCGTCGATGAATAGACCACAGCGGCCGGCATTAACGGTGGCGCTGCCTTTGTATGTTGCGTTTGCGACACGTCTATGTTACTTAATGGCAATATTTTCTGACGCCTATTGCCATTTTATTATTCTTCATCGGATATCCTCGTTTTCATCGATTGCGAAGCCCTAAAGTCGTCGTAGTCTTGAAGGGCCGTCACTGGAGGGGCTGTGAGTAATTGATCGTCGTCGCGACCCTCGACCAGTAACGTTCCAGTTCTTCAGCGAGATGCTGAAATGACTCCCTTTTGTCAGTCGGCAGAGACTGAATACAGGCCTTCAATGATGCGATGGTCTCATCGTGGACAGACTGAAACTCAGTCCGGATCGTTTCCTGTGTGTGCGGGTCTGACTCGATCACTGTGTAGTCACTCATGATGTCACCCGACTTCTACACCCTGGTTCGAACCTGTTCGAGCGTATGCTCGCGGTAAAGAAGATCTTGCCGAATTTGAGTACTGTGGGTCTCGAACGCCTCCAGGGGTGTTACAGCGAATCGATGGAGATGATCGCCATCAGAATTAGCAACGTTCCGAAACCGGCAAACAACGCCGCCCGAGACCCGAATTGCAGTCGGCCTTGGACCGGGGAACCTGCCAGCGCATCGAGCTGTTTCTCAGTCATGTTTGCTCGCCCCCTGTCCGGTAGTTTACTCAGCGTTTCGGTTGCGGGGAAGGCCGTGATTCGCGGGAACATGGCCGAGTCCAATACAAGCTATTCGCAATGCGAATCCGGCGCCAGCAGTTCACAACGCGACTCTGCGCATCGTCCCAGACTGCTGCTGTTCGCATGTTCCTGCGCCTCTTCGGACTCGGCGTCCTTACCCCTCAGGTAGGCGAGCGTTACGTCGAGCGACTCGTGGCCGAGGCGAATCCTGATGGTCTCTACCTCCGCAGCAAGTCGAGGTTAAACTTTGAACTTGCTGATAATCCGGGAGTCGGTCCGTCAACGACCATAAGCGTCACTTCCGTTGTTACGATCGATTACTTCTTCTCTATCCTGCGAACAGGGCTGCACCGAATCCTGTGCTATAATGGTTATCAACGCTACTGCCACGGTTTGCTCGTGACGCGGTGATCCTGTTGGATCAGATTCATCTCCGCTTTTCCTGCCCGCCGTTTATTTCAGCGTCAAGTCAAATAACTATGAGCGGCATGGGAACTCACTCTACGTGTGTAACATCACAGGCCCCTCCAGAAAGAACAATTACGAATGACAAGCTTTACGGAAATACCACTATCTTCTGCTTTGCAGCAGAGGCTGGCGAATGCTCAATTCATCACCCCTACGCCGATTCAGGCGCAGGCCATTCCTTGCGCCCTTGAGGGCAAAGACGTGTTGGCGACGGCGCAGACCGGTACCGGCAAGACCCTGGCGTTTCTGATTCCGATCATCGAAATGCTGCAACGCGAACCATCGCAGAAAGTCCGCGTGCTGGTTTTGCTGCCCACGCGCGAACTGGCGATTCAGGTCAACGAGGAGTACGAAAAACTGCGCGGCAAGCAACTATGCAAGGCGGCACTGGTAATCGGCGGAGTCTCCGAGAAGACGCAGATCCAGTCGGTGCGCTCCGGCTCAAGCCTGGTGATTGCGACCCCTGGCCGCCTGCAGGACTTCATCACCCGCAGGCTGATTGACTTGCGTGAAGTCAAAATTCTGGTGCTTGACGAAGCCGACCGCATGCTCGACATGGGCTTTCTGCCCGCCATCCGGCGCATCCTTGCGATCCTGCCGCAACGCCGGCAAACGCTCTGCTTCTCGGCCACACTGGAGCAATCCGTTGCCGGCCTGGTCAACGATTCCATGCGCGATCCAGTCCGAGTGGCAATCGGTTCGGTGCTCAAGCCAGTCGAGAGCGTCCGGCTGCAAGCTTACGAAGTGCGTCCGGCTGAGAAACCCGACGTGCTGCGGCAGTTGCTCTACGCCGAAAAAGGTCAGACCTTGATCTTCGCCCGCACCAAGCGTGGCACGGAACGTCTGGCCAAGGAGCTGGTGCGCGAAGGCTTCTCCGCTGCGATGATTCACGGCGACCGATCACAATCGCAGCGAAACGCAGCCCTCAGTGGATTTCAGGAAGGACGCTTTCAGGTGTTGGTCGCCACTGACGTGGCCGCACGAGGCCTGCACATCGACGACGTGGCGCACGTGGTCAACTACGACTTGCCCAAGATGGCTGAGGACTTCATCCATCGCGTGGGAAGGACCGGCCGCGCCGGGTCGGAAGGTTTGGCGACCAGTTTGGTAGCCGGCGGCGAGGTTATCGAGCTGCGGCACATCGAACGGGCATTGAAGCTGAAAATCGAACGCAAGCAGGTTGACTGGGCCAATGCAGAGCGCTCCGAGCATGTCGTGCAAAACACGCTGGCCAGCCGCACGCTGACCAGGTTGCCCGGCGAAGTATTCGCCTAACTAAAGAAGGCGATCAGCCAATAAATCGAAGGGGCGCGTCTTAGAGATAAAGACGCGCCCATTTTTCTGGGTGGACGGTTATCTGATAGATCCCCTTAGGATCGAAGTGCTACGGTTCAGTCTTTTCCGGAACACGCTCGCGCGGAAGGCTGGAAATATCGCGGTCGTCGTCTCCCATTTGAAACAGTGCGGCTTGCTCGGCAGCGTGCTTCTGCAATTCGTCCAAGTCCAATTCAGTGGAATCACCCGATATGCCTGATGGCTCGTCTTTCCGCTGAATGCGGCGCTCGGCCTTATCGCGTTGTTTTTGCTGGCGCGTGTGTTCTTTCTGGCGTTTGGTAAAGCTTGATCGACCTCGTCCTGGCATAACCCAATCTCCAATCGTCAATTTTGGCAATAGCGGCTGGCGCTTTGCATTTTGGTCAAGTTCAGACTGCAGCACCTCATCCGCAGGACTGGCGCAGCGCTACCAGCGGGGCTCCCGAGGCTGGCGCGCGTGGCCCTGGTAGTCGTCGCGGCCGCCGCCTCCGCCGCCGAAACGCTGTCCTCCACCGCCCCGCGGGGAAGCGGTCTTCGGCTTCGCTTCATTGATCTTCAGCGCGCGGCCGCCCAGTTCAGTTCCATTCAATGCCGCGACCGCCTTGTCGGCTTCCGCTGGGTTGGTCATTTCGACGAACGCGAAGCCACGAGCGCGGCCGGTTTCGCGGTCGGTGACGATGCTGACGCGCTCGACTGCGCCATGTGCCTCAAACAAGCCGCGAAGTTCCGGTTCGGTGGTGCTGTGCGGTAAGTTGCCGACGTAAAGATTCTTCATAGGAGTTCTTCTCTCTCAGTTTCGGGTGCAGGTGTTGCAGTTGCAAATAACGGTTGAGGCGGGGTGCTCTCGCGCGGAGTATGCTGCTCGATTGCTTCCGCCCACCGGGACGGTCTGGGGGTTTCCCGTACCGCCCGTGAACGAGCTTCGCTGACTGAACGCACGCTCGAAATCTTTCGGCACGCTTCGAGGATTCCCCACCGCTGGGACGAACTGCCCGAACCCTGCGCCAGCAGCGCTGCGACCATCTCCTTGTGCAGCGCATCAGCGTCTGGCTTCGCGGGAGCTTCGTCAGAATGTGGCGCAGCTGACAGATACTCGGGGCCGCCCACGAAGAAAGCAATTCTTTGCGGAGGAATCGCACTCCGCATATCAGTGCAGAACTTATCCCGGCTCTCGATTTCTCCCGCCACGTTGATGAGCACAAGATTGTATAGGTCGGCGCGCCACCAGCATCGCGCCTCGAGCACATCGGCCGCGCAATCCACCTCGATGCCCAGCTGGCGCATCACGTCAGCCCGCAAATCGCGCTTCGTCTGCGAAGTGTCGAGCAGGAGTACACGCTTCTTCCTCGCTGGATTACCATTCAGGGTCGAAAGCGGCAACAGTGTGACGGGCGTGGTCATGCTACTTTCTCCTTCAGATTGGCGGGCTTCGCCGGAGCCACCAGATTTTTCTCGGCCAGGGCCTTCAACATCTTTTCGTTGCTCTGGCGGCGGCTGATCTTTTGTCGGCGTCGCCGGTTGAATCTGGCTTTGTCGCCGTTGATTCCGGACATGTTTGTCTCCTGCCTTGTCGGCTGAGTTGTGTGTCTTCTGCAGGTTCCCGCTATCAGCGAGTCGTCGAATCGGCCACACCGCACGGCCGTTCTTTCAAAGTCAATTTTCCAGGATTGAACTGACTTCCAGAGCTTCTCAGTTTTGACACGTCATTCGCCTTTCAGGGAATTTCTCAATCGCGAAGGCGTGCCGTGCTGTTCAGGATGTCTTCGAGGTCAAGATCCCCAGTATACGCCGCATTCGTAGATATTGCTCAGGTATCGCAGCTCATGAGGGACCGTAGGTATCGGAAGAATCATGACCGAAGCTATAGTAGAGTTCTTGTCTATGCCGACGTTTGCGAAATTTGGTTTAACAGAACATGGTTTAAAGGAACATGGAACAGACTTCCGCCAACGATCCGGTGATTGAATTTCGCAACGTGGCCTACGCGCTGCCCACCGGCCAACAGTTGCTCTCGGAGCTGAATCTGCAAGTGCAACGCGGCGAGACTCTTGTCCTGCTCGGACGGAGCGGTTCGGGAAAAACCACAACGCTGAAACTGGTCAATCGGCTTTTGACCCCGACGGGCGGGGAGGTGCGTGTGAATGGCGTGCCAACCGCCGAAAGCAATGTCATTCGTTTGCGGCGAAGCATCGGCTATGTCATCCAGGACGTAGGGCTGTTCCCGCATTTCACCGTGGAAAGGAACATTGGCCTCGTCCCGCAAATCGAGGGCTGGACGTCCGAAAGGATTCATCAACGCGTGGAGGAACTGTTGCGGATGGTCGGACTGGAAGAGCAAATGGCTTCGCGTTATCCGCACCAGCTCTCGGGTGGCCAGCGGCAGCGCGTGGGAGTGGCTCGAGCGCTGGCCGCCGACCCCGCGATCGTCCTGATGGATGAACCCTTCGGCGCGCTCGACGCGTTGACCCGCGACCAACTGCAGCGCGAGTTTCTCTCGCTCCAGCTACGGCTGAACAAGACGGTAGTGTTCGTCACCCACGACCTGCGCGAAGCGTTGCGGCTCGCTTCGCGCATCGCACTCATGGAAGCCGGCAGGCTCGTCACGATTCTTTCCCCGGAAGATTTCCTGCGATCGAGCGATCCGTTAGCCGCCGCCTATGTGCGCGCTTTCAGAGATGGACTGGACTCCACAACAAACCGAGGCCCGTCATGAACCTCCTACACTTCTTCTTGCAAAACCACGAACAGGTTCTTGAACTCACGCTGGAGCATCTCTGGCTGGTGGGAATCTCCACGCTGCTCGCGGTGCTGGTTGGCATACCGCTGGGCATCCTTAGCGCGCACTGGCCGGTGTGGAATAAGCCGGTGCTGGGAACTGCAAACATCATTCAGACGATTCCAAGTCTAGCCCTCTTTGGCTTCCTGTTGCCCGTGCCCTGGCTCGGAGATCGCGCCGATCGCCTGGCGATCCTGGCGCTGACTCTCTACGCTCTGCTGCCCGTGATTCGCAACACCTACACCGGAATCCGCGGTGTTGATCCCGCAGTGGTCGAAGCCGGTCGCGGTATGGGACTCACCGCCAGCCAGCTCTTGTTTCAGGTGGAGTTGCCGATGGCCTTGAGCGTGATTCTGTCCGGCGTACGCGTGGCGGTCGTAGTCTCGGTGGGACTGGCCACCATCGCCGCCGCGATTGGCGCCGGAGGCCTGGGCGAGTTCATCTTTCGCGGTCTCGCCATGGTGAACAATCAGCTCATTCTGGCCGGAGCCATTCCTGCCGCGGTTCTTGCACTCTCGGCGGATTTCGGCCTGGGATGGCTGGAGAAACGCTTGCGGCCACAATGAAACCAGATCGGCAACGACACGGTTGCAGCGTTCTCGAAGCACGGCGCCAGATTTTGCTCTGCCTGATTCTCATAGCTCTGCTGTTGTCCTCGTGCGCGCCCTCACACTCCGATCGCATCGTCGTGGGCTCCAAGAACTTCACCGAATCACTAATCCTGGCCGAACTCTTGGCCCAACAGATCGAAGCGCACTCGCAGCTGAAAGTGGAGCGCCGCTTCTATCTCGCCGGCACTTATATTTGCCAGCAGGCGCTTCTGGCCGGCCGCATCGACATCTATCCCGAATACACTGGAACTGCGTTGACCGCGATCCTCAAACAGCAAGTCGGAGGCGATAAAACTGAAGTCTACCGGCGGGTCAAGAGCGAATATGAAGCACGCCTCGGCCTTACAATCGGTCCGCCATTCGGATTCAATGACACCTTCGCGATGGAGATTCGCGGTGAAGACGCGCGCCGCCTGAATCTTAGGACATTATCGCAGGCCGCCGCGCTCGCTCCGCATTGGCGAGCAGGATTTGGTTACGAATTCATGGAACGTCCCGACGGATATACGGGCCTGGCCGCTGCCTATGGTCTTCACTTCGCCGCGCCGCCCCGCATCATGGATCTGGGTTTGCTCGCCCCGGCGTTAAAAGATCGTCAGATTGACATCGCCGCCGGCAACGCCACAGACGGGCTGATTGCAGCACTCGATTTATTCGTGCTCGAAGATGACCGCCATTATTTTCCTCCTTACGAGGCCGTCGCAGTGGTTCGCCAGCAAACCGAGCAGCGGCATCCTGAAGTTGCCGAGGCGCTTGCTGAGTTAGGCGGCAAGATTTCCGACCAGGAAATGCAGCGGTTGAATTACGCTCTCGACGGCCAGCACCGCGACGTGAAAGAGGTAGTGCACGAATTCTTGCGAAGCAAGGGGTTGGTTCGCTAGATATTGCGTGGAGACGGCCGCCTCGTGAGCCTGCCCTGAGCGAAGCCGAAGGGTCCCGCCGAGCGCAGCGAGGCGTTCTGGGCGGCCTTCCCATCAGTCGATCAGATCAGCAGTTCACCCCGCAGTGTAAGTACGGCATTCCCTTTGAGAATCACGCGCTCTCCCTTAATCTCGCACCACAATTCGCCGCCACGCTCCGAAATCTGACGCGCATGCAGGCTCGTCTTCCCCAGTCGCTTCCCCCAATACGGCACCAACGAGCAATGCGTCGACCCAGTCACCGGATCTTCCGGGACGCCGTAGCTGGGCGCAAAGTAGCGCGACACAAAATCGGCGTCTTCGCCCGGAGCCGTGATCGCGACTCCCGCAGGATGAAGTTTCTCCAGCAACCGAAAATCCGGGCGAATACGCCCGACTTCTTCCTGCGACTCATAGATTGCGAAGTAATCGTCCTCGATCTGCAACACTGCTTCGGGAACCTTCCCCAAACCTTCGATCAACGCGGCCGGCGGCGTCGCGCAAGTCCACGGTGCGAGCGCGGGGAAATCCATGGCGAGCAAGTTACCGTCACGAGAAACGGTGAGCGGCCCACTAAAACGCGTCTGGAAACGCACCGAGTCACGCTCGGCTTCAAGGATCTGCAGCAAAACAAAGGCGGAAGCCAGCGTCGCGTGCCCGCACAGTTTCGCCTCGCAACGTGGCGTAAACCAGCGCAACTCGTAACCATCTCCGATAGGAACGAAGAAAGCCGTCTCCGAAAGATTGTTTTCGGCTGCGACCGCCT
>Ga0307476_10002411_pt1 | contig 11202 bp, 8 predicted proteins | sample atmos_gasesECM2C_2_FD_203314 | JGI IMG/M metagenome (GOLD analysis project Ga0307476, IMG submission 203314) | Hardwood forest soil microbial communities from Morgan-Monroe State Forest, Indiana, United States - atmos_gasesECM2C_05 | ecosystem: Environmental > Terrestrial > Soil > Temperate... | reverse complement strand
GGCGACGACCGCTGGTTGGAACACGCTCTCATTTACGCCCTGATCCGGCTGGCCGATCCGCAGGCGACGCGCATGGGCCTGGCCGACGCCAGCCCGGCGGTGCAACGCGGCGCGCTGATCGCGCTGGACCAAATGGAAGGCGGCGGCCTGAAGCGCGAGGAGGTCCTGCCGCTGCTGTCCAGCGCCGACCCAGCCACCGCGCGAGCCGCCGTGCGCGTCATCCAGGCACATACGGATTGGGCCAAGGAGACGCTCGGTCTGCTCCGCAAGTGGTTGCAGGAAGGCGACGCCGACGCCGGGCGACAGGAATTGCTGCGCGGCCTGCTGACCGCCTTCGCGGCCAAGCCGGAGGTGCAGGACGTGATGGCCCAGGCGCTCCGCAGCGAGCGGACCTCGCCGTTCCTGCGCCTGCTGCTGCTGGAGGCGATCGCGCGAGCGCCGGTGGAGCGATTGCCGTCCACTTGGACGGCGGAGTTGCGCTGGTGCCTGGACTCCGATGACGAGAAAGTCGTGCGGCAGGCGGTCACGGATCTGCGCGCGGCCCGAGTCAGCGAGTTTGCCCCGGTGCTGCTGAAATTGGCGGCCGACGCGAATCGGCCCAAGGACCTGCGCATCAGCGCCCTCGGCGCCGCTGTGCCGCAGCTGGGTAGGGGCGGGGTGACCCCGCCCCTACTCGACGCCGACTCGTTCAGCTTCCTGTGTGCGTGCCTGGGCGACGATCAGCCGCTGGTGCGGCTCTCCGCGGCCGACGTGCTCGGCCAGGCGCCGCTCAACCTCGGCCAGCTGCAAGCGCTGGCCGACAAGGTCGCCGCGGCGGGGCCGCTGGAAACAAGCTGTCTCGTCGCCGCCTTCGAGCAATCGTCCGACGGCCGAGCCGGCCAGGCGCTTGTGCAAGCGCTGGCGCATTCGCCGGGCCTGCCCAGCCTGTCGCCGGGAGCGCTGCGCACGGCGGTCCGCAATTGCCCCGCCGAGGTGCGCGAGGCCGCCGAGGGCTTGCTCCGCAAAATCGACGTGGGCGCTGAGGAGCAGAAAAAGCATTTGACGGAGCTGCAAAGCGTTTTGAACGACGGCGACGCCGACAAGGGCCGCATCGCGTTCTTCAGCGGCCGAACCGCCTGCTCTGCCTGCCACACGGTCAACGGCCAGGGCGGGCGCGTCGGTCCCGAACTAAGCAAGATCGGCTCCATCCGGGCGCCGGCCGACCTGCTGGAATCGATCGTTTATCCCAGCGCCACCATCGTTCGCGGCTACGAGACGTACATCGTCCAGACCAAAGACGGCCGGTCGTTCACCGGCCTGCTGGCTCACGAGACGGCCGATGCGGTGTTCCTCAAGACGGCCGACCGCAACGAGGTCCGCCTGGCCCGCGCGGACATCGACTCAGTCGCGCCGGGCAAGCAGTCGCTGATGCCGCAGGGCCTTGAAGGCAAAATGAGCCGCGACGAACTGCGCGACCTGATTGCATTTCTCAGATCGCTCAAGTGAACGAAGATCGCGGTCTCATCGCTCTTGCCGTCGCCTGACCTTTTCCCACAATTATCCCTGGCATGGGAAGAGGGCGAGCCGCCGACCCAAACCGTTCCACCGGCCCCAGCCGCCGTGCCCCATCCCGTGCCCAGCCCGTCTGCGACGACGACAGACGTCCGATCCCGAACCGCGGCCGTCCCGCCGCCCCACCCACGCTGGACACGCTGGCATCATGGAACTGGCCCGTAATCTCAAAGTGGACAGCGTTTCGCGCCTGCATCCCACGGCGCCGCTGCGGGTTGCTCCCGACCAAACGATCGGCGACGCCGTTCGCCTCATGCGCGATCGGCGGGTGGGCTGCCTGCTGGTCTGCCGCGACGACCGGCTAGTCGGCGTCTTCACGGAGCGCGACTTGCTGCGCCGCGTTCTGGCCGTGGGACTGCCGCTGTCCACGCATGTGGCGGACTGCATGACGGTCGATCCCGTTGTGGTCGGCCCGAAGGAGGCGATCGGCGTTGCGGTGCGGCGCATGGAAGAGGGCGGATATCGCCATTTGCCGGTCGTGGACGAGGCCGGCCGGCCGGTCGGCGTGCTGTCGGTGAAGCGCATTATCCACTACCTGGCCGAGCATTTCCCGGCCACGGTCCGCAACCAGCCGCCCGATCCGGCCAGTTACCCGACGCGGCCGGAAGGGGCGTGAATTAGAGCGTCTGGCAGAAAAGGTGTCTGGAACTGTGATCTTAGAGTTCCAGACACCTTTTCTGCCGGACGCTCTTAGGGCGAGCCGGGGGCGTCCGCCCCCGGATAAGGGCGACAGAGGACCTCCGGTGACCGCAGCAGAACGGGACTCCGCCGTAGTGCGTCTGGCCGGCGATTCCGGCGACGGCGTTCAGCTGGCCGGCGCCCAGCTGACGCTTACGTCGGCGCTATGCGGCGACGCCGTTTGGACGGCCCCCGATTTCCCGGCCGAGATTCGGGCGCCGGCCGGGTCGCTGGCCGGCGTGTCGGCCTTCCAGGTCCATTTTGGCGCCGACGTGCAAACAGTCGGCGACCGCGTCGATCTGCTCGTCGCCATGAACCCGGCGGCGCTCCAGACGCACTTGAAAGACCTCGATACGAATGGAATCCTGCTCGTCAACCGCGATGCGTTCACGCCGGATGAATTGGCCAAGGCCGGCTATACGGCCGATCCGCTCACGGACGGCTCCTTGGCAGGGCGGCGCCTGCTGGCTCTGCCGATCACCGCACTGACCCGCGCCGCCGCCGCCGACCGTCGCTATGGAGCGCCGCCGCTCTTGAGTCAGCGCGAGGTGGATCGCTGCAAGAACATCTTCGCCCTGGGCCTGGTCTACTGGCTGTTCGAGCGGCCGCTGGGGCCGACGCTGCGCTGGATTCAGGAGAAATTCGCCCGCAATCCGGCCATATTGGAGGCCAACCGCCGCGCCCTCCAGGCCGGCCGGCGTTATGGCGAAACCACCGCCGGCCTGCCGGACCCCGTCAAGATCGGTGCGGCTCCCCTGCCGCCCGGTCGGTACCGCAGCATCACCGGCAACGAAGCCCTGGCGCTGGGCCTGTTGGCGGCCGCGCGGACCTCCGGGTTGCCGCTGCTGTACGCCGCTTATCCGATCGCTCCCGCTTCGGACGTGCTGCACCATTTGGCGGACTGGAAGCGGTTCGGCGTGCGGGTTTTCCACGCTGAGGACGAGACGGCGGCGATGGCGGCGGCGGTGGGCGCAGCCTTCGGCGGCGGTCTGGGCGCGACGGCGACGAGCGGGCCCGGCCTGGCGTCGAAGTCCGAGGCGATCGGCCTGGCCGTGTCGGCCGAATTGCCGGTGGTGGTGATCGACGTGCAGCGCGGCGGCCCCGGCCTCGGCCTGCCGACCAAGACGGAGCAAGCGGACCTGTTTCAGGCGCTATTCGGCCGGAATGGCGAGTGTCCCGTCGTGGTGCTCGCCGCGCGGTCGCCGGCCGACTGCTTCGACGCGGCCTATGAGGCGGTGCGGTTGGCTGTCGGCCACATGACGCCGGTCTTGCTGCTGTCCGACGCCGCGCTGGCGACCAACGCCGAGCCGTGGCGCGTCCCCTTGGCGTCGGCGTTGCCGCCCATTCCAGTCTGGCGACCCACGGCCGACGGCGCGCCGTTCCAGCCGTACCAGCGCGACGGGCGCCATGTGCGTCCCTGGGCGGCGCCGGGGACGCCGGGATTGGAGCACCGCATCGGCGGCTTGGAGAAGGAAGACGGCAGCGGCGCCGTCAGCTACGATCCGATCAATCACGAGCGCATGGTCCGCATCCGAGCCGAGAAGATCGCGCGTATTGTGGAGACCCTACCAGAGTTATCGGTGGACGGCTCCGCGGAAGGCGAGCTGCTGGTGGTCGGGTGGGGCGGCACGTTTGGCGCCATTGCGACGGCCGTGCGACGCGCGCAGGGTCGGGGCTTAAGCGCGGCTCACGCCCATTTGCGATACCTCAATCCCATGCCGCGCAACACCGGCGATGTGTTGCGGCGCTATAAAAAAGTGCTTGTGCCGGAATTGAACACGGGCCAGCTGCTGCGGCTGCTGCGGTCCGAATATGGAATCAACGCAGTGGGGTTGAACAAGGTGCAGGGCCGGCCGTTTCTTGTAAGCGAAATTGAAGTAATGATCGAGGAGCTGACTCGCCGCCCTTGAGTGGAGATGCCAAGTGCCCCCGGAGACGCCGCTGCCGCTGACCACGAAAGACCTCACCAGCGACCAGGAAGTCCGCTGGTGCCCAGGTTGCGGCGATTTCTCCGTCTTGGCCGTGCTCAAGCAGGTGCTGGCCTCGCTCAATATCCCCCGCGAGCGCTTCGTGTTCGTCTCCGGCGTCGGCTGTTCCAGCCGGATTCCGTATTACCTCAACACCTACGGCTTCCAGACCATCCACGGCCGGGCGCCGGCCGTAGCGACCGGCCTCAAGCTGATCCGGCCGGAGCTGAGCGTCTGGGTCGTTACCGGCGACGGCGACGGCCTATCCATCGGCGGCAACCACCTTCTCCACGCCCTGCGCCGCAATGTCGATCTCAAAATTCTCCTTTTCAACAACGAGGTGCTGGGTCTGACCAAGGGCCAGGCGTCGCCCACCTCCCGCGCCGGCACGCGGACTCGCTCCACGCCGCAGGGTTCCATCGAGGAACCGCTGCGGCCGCTGACCGTGGCGACGGCCGCCGGGGCGACGTTCCTGGCCCGCACCATCGACGTGGACGTTACCCACCTGACCGAGACGCTGCGCCGCGCCGCTGAGCATCGCGGCGCCGCCTTCGTCGAGATTTATCAGAATTGCAAGGTCTTCAACGACGGCGTCTTTGAGTACGCCACCGACAAGGGCGTGAAGGCCGACAATCTCGTCTATTTGGAACACGGCAAGCCGCTGGTGTTCGGTCAAGACCGCAACCGCGGCATTCGGCTGCGCGGCCTGCGTCCCGAGACGGCGGCGCTGGCCAACGGCAACGGCGGGTCGCTCGCCGATCTGCTGGTCCACGACGAGGCGGCGCCCGACACGACGCTGGCGCATCTCCTCAGCCGCATGATCTACCCTGAGTCGCCGGAGTGCGTCGGCGTCTTCCGCTGTGTGGAACGGCCGACCTACGGCGACCTGCTCGACGGCCAAATCTCTGAAGCAATCCGGTCCGAAGGGCCGGGCGACCTCGACGCTCTCTTCGCCGGAGAGGACGCCTGGGTCATAGAATAGCCGCATGATTTGTCCCGTTTGCTCCCACGACAACCTGCCGGGCGCCGAGCAGTGCAGCCATTGCCTGCAGGACCTGACGCCGCTGGACCGGCCGACGCCGCATGACCGCATCGAGCGCAGCCTGCTGGAGGACTGCGTGGCCGTGCTGAACCCCCGCCCGGCCGTGACGCTGCCGCCGACGGCGACGGTCGGCGACGCCCTCCGCACCATGCTGGAGCGCAACGTCGGGGCGCTCCTGATTGTGGACGACGCCGGCAAGCTGCTCGGCATCTTCAGCGAGCGTGACCTGTTGACCAAAGCGACCGACGACCCGACTTACGCCGCCCGCCGGGTGGACGCGCTGATGACGCCCAAGCCGGAGACGGTGCGGCCGACCGATCCGCTGGCGTTCGTGCTGCATAAGATGGACGGCGGCGGCTATCGCCACCTGCCAGTGGTGCAGAACGGCCGCGTAGTGGGGATGGTGTCGGTGCGCGACATGCTTAAGCACATCACGCGGCTGTGCAAGGCTGGGTGTGGGGGCGGGACATGACGCAGGCTCAGCGGCCGACGCCCTCGAAGACGCCGGCTGCACCGACGCCGACATTCTCGCCTACTTCCGCAACGGCGGGGAGCATGTAAGCGGCTGCTGCGTGCTGGATCTTCTCCTGGGTAAGGCGTAGGGTGGGTCGAGCGTCGGCGAAACCCACCGGCGCGGATTCGACGTCGCGCGGTGGGTCTGGCGACCCACCCTGCAATCGCCGTCGATCATTTGGCCGGATGGAATCGGCCGTCGTAATCGGCCCGCAAGTAGGAAATCGTCGTATTCTCGACGTCGCCGTCGTCGTACTCGATGCGCACCTTTTCGCCGTTGCGCTTGGCGACCCTGCCGCTATAGAAGATTCCCTTCCCCAGCCAATTGCCCTGGATGTGATCGCCGAACGTGGGTTGATAACCGGCGACTTCGTTCTCATCGAGCCAAGCCTTGTCGGAGTCGTCGAAGCGCACCAGGTATTTCCCGTCCTTTTTCTCCTTGACTGTGCCGGGATACCAGTAGCCGTCCGGCGCCCAGCGGCCGAAGACCCGGCAGCCGACCTCCTTGGCGTCGGGACACTCTAGCTTCATGCGAATGAGGCCGATGGTGGTGTCTTCCTCATCGCCGTCCGTGTAGAGGATGTGGATGTTGTCGCCGTCGCGGCTCGTCACCTTGCCCTCGTAATACAGGCCCTTGTTCAGCCAATTGCCGTACACCGTGTCGCCGACGCGGATGTTGGCCTTGCCGATGCGCCAGGCCGGCGCCCATTCCTTGGTCCCATCGGTGTAGCGGATGTAGTCCTTGCCGTCCTCTTCCTTTTCGATGGTGCAGGGGTAGCAGTAGCCGTCGGCCTCCCAGCGAGCAAAGGTGATGGAGCCATCCGCGGCCCGGGCGGGCGCCGCCGCAATGGAGACGGCGAGCAGGGCGCCGAGGACGATCGTTTTTCGCATGGCGGAACTCCGAGATTAACATTGACCTTCATTATCTTGTAGCTTGCGGCTGGCGGCCGGGCAAGCGAATTCGGCCCGGCCGAGTGTCACGGCGCCGGCTCGGCGAACGAGAAGAAGCCGTCTGCCATCAGCCAGCACTGTGGTTCAGGTTCGCCGGCCAGCGCCTGGCTGTAGCTGGCTATGAGTCGTTAGCCCCGGAGGGGCGGCGGTCAATAGCCCACGGCGTGAGCCGTGGGTTCGAGGACGAGGGCAAGTTCTACAGCCCTTGAGGGACGAGAGAAACTCTGCCGCCCCTCCGGGGCTGCGTGTTTTTGGCACACACATGCACCCACGGCTCACGCCGTGGGCTATTGACCGCCGCCCCTCCGGGGCTGTCGAGTGGGCTGGCCCGGTGCGAACTTCGTCGGCTTACATGCTGTCCTGAGTCAGCAGGAAACTGAGAAGCTCGGCGGCCACCGCCGGCGGCTTTGGGGTCGTCAGGGACCTCGGGTAGTCCACCCACCGCCAATTCGGGAATCGGTCGGCTACGACCTTGAGCGGAATGGGAGAGCCGTATGATATGATATTGCCAACAGCTGCCTCAAATGCCGGCTTTCGACCGAACGAAGTGGATTTCGGAGTCGAACTGGTCTCTCCGTGGGCGAAAAAACCCCTCAGGTGAGGGAAGAAGAGAACCACCTTGTCACCGGGCTTCGCTGCCTTGGGGACGATCCATCCGACGGGTTTGCGATTGGCAGCCGCTTGCCGCACATCCTCAAGGGCTGCTTCCTCTCCGACCAAAATGTGAAGCACGGTGATACCTCCATTGGAATGCTTACATCATCGCGCCACAGAGGCCCGAATGCAAAGGGAAAACGACGCGCCGCCTCCCCCAAGTCCCGTACCATCCGGCCGGCTTTACAGCATCGGCCATTCCAATCAGGAATTGCCGCAGCTGGTCGCACTATTGCTAAAGGCCGAAGTCACGGCCGTGGCCGACGTGCGCTCCAGCCCTTACAGCCGCCGCCTGCCACAGTTCAACCGGGAGGCGCTCGAACTCGAACTGAAGGGGAACGGGATCGCTTACATCTTTCTCGGCGACCTGCTCGGCGGCCGGCCGTGCGACAGGGAGCTGTACGACGCCGATGGCCGTGTGGATTATGAGCGCGTGCGGAAGACGGTTGCCTTTCGGCATGGCCTGGAGCGGCTGCTGGGAGGGCTCGACGACCACCGGATCGCGATGCTGTGCAGCGAGGACGACCCACTCGATTGTCACCGTGGCTTGATGATCTCCCCCGCCGCAAAGCAGCAGGGCGTGTCGTCGCTGCACTTGCGGAAGGACGGCTCGGCGGAGACGATGGAGGCGATGGAGCGGCGACTGCTGGACGAGACCGGCGGGACTGCGCGACGAGACGGCCCGCTGTTTGCGGCGCTGTGGACGGAGGAAGATGATCGGGCGGCGCTGGCGGAGGCCTACCGGGCCATGAACCGGCGGAAGGGGTTTCGATTGGAAATGGAGTAGATATTTCCCACCGCGCTGTCGCATTTCCGGCTCCCATCCATTATCTTCATTCCAAGCCCGATCCACATGGAGTCGCAACATGCGCCGCGCTGCCTTCCTACTCGTCTTCCTTCCATTCATCACGTTCGCCTTGAGCGCCGCCGACGCCCCGCCGGCCGACGACGCCCCAGTCGTCGCCTACGTCGGCGGCCGCATCCTGCCCGCCGACGGGCCGCCCATCGAAAAGGGCGTTCTCGTCGTGCAAAAGGGCAAAATCCTGGCCGTCGGCGCCGACGCGGACGTGCCCAAGGGGGCGAAGGTCGTGGACCTCGCCGGTAAGACGATCATCCCCGGCCTCGTGGACACGCACTCGCACATCGGCGTCTACTCGCGACCCGGCGTGCAGGCCAACAGCGACGGCAACGAGGGCAGCGGCGCCGTGCAGTCCGGCGTCCGCGCCATGGATTCTATCTACCCCGACGATCCCGGCATCCGCATGGCCGTCGCCGGCGGCGTCACCACCGCCAACATCATGCCCGGGAGCGCCAACGTCATCGGCGGACAGACCCTTTACGTCAAGCTCCGCGGCCGCACCGTCGAGGAGATGGCCATCCAAACGCCGCGCACGCTTGGCGGATTGAAGATGGCGAACGGCGAAAACCCCAAGCGCTTCAACTTCGACGTGCGCAAGGCCCCGCCCGCCACGCGCATGAAGATCGCCGCCATGCAGCGCGAGCAGTTCGTCAAGGCCCGCGAATACCGCCAGAAATGGATCGACTATCGCAAAGCCAAGGCGGACGGCAAGGAGGCCGCGGCGCCGGACGTCGATCCTTCGCTGGAGCCGCTGGTCGAAGTGCTGGACCACAAGCGGACGGTCCATTTCCATAGCCACCGGGCCGACGACCTCATGACGGCGTTGCGCCTGGCGGAGGAATTCGACTTTGAGCTGGTGCTGCAACACTGCACCGAAGGCTACCGCATCGCCGACGAGCTGGCGAAACGCAAGATTCCCGTGTCGCTGACGCTGATCGACAGCCCCGGCGGCAAAGCGGAGACGGCCGGGCTGCTCGAAGAGAACGCAGCCATTCTCGACAAGGCCGGCGTCAAGGTCGCCATCAACACCGATGATTCCATCACCGAATCGCGCTTCCTCCTCCGCACCGGCGCCATCGCCGTACGCGGCGGCATGTCGGAGGATTCCGCCCTCAAGGCCCTGACGATCCGCGGCGCCGAGATTCTGCACCTCGACGACCGCCTCGGCTCGCTGACCAAAGGCAAAGACGCCGATTTCGTCGTCCTGTCCGGGTCGCCGTTCAGCGTCTATACGCAGGTATTGCAGACCTACATTGACGGCGAATGTCGGTACGACCGCTCCAAGCAGGCCGACTGGGCCTATCAGGCCGGCGGGTTCGCGCTGGCCGACCGCGATCGACTGCCGCCGACGCCGGACCTCGTCAAGCCGCCGCCGGCCGTGCAGGCGCCGGCCGTGGCCGGGAAACGGCAGCTGTTCGTGGGGTCGCCGGTCCGATTCGCCGTCTACGCCGGCCGCGTCCGCACCGTCAGCCAGGGCGACATCCTCGACGGCGTCGTGGTGGTCGAGGACGGCCGCATCAAGACGGTCGGCCCGCGCGACAAGGTCACCGTCCCCGCAGACCTGCCCGTGCTGACGGCGGCGGAGGTGACGCCCGGCCTGGTGGACGCCGACACGGCCGTCGGCCTTTCGGGCGCCTTCAATCTGCCGGCCGACCAGGATCAGGATGAGAAGAGCGATCCGAATCAGGCGGATTTGCGGGTGCTGGACGGCTTCAACCCCAACGAGCCGCTCCTGGAGGTGCTGCGGCAGAACGGCGTCACGACGATCCATGCCGTGCCCGGCCGCGACAACGTGATCGCCGGTCAGACCGGCGTCTTCCACACATACGGAATCACGGCCGAAGCGATGACGCTGCGCTTCCCGGCCGGTCTGCTGGTCAATCTCGGCGAGGTCCCGAAGCTGACCTATCCGAACAAGCAGCCGACCACGCGCATGGGCACGGCCGCCCTGGTCCGGACGGCGTTCACCCAGGCGAAAAACCGCGCCCAAAAGAAGGCCGCCGGCAAGGCTGATGACAAGCCGTCGCCGTCCGACGCCAAGCTCGATGCGCTGGCCCTGGCGCTGGATCACAAGGTCCCCGTGATCTTCGCGGCCCACCGCGCCGACGACTTGGACACGGCCTTGCGGCTGGCCCGGGAGTTCGATCTAAACGCCCGGCTCGACCTGGCCACGGAAGGTTACTTGATGGCCGATGCGATCGCGGCGGCGAAGGTCCCCGTCGTGGTCCATCCGACCATGCAGCGGGCGGCGTCGAGCATGGAGACGCTGAACGCTCAGCTGTGCAATGCGGCGGCGCTGGCAGATCGAAAGATACCGCTGGCCGTCGGCACCGGTTTCGAGGGGTATGTTCCCAAAACGCGAATCGTCCGCTATGAGGCGGCGATGGCGATGGTGAACGGCCTCGGCCGCGACCGGGCGCTGGCGGCCGTGACGCTGGATGCTGCGCGCATCCTCGGCGTGGACGACCGGGTGGGCAGCATCGAGCCGGGCAAACTGGCCGACCTTGCGCTATACGACGGCGACCCGTTCGAGCATTCTACGCATGTGATTTACACGATCCAGGAAGGGCGCGTGGTGTGGGACCGCGATGAGTACCTGAAGTTGCCGTTCGCCCGGCGGGCATTGCCGCTGACGACGGGCGGCGGCGTGGGTTGCTGCATGGGGCAGTGGTAGGCGACGGCGGTGGCCCGCCGCTCCCGCAAGGGCATCCTTGTTGGTGCCGCGGGCTGCCGAGCCCTACACGTGGATGCTTCCCCGGTGCTATGAACCTGTGGTACGATCCGCTTTAGAGATGATCGAGATAAGACCTTCAAGAGCCGGAGGCCATTGGGGTCGTTTACGGTGGCGCCGGCCCACGACTCTGACGGAGGGCACATGGCAGGCCGCACGATTGCGATCGGCGACATCCACGGCTGCCTGCACGCTATCTCCGCCCTGATCGAGGCCGTCGGGCCTTGCCCGGAGGATACAATCGTCACCCTTGGCG
>Ga0307476_10002410_pt1 | contig 11202 bp, 11 predicted proteins | sample atmos_gasesECM2C_2_FD_203314 | JGI IMG/M metagenome (GOLD analysis project Ga0307476, IMG submission 203314) | Hardwood forest soil microbial communities from Morgan-Monroe State Forest, Indiana, United States - atmos_gasesECM2C_05 | ecosystem: Environmental > Terrestrial > Soil > Temperate... | reverse complement strand
ACAGGTATGCCTGTGTTGATTGTTGGTGAAGGCAAAGAAGTAAAGGCTGTTTACTCTACAGGCGAAGAGGAAATATGCTCATTCAACCAGATAGAAATGAATTAGGCGACAAAAGGTTAGACCCTAAAGAAAATGTTGCCATGATGCGTGAAAAGTGCCTATCCATGGCCGCACGTAAGCGTGTTCACAAGCAAGATGAGTTGGAAGATGTGCAGCGTGCACTAGGTCACCGTATTCACTCAGGTGAAATGGTGCGCAAGCTGCGCAAGTTGATTCCAACCCTGAAGTTTATTAAGGGAAGCCCCGGCAACATTGCCGTATATGCCCCGCGTCATGGTGGTGAGATCGCCGCACGGTTCTATGAGTGGTACCAAGAGCAAGAAGAAGCAGCTTCACGTGGTCGCAAGCGTCAAGACAAGTTCTTTTTGCTTTACAAGTACGTTGGTGGCTTTCCTGAAGGGGAAATGCAAGAGTACACCACCATTGATGTTGACAACGCCAATCTTGGAACCAAAGAGCATAGGTCATGGCGCACGGTTCTGATGGGATTGCTTCGTCAGGGTCTTGTGTCTTACGCAAGTGTTGTTAAAGAGTTTGGTGATGTTGGTACAGACCGCCGGGGGTGGCGGTGGAACGATACAACAAGGAAGTGGCGCAACACCCCATCACTTCGATTTTCAGAATAAAGGAAAAGGTGACGAACAATGGCATTAACAGCAGATGATTTGAAACAAATTGCAGAATTGAATGCACAGGTTATTTCTACAGCAATTGCGGCTGCAATTGCTGAATCAAGAAAACCTTTGCCACCCACAGAGAAAGAAATTCAGGCACTTGAGATGGCACAGGCAGCGCGTGCAGCCGGTGCAGCGGGTGTCATTGCAGAAATAGCCAACGAACGTGCAACGCAACGTGCTTGCACTCACGAACACAGCAAAAAATCCGGTGGTGGTACTCACTGTGTGTGGGTTAGAGAAGAAGACCCCCGGTCACCGGGTTACGTGTATTGCCAGTTGTGTGAAGCAACCATTAGGCCGGGTGCATTTGATCCAAATGGACTTCCTAACCAGCGCGACCGCAGAGCACTTTATGACAACGAGTTGTTTAACCGATTGTTCCAAGAGTGCGGTGAACAGTCTGTAATAGGTTAATTAAATGGCTTCTACAATAACTCTTCAATCCATAGCTAACTTTTGCTCAACCCACTCCGATTTGCTACCGCTTACCGGGGTGGGTGGTTTCACGTCTGAACCTTTCATCTCCATTGCTAACGATGCGATGGCAGAAATTATCAACAATGACCAAGATTGGAAATGGAACACTGTTGAAATTTGTGACTTGGTGCAGACGTTTGGGCCACTCATAACAAGCATGAACAAACAAGATTACTTGTTTGCTGGTGCTTCTGCATTTGTTTTGCAGGTGAGCGGTGCAAGTGCTGTGGTTTCGAGTGGTGCGGCCATTGATCTTATTGCTAATGGTGGTGTAACTGTTGCTGCTGGTGTTGTTACTGTAAAGACGTTAGAGCCACACCGGTTTCAAGTTGGGAATATCGTTAACCTGCTCGGTTTGGTGTTCACCACCGGTACGGCTGCAAACTACAACTCTTCGTACAGTGACAATGGGAACGTCACAGCGTGGGGTACGGGTTACACCATCACAGCGGTAACCGCGAAGTCTTTCAGCTTCGCTGCTGTTGCCGGTCAAGCTAACAATGATGTAGGTGGAGCACCGGGTTTTGGTGTCAGTAATGGTGGGACTGTCCAGCTTGGCGGTATGGGTTGGCTTAGTGGTTGCACGATGTTTGAGCTAAACAACAACTCAAGCCCACCGAATTGGCGACAAATGAAAGCGGTTGGGTACCTTTCAAAATGGTCAAGGGTGTCTGATCCTGATAAGGTTGCTATTGTACAGGATTACGGCACAGGGGTGCTGAAAGTTCGTTTCAATCAGATACCCGGTGGTGTTATTTGGGCTGTCAATTTGGTCTATCAGGTTGCCGCCCCCTTGTTAACCAACATGGCCGGTACATGGGCACCCATACCTGACAAATACAATGATTTAATCAGGCAGGCTGCTTTGTACCGTTGTTACCGGTATCTCAATCCCAACTCAACTGCAACGCAGAATGAGTTTAAGAAGCTTGAACAAGTGCTTGCGAAGTCGCAAGGAACGGACAACGCAGAAGAGTCAAACGTTTATTTGCAGCCGGAAAATGGCCTTGTTGATGACTACTGGCCTACGTATGGTGGTACTTTCTAAATGATTCCCGCAGGCGCACAAAAAGGAAGACACATTACACGTTGGACAACGGGGTTGGTTACCAACCGCGCTGCCACGTCAATGCCCTTCCGTCGTTCTTACGGTGCATTGATACAGTACTATGATGCACTGTTTGGTGGGCTTAACATCGAGATAAGCCCTGAGAATACACTTGTGCGCAGACCGGGTTGGACTGTAATCAACTCGGTGGGTTATTCAGGTACCCCACAGGGATTTTACGCGGCCATCCTCAATGGCACGCAGTTTAACTTCCTTGCAACATCCACCAACGTCTATCAATTTGCTACCGGTGTAATGAATAGCCTTTACACCAAAGGTGTAACTTCGCAAACCTTCTTTCAGCAAGTTGGTAACGTTCTGTACTTCTCTGATGGGAATGCAAACCTAAAGGCTTGGACGGAAACCAACGGTGGTTTCACCATTCAGAACAACGGAATTACCACCCCACTGAACGCACCCTCCATCAGTAATTTAAACTTATATGATTTTGCTGGTGGATCACAAACAACTCACGCATGGGTTGCAAACTACACCTATGTTGGTGGTGCTAGTGGCCCAAATCAATATTACCTGCTTGCCCCAACTGGTGAAATATTTTGGTCTGTTGTTCCTCAGGGTGCAACTCTCAATTCAGGTGCGACCGCGCCGAATTGGGCCTCTGTGTTTGGTCTATTTGGTGGCACCATAGTTGATGGGCAGATGGTGTGGGTCAATTGTGGTGTTATTGGAACTTGGGCAGGATCAACCCCATTTGCTAATGCTGCCTATGTTGCTAATCATCCTCAAAGTCAGGTGTCAGCAGCAGCAACGATAACTACAGGTGGAAGTTCTGGCAACTTTAATTGGCAGGCAGCGGGTACAACCGGCTTTGGATTTACTCATGCTGCACCCTCAACTGGAAACACTAATACATTAAACATTGAAGGGCTGTCTTTCAACATTCCTACCGGCGCTGTCATAAAAGGTATCACGGTACAGGTATATCGTGGTGCTAATCGCGCAAATGCAGTGAGTGACGTTACCGTAAAGCTGTTGAAAGCTGGCACGGCTGTTGGAAACAACAAAGCAGTGGGTGGTTTTTGGCCTCAGATTTTGTGGAATGCTTATAACATTCCGACCGGAAACGGTGTGCCAATATCTTACGGTGGTTCTACTGACCTGTGGGGTACGACTTGGACACCTGCGGACATAAACAACGCTGGTTTTGGTGTTGAGATAATTGCGAATCAGGCAAGCACACGCACCACTTCAGCCGGTATTACGTTTGGTAGTATAACCCAACCTGTAATTGTGACAGTCTATTATGGTGCAGGCACATCGCTTGCTGGTAGTGTGTATGCTGCTGTGATTCTTGATAGCAATGGTAATTTGCAGCGCGTTAAAGTTGCAGGCACCTCAGCCGGTTCTGCTCCAACTTGGTCAACCACCATTGGTGGGACAACGACCGACGGCGGTATAACATGGGATTGCTTAGGAACAGGTAATCAACTACCTGCATTGTTTGGGTGGAATTACGCATACGGTTACCACTCTAGCGGTGCAACCAACCACATTTCCACCATGTCACCTCAGTTGACGGTTAGTGCACCCATCGTTGGTACTGGTGTGCAAATTTCTGGTGTTGGTTCGTCTGACACGCAAGTTGACCGTGATGATTTGTACCGGACGGCGGATGGTGGATCACTGCTGCTGTTCAATCAGTCAACCACCAACATTGCAAACACCGGTTGGACAATCAATGACAGCACGGCTGATGGGGGTCTTAACTTCTTGTTGATTGGCCCTGTGGCCCATGCCAATGATCCACCCCCGGTGGGTGGTACGTTCATTGCTTACTATCAAGGCCGCATGTGGATGGCAGTTGGTAATCTACTGTACTTTAGCGCGGGGCCTGATTGCATCAACGGCGACGGCAACCAAGCATGGCCCCCGGCCAATGTGTTTCCGTTTAGCAACCCCATTACAAGCTTGAATCCGACCACTCAGGGCTTGGTGGTGATTGACAACAAAAATATGTCTGTTGTTTTGGGTGGCCCACAGACCCTTACATTCTGGGTCAAGCCTCTGTTGCCTAACTTTGGTGCTCTATCACCCAATGGGGTAACGCAAGAGGGTGATGAAATTGTGATGTACAGTACACAGCAGCAGTTGTGGGCTTTTTCACCAACAGGCAAGAATGAAATTGGCTTTAACATTGCTGATGAATTGCAAGCAACTTTTCCGGCTGCTTCGCCTTACTTAGCAATCCACCGAAGCGGTCAGGATCAAGGGTTATTCATCTGCGACGGATCAACCAACTCCCAACGCTTTAACATGACTTCTGAAGCTTGGGATGTGTTAGCAACTCCCACAATTGGATTGGGGCCTATAGCCTCAATTGACCTTGCCACTTCACCGACTGTGCGTGCTTTGGTCACGGCTGTGGGTGGTGTGATTTATAAGCGTGATCCAACCTCATACAGTGATGGTGGTTCGCCTTATTCAGCCTTTGGTATTGTTGGCAGCGTTGTGTTGTCTGAATCAGGTGAAGACCCGGCTGTTGTGGATAGTATTTTTGTAACATCGAACGCTGTTGGTAATGCATTGAGTGTTGCGGTGCTTCCAAACGAAACATCAGGTGCTTTCACTTCGTTGGGTAGCTCGGTGAACGAACCACCACAGTTGCCAGCATCCAGCACAATCAACATGCAGCGTTGGGATTGGAAAAACAACCAATCAGCAAAGCCACAATTTGTAAAGCACCTGCAAGTCAAAATCACGATGCCTGCAACTGACACCGTGAAGAATGAAGTGTACACGTTGTCTGTGAAATAAAATGTCACTTAGCAACCCTACTAATCCGCCGATATTGAATGAAGCGGTTTCTAAATCCTATTTGACTAGGGTCTTAGAAAGTGCGTCTGATGAGAACCAAACCAAGGTTAATCAGATTCACGGCATTAACCCAACCGGAAGCACAGGCGCGGGGATACCAAAGCCGGTAACCAACGTCAGTGCGTCTGTGTCTAATGCCAGTGCGGGGGCCACAAGTGTTATAAGTGTCAACTTTCAACGTGACCCCTCTGATAAGAACTTTTCAAGGGTGGTCATATTTGCAAAGGGTTATCAAGGCAACAATTCACCTGTACAAGTTGGTTCCGGTGCTGATTCACCAGCGACGGTAATATTAAACAACACAGGTGAAGCTGTAAGTTTGATTGTGCAGTCTATTGGCAACGGTGGTAGTTCACCCTTTGCGTCATCACCAACGTGCTCTATAAAGCTGCCTCAGAATGCTAATGGGGGATTTGGCCCTACTAGTACAACCAATTTAACAACGGGTCAAGTGGTGCAAAGTGCACCCCCAACACTTGTAACGTTGGTTGTACTACCAACGGCAATGCCTTGGAACCAAACCATAAATTCTGGATCACCTTTTGGTAGTAATGATGGTACAGCAGCAACGCAGGCCGGTCTTGCTCTGGTGCCGGGTCAGAAGATTGCTGTTGCATACGCTTCCGGTGGTGTAATTGTATCTTCCGGGGCCTCACAAACAACTGACTTGCAGGGTGACCCTAACGTTTCACCCGCACCGGGGCCACCTTTCACACCATCCCATTATGTTTCCGGTAGCACACTTAAAGTGGGTGGGTTGGTTGGGGCCTTCACAGATTCACATGGTGTTGTTAAAGGATTTTTTGATTTAAGTGGCGGTTCAGGTAGTACGTTTATTGTTCCGGCTGGTGCTTCAAGGGTGCAGTTTGGTGTCAATGATACCCTATACAACGATAATACTGGCCCCGGTTACACTGTTGTAGTCGCCATTGTTGCTTCATCTGTGTTGATTAAGGTGAGCGGTACACCTACTTCAACACAAGACACATTAAATTTAGTTGCTGGTGCCAATGTAACGTTAACCCCAAGTGGCTCCAACGTCACCATTGCATCTTCTGGTGGGGGTGGTGGTACAACCTCAATTGCGCAAGGCGCACGTAAGAGATTCTTTGCTTCGTCAAACGGTAACAATCAATGGGACAGTTCACCCGGTAACCAAATTGGTGATTTACCTACGTTGGCAGCCGGTACCAACACGCCAGTATACCAAGCAAATAAAGCTGCCACAACACTGAGCGGTACAGTAACAACTGTGTTTAATACCAACACCAATACATATTGCGGTTGGACAGGCAAAACAAATTGGATAACCGGAAGAACGATAGATGCACAATTTCAAGCGTTCGCATACGCGGTAACAGGCACAGGGTTTAGATTCCTGTTTGGTTTCTTTTCAACCACAACACCCTCAAACTCTGACACGGCCATATGTACTCGATATGCTTGCTTCAGGGCTTCAAGTGTTGCCGGTGATACGAACTGGCAAGCCATTGCTTCTAACAACAATGGGGTTGGTCAGACCGTAGTAAATACCGGGGTTGCTATTAACATAAACACTGTTAACAACGAAGTAGAGACAATGCACCGTTTTGGTATTAAGTTTGATGATGTCAACAGTCAAATCCTATTTTACATTGACGCGGCTTTGGTTGCGACCATAACCACTAATATGCCTGCTTCGGGAAACAGTTTGTGTTGGGGTGTTCTAGGTAGTTGGATCACCACTAACAACGGGCTATTAGTTGGGATTGGTCAGGTAATCGTTGAGTCTGACTTGTAAAGTGCCTTGACGGCAATACAAAAAAAAACGAAATGATGGTTGAACTGAAAAGCACTAAAGTAACTACCAACAAAAATGTCATCACCATTATGCAGAAAGTATAAACATATGGTAAGAAATGTCAAACACGAAGATGCTAGCACTTACGTGTCATGGCTCAAAGAAGCTGAACACATAAACCTTGTTGACCGCAAGGTTTATGAGTATCCGACCTGTCAAACGTTGGTGGTTGAGCGTAATGGGGAACCACAGTTAATCAACAGCTTTCATGCCGTACTGGTGATGGAAGCGTTAGCACCCAAACCCGGCCTCACCCCATTACAAGAGGCACGTGCGCTTAATGAGTTGTTTGAAAAGGTCAAAGAGGTGGCGCGGTCGGTTGGTGTAAAAGAAATTATGTTTGGATGCCGCGACGAAAGGTTAGTAAAGTTTATTGAAGGGCGCGGATTTGATCGTCTTAATTTTCCGTGTTTCAGGTTCAAGCTATGATACGAACTTCATTAATGACGGATGAGCAGTTTGCGTTGTTTATCCAAACGCACCCGGTATGTGGTGGTAAGGGTGATAATACTGCGCAGAGCACAGAAAATTCTCAAGCCAACTTTACCAATACTCTGCAAAGTGCCTTTGCGACTAACAACGCTGCACAGCAAGGGAATTTGAATTTCCTTACAAAGCAGTTGCAATCAGGTATTACTAACCCACAGGGTTACAGCCCACAGACGTTGGCAGCAATGCGCACGCAAGCCACCGAGCAAGCAGCGCAGAACAACCAAAATGTCATGCAGGCTGTTAATGAGAAGAACGCTGTGCAAGGTGGTGCTTCCGCAACCGCTCTGCCAAACGGTGTGCAAGAGCAGATTCAAGCCGGTGTTGGTACCGGAGTTGCCAATCAAGAGGCAAATGCGCAGCTTGGTATCACTCAACAGAACGGTCAACTTCAGGTTGAAAATCAGAACCGTGATATTGCAGCCCTTGAGGGGGTTGCGAGTGAAGAAAACCCAGAAGGTATGGCGAGTGGTTCAAACCAAGCGGCCTCTGACGTTAGTAATTTGAGTGATGCTGTTACCAAGGCCAGTGGCCCCGGTGTTGGTTCCATACTTGGCAGCATTGCCGGTGCAGCCGTTGGCCCCGCAATTGGTCAAATACCATAAAGGAAAGTTATGATTGATCCTAATTCACAAGACGCAACATCAGCAGCACCACCGGACACTTCAGCGCAGTCTCAAGCTGCCCCTACTGCCCCGGCTGCTTCGCAGAATGCCCCGCCAGCTGCTGCCCCACAACCAACAAGCCGGTTGGGGTCTATCATGCAAGCCGTATCACAGGCAGTAACCACCGGCCTTGCTGGTATTCCTGATAAGGGCAGACCATCCATCATCACCGGGTTGGGTGAAGGTGCGCGTGAAGCGCAAGCGATAAAGTTCAAAAACTTTGATGACCAAGTGCGCCTTGCACAACTTCACAACCAAGACCTGAAGATGCAGCAAGACACACAGGCACAGACTGACGCGCACACCAAAGCTGACCTTGAGAACAGGCAACTTGCCAACTCGTTGGGTATTGACTATGACACCCTTCCGAGTCATGGCCCCACCATCATGAATCACTTGCAGGCGCAAACTGCTGCGAATGGTGCTGCGTCTGTTCCTGCTGGTACGCATCTATCAGGTGATGGGGAAACCGTGAATATTCCTCAAAACACACAGCAGACCCGCGACGGTCAGAAGCAGATGTACACCATGTTGGGACCTGCGTTTGGTCTTCCTGCGTTGCCGACCAATGCGCAGTTTGTACCCCCACAACTGATGAACATGCTAACCAACAAGATTCACGGTTACGGCATTGATGGGAAACCCATTAGTCACGAAGACTTGCCGGGTATGGTGGGAGCATTGCAGACACAGCGCGACCAAATGGCTAAGAGTGGTGCGCCTGATCCTGTATTAAAGGCCATGGATAACACGTTGGGGATTTACAAAGCCAACCTTGATTCTTTGGACAAACACGCAGCCGGTGTGCTTGCTCAGAATAAACAAGCGCAGTTGGATACTGAAAACTCAGCGGCCAATGTTACGGCTGCTAGTAATAAGGCAGCCAAGATCAAACAGGCTGAGTTAGATGTTACCAACTCACCTGCTAACCAAGCTGCTGCTGCGCAAGGGGCTGCACAAAAGACCACCGCTGAGACTAATGCTAAGAACGAAGCGGCGGGGCTTAATGCTGTTGCTTTTGATCCTAACTATCAAAACCCCGATGGCTCAAAAGGTGCCAACGTGGTGATGAACAACGCAGATGCAGCAGCGAAAGGATTGAAAGCTTACAAGGCAAGCCCTGAAAAGTTGAATGCCACTGTTGCAGGTATGAATGATGTGCAGAACAAGTTGAATCAACTTGCCGCTGTCACAACTGATCCAACCCGCATGGGTGCTGTACAACCGGGTGTTGCGGCTGCAATGCTTGAACACGGTAAGGGTATTCAAGCTGACTTTCATGGTGTGGGTGTTGATACTTCACGCATCAATGAAAAGTTATACGAAGAAGATGTTAAACAGGCCAACCAAGCAACACGTGATTACGTTACGGCCATGGTTGCTGCACACGAAGCTGTGACACAGTTACCACGCTTGCAGACCTTTGGAACCTCAAGCCGTATGACTCAACAGCAAATGGAAGCGGCTGTTAATCTTCTGCCACACCCCGGTGATGGGACGATGGCTGCACAGAAAATGGAATCCTTGCAAGGTATGATTGATCCTCTGCGCAAGCAAATTCCACACATGCCGGGTGCTGAGACAATCCCATCATGGACGGAACAACGCAAGCAGGCCGCACAACAGCAACAGCAGAACGCACCTAAGCCGGTGGGCCGGTTCAACCCATCGTCAAAGACAATTGATTGGGTGAAACAACAATGAAGTTAGTTCACATACCAAAGATTGGACACGTGGAATTTCCTGATGGGATGGAAGACAAGGAAATTGCAGAGCACGCATCTAACTTGCACGCTGACGCACGCAACGCAGGAATCTCCAAGTTTATGGAGTCTGATCCTGCGTTGCAGGGCCTCACACACTCTCAGAAGTTAAAAGAGTTGTCAACCATCGCGGCCTTGCATGAGAAGTACCCACGATTGGCTGAAGCCACTGACAAGGGTATGCAGTTTGTTACTTCTTCACCAAGCAACGAACAAGGCCCCGCAAAGCCTTGAAGCCAAGGTAAAGAAAGCCAAACAACATAACAGCAGCAAGTAAGTGGTAAGGTTCAAATATTCCTTCCATGTTGCAATCGTACCACAAACAACACCAAATTCAATGTTACGGAAGTACATGACCATGAGTGAACAATTGATTCAAATGGCAACAGCGTTGGGCAGGATAGAAGGCAAGCTGGATGAGGCTCTGAAGTCAGACCGTGAGCGGATAGAGAAGATTGAAAAGAGCCTTGAACGTCAGTGGTGGATGTCCTACGTAATCACCCCAACCCTGTTGGCACTGCACGCAGGGTTACGAAAGTTTGGGGTGCAGATATGAAGAACTTCATTAAGCAACTGCTCACTGAACCGGATAACAAGACCTTCTGCCCTGTACGCCTGATTGCATTCATTGGTGTTGGGCAATACTTCACCATCACGGTTGCTAACTATGTGCAGCACGCGGCCTTTGACGCTCAGAACTTCGCTATAGGCTTGGGTGCACTTTTGGGTGGGGTGGGGGTTGCTCTGGGTCTAAAGAAAGATACGCCTCAATAAGCACATTCTCAGCACGCTTCAACGTTATTTGCTAACTTTTTCTTCAAGCATCTTCATACCTCTTAACACCTCTGCTGGCATCCTGTCTTCGTAGTGATCCTGCGTGGTGCGCTCATCAGAGTGGCCCAACATGTCACGGCCTGCGTTGCTGTTGCCGGTCAGACCCCTCAACGTGGTGCCAAGGCCGCGCCTGCAAGCGTGATATCCCTTCCATGGCACACCGGCTGCTTCCAAGGCCGGTCTGATGATTCGTCCGGCCACCCCATCAAGGCTCACCGCTGTACCCCGCTCTGATGGGAAGACCCACCCGGTGCCAGTTCCCTTGGCCTTCCACACGAACCAAAGCTGCCTTAGGGGTGCGATTACAGGCACCGTCCTTACACTCTTGCGTGTCTTGGGGGTACCCAACATCCCCCGGCCAAATGCACGCTGAACGTGCAATAAGCCATCCTGCATATCACCCCACTGCAACCCCTGAATCTCACCCATCCGCAACCCCGCGAAGAATGCAAGA
>Ga0307476_10002409_pt1 | contig 11202 bp, 10 predicted proteins | sample atmos_gasesECM2C_2_FD_203314 | JGI IMG/M metagenome (GOLD analysis project Ga0307476, IMG submission 203314) | Hardwood forest soil microbial communities from Morgan-Monroe State Forest, Indiana, United States - atmos_gasesECM2C_05 | ecosystem: Environmental > Terrestrial > Soil > Temperate... | reverse complement strand
GACGGATTCGGCCTCCCCGTCAGCACCACCCACGTGCTCTCCTCCGGCATCGCCGGCACCATGGCCGCCAACCACTCCGGTATTCAGTGGTCCACCGTCCGCAATCTGGCCTTAGCGTGGGTGCTGACTTTGCCAGTAGCCATGATGCTGTCAGGATCTTTGTTCTGGCTCTTCCGCAAGACTTTCTAGGATAGGCGATGTGGCGGGACTCGCCCGCGAATGCAGGCAGAGAAGCACCGACGTGGTGACAGCCGCCTCGGCTGTCCAAGCCAAGGCGAAGCCCGGTCCTTCGTGATGACCCGCACCGTAAAGACCCGCTAGTGCGTGCCCTCCCGATTACCCTCCTCCGGCCCAGTTCCCCGCTAGAATGGATTTTTCAGGACTCATACATGGATAAACTCGTAATCCGCGGCGGTGAGCCGCTGCTCGGCACGGTGCGCGTAAGCGGAGCAAAAAACGCCGCACTTCCCTGCATGGCCGCCGCCCTGCTAACTGACGAACCCGTCATCCTCGAAAACATTCCTCAAGTTCGCGACATTCAAACCACTCGCAACCTGCTCGCCGCTATGGGTGCCGACGTCGAACTTGGCTACGGACGCGCGCAGCACCGTACCACTCTGCACTGCAAAAGTATTGCCAGCCCCGAAGCTTCCTATGAACTAGTCAAGACCATGCGCTCCTCCACGCTGGTTCTGGGACCACTGGTCGCCCGCTGCGGACGCGCCCGTGTCTCGCTGCCCGGAGGCTGCGCCATCGGCAGCCGCCCCATCGATATGCACATCAAGGGACTGGAACAGCTCGGCGCCAGAATTACGCAGGATCACGGTTACGTAGAAGCCACTGTCGATCGCCTCAAAGGGACGGAAATTGTCTTCGACAAAATCACCGTCACCGGCACCGAAGACCTGCTGATGGCCGCCACTCTCGCCGAAGGTGAAACGATTCTTCCGAAGTCGCCGACCTCGCCGCGCTACTCAACAAAATGGGAGCGAAGATTGAAGGCGCCGGCACTCCAACCATTCGAGTCAAGGGCGTGAGCAGGCTGAGGGGAGCGAAGCACCGCATCATCCCCGACCGCATCGAGGCCGGTACCTTTCTCATCGCAGGAGCCATGACCGGCGGCGACCTCAACATCACTGGATGCGACCCAACTCACCTCGATGCCCTGCTCAGCAAACTCAAAGAAGTGGGCGTGAAAACGAAGTGCACCGCGGAATCGGTCCGCGTCATGGGCGACAATCCATTCACCGCCGCCGACATGAGCACCGAAGAGTTCCCTGGCTTCCCCACCGATATGCAAGCGCAGTTCATGGCGCTGGCCACCCAAGCCGAAGGCGCTTCCGTCATCACGGAAAATATTTTTGAGAACCGCTTCATGCATGCGCAAGAGCTAGTCCGCATGGGCGCGAACATTAAAATCGAAGGACGGCGTGCCGTGGTGCGCGGCAAAACGCCTCTCAGCGCCGCGGCGGTTCTCGCCTCCGATCTGCGGGCAAGCGCGTCGCTAGTCCTCGCCGCGCTGGTCGCCGATGGCGAGACCATCATCGACCGCGTCTACCACATCGATCGCGGCTATGAAAATATCGAAGAAAAACTCCGCGCCGTCGGCGCCCAAATCAAACGCATCGGCGAAATGTTCCCCAAAAAAGCCGCTGCAGTGAAGTAAGCCGACGCCAATGTGTGATATGGCGATATTCGCCAGTTGACAAACCTTCGGGCCGACTGCAGTCAAACGTTCCGCCCGCCCCCATTACTTTAGGTCATGAACTAAGGTCACCCCGGTTAAAGTCACCTCTAAACAGGTTACGGTGCTACCGTTCCAAAACATGGACGGGACGTCGAAGGAAGACACCCGCAGCACTCTTGACTCGGCTGTTGGGGGAACGGTTACCCACAACTTCGACGTTGAATGCACGAACTGTCATGCAAGCAAGAAGCGAATTGATGCGTGGCGATTAAAGTACCAGCCGGTTCATTTCGTTTGCTGCGATGGGTCTTCGGAAGAACTGATGTTTCGTTCCTTGCCTCGCGGCGAAGACCGCTAGAGAGAAGTGATTGTCCTGCCGATTGCACTCACGACGTGGCCAGGTGCGTCGGGCTGCTAGAACCCAAATCAACTGTACATTTTCCAGAGCTATCCAACTGCCCGCGAATTTCGTTGTATCCCTTGCCGCAAAACCCATAGTGCTCGCAAATCTGATTCTCGAACCACTTCTCGGGGATGGAATCGGATAACAGCTTGCCGTTGTGGGACACGGCATACGTTCCGTCCGGCTCCCTGAGAAATTCCCAGATGTTGTACGTCATCAGAGCAGAATACCTCAGCCTATCGGCGCACCGCTATTCAATAGAGGTTGTTGCCGGGCGATTTCACTCATCGCCTCTACAAAAGGAACTTGAAAAAACTCCTACTCCCGCGTCAAAAGCTCGATCACCTCCCGATGCTGCGGATAATTTCTTACCAATTCCTCGCGTCTCGCCATTTCAAAATCTTCAAACTCGAATCCCGGAGCCACGGTGCAGCCGACCACCGCAAATCCCTTCCCTTCCCGTACTCGCGATGCAAACCAGCATCCTGCCTTTACCACGGCGTGCAACGCCTCACCTAGCTCTGGATCGCTACCCAGTAGAATTTCCGAGTAACGTCCGTGCTGGTCAATCACATGCACCACTAAGGTTGATCCCACATAAAAATGCCAAACCTCGTCGGAGCGCAACCGATGAAATGCGGAGAAAATCTCTCCCTCCAGCAAAAAATAAATCGCCGTCGAAGCCGCCCGCACACCCGTAAACTCGCGTGGCAAAGCGTTCTTCGTCAAAACCAGCCCGGCTCGATAGGTTTGCCGGTAATATCCGCCCTCCGGATGCGCTTCCAGACTCAGCTTCTTAATCCAATATGCCGCGTCTTTCTCCATCGAGTCCTCTTATCAGGCTGACGTTCACTATAGCAACGTGAAACGTTTTCGCGGGCTCGCTCACTATGGAAATGAAGCTTGGTAGGAAGAAGATTCTCTGCACGACTGCCAGCCCTTGCTTACCGGCTAACCGCCGCCTGAAATGCGGGTAAGCTCCCACCTGCCAGGTTCGCCAACCTTTTGCGGGAAGGCCCACCCTTACATCCTCTGCAAGGGTGGGATTGTTTCTTCCTGGATGAGGATCAATTAACTCGAGGGAAGCGTGAACTTGAGCGTGATCTGGGTCTCCATCTCAACCGGACGGCCATGCACGAACTGCGGCTTGAATCTCCATTGGCGGACCGCCGCAGCGGCAGCCGCCGCCAATTGAGCGTCTCCACTCACCACTTTGATCTCCTCTACGGTCCCGTCCTTTCCGATGCGCAGGTCAAGCAGCACTGGTCCTTGCACATGCTGCGCCAACGCTTGCTCGGGATACTCGGGCTCCACGCGCCGCAGTAAGCTACCCTCCGCCGCATCGGGAGACAGTTCGACGATGCTTGCGGGGTGCACTGCTGAGCTCGCGCTTTTTTCCGCCGAAGCCGCTCCCCCGGCATCCGTACCAAGAGGGGACATACGAAAGATCTCTTTACCGTTCTCATATACGCGCAACGTGCCTTCAGGCAAATGCGCAGTCTCTGGCCGCGATGCAATTTCGCTGGTGGTTGCTTTGTTCTGGCCGCCCGTAGGAGTCTTTGCTTGAGGCGGACGCGGACCGATATCTGTCCGGTTGCCAGCCAGGTTCGCTCGGGAAGCGGGTGATGACGATGCTGCGAGCGCCGCTCTTGATGCACGATGCTGGCCGCTTGCTTTCACCCATCCCATGCGTATCGCGAAAGCCGTCCCCATCAGCAGAGCCATGCCGACCACGATCCCACACATCAATACGCTGACCCAGTCAAACCGACGAAAGAGTGCAAATATACCTGGGGCATTCTCCGGCTCCGGGTGCGCCGCGTGCAAATCCCGACTCAAATCTTGGTTCTCGCCCGTTTCAAGAGCTGCTTCCGACGTTTCCCCGATCTCTGTTTCGGCGCTTTCCTGCAGCATTTCGCCGACACTAGTCGGAGCAAGCTCGAGCGCATCCAGCGAGGACTTGCGCGCCTGGATATTCTTGAGAATCCGGTCAGTCAAAACCTCAAGCGTTCTCAAGTCACGCTCGCCAAACGCAGCCGGGCGAGCGGAGAAGACCTCAAAAACCCCGATCGAATCCTCGCCCCGCAAAAGTGGCAGCACCACTACGGATCTTATTCCGAGCTCCCGCGATGCTTCCGGGTCCACGTTCGGGTCAATGAGGGTATCGTCGCAACGCTGGATCTGCCGACTGCGCAGGCACGCACCCGACAGCCCCGAGTTCATGTCCAGAGGCGTTCCCAGCTCCGGGGCGTTCCCCCCAGTACTGGCGCGGCAAACCATCTCACCGTCGCGGGCCAGAGCGATTGCGGCTCCGGTTGCCCCCGTTGCCAGGCAAGCCTGTTCCACGATTTCATTCAGCACGATATCGAGTGCCAATTCCCCTGAAAGGCCGGGTGGAATCTTGCCATGACCATGAGTCGCGAACTTGGCGGCCACTTCGGCAAAATCCGCCCCCTGCGTCGCTCCAGAGTTTTCAACCCCGGGACCAGCGGGCGGAAGCGGCAACTCTTCAGGCGCAGTCTCAGAGGGGACAGGACCGGCTGGAATAGACTTTGCAGAGTCAGGCCGCCATATGGGGTAATGAGCCATAACCGGGTTACGTACAAATTCGACAAAAGCTCAGCGTCTGTAGCGGAGTTTCGCCCTAAAGTGCAACCTTGTCAACAAGGAATCGGTGCCTCCATCGCCGCGCGTTTTCTCGATAATATTAGGTCCGAACCCACGATCTGACCCTCTGTTTCTATCTCCGGGCGGTAACCATAGTGCGAGACGTCCCAAAACGGCAGAAAAGACGAGACGATCGATCGTAATGAGACTTTTGGGGCTTCCGTTCGGGCAGGGAAATGTTAGAATCCATTCATACTTGGGGACGGGCTGATAGCTCCCCAGGCCGTTTTTCTCCCCCTTGATTTCCGTGAAAACATCTGAAAACGCTCAAGGACTTTAGCTCCAGGGAGTTTGATCCATGCGCATTGCTGTCGTCGGTTCCGGATACGTGGGATTGGTTGCAGGCGCCTGCTTCGCCGATCTCGGTCACGACGTTATCCTCGTGGACAATGATGAGCGCAAGTTAGTCGCTCTCAAGAACGGCCAAGTACCTATCCACGAGAATTTTCTGCCCGAGTTACTGGGGCGCCATCGCGGCCAGAGGCTCACTTTCTCTGACGACTTGCGCGAAGCCGTGCGCGCCAGCGCGGCCATCTTCATCGCCGTCGGCACACCACCCACGGAAAGCGGGGAGGCCGATCTTTCTTTCGTCGAATCCGTCGCCCGAGAGATCACCGGCGCAGTCGATGACTACAAAGTCATCGTGGAAAAGAGTACCGTTCCCGTCTATACCAGCGAGTGGATTCGCAAAATCATTCTGCGCAATGGCGCCGACGCCAGCTCTTTCGATGTTGCTTCCAACCCGGAGTTCCTGCGTGAAGGCACCGCTGTCACCGACTTCCTGTTCCCCGATCGCATTGTCGTTGGCTGCGACAATGAGCGCTGCGCCAATGTTCTGCGCGAAATTTACGCCCCGCTCACCACCGGCAGCTATTACGAAACCGCCGGCGCAATTCCACAGCCCGACCGCACTTCGATTCCGGCTCCCATTATCGTGACCAGCACCAAGAGCGCGGAACTCATCAAGCATGCCTCGAACGCATTCCTCGCCATGAAGATTTCCTTCATCAATGCCGTCTCATCGATGTGCGAATCGGTCGGCGCTAACGTGAATCAGGTCTGTCATGGCATCGGCACCGACTCCCGCATCGGTCCGCGATTTCTGAATCCCGGTATCGGCTACGGCGGTTCCTGTTTTCCGAAAGACGTGATGGCCTTCCGCGCCGTTGCCCGCGAATGCGGATACGACTTCCGTCTGCTTGACGAAGTCATGCGCATCAACGAAGATCAGCGCGATCGTTTCCTGCGCAAAGTCCGGAGCGCCCTGTGGACCTTACGCGGCAAACATCTCGGCGTCCTCGGCCTCGCCTTCAAAGGCGGCACTGACGACATCCGCGAATCTCCCGCCATCTTGATTGTGCAGGCACTGATGCAGGAAGGCTGCAAGATCACGGCCTACGACCCAGCCGCCATGGACCGCACCCAGGAAGTGATGAACTCGGGTCTCAAGTTTGCGAATTCAGCCTACGAAGCCGCCACTGGCGCCGACGCCCTGCTGATCCTCACCGAATGGGAGGAGTTTGCCAACCTCGATCTCCGCCGCCTCAACGATGAGCTGAAATATCCCATCGTGATTGATGGCCGCAACCTGTATGATCCCGAAGTGATGGCCGCCAACGGCTTCACTTATTATTCCGTAGGACGAGCAGCCTCTCACCCGGACGGCGTTCCCGCCGCTCTGCGCAATGGCGCTAAGAAGGCATGAGTCAACAACGCGCTCTGGTCACCGGCGGCGCCGGTTTTCTGGGATCCCATCTCTGTGATGCTCTGCTTGGCGAAGGCTGGGACGTGGTTGTCGTCGACAATCTGCTCACTGGCCGCCTCGCAAACATTGACCATCTCCGAAACGACTCGCGCTTTGAATTTATCAATAAAGATATCTGCGAGCCTTTCGACGTGGGCAAAGTTAACTTCGTCTTTCACTTCGCAAGTCCGGCCAGCCCGGTGGATTACACCATCCACGGAATCCCAACGCTGAAAGTTGGATCACTCGGAACTTTCCACGCTCTCGATGTCGCATTCAAATACGGCGCAAAATATCTCGTCTCGTCCACGTCAGAGTGCTACGGCGATCCGCTCGAGCATCCCCAGAAAGAAACGTATTGGGGTAATGTGAATTCCATCGGCCCGCGTTCGGTCTATGATGAAGCCAAGCGGTTCACCGAAGCGGTCACCATGGCCTATCACCGCTATCACAAAGTTGATACCCGCATCGTTCGCATCTTCAACACCTACGGCCCCCGCCTGCAATTGAACGACGGCCGTGTGGTGTCGAATTTCATGAAGCAAGCGATTCGTGGCGAAGTTCTCACGGTTTACGGCGATGGCAGCCAGACCCGCAGCTTTTGTTATGTAAGCGACGAAATTGATGGCTTCATTCGCCTGGCAAAATCTTCGGAACATCTGCCGGTCAACATCGGAAATCCGAACGAATTCACCATTCTCGAATGCGCAGAGCATGTAATGAAAGTGACAGGATCGAAAAGCAAAATCACCTATGAACCGCTGCCGCCGGACGACCCCAAACAACGCCGTCCCGACATCACCAAAGCCCGCCAACTGCTCGGCTGGGAACCGAAGATCAACCTCGAAACCGGCCTTCGCATGTCGCTGGATTATTTCCGCAAAGCCGTAGCCGAAGAAGCCGCCACCACTAAATAGATCTTGCCGTCGTTCTGGCTCGCAACCCTTCTCAAGTGAACGTGATAAATTGACTTTCGCAATAAGGCTCAGTCTATTTCGCCAATGGAGAAACTCTCGATGCGAACGCTCATCGCCAAACCAGTCATAAAGCTCGTGACGCTGGCTGTCGCCGCGATTGTAATGATGCCCGTCGTTCTTCATGCGCAGGCAAAAGACGAAACCTCAACCGTCAAGGTCGAGTCCGCTAAGACTGAAACACCAAAGCCCGAACAATTCAAACCGGAACAACAAGCCAGCAAAGGCTCGGTGACGATCGGTGGAAATGTCATTAATTACGACGCATTTGCCGGCACGCTCGTGGTGCATCCCAAGGGCTGGGACGATGTTCCGCAAAATGCCGACCCGGATCCCAAGAACAAGCCCGCGGAAGCCAGCATGTTCTACGTCGCCTATTTCAAGTCTGATGCCAAAGGCGCGCCGCGCCCGCTTACCTTCCTCTACAACGGAGGCCCAGGCTCATCGAGTGTCTGGCTTCACATGGGTGCGTTTGGGCCAAAGCGCGTCGTCACCGCCGATGACAGCCACACTCCCGCCGCGCCGTATTCCGTCGTCAATAACGATTTCAGCCTGCTCGACGTGAGCGATCTTGTGTTTGTAGACGCGCCCGGAACTGGCTTCAGCCGCCTCAGCGGCAAAGACCGCGAGAAAGCTTTCTACGGTGTTGACGCGGATGCGCAGGCCTTCGCCGATTTCATCGCGCAGTTCCTCTCCAAATATGGACGCTGGAATTCGCCAAAGTATTTGTTCGGCGAAAGCTACGGCACCACGCGATCCGCAGTCCTCTCTTATGTACTCGAAACCGAACGTGCTATCGATTTCAACGGCGTCATCCTTCTATCGCAAATATTGAACTTCTCGCTTGACTCAGACATTCCCGAGTTCAATCCCGGCATCGATACCGCGTACCAGTTGGTGCTGCCAACCTATGCCGCGACCGCCTGGTATCACCACAAGCTACCGGAGCAGCATCAGGAACTAGCGCCCCTGCTGGCCGAGGTCGAGCACTTCGCTATGAACGAGTATGCGCTGGCGCTCGAAGCCGGCTCGTCACTCCCTGTGGATCAACGGCATGCCATCGCCGAAAAGCTTCATCAGTACACCGGCCTGCCCGTCACTTACATCGACAAAGCAGACCTGCGCATCAACGGCGGAGAATTCGAAAAGAACCTACAGGACGAGAACAATCTCACCACCGGCCGCCTGGACACGCGCTTTTCCGGCCCAACATTTGATCCCCTCAGCAAAGAAGCGGAATACGATCCGCAGTCGGCCGCCATCTCTTCTGCCTATGTTTCCGCCTTCAACGACTACGTGCGCAAGGAGCTGAAGTTCGGCGAGAACCGCGAATACAAGCCGGAAATTGATGTGGAGAAATCATGGAATTTCCTGCACCAGGCCCCCGGCTCGCCGATGGCGTTGCCGATGGCGGCCAACGTCATGCTCGACCTGGCCATCGCGATGAAGTACAACCCCCATCTCAAGATCCTGTTGAATGCCGGTTACTTTGACCTGGCAACCCCGTTCTACCAGGGCGTCTATGAAATGCAGCATCTGCCGATCCCGCCCGATTTGCAAAAAAATATCGAATTCCAGTTTTACGAATCCGGCCACATGGTCTATGCGCACCAGGCGTCCCTGAAGGCAATTCACGATAACGTCGCGGCTTTCATCATGAAGAGCGAGAACCCCAAGGCAAAGTAACAGCGTAAGAAGAATAACTGTCCGCGCGGGCCTGAGATGACGACGGAAACTGCGACAAAAGGTCAATTGATGTGGCTGGGATTGATGGTGCTGGTTGTTTTTTCAGGGCTTTGCACGATCTTCGCGTCGGTGGTGACCGCGGCACAAGCTTGGCAGGAGCACGCCCAGTCGCGATGGCCGGAGGTGACTGCCCACGTTGACAGATTCGCCCTAAATCAGACGAGCAGCGAACGGCGGGAAAAGTACTACATCCATTGCCGATTGAGCTATACGGTAGGCGCCGAGCAGAATATGGCGAACGTCTATTCGAGCAATGTTCCCTCGCCCGAGATTTGGCAATACCCGCCCAACCAGATTGGGCCGCTTGAAGTGTGGGTGGACGAGCATCCGCCGGGGACGCCGATCGTCGTGCATTACGATCCCTGCCGACCATACGAAGGTAGTGCTGGTGTCGACCAACATGCCACTCGGCGGACCGCGAACTCCCAACAATTTGAAGCTACTGGAATTTCTGGCAGGAAGTTTCCTGGTCCTGCTGACGATTGCGCGAATCACACGGCCGCGATCCCTTTGGCAAAGCGAACGTTCTTCAATGCCGCTGAACCCATAGGATGAAGCGTTTCCGCCAAATCCTGATTAGCGGGGCAAAGTTGAGATCAGGCAGTCGCCTGATGCCGGCGGCGTTCACTACTGCGCTTGCGTGGCGCTTTCGGCGCCGAGGCTAATATTTTCTCGATTTCCTCCCGCAGCCACCGGTTTGCCGGATCGTTCTCCACACTCTCATGCCAGTACAAATGGGCTTCCAAACGGGGCGCGTGGAGCGGGAACAGATGCAACTGGTTCAGCAGGCCCTTGTCCACCAAACCCAGGTTCAGCAGTTGCGCATGACGCTCGGGCAAAGTCAGCAACATGTCGGTCTTGCTCACTACCACGCAGGCCGCGAAAGTGTGTTGGCTGCGGAGAAACACTTGCCGCCGAAGGCCCCGCCGGCTAAGCTCGACATCGATCAGGCTGGGTCCCTGGCGCCGGGAGGAAACCTGAATGTGGCGCTGGTTCAAGTAGGTATTCAGATCGAGACTGCCTGCGATTGCCGGGTGACCCTGCCTCGCCATAACTACGTACGGTTCATTCAACAGCCACTTCTGCCGGATTCGATCACTCACGGTCATGGGAATTTCGATGGCCAAATCGAGTGAACCACTTGCCAGCTCGGTCTCAAGATCTCTGCGCTTCACCCGCGACGTTGTAATCGACATTCCCGGGGCAGCATGGCTCAGTCGCACTAGCAAGGGAGGGAGAAGCAGAGTCTCGAGGTATTCCCACATCGAAAAATGAAAGCTCCTACGGGTGTGTTCCGGAACGAAATTGTGACTCTGTCCGAGGTTCGTTTCGAGGATTTGCAGCGCTTGCCGCACTTCTTCAATCATGTTCCGGGTGAAGGGCGTCGGCATCATGTGCGCTCCCCGGCGAACGAACAGCGGGTCTTGCAGAAGGTCGCGCAATCTCTTCAGCGCATGGCTGATGGCGGGCTGGGTAAGGTTCAGCTGTTGGCCGGCGCGAGTGATATTGCCCTCGCGATAGATGGCCTCCAGCACAACAAACAGGTTCAGGTCGACCTGGCTTAAATGCACGTTGCATATATTACAAGATTCGTAAGATTCATTAGGAGAATTCTGCAGCAGTGGTTAGGCTAGGGTGCCTGCGGAGCGAAAGCCGTCGAATGGACTTTTCCGTCTCACCGAGAGCCCAAAGCTATATTCAACGCCTCCTGGCGTTTATGCAGGAACATGTCTTACCGGCAGAGTCTGAATATGCCGCGCAGTTACAGAACCTTGCCGACTGGCGTAGTTGGAAGCAGCCTCCAGTCATGGAGCAGTTAAAGGCCAGGGCGCGGGCTGCCGGCCTGTGGAACCTATTTCTCCCGGACCCGGCGTATGGTGCCGGTCTCAGCAATGTGGAATATGCTCCCCTGGCAGAGATCACCGGCCGCTCTTCGATCGCGCCGGAGGTGTTCAACTGCAACGCTCCTGACACCGGCAAC
>Ga0307476_10002407_pt1 | contig 11203 bp, 11 predicted proteins | sample atmos_gasesECM2C_2_FD_203314 | JGI IMG/M metagenome (GOLD analysis project Ga0307476, IMG submission 203314) | Hardwood forest soil microbial communities from Morgan-Monroe State Forest, Indiana, United States - atmos_gasesECM2C_05 | ecosystem: Environmental > Terrestrial > Soil > Temperate... | reverse complement strand
TCCCGGCAAGGGTGCCAATAAAACGCCGCCGGTATGCGTCGCCTCTGACCTTCCCCAGGCCGGATGCGACCGGTCTGTCCGCCGCCTGAAGCCCTCCTCGGTAGGGAAGGGGCGAGGTTCGCAGCGCGGATGGGATGACCGGCAAGACGGATAAGGCATAAGGTTCGATTATGAGCGGACATTCGACCTATCAGCCGCAAAGCCCATTCATGCAATGGATGGAACGGCGGCTGCCGATCGTGAGCCTGGTTTATTCGTCCTTCATCGCTTATCCGACCCCGCGCAACCTGAACTACTGGTGGACGTTCGGCGGCATTTTGAGCTTCATGCTGGGCGTACAGATCGTCACCGGCATCGTGCTGGCGATGCATTACACGCCGCACGTCGATTACGCCTTCAACTCCGTCGAATCGATCATGCGCGACGTCAATTACGGCTGGCTGTTGCGCTACCTGCACGCCAACGGCGCCGCGTTCTTCTTCGTCGCCGTTTACGCTCACATCGCGCGTGGCATGTATTACGGCTCCTACAAGGAGCCGCGCGAGGTCTTATGGATCCTCGGCGTCATTCTTTTCCTGTTGATGGTGGTGACCGGCTTCATGGGCTACGTGCTGCCCTGGGGCCAGATGAGTTTTTGGGCCGCCACCGTCATCACCAATCTGTTCTCGGCGCTGCCCGGCGTCGGCGAGCCGATCGTGACCTGGCTGTGGGGCGGCTATGCGGTCGGCAATCCGACGCTCAACCGCTTCTATTCGCTGCACTACCTGTTGCCGTTCGTGATCGCCGGCGTGGTGATGCTGCACATCTGGGCGCTGCATATGGTCGGGCAGAACAATCCGACCGGCGTCGAGCCGAAGACCGACAAGGACATCTTGGCGTTCACGCCCTATGCGACCGCGAAGGATGCATTCTTCGTCGGCGTGTTCTGCCTGTTCTACGCCTGGTTCGTGTTCTACCTGCCGAACTATCTCGGCCATTCCGACAATTACATCATGGCCAATCCCGGCCAGACGCCGACCCATATCGTGCCGGAATGGTATTACCTGCCGTTCTACGCCATCCTGCGCGCGATCCCGAGCAAGCTCTTAGGCGTCACCGCGCTGGCCAGCTCGATCATCATCCTCGCCTTCCTGCCCTGGCTCGACACCTCGCGGGTGCGTTCGGCGAATTACCGGCCGCTGTACCGGCAATTCCTGCTGATCTTCTTCGCCGCCGTGATCGGGCTTGGCTATCTCGGCTCGCAGGAGCCGTCGGGCGGTTATGTGATCGCTGCGCGCATTCTCACCGTCTACTATTTCGGCTTCTTCCTCGTCATCCTGCCGCTGCTCGGACTGTTCGAGAAGACCAAGCCGCTGCCGAATTCGATTTCGGAAGCGGTGCTGAGCGGAGGCCGGACATGATTTCCCGTCGTATCATCACCGCCTTCGCGCTCGCTGTGTCGCTTGCGGCGACCGCCATGCAAACGGCAGCGGCCGAGGACGCGCCGCCGCGGCAAAAATGGTCGTTCGCCGGTCCGTTCGGCATCTACGATCAGGCGCAGCTGCAGCGCGGCTTCAAGATCTACAAGGAGGTCTGCTCGACCTGCCACAGCATCAAGCTATTGGCGTTCCGCAATCTCGCCGAGCCGGGCGGCCCCGGCTTCACCGAGGCGCAGGCCACGGCGATCGCGTCCGAGTTCCAGGTGACCGACGGCCCCAACGACCAGGGCCAGATGTTCCAGCGGCCCGGCACCCTTGCCGATCATTTTCCGCCGCCGTTCCCCAACGACCAGGCCGCGCGCGCCGCGCTCGGCGGCAAGCTGCCGCCGGACATGTCGGTGCTGGCCAAGGCGCGCGGCTACGAATGGGGTTTCCCGCAATTCATCATCGACGCCTTCATCGATTATCAGGAAGACGGCCCCGACTACATCCACGCCATCCTCAACGGCTACACCGCCCCGCCGGCCGGCTTCGCGCTGCCGCCCGGCGGCCAATACAACAAATATTTCCCCACCGGCGCCATCGGCATGCCGAAGCCGCTCAGCGACGGCCAAGTCGAATACACCGACGGCACGCCCACGACGGTCGATCAATACGGCCGCGACGTCGCCGCCTTCCTGATGTGGGCGGCGGAGCCGACGCTGGATGCGCGCAAGCGGCTCGGCTTCCAGGTCATGATCTTCCTCATCGTGCTGACCGGGCTTCTGTACTTCACCAAGAAAAAAGTCTGGCACGACGTGCATCATCCCGAGCTGACGGGATCGCAGCCGCCCGCTTGATGCCGGCTCCTGAACTTTATTCAAGCCAGAATCGTCCGCGCCGCCGCAATGACGTTGCCTCGATCTTGAGAGGAAAGTTTCCCGGCGCATTTGAGGATCAGGTCGTTTGGCAGCGTAAATAGCTTCCATCGGACGACGCAAGGACGATTGAGGCCGGCCAGTTTCAGGTCCTCGATAGCAACGTCACTCCGCCATTTGGACCGAGCGGCAGTGGTAATCATTGCGCAGATCGAATGGCCGTGTGCTTCGTTGAACGTCGTGTGGGACATAACGAGAGAGGGTCTGCGTTTGTCTGCCGCGATTTCGACGAAAGGAAACGGCACGACGACCACATCGCCGAAATCACAGATCACGGAACGCCTCTTCGTCCTCCGGCGAATTCCATTCGGTCATCGTCTCGCTCAGAGCCGCCAAATACGCGTCGGCTGTTCGCACCTGGCGGATTTCTACGACTTCGCCGCGCCGCGATTGCAATCGCTTCCAAATTTCTTTCATGGGACCGATCGGCTTTAGTCCCATGGTCGCACGGCCGTCTCTACCCTTGCGCATCTTCTCCCAACTGCCGACGATGCCATCGACTTCCAATTCGATGACTTCGCCGGGGGCGAGCGAGAGGATTTTGTCCTTCAGCGCTTTGCCGCCCTCGATCTGCTTGGCCCAAATCGTGTCATCGCTGATTTCCACATAAGCCATGCTGGTGCTCCAAAATCCCGCTATTTTTGGCAATATAGGGGTGGGGTGGGGGTGGGGTCAAGGCGGCAAGGGCGCGCGCATGTTGCGCTGCTGTGATATGCGAGACACTGCCGCAATCGAGGGGACAAATTCACCCATGACCACCGCAGCGTTCGAGAATGATCTCAAAGCCGCGATCCGCAGCATCCCGGATTATCCCAAGCCGGGTATCATGTTTCGCGACATCACCACGCTGCTCGGCGACGCGCGCGCATTCCGCCGCGCCGTCGACGAACTGGTGCAGCCCTGGGCCGGCGGCAAGATCGACAAGGTCGCCGGCATCGAGGCGCGCGGTTTCATCCTCGGCGGCGCTGTCGCGCACCAGGTCTCGGCCGGTTTCGTGCCGATCCGCAAGAAAGGCAAGCTGCCGTTCAAGCGGGTGAGCATCGGCTATTCGCTCGAATACGGCATCGACGAAATGGAAATGCACGAGGATGCGATCGCTGACGGCGAGCGCGTCATCCTGGTCGACGACCTTGTCGCCACCGGCGGCACCGCCGAAGCCGCCTGCAAGCTGTTGAAGCAGATCGGCGCCAACGTGCTGGCGGCCTGCTTCATCGTCGATCTGCCGGATCTCGGCGGCGCTGAGAAGATCAGGAAGCTCGGCGTGCCGGTGCGCACGCTGGTCAGTTTCGAAGGACATTAACCGGCAGATTTTTCGGTCATGCGGTCGACGAAGGTTCAGATGTTCATCAATCTCAAGACCGCAAAGGCCCTCGGCATTACCATTCCGCTACCGCTATCAGGCCCGGCCGACGACGTGATCGAATAGGTTTTGTTTGCTGCGGCGCGAATGGCCGCTCATGCCCCGTCGCGGCGCTGAAGCGGCTGGATTTGCTGCATCGCGATGAAGCCACTTCCGGGAGGCCGGCTTGACCCGCTACGATGCCTTGTTCGGACCAAGGCAAGGCAAATGAAGCGGCGCTCAAAAGCGAGTCGCAAGGCAGGTAGGGCGGAACGCCGCAAGACGGCGACGCCAAAGCGCTCCATCCCACGCAAGGCCGTGCCAGGTCGTCTTTCTACGGCAACAGGCCCGGAAACAGAGATTGCGCGTCTCAGCCGTGAGCGCGACGAGGCGCTGGAGCAGCAGAAAGCCACGGCGGAGGTTTTGCGGGTTATCAGCGCATCGCCCGGCGATTTAAAGCCGGTGTTCCAGGTCATGCTGGCTAACGCGGTGCGCATTTGCGATGCCAAGTTTGGCAATATCTATCGCTGCCACGATGATGCCTTTCACCTTGTTGCAGCACATAACACGCCACCCCTCTTCGCCGAGCAACGCGCTCGGTCAGCCTTTTGTCCTGGTCCGAAGACCGTCATCGGCCGTGCGGCAAGAACAAAACAGGTTACCCATGTTGCCGACCTGATGGCTGAGGAAGCGTATGCGGAGCGCGATCCGGTAGCCGTTGCCTCGGTCGAACTTGCCGGCATTCGGACGCTTTTGTGCGTCCCGATGCTCAAAGAAAACGAATTGATCGGCATGATTACCATTTACCGGCAGGAGGTTCGCAGCTTCACCGGCAAGCAGATCGAGTTGGTTCAGAATTTCGCTGCCCAGGCCGTGATCGCCGTCGAGAACACGCGGCTGCTCAACGAACTGCGTGATTCGCTACAACGGCAGACTGCCACCGCTGACGTACTGAAGGTCATCAGCAGTTCGCCGGGCGATTTGGAGCCGGTTTTTCAGGCCGTGCTTGAGAACGCTACGCGGATCTGCGAAGCCAAGTTCGGCACACTATTCAGCTTTGACGGCGAGAAGTTTTGTCTGGCAACGCAATACGGTACGCCGGAAGAATTTGCTGAATTTCAAAGTCGACGGGGGTTGTTCAAGCCAACACCTGGAAGCCTGCTCGATGAGGTGATGCGCACAAAACGGATGAACCAGACCGCCGATAACGCTGCCGAGCCTGTGCCTGGGGACGTAACAAGACTCGGTGGTGCGCGATCATTCGTTAGCGTGCCGATGCTCAAGGACAACGAATTGGTCGGAGCCATCAACATTTATCGCCAGGAAGTCAGACCCTTTACCGACAAACAGATTGCGCTGCTTGAGAACTTCTCCGCCCAAGCCGTCATCGCCATCGAGAACACGCGGTTGCTCAACGAATTGCGTGGGCGAACGCAAGAACTCACCGAAGCGCTTGAGCAGCGGACCGCGACGTCCGAGGTGCTAAGCGCAATATCGTCATCTCCGGGCGAGCTCACATCCGTCTTCGATACCATCCTCGCAAATGCACTGCGGCTCTGCGATGCCGACACGGGACATGTATTGCGCGCCGAGGCGGGCACTTTGTCTGTCACTGCCATGCGAGGCGGGCGCGCGGAATATGCACAGTTTTGGCGCGAGCGCGGACCATGGCGGCCAGCGCCTCACAGCGCTCCTGCCCAAGCTATCGAACAGAAGAAGCCTGTTCAGATTGCCGATATGTACCAAACCTCAGACTACGCCGCCGGCGGCCAGGCGACGGTCGCTGCAGTCGAGCTTGGCGGGCTACGTACCGTCCTAATGGTCCCGATGATGGCGGACGAGAAGGCGGTTGGCATTATCGTAATCTACCGCAGCGTCGTACGGCCGTTCTCCGGTAAGCAGATCGAACTGGTTGAGAACTTCGCCGCCCAGGCCGTCATCGCCATCGAGAACACGCGGCTGTTCAATGAATTGCGGCAGCGCACCGACGACTTGAGCAAATCCCTTGAGGATTTGCGCACTGCGCAGGACCGCTTAGTCCAGACCCAAAAGCTTGCTTCGCTTGGTCAACTGACGGCCGGCATCGCGCATGAGATCAAGAACCCGCTCAACTTCGTGAACAATTTCTCCGGCGTCTCGGTCGAGCTTATCGACGAACTGCAGGAGACGCTCGGTCGTGTTACGGCCGACGACAAGACGCGGGGCGAAATCACCGAATTGGCCGACACCCTGCGCGATAATCTCGACAAGATCGTGCAGCACGGCAAACGGGCCGACTCCATCGTCAAGAACATGCTGTTGCATTCGCGCGAAGGGTCCGGTGAGCGGCGGGCTGTCGATGTCAATGCCATCGTCGAGGAGAGCCTCAATCTCGCCTATCACGGGGCGAGAGCCGAAAAGCAGGGCTTCAATGTCACCTTGGAGCGCTCCTTTGACCCCGCGGCCGGTGAAATCGACGTTTTCCCCCAGGAGATCACCCGGGTTCTCCTCAACCTGATCTCGAACGGCTTCTACGCGGCAACCAAGCGCCAGGGGCAGGAGAGCGGCAATGGCTTCGAGCCCACCATTTCGGCTGCGACCAATAGCCTCGGCGACCGCGTGGAGATCAGGATACGGGACAATGGTATTGGGATTCCGCCGGAGGTTCGCGAAAAGATGTTCAATCCGTTCTTCACCACCAAGCCGGCTGGCGAAGGCACGGGCCTCGGCCTGTCGATCAGTCACGACATCATCGTCAAGCAGCATTCCGGGTCCATAGAGGTCGATACCGAGCCCGGTGAATTCACCGAATTCAGGATTATTCTACCTCGGACTTCCGCCTAGCTTTCGCTGAAATAGAGGGGGCGAGCGTGAGCCTGCTTATTCTCGTGGTCGACGACGAGCCCGATGTCGAGGTGCTGTTCCGCCAGCAGTTCCGACGCGATCTCCGCGGCGGTCGATTCGCGATGGAATTTGCCCAATCCGGCCCGGCCGCGTTACAGCGCATCGGTGAGACGCAAGGTGTTTCGCTGATCCTTGTCCTCTCGGACATCAACATGCCGGGGATGACCGGCCTAGAACTTCTGCCCAAGGCCAAGGCTATGCGGCCGGACGTCCCGGTCATCATGATCACCGCCTACGGCGATGCGGAAACCAAGCGCAAGGCGCTTGAGAACGGCGCTGAGGCGCTTCTGACCAAGCCGATCGACTTCGGCGCCCTGCGCTGTGAAATCGATACGCGGGTCGAACGCGCCGCGTAGCCGATTTCCCCTGGAACCTGCCCGACTTTGCCGCTGTGCTTGGAGCATGATCCGGAAAAGCGGAAACCGGTTTTCCGAAAAGATCACGCTCACTCAAAATGCCAGAGGGCAAATCGATACAATCTGAAGCGATTTCGCTCTAGCGTCCCGAGCGTAGCGCCGCGCTCAGTTTGCCGACGACGCTGTCGCTGAGCGAGGCGCCGAGCTTGCCCATGATCAGGCGCAATTCGAGCTCGCGAAACTCGGTGAAGATGGTGCCGATCCAGCTGTGGATCTCGGTCGGGCCGCCGGGGCGCTCGGTCATGTAGTTGGCGAAGGAGAAGCTCGGGCGGTCGACGACGCCGCGCACGATCGCGGAGAGGCGCGGGATGCGGATGAGGCCGTATTCGCCGCGGCTCGGCGGAAAGTCCGTTTTCTCGTACATCACCGACACCGCTTCGTTGTGCACCGGCACGAAGGCGGTGGTCTCCAGGCGCCGGCGCACATCGGCATAGGCGCGCACCGTCCCCGGCGCCGGGTCGGTGACGAACAGCACGATCGGCTCGATCGAGCGCCGCCGCGCCTCCTGCGCGAAGCCGATCTCGGTCATCACGTCGAAGAACTGCTCGAACAGGCCGTAGCCCAGGTCGATGACGGTGGTGCGCGGAACGCCGGCGAGCAACCGATCGAACAGCGCCATCTGCCCGGGCGTGTCGGCGATATTCATCGTCGTGACGAGATCGGGAAAATAGCCGGCGAATGTCGCCTCGCGCGGATCGAGGTCATAGCCGACCAGCGCGCGGCCGCTGGTGCGGAAGAATTCGATCAGCAGCCGCGCGATCAGCGTCTTGCCGACCCGCGGGCGAGGCGAAGCGACGATATAGAGCGGCGCCTGCTGCGGCATGCCGGCAATCGGTCCATTCCCGATAAACGAACGCGGTACTGGCCGCACTTTCCTCTCCCGCGAGCGGGGAGGGAAGGGGCTTACTGCGCGGTGCGGACCACCTGCACGCGCGGGGCGCCGCCCGCCGGCGCCGCGGCGCTGGCGACGATGTCGTTGAGCTTGATGCGATCGTATTCGCCCCAGACATTGCCGAGCCAGTGCCGGACATAGCCGCGCAGCACGAACGAGTAATTGGCCGCATCGCCCTTCAGGTTCTTGTTGGCGACGAAGGTGAGGAACGGAACGGAAGCGAGCTCGACCTGCTCGTAGGCCATCTCGTTGAGTTTCGGGATGGTGATCTCGATGGCGTCCTTGAACTTCTTGAAATACGCCGCGTGCGTCGGCTGGTCCCACTCGAAGAAGCTGGTATTGTTGAAGTAGTTCTTGACCAGGAAGTATTTGGCGTCGGTGGTGAAGGCCGAGGTGTCCTCGATCTCGTTGAGCGAAGCGATCGAGGAGCCGAGGATATGGAACACGGCGAAGTTCAGCTGGCCCTTTTTCACCGCCTCGAGGAATCCGATGTCGCGCAGCGAGCGCAGCGTCGGCGACAACAGCCCGGCGCGCACGTCGATCACCGTCACGCTGGCGTCGGTGGTCGACAGCGTGTCGAAAATCCGCATCTGGTCGGGGACCGAGGTGACGTCGACGATGTCGCTGATGTCGGGATGAAAGCGCTTCAAGGTGCCTTTCGGCGATTCGGTGTCGAAGGCGCGCGTCGGCACGTGATGCGCCGTGAAATAATCGAGCAGCGTCCGGGCGACTGTCGTCTTGCCGACGCCGCCCTTGTCCGCGCCCACCACGACCACTGTTGGCTTAGCCATTGTCCTGATCCCCGCTGACCCCGTTCGCCTTAAGGCGTCGGCCGTTCGGCTCAGCAAATCCACCGGAAAACCGCGGCCAACCCAAGCACTTCCCGCAAATCTTTCCGTTAACGGAGTCTTACACAGAGCCGGCTCTGTTTGGAAGCCTCCAGATGCGCCACGCGGCTGCGAACGCGCCGCGCTCAGCCTATTTTCAAAGGGATATGGTTAATTGTGACCCGATTGCGACCAAGGCCTTTATAGTGGGCGCATGATCCTGTCCGAAAACCGGTATCCACTTTTCGGGATCATGCGCTACCCGAGTGTGGGCCCCACGGCCCGGCCGAAGACTCCGGCGAGCCGGGAGCAGCGCCTTCACCCTCGCGCGATTCGTCCACCGGCGGGCCCCACGGACCGCTCGGCGGCGGCGGTTGGTCGGACTGATCGTCGTCCGCTGCGCCTTCCTGCGGCGGCAGCGCCAGCGGGCCGGGATCGTGGCCGCCGGCGAACTTGATCAGGGCCGCGACCCGGCTGTCGACGCTCGGATGGGTATCGAACAGTTCGCCGAATCCTTGGCGCGGGTTGTCGACGCACAGCTCCATCACCGACGAGGTCGCGCCCGGCAATTCGCCGCGGCCCTCGATCTTGCGCAGCGCCGAGATCATGGCGTCGGGATTCTTGGTGAGCTCGACCGAGCCGGCATCGGCGAGGAACTCCCGCGAGCGAGACAATGCAAGTCGAATGACGAACGACAGGAAATAAGCGACCGCGATGAACGCAACCGCGATCAGGATGGCGAAGGCCGCACCGCCGCCGCGGCGGTCATCCGAGCGGCCACCGCGAAAGCCGAAGCCGTTGTAGAACCACAGGCGAAACACCAATTCGGCGAAGAACGAGACGACGCCGGCGATGATGACGGCGATCACCATCATGCGCACGTCGCCGTTGCGGATATGGGTCAGCTCATGGCCGAGCACCGACTCGATCTCGGCGTCGTTGAGCCGATTGAGGAGCCCCGTCGTGACCGTGATCGAATATTGCTTCTCGCTCATCCCGGTGGCGAAGGCGTTGAGCGCGTCGCTCTCCATCACCTGGAGCTTGGGCATGGTGATGCCGCGCGAGATGCACAGATTTTCCAGGATATTGTAGAGCCGCGGCGCCTCGGCCCGCGTGACGTCGCGGCCGCCGGTCAGCGCGTCGATCATGCCCTGGTGGAAGTAATAGGCGATCACCACCCACAGCGCGGTGCCGACGGTCGCCCACGGCGCCGCATGGAGAAAATCGTTCCACGCCAGCTGCATCAGCACATTGCTGTCGGCGTCGACCGAGAGCGCTTCCGCCGCCAGCGCGCCAGCATAGACCATCAGGTAAATGAGGAAGAACAGCCCGACGAGCAGCGCGATCGAACGCCGCCGGTTCGACTGGATATGGCTATAGAGCCCGTAAGCGGCCATCGCGACTTACCGCGCCTGTCCGACGCTTTAGAACTTCACCTGCGGCGCGTCGGTGACGGCTTTGCGGTCGTCGCCGAGGTCGAAATATTCTTTCTGCGAGAAACCGAACGAGGCGGCGAACAGCGCGGCCGGGAAGCGCTGGATGCCGGTATTGTATTCCTGCACCGCATTGTTGAAGAAACGCCGTGACGCCGCGATCTTGTTCTCCAGATCGGTCAGCTCCGCCTGCAACTGCTGGAAATTGGCGGAAGCCTTGAGGTCCGGATAGGATTCCGAAAGCGCGAACAATTGCCGCAGCGCGCCGGTGAGCATGTTCTCGGCGGCGGCCTGTTGCGCCGGCCCTTGCGCGGAAACCGCCGCATTACGCGCTTTGACCACTTCGTCCAGCGTGCCGCGTTCGTGCGCGGCGTAGCCCTTTACCGTCTCGACCAGGTTGGGAACCAGATCGTGCCGCTGCTTGAGCTGCACGTCGATGTCGGCAAAGGCCTGGTTGACCCGTTGCCGCATGGCAATGAGGCCGTTGTAGACCGTGATCGCCCACAGAACGAGAACGACGATCACCGCAAGTACAATGAGGGTCGAGGACATGACGGGCTCCTTGGGGACGCCGTGACGATGAAACTGGTTTGGCAGCCTGGATCAACAGCATAACCGTTGCCGGGCTGCCGCCGATAGGAGGGTTAACGGCCTCGTTAAGCCTAGCTTTGAATGGTCGTCGCGCGGCCTGTCCGGTCGTTGTAAATCCAAAGCGGACAAATAGGTACGCGCCATGCTCAAGCAATATGTCAGTTCGCTGTCGTCCACCGGCTCGGACACCGACATCGTCGCGCTCACTTCGCCGCGGAGCGAGCCACCGCCGCGGGGCGATTTAGGCGACATTGCCGGGGAGCCTGGCGCGATGGCGCAAACCGTGCGCGATCAGCTGGCGCGCGAGGTTGCCGACATCGAAGCCGCCACCGCCGCGCTGCGCCGGGCCGAGCCGGCACTGGAATCCTGGACCAAGGGGCCGGCCAATACCGGCGGCAAGCCGCGTCCGGTGTGGCTCTTGATCGGCGTGCTCTGGCTGTCGACGGCGCTGGTGACTGCCGGCGCAGTCGTCGCCATCGCTTCGCTG
>Ga0307476_10002406_pt1 | contig 11203 bp, 18 predicted proteins | sample atmos_gasesECM2C_2_FD_203314 | JGI IMG/M metagenome (GOLD analysis project Ga0307476, IMG submission 203314) | Hardwood forest soil microbial communities from Morgan-Monroe State Forest, Indiana, United States - atmos_gasesECM2C_05 | ecosystem: Environmental > Terrestrial > Soil > Temperate... | reverse complement strand
CGATACCACCGGCGATATCCCAGCAGCAGTGACAGTACAACCGCGTACTGCAGCGGCTTACGGACATCCGCTTTGACCAGCCAGTAGTAATGAATCACACCCGCAATCGCAGCCAGATAAATCAGTTCCGTGAAACGGCGCCTAGTGCCATTACTTCGTTCACACCCGGAACCAACACCGGCACATTCGAGTTTGGCGCGGGAATCGACACCCGCAGTGTTGTTCGCTTGCTGAGGATACGGATCGCATTTCGATTTGAGCTGCGTGACTTCTATTCCGGTGCGCCAAATTACAACCGGCAAATTGATGCCAGCCGGCAAAATAACGCGGCCTTCACCGGCGGCTTGTTAATCAGGTTCTAGTCGAGTGACCTCGATTAAGTATCGGCATCCGAGTTTTCTGTGATGGTAACTCATAGATCGGTTGAACGGACAAAGGTGATGTGCTTGCAGAAAGGAGCCCCATACTTCGCTCGGCTTTGATCGGTGGGCGGGGCTGGAGCTGACATTGTGGCAAAGATAATCGAGTTCTACATACTGGACAGCTTTTCGAGAAAGGTGGCGTGGGTATCGCCTGCGCGACGCGGGAAGGTGATTGAGTTCAGTTCGCGGATACCAACAAAAGTGACCCGCATTCAGAAAGGGGCTCCCATACTTCGCTCGGCTGTGATCGGTGGGTTGGAGTTGACAGATCGCGATCTGTTCGCCCAGCAGAGGGCAGACGAATTGCAGTGAAATTGACTTGCATCTGATGTTGATATGACTCATCGAGTCTCAAACTGACAATGCATACTTTGGCGTTCCTGGTTCAATTCAGTGGTTCGGTTAAGTCCTCGATGTGCATCCGATGCCAGTAACAATGAGCAGATGTAAGCGCAACGCGACGTTCGCACTCGGAGTGAGAGGGCTCCTTCTCGCAGCATCGGTTTGGTTGGTGAGTGCCGATCGAGCCATCGATACCGACCACAGCAGCTTGAAGATTCACGTGGGCAAGGCAGGTCTGTTCTCCGCGGCGGGTCACGATCACTGGGTAACCGCACCTTTTGCCGAAGGCAGCTTCAATGACAGCGATCTCGCGCAGGTCGCCTTTACCGTTGACGCCCGCAAGCTCACGCTTGTCGAAGACAACGAATTGAGCGCGGAGCAGCAAGCGGAAATTCAACACACCATGCATGCCAAGGTCTTAGAGAGTGAAGGCTATCCGCTCATCATCCTTCATTCTACGAAGATCGAAAAGGCCGGAGTCAACCACTGGCTTGTCACCGGTGAGTTGACACTCCGCGGTCAGAGCAGGCCTGTCCGGGCGGAGGTGCACTACGCAGAGGGAGCCTGCACAGGTCATTCCACGATCAAGCAAACTGATTTTGGCATTAATCCCATCAGCGTCGCGGGTGGGGCTGTGAAGGTCAAAAATGAGTTAGAAATCCAGTTCGTAGTTCTCCCAAGCCGATAACAGGCTTGCCGTGAGCCTGCGACCTGCAAACTCGGAAAGCTGACCGAAAGGAGACAATGGGTTCACGGCGAACGTTTCTGCAGAGTGCGAGTTCTGCGGTGGCGGGTCTGGCCGGCGCCTCGCGGCTGCTCAGCATGAATCCACCGCTCCCGACCGATCGTCCCACCAATTCGACAGCGCTCCCGGTTATCACGCCCGAACGCTTCGTTCATTCGCGTACTCAATCTGCAACGCATGCTTTACGAGAACGAGACAAGCTAATCGATGCACTAGAACATGCCTGGATTAGCAGCATCGCTCTAAGCGGATTTCCGCCTGGAAGGCGGATTTATGACTGCGGATTCGATGGACTTGGACATGCCCACACGCATGATGGAACAAATAAGGTCAATGGATCGGCGTTCCAGAGTGTTCGACAGGCCCTCAGATTTTCGATAGAAACGCAGTCTTGAGGAGGCGGTACCCTCAGCTGACAAGGACCCACCTGACCTCATGAAACTTCGTGTCGAAACCGCGCATCTCACGGATGACGTTTTCCTTTTTTCTCCCTGGAGGCCCAACTGTGGAAGGCACAGAAACTCGAGAACTTGACCAGCGTTCAATCACTAGAAAGTCACTATTCAGGTTCTGGGAGGCTCAGCGGTTTCTTACAGTTGGGTCGCTCGGTTTTGCGATAGTACAAGGTGTGTGTGCTATGGCAGTATTTGTCAGCGGGATAAGCACTGCTCTTGGGCTCTCCACCCTTGCTGCCGCCACCGCCGCGGGACCAGCGACAGGTTTACATGCCAACAGGTTCCGGATTCCGATGCTCGTTCTTGCCGGACTCGGAGCTGTAGTCAATCTGGTGCTCTTATGGAATGCAGAACGCATGCGCAAGAGCCCGTCTGCTCGTTGGCGGATGCGTCCTCTCACTCGAAAAGAACGCTGGGAGAAATGGATCCAGTTCGGTGCATCCGTCCTTACCTTACTTCTGATCGCCGCGGAACTTATTGCGCATCCGTTGTTTCACCACGAACTGTAGACACCGTTATCAGCTAGCTGGCTCCGACTTCTCAAGTTCGCTTTCAAGCCTCGCATGCAACCGCTCGCTGAAACCGACCGGCAAAGTGAAAGTGCGCTCATCCGCGATCAGATAAAGGATATTGTGAGTCGAATCCAAAATAGCTGCGCAATGGCGGCAGTGGGCCAGGTGTTCTTCCACGCTGGCACGCACCGAGGGATCGAGATCTCCGTCGATGTAATTGGAGATTTCGCGCCACACGTGTTTGCAATCAAGCACCATAATCAGCCTCTCGTGTACCTCTTGCCCTGGACTCGCAACTGGGGCGCCACGATTTTCTGCATCATCAAACGCGCCCGAAATAGCCTTGTCTTCACCATCCCTATACTGATCCCAAGCAATTGAGCGGTCTCTTCTATATTCAACTCCCGCACGTCACGCAAGATCAATACTTCGCGATATTTTTCCGGCAGTTCGTGCAGTCCGCGTTGCAGAAGCACCCGCAATTCTTTCCGGTCAAGTGCCTCCGAAGGAATCTCGCGCCAATCAGTCAGCACCGCCGGCGTGTAGTCGCTATCACCATCATCCACAAAATCTTCAAGCGAAACCTCTGAATCCGCGCGTGAGCGACGCAGCCGCATGCGCGCTTCGTTCAACGTAATCTTAACCAGCCAAGTGCTGAACTTCGCCTCTCCACGAAAGCTACTCAGAGCTTTATATGCTTTAAGGGATGCTTCCTGCACAACCTCTTCGGCATCTGCTTCGCTCTTCAGGACCGAGAAAGCGGTAAGGAAGACTGCCCTCTCACATGGTTTTATCAGATCATAGAACAGTTCGCGTTCACCGGCGATGACACGAGAAATCATCTCGGCTTCTGTGAGCAGCTGCGTGGCCGTCGTCGACGATGACTGAATCTGGTTGTCACTCAAGCGGCGACTCGCGCGTTAAAAGCCAAGCGACCTTCCACATATTGGACTGGGACAGATGCTGGGGTATTCACACCCTCGAGAATGTTTATGAACCTATCCATGTCCGTCCTTCGTGATTCGCTGGCTTAGTATTTCTGTCCACGGCCTCTTGATGACATCTTCAGGAAGAAAGTTACAGGCGTGCGGCGTGATCTGGTCCCTTCTCAATTTGTTCCGGTGTCTTTCAGAGTTGCGTCTGAGCGCAGCTTTGGGTTGGTTGTAAGCGAAAACCATCACGCTCCTCGTAAGCCAAGGCCGAGGCGACAAGGCGCACACGGTGCCCCGTAACTTCTTTCAGCGCTCATCATCTGAATGGCAGAACTGAGACCTGATGTATTTGCCTTCTTAGCAAGGTGTCTTGGCGGTTCCCGATGTTTTCGGGGAAGAAAAGGAAAATAGATACATGAAGCTGTCAACCATTTGCAAGAATCTGCTGCCTGGGCTGGCCCTGCTCCTAGCTACCAGCGCATTCGCAGCAAACAACGTCAACAAGGGTTCATTCGAGGTGGTTGAGCCCATAACCGTCGGTGGACATCAACTGGCGCCGGGACAGTACAAGCTTACCTGGGTTGGAACAGGTTCTAGCGTTGAGCTAATGATTCTTTCGCACGGGAAGCTGATTGCAACCGTGCCGGCTCAGTTGGTCGAACTGAGTCAAGCTGGACAGAACAACGCGACCGAGTCACGCAAGAAAGATGACGGTAGCCAGTCGTTGACCCAGATCGACTTCGTCGGCAAGAAATACGCGCTGGCGTTTGGCCATCAATCGGCGACTGAACCAGCATCGCAGGGTGGCAGCCAGTAAGAACCCGGGGTACGCAACTAGTCCACGCGCCAACTACACCCGGCGGAAAACCGTAGTTTCTTGCGCCGGGTACTAGCGGAGATCATGAGTCACTGTCAGAGGAGATTCGCACATGCCCCCGATTGCCAAACGAACGACCACGGAGTATCCGGGGACCGATACCGAGCCCTTATCCTTCGAGCGTCACACGAATGAATTACTTACTCATTGGATAGAGGTCGAGCCCGAGGACTTCGCCGACTTTGTCAAGAAGCTGACGAAAGCGACTTGGTTTTGCGAGGTCGCAGAAGCTTAACGCGATCTCGGTCATCAGATCGCATTTGCGCAATGGAATGACGGTGACGAATTCGTGAGTAAGAGCAACACAACTCGTCTCTCAACGCTCAGGGGCTACGCAAGGCTTCATGCGGCGATTCTCGCGCGCATAACCATCGTCGATGGTTCCCGGCAAGGGAGAAGGCACCAGAGTTCTGCGTTTCCCGGCGGTTTTCCGCACCCTTTCAGGTCACCCGCAAGGGGATTGGTCGCGTCACTTTTCTTAGTTTTGGTTACGTTTCTAGGTGGACCTATTCGACAGGCAGCTCAGGATCACTCCACGCCGGCCCCAGTGGCCAATGGCCCGCAGAAGGAGCCACCTCCATCTGCGGGGGGGCCGCAAAACGATGTCGGGCCCTACACGGTTCCGAAAAAAAGGGCTGAGCCCGTACCCTCTCCACCGACGGAAAGGCCCCAGAAGATCGAGGGCCTACCCGACTACTCGATCCGGGTGGATGTGCCTCTGGTGGAAGTCCCTGTCATCGTCACCACAAAGGAGCGGCAGTTCATCTCCACCTTGCGAAAGGAGAACTTTCGCGTGTACGAAGACGGTGTACCGCAGGCTATCAGCAACTTTGCCGTCTCGCAAGCGCCGATCACCGCCGTACTCCTGGTGGAGTTTGCATCAACCAATTACGCCTTCGTGCGGGATGCCCTGCGCGCCTCTTACAGCTTCGCCAATACGCTCAAGAAAGACGACTTCGTTGCGGTGGTTTCGTATGATATTAAGCCCCAAACGCTGCTCGACTTCACCCAGGACAAGGGTGCGATTTATGGCGCTCTGAACCAGTTGCGTATACCCGGTTTCGCTGAGACCAACCTCTTCGATGCTCTGTATGACACGCTCGATCGCCTCGATCGGGTCGAAGGGCACAAATACGTCATTCTAGTCAGCACCGGTTTTGACAGCTTCAGCAAGATAAACCTGGATCAGATCACGAAGAAGATTAAGTCCACACATGACGTAACTATCTTTCCTATCAGCGTCGGGTGGATTGCTCGGGAAAGGTACGAGGCGGTAGGCCGGGCGGCACCGCATGGATTCGGCATCCCGATCTCGCGAATCGATTACTTGCAGGCGGACAATGAAATGCGAACCTTTGCCCGCTTGACTGGCGGCCGTTTCTACCAGCCGCGGTTCGAAGCAGAATACACAGAGATCTTTCGCGATGTCATCAGCGACATCCGTAACCAGTACGACATTTCCTTCCATCCTACTAACGCTAGGCTCGATGGGAGTTATCGCAGGTTGCGGGTTGACGTGGTGGCGCCGGACGGGGGCATGCTGAAAGTACGAGACCAGAAGGGTAAGGACGTGAAATACCAAGTCATTGCTCGTGAAGGCTACACGGCGAAGGAGACGGTGGAATAGGGGCTATAAGGTGAGTGGAAAAAGAACACTTGGAGGGCCCGAACGATAAGCGCAAACTATCGACCTTGGCGCAGAGAAACCGGACCGACCCTAAAGGCTATGCCACTGCTTCAACTGGGAGACTTGGGAGCATTCCTTGCTGCCAAGAAGGTGGCCAATGCGAAGGACGGGCGCATCCCCTGGAGCACCTATTACGACAAATTGCTGCAGGCTAGGCGAATATTCAGAATCGTGCACATATCCGAGAAAGACATCAACACCCCTTCATCAGCTGCACGAGAACATCAAGAAAGAGAAGGCAGAAGGGAAGAACTACTGGGACGACGTTTAAGCCAGAAGTGCATGAGGGAACTCGACTGTATGACCAAAGAGCTGAAGCCAATCGTTGAGGGCACGACTTTGAAGTGTCCTTTTTGCGGAACTGTGGTCTTTCCAAACCCCGTCAGCGCCAAGGCTGCGAAGAGATCGAGCGCGAAGCGGCAGATCGATCAAGCCAAGCTGTTCGCGAAGCATCTCGCAACGGCACATCCCGAGCACAAATCGGAGTGATGGACCTTCCGCCTTCGTTAGGAAGGAGCTGCCTTTGACGATTTTTCTTGACCACTGTCTGCTAGAATCTTCGACTCGGAGGTAACGCCATGGATGTCTTCGCTGGTGTCAAGAGACTGATGCAGAAGGAACGAGCACAACACGCTCGGGAAATCGCAAAGATAGACGCTGCGCTTGCAGCTCTCGGGTCTGTCCGAACAGGAAGAGCAAAGCACACACTCTCAGCTGAGGCACGCAAGAGAATCAGCGATGCTCAGAAAAAGCGTTGGGCGAAAGTTAAGAAATCCTGACGCTCACGTTCTATCCCGATGATTCGTACGCACGATCCAGATTGAAGATCGACAGACAATTTGTGGTTGATCTCTCCCATCATTTTGAGCCCATCGCGCGATTTGAGCACCAGGGCCGAGACGATGCGTTCCAATGGGCCGCTCGGCATGACCCAGAAACGGTTTCACCGTACGTCGAGATATTCGACCAGCTTCCTCCGATTCGGGTTCGAAAAGGTGAAGTCATTGATGGTTTGCATCGCGGAGCAGCTGCGATCAAACTTGGTCGTGACTGTATTGAAGCTCTAGAAGAATAACCAAACAAAAACAATGCCCCTCCGTCCTTCGGGATGAGAGGGGCCTTTTGATTTATGAGTCACAGCCTCATGTAGAATGCTGTCTTCCCAGGGGAAAGACTGATTCGTTCACAAAGAAGGGAAAAGATAATCAAAGAATGCACCCCTCCCAGAGAAGAGTGTCGAACGGAGTGTTGTACGGAGCACCCTCGCCTAGGAACGACGGCGGGATTGCTCACCGGTTTCTTGCTACGTCCGCGATCCGCGCGAGCATCTTGTCCAGATCTGGTCGCGAATAGTATTTTCCGGCTATAACTACCGCCGCGATCTTGCGAGTGTTCTGGATATCCTCCAGCGGGTTCGCTTCCAACAACACCAGGTCAGCCATGCGCCCTGTTTCGACCAAGCCGAATTTGTCCAATTTGGCGAGAAACAGAGCTGGATTGAACGTGGCTGATTGCAAGGCCTGGGTTGGACTGAAGCCGCTCTTTACCAACCACTCCAATTCTGCGTGGAGGCTGATACCCGGAACAACGTAAGGAGCGGGGCCGTCGCTCCCAGCCATGAACTGTACTCCGGCGCGCCGCATGATATTGACCAATTCGAGCTCGCGTGCGGATTCTTTCTTCGCGAGTTCCAATGCTTCCGGCGACTTCCGCAATCGCAACTGTTCTAGCTCCCACTGACGCTGAACAGAAATAGGGACATACTTCAGTGGTGGATCAACTGTCAAATTTGTATCATCCATCCTCGCCATCGTCTGCGACCATACCAGCGCCGGTACCTGCCAAGTGTTGTTGTTCGAAAGTTGCACGAACAGGTTCCAAGACTTCTCTGGGCTGGAGGTCGCCATCGCCAGAGTCGCAACGGCTGCATGAGACGCGACGTCCTGGGTAGCCAGAACCTGCGACCATCGTTGCCGCAACGCATCCTCTTTGGACGAGCACGCTAGCAGAATTCCACTCAGACGTTCGATACTGCTCTGTCCTGCCGCCGAAGCTTCTGCGACAGTAATTGAATCCGGAACAGGTCCAGCGAACTGAATCTTCAGCTTCACTGCCTGGTCCGCGAGGGCGAAATAAGAGTCGCGTGGAATGTCGGGCCCGATCGTCAGCAGATTCGCCCCCCGCCGTTTCAGCCTTACGACGGCCTCGCGAGCTTCTGCAGGATTTTGTGCGCCGAGGATTTCGGTGCTGCTTTTTCCACCAGGCAAGAATGGGCCTCCGAACAAAATATGCGGAGCGGGCAATGCGCTATCTTCAACCTGATGGCGCGGCTGTTCAAGCAGCTCTGGATCCCCGCCCATGTCACGCACGCCGGTCACTCCATTGGCAATATACAGTGGATAGATGATCCGCTCGTCCCAGGGCGCCGATGGGCTCGCAGTGTGCACGTCCATGTCCCACAAACCTGGAATCATGTACTTGCCGGCTGCGTTGATCATGTGAACATTGTGATCATTGGCGATCAAGCCAACCCTGGCGACACCCTGAATTCGGCTGCCCCTCACAACCACGGTCATGTCGGACAGGATCCGACCATCCCGTGTATCCACGATATTCACATTGGTGAAAACGAGCGTCTGGGACGATGGCTCCACGTTTGACTGTGCCCAGATGCATTGGCTCAAGCAGAAAAAGGCGAGTAAAAATACGCGCATCCCCAACCCCTCGAACGAGCAGAAAAAACAGTTGGGGAAGCTTATGACCAAGCCCCAACCCAGTCAACTAATTTCGCAGCCTGTGTTTTTTCCAGGCCCGATGCATGAAATGGCAACCTTTGTTCAGGGTGGGCGATCCCAGCACGGTCGCACCCGCATCCGCGGGAATGTTCATTCCTGGTCGCCCGTACCGAGATCTCAAACGGCGCACTGCTGTGCGGTGCCAGGCCTCGTACCACATTGTTGCCGCCGACTTTCAGATGGCTCGAACGACATGACGATGTAACTTTTCCAACTCTTCCAGAATCTGAGGTGGTGCGTAAGACATTTTCGAGAGGTCGAATGGACTTAGTGAGTGCAGATAGAAAGGATATTGATCATGCAATACAGGGAGTGCCTTCAACGCGCATTCAGTTGCGGCTGGAAGCGACAGGGATTGTGGTTTCGCGATACGGTGTGGTCGTGGTCTTATTGCTCATCGGAGTGCTGAAGTTCACTCCAGGAGAAGCGGCTGGCATCCAGCCATTGGTTGCGCACAGCCCGCTCATGTCGTGGATGTATGGCCTGCTAAGTGTACAAGGAGTTCCCAACGTCATCGGCGTAATTGAGATAGCCACGGCCGCTCTCATGGCGCTTCGTCCGCTCTCCCGGAACGCCTCGTTTGTGGGTAGCTTGGCAGCGGTCGTAACCTTCCTGCTCACCGTCAGCTTCCTGTTCTCAACGCCGGGTGCTGTCCACTTTATGTATGGTTTTCCCGTGCTGGGTGCTGCCGGGCAGTTTTTGATCAAGGACCTGGTTCTGCTGGGAGCTTCGTTTTGGACCGCTGCCGAGGCGTTCTCGGCGTCCCAAGGACAAGGGGCTCGGCGTTGTGTCTAGGCGAAACCAAGCGTTCTCGGTCTGCTCCCGGGTGTCAACCGGCTTAGAACGCGTAACTGGAAGTAAAGGAGTGAGTCATCGCTCCGCGCGTTTGCTGTCTGTCTTGATCGTCATCGGAGTGACAGCGAGCTCATTGCTCATTCCCTCTCTCCGCGCACAAACACTCACCGACGAAGTACACGTGAGCCCAAGACGGCAGGCGGGCGAAGACAGTTCCTCCGAAGATCTATCTTCAAAAGTGCGCGATAAGCCCATCAAAGTGGACGTCCATCTGGTTCTTTTGCCGGTCACCATTACAGATCTCCTGAACCGCCCAGTCACGGGGTTGGAGAAAGACAACTTTAAGGTGTTTGAGGGCAAGGAGCAACAGGACATCCGCCACTTCTCAGGCGAGGATATGCCGGTTTCACTGGGCGTGATCTTCGACACGAGCGGCAGCATGAGCAGCAAATTCGACCGGGCGCGCGAGGCAATCGTTGAGTTCTTCAAGACCGCTAATCCCCAAGACGAGTTCTTTATGATCGCTTTTTCTAGTAAGCCGGAAGAGCTGTCGGACTTTACGAGCTCGGTGGAAGACATTCAGGGGAAGCTTCTGTACACGATGCCCAAAGGCAGAACGGCGCTGCTGGATGCCATTTACTTTGGCATCAGCAAGATGAGGCAAGCTAAATACCAAAGGAAGGCGCTGCTGATCATCTCGGATGGCGGGGATAACAGCAGCCGATATACAGAAGGCGAGATCAAGAGCCTCGTGAAGGAAGGGGACACGCTGATCTACGCCATTGGCATATACGACCACTATTTTCCGACTGAAGAAGAACGCCTGGGGCCACAGTTGTTGGATGATATTACGCGCCTAACAGGCGGGCGCACATTTACGGTCGACAACCCCAACGATTTGGTGGACATTGCCACAAAGATTGGTATTGAGCTCCGCAACCAGTATGTGCTCGGATACCGCCCAAAAACTCTTGTAGCTGATGGTAAATGGCATAAGGTGAAAGTGAAACTTGTGCCGCCAAAGGGCTTACCGCCACTCGAAGTGCATGCCAGGGCAGGATACTATGCGCCTTCAGAATAGGGCCGCTTTGTACGGTTCGCGTGCAGGGACGTCGAAATCGGTGTGGGCTGTTTTGCCGGCCGGCGATTCGGTAGCGAAGTTAGCGCGTGTAACTCTATGTTAATCCAACGCATCGAACTTGATAAAAAACGAAGTCTGCGCCCGTTGTCACCACGCTCCCTATGACATTAACTTCCAAAATCTTTTTCGTTTGCAAAGATTTTTCATGGCGTCTATGCGGCGACCCCGGTTAGTTGGGCTGTCACAGGCGTGAGCTGGGCAACTGTGGAGCGTAACGCACTGAGGATAGCCACGATGATCCTGCGACCGCCGGAGGTTAGCTGGTAACGGTGTGTGCCCACGATTTTGGTGATCAGGGCGTGAGCCCGCAGCAGACGAAGTTTGCGGCTAATCCAGGCAGAGTGGCGGCGCCTCTGTTGTTTGTTGTCGGTAGTCTGGGGGAAGAAGATGGCGCGGAGATCGCGGTTGCGGAAGCCATGGATAGCGAACTCGCCGTGGTTGATGGCGGAGAGGAGTGCTCGGTCGTCGGCTAAGGGACGGAGGGCGCGCACCCGACGGCC
>Ga0307476_10002405_pt1 | contig 11205 bp, 9 predicted proteins | sample atmos_gasesECM2C_2_FD_203314 | JGI IMG/M metagenome (GOLD analysis project Ga0307476, IMG submission 203314) | Hardwood forest soil microbial communities from Morgan-Monroe State Forest, Indiana, United States - atmos_gasesECM2C_05 | ecosystem: Environmental > Terrestrial > Soil > Temperate... | reverse complement strand
TCAACACGCTCAACGCCATCTCGACACTGATCCTCGATAACCAGAACCGCAAGGCGAACCACGCGATCGCGCGCCTCTCGGAATTCCTGCGCTATACGCTCGACCAGGATCCGATGAAGAAGGTCACGCTGCGCCAGGAGCTCGAAGCACTCGATCTGTATCTCGGCACCGAACGGCTGCGCTTCGGCGAGCGGCTGCGTCTCGAATACGCCATCGAGCCGGCCGCGCTCGAGGGGCTGGTACCGAGCCTGCTGCTGCAGCCGCTTCTCGAGAACTCGCTCAAATACGCAGTGTCGGCGCGCGAGCAGGGCGGTGTCGTGCGCATCGAGGGCCGAATCCGCGAGGGTCTGCTCGAGCTCGCGGTGATCGATGACGGCCCGGGGTTGCGCGAAGGAGCTGCGAGCGCGGGCGGCAATGAGCGCCGCGGCGTGGGGCTGCGCAACACGCGTGACCGTCTCACCGTGCTCTACGGTGAGAACTGCCGCTTCGTGGTGCTCAACTCGCACCCGGGGTTGCGCGTCGATATGGCGTTGCCGCTCGAGCTGCGCGCGCCGAGTGGCGAGACCGCCGCCCCCGTGCCTGTGCGCGCATCGGGGGGCGCGCACGCATGAAGATCCGTACCCTGATCGTCGATGACGAGGTGCTGTCACGACGCGGTATCGAGCTGCGGCTGCGTGGCGCCGACGACTTCGAGATTCTCGCCCAATGCGCCAACGGCCGCGAAGCGCTCGCGGCGATCCAGCAGTACAAGCCGGACCTCATCTTCCTGGACATCCAGATGCCGGGGATGTCCGGTTTCGAAGTGCTCGCCCGGCTGCCGCAGCAGTCGATGCCGGTGGTGGTGTTCGTTACCGCGTTCGATCAGTACGCCATGCAGGCGTTCGAGGCACGGGCCATCGATTACCTGCTGAAGCCCATCGACGATGCGCGCTTCGAAGCCACCGTAACGCGGGTGCGTGAGCACGTGCGCGCCCGCAGCGCCGCGGATCAGCGCGACCGCCTCATGCAGATCATCGCCGACATCACCGGCTGCGGGCAGCTCGCGATGGACGAGCTGCTCGCGCACGGCCGCAAGGCCATCGAGGAACGGCGGCCGGAAGTTCTGCCTATTCGCCAGGGGCGCGAGACCATTCGCGTGCCTGTCGCCACGATCGAGTGGATCGATGCCGCCGGCGATTACATGTGCATCCATGCCGGCGGTGACACACACATCCTGCGTGGCACGATGAAGGACCTCGAGGAGCTCCTCGACCCGAAGCTCTTTCAGCGGGTTCACCGCTCCACCATCGTGAACCTGCGCCTGGTGCGGAGTCTGCGCGCGCACATGAACGGCGAGTATTTCCTCAAGCTCGAAGGCGGACACGAGCTCAAGCTCTCACGCACCTACCGCGACAAAGTCGAGTTTTTCCTGCGCGGCTCGGCGCAATGAGTGAGCGGAGATCCGGCCAAAAGGCCGTGATCCAGTGCCGCCCGCCCCCAGGAACTCATGAGAGGTGTGAGCCGCGTCACAAGCCTCGAGATCTCGACCTTGATCTGTGAGCCATCGCGACGCCGGCGGGGAGCCGCATTGCTTATATGTTCCGTATGGAAGCTGCGTCTCGGCCCCCGCTCGAGCTGCTCCCGGACCTGCCCGTCGAAGAGCCGCTCGATTCCGTCACGGCTCCTGCGCGCGCGCCGGCGGGCTCGCATGTTTCACCGCCGTCCGACTCGGCCGCTGCCGGCCGTGATCCTGAGCAGACGGGCCTCAACTTCTTGGATCCCGAGTTGTTCCTGGGCGAGGGGCAGAAGGCGAGCGCCATTCCGCTGAGCGCCGCCCCGAGCGCCGCAAAGGATGCTCCGGAATCGCTCGAGCTGGTGCTCGAGGACCCGGTTGTCGATGACCTCCTGACCGCTCCACCGCCACCGGCTGCTGCGGCACCGGCTACCGCACACAAGCCAGCGACAGTGTCGCCACCCGTTTCACTTGCGGCGACATCCGCAAAAGCGGCGACGGTCGATCCACCCTCCTCGCGCGCCGGCGCGCGGGTGCCGATCGCGCGCACCGCCTCGCTGGCCGCCGCGGCCAGCAAGATCGCAGCGGCGAGTTCGGCCCGGAACAGAACCGTAGCACCGGCAGTCCTGACACCCCCCAAGGCGGTCGTGCCGGCAGCGCCACCTGGCGCAGCGAGCCCTCCGGTGGTGAAAGCTGCGGCTTGCGGAAAGAGCACGCCCGCAAGCGGCGCGGCTGCACCCCCGGCGCCGCCGCGGAAAGTCGAAACTCAGAATCTCGCCAGCTGGGCCAACGCCCGTGCCGCCGCGGCTCCGCGCGTCAACGCAGCGCCGACGATACCGACGATCTCACCGCCGGCTGCGGCCGGGGTGGTTGCTCCGTCGGGTCCGAGGGGCGCTGCCGCGAAACCTTCGAGTCCTGCGGCACCAGCCGCTGCACCACTGGCAGCACCACCACCCACCCAGGTCGCTGCCGCGGTGCCAACCACTTCACCGGCCTCTGCGGCTAAGGGCGCTTCCCCGGCCGTCTCAGCCCCTTCGACGCCCCCGATGGATCGCGATTTCATCGCGCGCAATCAGGTGGTGGAGCGTTACCTCTCGGGACGGCTGCCAGTGAAGGGCGCCACTGACTTCGAGCGCTTCTGCCACGAGCATCCCGAGCTGCTCGATGAGATCGGTCTGCCGGAGCGGGTGAATGCGGGGGTGCGGTTGCTCGAGGCGAGCGGCAAGCCAGAGCCGTGGCACGAAGCGCCTCGGCCGGTGTGGCAGAAACCGCAGGTCACCATCGGACTCGCCGCAGCGGTAGGAGCTCTGGCCGTCGCGCTGGCGATCGTCAGCGGCGGCAGCGCCGGCAAGACACATCGCATCGCGCAGCTGCAGAGGGAGGCGACCGAGCGGTCGCTCGATCCGGCTACCAGCCGGCGCGAGATCCGCCTGCTACCCAGCCGCAGCGGCGCCTCCAACACGCCGATGATCACCATCGGCGGGGACCGGAGCGGCGCGCAGCTCGCGGACTTCAAGATCGACGAGTCACGCTCGCCCTATCGCACCTTCCGCGTGACCATCGACCGTATCGATCAGGGCCGCGTCGGCATCATCAACAACCTCAACAAGGATTCCAACGGGCACTTGCGCATTGCGCTCAACAGCTCCGCGCTCGGCCCCGGAAACTACCAACTGACTCTCGAAGGCCTCGATCTGCGCGGCGATGCGCAGCCGGACTCGTGGGTCACGATAGGGATCGTGCGCTGAGGGCACGACAGACTCCTCCATGGCACCCCGCACGATCTCCGTGCTCGCTGCACTCCTCGGTGTTGCCGGCTGCGCCTCCGGCAGCCGGGTGCATGAGATCAGCCCCGGCGTCTATGCCGCCAGTGTGACGGGCGACGGATACGTGTCGACGCCGAGACTGCGCGAGGACTCGCTGGATCGGGCCACGGAGTTCTGCGTCCGCCAGGGGAAGCGCATGCGGCTCGCGCGCGAGGCGAACGACGAGACGCACAATGGCACCGCCACGACCATCAGAGTCACTTTCCGCTGCATAGACGGATAGCGGTCAAGCGCGCAGCGTCGTCAGCGGAGGTTGATTGACGACACTGCGAGTGGCAAGCCAGCCGCTGACGCCTACCAGCAGCGCACCCCCGACGACACCAGTCACGAACACCCGGGGGTCGAAGGTGTACGGTACCTGGAGCACGCGGGTAGCGACGAATTCCCCGGCCAGGGAAGCACCGAGCGCTGCGAGCAGGCCCGCGAGACACCCGAGCGTGATGAACTCGGCGAGCACACTCTCGAGCACCGTTCTGCGACTCGCGCCGAGGGTGCGCAACATGGCGCTTTCGTAGCGGCGCTCGTCCCGGCTCGCCTGCACGGTCGCGAGCAGCACCGTCAGGCCGGCGAGCAGGGTGAAGGCGAAGACGCTCTGCACGGCAAGCACAGCCTTGTCGACCAGTGCCCGCACCTGGGCGAGGAGATCGTCAACGTTGAAGACCGATACGCTCGGGAAGCGGTGCGCGAGCTCCGCCAGTGCGTGGCCCTGAGCAGGATGAAAGTACGCACTCGTCAGGTACGTGCCGGCGATCGAATCCAGTACGCCGGGCACGAATACGACGAAGAAGTTGGGCTGGAAGCTGTCCCACTTCACCTTGCGCACGTTGGCGATGGTCGCCCGGAATGGCTCACCACCGATATCGAAGGTGAGCTCCTCGCCGACGCGCAGGCCGAGCGATTCCTGGAACTCGGTGGACACGGACACCAGCGGTCGACCGAACTGTGAGGCATCCCACCAGCGTCCCGCGACCACCGCGTTGTCGGCACCGAGCTCGGCGGCCCAGGTGAGATTCTGCTCACGTTCGGCGAACCCCGACTCCTCGCGGCCGCGATGCTGATGTGCTTCGACGGCTTTTCCATCGATCTGCGTGAGCCGGCCGCGGATCATCGGCAGCACGCGCGAGAGGCGCGCGCCGCGTGCTGCGAGGAACTGCACGAAGGCCTGGCGATCGGCCGGGGGAATATTGACGAAGAAGTAATTGGGCGCGTCGGCCGGCAGCGTATGGCGCCAGTCACGCTCCAGATCTGCGCGCACGGAGCCGAGGAACAGCAGCACCATGAGCCCCGCCCCGAAAGCGCACACCTGCACCAGGCTGTCGGCGCGGCGGCGACTGAGATTGGCGACTCCGTAGCGCCAGGCTACGCCCACGCGGCCGCGCAGGCGGCCGGCGGCCCCCACGAGCAACAGTCCGGCGAGGGCCAGTACGAGCCCGAAGGCAGCCAATCCCGCCACGAACTCGAGGAACAGCCGCGTATCGCGTATGGACCAATAGACGAGCGCGCAGACGACAGCCACAGCAGGGCCGAACGCCACGAGCACGAAGAGCGGCGGCGGCCCCACGTCCCGTCGCAGAACACGTAACGGGGGTACGCGCGAGAGCTGCAAAAGCGGCGGCAGCGCAAATCCAGTCAGGACTGCGATGGCCGCCACCAGGCCGAGGCCCAGGGGCTTGAGATCCGCCGGCGGAAGGTCGGTATCGATCAAGCCGCGCACCACATGAAGAAGCTCCTCCTGGGCGAGGAAACCTACACCTGAGCCGACGGCGGCGCCCACCAGGGCGACCACCAGCAGCTGCAGCAGGCTGACGCTCAGAGTGAACGTCCGTGTCGCTCCCAGGGTCTTCAGCAGGGCTACGTTGTCGAGATGTCGCCGCACGTACTGCCGCGCAGCCATGGCGACTGCGATCGAGCACAGCAGCACACTCACCAGGCTCGCGAGCTCCAGGAAGCGCCCAGCGCGGTCAACGGCGTTCTTGATTTGCGGACTGGTCTCGGTGATGTCCCGCAGCCGCTCGTCCGGGCGCTTGTGCGCGAGCAGCCACTCCTTGAAATGCGCAATGCGCGGTCGATCGGCAGCAAAGAGGACTCTGTAGCTCACCCGGCTGCCCGGCTGGATCAGCTGGGTCTGCGGCAAGTCCTCGAGGTTGAGGATGACGCTCGGGGCAAGCTCGGAGAAGGTGACGTCCTGGTCCGGTTGCGAGATGAGCACCCGCGTAACGCGGAACTGCGCGGCTCCGATCGAAAGCTGCGAGCCGATTTGTGCTCCGACGGTCGCGAGTAGCTTGGAGCTCGCCCAGACCTCGCCGCGTCCGGGGAGCGCGCGTGTCGGACTACCGGTGCCGAAAGGCTCGTTCGCGATGCGCAGCGTGCCGCGCAGTGGATATCCTGCCGATACGGCGTGGAGATCGCAGAGCTGACTTGCGTCGCCGAAAAACACCACACTGAGGAGCGAGACCGTGCGCGCGGTGGCAATGGCGCGCCGCTCGGCCTCCTGCAAGGCTTGCGCATCGATGGGCCGGGGTGATCCCAGGCGCAGGTCCGCCGCGAGTACCTGGTTCGCCTGAGTCTCCACCGCGATACCGATGCGATCGACCAGAAAGCCCACGCCGGTGAGCGCGGTGACGGCGATGCTGAGCGCCAGCACCAGCACGCCGAGCTCGCCGGAGCGCCATTCGCGCAAGAGGCTTCGCAGCGCGAACGCGAGTATGCGCATCACGCCAGCAATCTGCCGGCTTCCATCCGCACGACTCGCGCGCAGCGGCCGGCGAGGCCTCGGTCGTGAGTGACCAGCATCAGCGTCGTATGGGCATGCGCATTGAGCTCGAACAGCAATTCTCCCACCCGCGTGCCGGTCACGTTGTCGAGGTTGCCGGTCGGCTCATCGGCAAACAGCACGGCCGGCCGGGTGACGAAAGCTCGCGCGATCGCCACTCGCTGCTGCTCGCCGCCGGAGAGCTGACGTGGGTAGTGACCGGTACGCTCCCTCAGGCCAACTCCCACGAGCGCTTCCACGGCGGTGCGACGCGCATCGGCACGGCCTGCCAGCTCGAGCGGCAGCATCACGTTCTCGAGCGCCGTCAACGCCGGAATCAGATGGAACGACTGGAACACGAAACCCACACGCTGGGCGCGCAACCGCGCACGGCCGTCCTCGTCGAGGCCGGTGAGATCGTGACCCTCGAGCAGTACGCGTCCGCGCGTCGGCAGATCGAGTCCGGCGAGCAAGGCGAGCAGCGTCGACTTGCCGGCCCCCGAGGGTCCAGTGACGGCCACGGACTCGCCGGCCCCGATCTCGAGCGACACGTCATCGACAATGGTCAGCGTGCCTTCCGGACTGCTAACCTGCTTCGAGAGGTTTTCCGCCTTGAGAACGTGGTTGCGGCTCGCCGGTATCTCGGCGCTCTGCGTCGGGTTGGTGTTCATCGCGCTCCAGAACGCGGTGGCCTCGGCCCGTACCATCCTGGTGTTCGGCGACAGCCTGAGCGCCGCCTACGGAATCCGGCCAGAGGAGGGTTGGGTGACGCTGCTCGCGCAGCGCCTTCAGTCTCAAGGTTACGGGTACCAGATCGTCAATGCCAGCGTAAGCGGTGAAACGAGCGGCGGGGGGCTCGAGCGCCTGCCGCGGGCGTTGGAGCTGCACCACCCTGCGCTCGTGATTCTCGAGCTCGGTGCCAACGACGCGCTGCGCGGACTTCCACTCGCCACCACACAGGACAACCTGGCCACCATGGTGCGCCTGTCGCAGTCGGCGGGCGCGCGTGTCCTGCTCATCGGCCTGAAGATTCCGCCAAACTACGGGCCGCGTTACACCGAGCAGTTCGCGCGCATGTTCCCGGCGGTGGCAAACCAATATCATCTGCCGCTCGTACCGTTCCTGCTCGAGGAGGTGGCGCTGGATCCGCAGCGCATGCAGGCAGACGGCCTGCACCCCAACGCCCGGGGGCAGCTACCGATACTCGAGACAGTCTGGACATACCTGAAGCCATTGCTCAAGAAGAACCCGTCGCCGGGGGGAAGCTGATGGAGAAAATCTGGCTCAAGTCGTATCCGCCAGGCGTGCCCCCGGAGGTCGACGCGACTCAGCTGCGCTCGCTGAAGGAGCTGCTGGAGAAGTCATGTGCGGCGTACGCAGAGCGCGTCGCCTACGTGCAGATGGGCACGGAAATGACTTTCCGCGAGCTCGATGAGCAGACGCGGGCCTTCGCTTCCTGGCTGCAGCATGCCGGTTTTCGCAAGGGCGATCGTTTCGCCATCATGCTGCCGAACATGCTCCAGTACCCGATTGCGCTGTTCGGCGCGCTGCGCGCCGGGCTCACCGTCGTCAACACCAATCCGCTGTATACCGCACCTGAACTCGAGCACCAGCTCACGGATTCCGGGGCGACGGGCATGCTCGTCATTGAGAACTTCGCTCACGTGCTCGAGAAGGTGCTGCCCCGCACCCCCGTGAAACGGGTACTCGTCACCGCCGTCGGCGACTTCCTCGACTTTCCGAAATCGCTCATCGTCAATTTCTTTGTACGGCACGTTCATCGACGCGTGCCCCGATGGAATATTCCAGGTGCACTATCGTTCAAGGCAGTCCTCGCCGACGGCAAGCGTCTGGCGCCGACCGAGGTCGACGTCGGCCCCGAGGATCTCGCCTTCCTGCAATACACCGGCGGCACTACCGGAGTCGCCAAGGGCGCGATGCTGTCGCACGGCAACGTGAGCGTGAACGTACTGCAGGCGGGCGCCTGGAGCCTGAAGCTGCGGGAGAGCGGCGGTGTGTTGATCACCGCGATCCCGCTGTATCACATTTTTGCCCTGAGCTGTAACTGCATGCTGTTCATGCGTCTCGGATGGAAGAACGTACTGATCATCAATCCGCGCGATCTCCCGGCGACGATCGCAGACATGAAGAGGTATCCCTGTAACTTCCTGAGCGGCGTCAATACGCTGTTCAATGCGCTGATGCACGCCAAGGGGTTCGAGCGGATCGACTTCAGTGGCCTGAAGGTCACTCTCGGTGGCGGCATGGCTGTGCAAGCCACAGTCGCCGAGCGCTGGAAACGCGCGACCGGCTGCGTACTGACTCAGGCGTGGGGTCTGACCGAGACCTCGCCAGCCGCCTGCATCAACCCCAACGACGAGCCATTCAACGGCTCGATAGGGCTCCCCATCTCTTCGACCGAGGTCGCCATCAAGGACGATGCCGGGAACGATGTGCCGCTCGGACAGATCAACGAGATCTGCGTACGTGGGCCGCAGGTCATGAAAGGCTATTGGAATCGCCCGGACGAGACGGCGAAAGTGATGCTTCCCGAGGGCTGGCTGCGCACTGGCGATGTCGGACGCATGGATGAACGCGGCTTCGTGTACATCGAGGACCGCAAGAAGGACATGATCCTCGTATCCGGTTTCAACGTATATCCAAACGAGGTCGAAGCGGCTGCGGTCACCTGCCCCGGAGTGCTCGAGGCCGCCGCCGTCGCGCAGCGTGACGAGCATTCCGGCGAAGTGGTAGCGCTATTCGTGGTTCGTAAGGATCCCAGGCTCACCGAGCAGGAGATAGTGGACGCGTGCCGCGAGTCGCTCGCGCCCTACAAGGTGCCGAAGCATGTGTACTTTAGGAATGAGTTGCCGAAGTCGAATGTGGGAAAAATTCTAAGGAAGAACTTGCGCGACGAACTGCAGGCCCACTAAACCTTTATTCCGTCACAGAACCTTCCCCTACGTGCTTTTGACGTACGCGTAGACGTGGACACCTGCCTCGACCCGGCGGCCCCGCCCCGTCGGGGCGTCATGGTCCTCTAGCCAGTTGTCGATTTCTTCAAGCCAACTTTCTGCACGTTTTTTTGCGAATGCTCGAAACGTTGAAGCCTGAGTTACCGGCAGGTTAAATACGCGAGCTATTCGATCGAGCTGTCTGGCATCGCGGTTTCCCTCTTTCCAATTCTCAAGCGCCGTCTTCAAGTGTTCGGTCGCCACGGCCGCTGCCCACTCCAAGTACACAGGATCGCGCTTCCCCACCAGTACGGCACGCTGTAGGAGAACGTACCGTCCATCTGAACGTCGGCGGATCACTCTGCGCGCTCGCATTCGCTGCAGAATTCGAGTGATTGGCTCCCGTGGTAGGCGCCTCTTGATTAGTGCGGAAAGTCCACGGCTTCCTCTAAGAGGAAGCGCCTTAGGCTCTCCATCGCTGCCGGTATACTCTGGACTTCGACTCCAGTCGTGCACCACGCCGCAGATTCTTAGGAAACGGGCGTATTCACTCGAATGGATGGTACGGACATCCCTACCTGCTTCGACAGTGTCCGCCAGCGCGCGCAATCTCCGCCCTATCTTGGAGCTTGGCAAGCCGACGCTCGACAAGAACTGGACAACCCCTGAAAGCAGCTGGTCCTGTGCATAGGACAACGACTCTTCGCTGGTCGCCCTAAGTCGCACGCTACTGAGTCCTGCGACGCGCGCTCGACCGGTCCTTCGATAATGTGTGTTCATGCTTTGAGTCCTCATGCAGGTGCCCGGCCCACTCCTCTTCGTGCGAGAAGGCGGTAACGCCTATACGAACACGCTGACCGGTTCTTCGAGCCCGTCTCCATCGCGAGCTCCTTAGAGCCTCCTGCATTCCTGAGAGCATCGCCTCGATTTGATCGACGAACAGTTTACGAATGAGCGGCAGGAACTTGGGATCGATGTCGACCGCCTCGACAGCTTGACAGGTGTGAGGCCAGGAAGAGTCGATTGCACTGCTGACTATGGTTCTTATCAAGTCGCGAGTTCGATGGCCGATTTGCCGCAAACTTTCATCGCTGAGCGATCCAGTTCGATATCGTCGCATCCGCACTCGAACCCGCCCGTCGTTCAACTTTTGCACAGCCCGGACCCGGATAAGTTCGTTCAAAACCAAGCCGGGGTATATTCCAGGGGCGTACCGGTTAGCCAAGGCCCAGAAAGTCTTTCCTTTAAGGCCCTTCGATTTGACCCGAAGGGTCAAAGGTCGATTTTCATCAACGAAGTCCCGGTCTGAGTGCCACCCGGCTAATACTTTGTTCACGTGACGACGTGTTTCTAACCCCGGGTCTACTCTAGGAGTAGTTCGCAAGATTCGAGTGACTTCGGCTCGGTCCACGCCCGTGATAAGCGCAACACGCGAAACATTGATCCTTTTTTTGTGGGCGCCATCAGTTCTAGCCGCCTCGTGGACACACACCGCCCGAAGCAAACTTTCGGCTTCGGGGCTGCTGACTCCGTGGGCCACCAATAGCTGCGTTAATGGCCCGAAGACCGCCTCAATTGCGTCTAATACGGTGACCTTGTGAGGGTCGACCGGTCGATCTTTTGATGCTGATCGCAACTTCGCCATCCCGGGAGGAAAACTCCCAGAGCGATGACCGGTAAAAACGTTTAAAGGTCAGATCATGGTGCCGGTGGCAAGGCCGAATCCAGCTGGGATATCGGCCGCTTTTATCTAAAAATACACCGCTCAAAAGGAAAGGGGGGCAATGCCCCCCTTTCTGATAAAGACCCGGGTGAATTCGATCACCCCATGGTCACTCTCATTGGCTAGGGCCACCAGTGCCTGCGATGCCATTCTGTCCAGTGCCGGTACCAGCGATACCGTTCTGTCCAGTGCCGGTACCAGCGATACCGTTCTGTCCAGTGCCGGTACCAGCGATACCGTTCTGCCCAGTGCCGGTACCAGCGATACCGTTCTGCCCAGTGCCGGTACCAGCGATACCATTCTGTCCAGTGCCGGTACCAGCGATACCGTTCTGCCCGGTGCCGGTACCAGCGATACCATTCTTGCTGGTTCCAGTACCAGCGATGCCATTCTGACCGGTGCCTGTACCTGCGATGCCGTTCTTGGCAGTTCCAGTACCTGCGATGCCGTTAGTTTTT
>Ga0307476_10002404_pt1 | contig 11206 bp, 9 predicted proteins | sample atmos_gasesECM2C_2_FD_203314 | JGI IMG/M metagenome (GOLD analysis project Ga0307476, IMG submission 203314) | Hardwood forest soil microbial communities from Morgan-Monroe State Forest, Indiana, United States - atmos_gasesECM2C_05 | ecosystem: Environmental > Terrestrial > Soil > Temperate... | reverse complement strand
GGTCACGCGTGAAGCCTATTCGCATGAGGTGATCAGCGCGGGATTCTGGCCGGGCGGCGGCGACATTAAAGGCGCCGCGTTCTATGCTTATGCCGCGCCCGAGCCTGCGGGCTTTGCTGAACAGCGGGTGCGACCGCCGGCGGCGTATTATCATCCCCAACTGCACGAATTTTTGCTGATGTATGACGAGGTGCGGCGCGCCACTTCACCGCGGCAAGCGTTGCTTAGCTTCCTGCAGAGCACTTACGATGCGGCGGCGAATCTCGCGCATTGGAATCGCAAGGAGCTGGAGAGACAATAGGGCAGCTGTGGAAACGCCTTGCGGGGCCGCCGGCAGCTCAGGCGCGCAAGGGGTCCTTCGACTGCGCTTGTGCTTCGCGTTCGCGAAGCACAACCTCCGCTCAGGATGACAACGGGAGAAAAATATGGCAAAGAAATGCAAACACTTGAATCAGATCAAGATCTCGACCACTGACACGCATGTCTGTGAAGAGTGCGTCAAACTTGGCGACACCTGGGTACACCTGCGGATGTGCATGATCTGCGGGAACGTGGGCTGCTGCGATTCGTCGAAGAACAAACACGCCACTAAGCATTTTCATCACACCAGCCATCCCGTGATGCGCTCGATCGAGCCCGGAGAAGACTGGATCTGGTGCTACGTTGACGAAATGATTGCCGGCGAAGTGGCTGCATGATAAGGCGCTGGACGCCGTAGGAAAACCTTATGCCTTTGGTGCGAATTGCGTTGGCCATATTAGCCAGTGGATTCGTGTCGTCGCTGACGGACTGGCTGTTCGCGGGCGACTGGCTTTACAAGCGCTACGACCGGCATCCGGAGATCTGGCGATTCCAGGGCGGTCAGGGAGAAAACACAGCCATTCTCTGGTCGAGCCTGTTTCCTTTTCTTACCTGTGGTGTTTTTGTTCTTCTCTGTAGCGGTCTGCATCTCCACACCTACCGCGCAACTTTCAAATTGGCAGTTGCGACCTGGCTCATCGGTCCATTGCCGTTGACGATTGTAAATGCCCTCTGGATCAAACTAGCTCCGGCGATTGCCACGTCCTGGGCTGCAGGGTGGCTGGTGAAACTCGCGCTCGCCGCACTCGCGGTGACGCTGATTGTGGGCTAAGCCGTGTCAACCTTTCACAATCTTCTTTGCCGCCCCGTCCCATGCGGCGATGGACTTGTTGAAGTACGCGAAGTTCGCCAAATGGCAGCCGATGGCGGCGTGGTTGCCGAACGTTTCATTCTCCGTAACTGGCTTTCGAGTACGCACGGCGTTGAAGAAGTTGGCCTCGTGGTCGACCGTGTCGCTGTATCCCGGAGGCGACGCGTAAGTCTCGCCTTCTTCGTCGACCCGCGACGCTAGCGCCGCCGGATTCGGATGCTCGTCGTGCCACCGCCTCAAATACTGCTCACGCAACTCGCGCGGCCAGCCGTAAATCGAATAGCCCTCCGGTGAGGGACGCGTATCCTCGGGCTTGTAGCTCAAGGTGGAATCCTTAATGATCAGAGTTCCCTGAGTACCGTAGAAGGCGATGAACTCTCCGCCATCGTTGTTCAGGTTGCAGCGCAGGCTGACGCGGAACTTGGGATAGTCGTAAACGGTCTCAATCAGGTCGGGAAACTCGCGGCCGTCCTTGAAGTGGAAGAGCCCGCCACTCGATTGTGCGCGCTCCGCCACCGTGTTGGTGCCAGAGATGAAATGGATTCCGGAAATCAGGTGAACGAACAGGTCGCCCCCCAGGCCTTCGCCATAGTCGGTAAAGCAGCGCCAGCGGAAAAAACGCACCGGATCAAACGGACGCTTGGGCGCGCTGCCCAGAAACGCGTTCCAGTCGATCGTCTTCTCGCTGGCGTCGGGAGGAATGGGATAAACCCACGCCCCGCTGGGACTGTTTCGGTCCCAATAGGCCTGGATCGCAGTCACCTCTCCCAGCTTGCCTGAGTCGTAAATTTCTTTGGCTTTGGCGTACAGAACGGAGCTGACGCGCTGGCTGCCGATCTGCACGACGCGATTCGCTTTGTGCGCGGCTTCGACCATGGAGAAGCCTTCTTCCACGGAGTGCGACATGGGCTTTTCGCAGTAAACGTCTTTGCCGGCGGCGCAAGCGTCTTCAAAAATGCGGCGGTGCTGGTGGTCCATCACGGCGATGATTACGGCGTCGACATCTTTGCGGTCGAGGACGGAGCGATAGTCACGGGTGGCGGGAACGTTGGGGTTGTTCACAGCTTCCTGCGCGGCAATATGTCGGCTGTCATAAAGATCGCAGACCGCGACGCATTCAACGCCGGGAACTTGCGTGGAGGCCTTCAGCAGTTCGCATCCGCGAATGCCGGTGCCGATGCTGGCAAAGCGCACCTTGTCGCTGGGCGCGACTGGCCGCGCCGCCGCCGACAGCAGATGAGGCTGCAAGACAGTTCCTGCCACGGTGGTGGCGGCGAGAGCTCCAGTACCGATATGGATGAACTGCCGGCGAGTCAACGGATTGTTGGCCATGCGATTCCCCCTGGAATGTCCGCATCATTGCGATTTCTGACCGCCTGCGCGCTGGCACGGAGTGCTTACGGGCTGAGATTATCCCACAGGAAAGACGAATGCGGTAAATCGATTTTCCAGGAACGCGTGATGCGGTGAGTATTCGCACGGTCAGCGAGAGAAAACAACTCCGTGAGGTCTGCCCGAGCCCTTCCACCCGTGCGGCCAATCCCGGTCTGCGAATTTAAAGCCGGGTTTTCCGTCGCCGTCGCGAAAGGCATCATCCATCGAAACCGCGCCCGTTGCGGAATCAAACTTCAGCAGATAAAGACGAGGGTCACCGGTGCCGCCGCTGGTGACCACGATGCGACGCGTTTTCGCGTCCCACCCGGTCCAGTGAGGATAATAGTTGTCGTCGAATTTGAGGCGGGCGACCTCGACTGGCTTCGCTCCATCTGCGATGTCGAGCACGATCACACTGTGAAGGTAGGAGACGCTCTGCAGCAGATAGTGGCCGACAATGGTGGGAACGCCGCAGAACGAAGCGGGAAACGAGTAGACCAGCTGAGATCTCGGTTCGTCCGTGCCGATCCCGGTAATGCGTTCGAGGCCGCACGCGAGTGTTTGTACATAGATCGCTCCATCGGGACCAAGACGCGGTTCTTCCGGACTGATCTCGCCGTAGTGGTTCTCTCCCTGATCGAAATACATGGTCTTCAGCAGCTTCAGATCGGAGAGCCGCCAGACCTGGTAGGTGAGCCCGCGGAACAAATCTTCATCGTCCATGGCGGAATTCGTAGAAACGACGCGGTCGAGTTCGGGAAGGACTACCAGGCTGTAGGACGTAAGCAATGCATCGGGAAATGCCGGATCGGCGCTGCTGGCCGAGCGAATCACCTTGCCCGTGTCATCAATCTCAACCAGGCCGCCGTGCTTGCCCAGGGACTCCGGGTTCATACTATCGTGCGCGTGCTGAAAGGTCGCCAGCACGTGGCCGTTGGGCAGTCGAAGGTAGGAGTGCGGGTGCATATAGCCGACCAGGTCCGTGAAAGAAGCGGCAATCCTGGGCTGGAGCGGGTCACGCAAGTCGAAAATGAAGGTGCGCCCGGCATCGTGATCGTTGGCGAAGAGCATCCCACTGGCCGGCATGGAGTATTCCGTGTGATGGACGAGCTTGGTCTGCTGGTCGGTAGCGAGGGTAGTCACGAGGTGACCGTAAGATGATGAGGAAGGGTCTGCGTCAATGACGGCCAGAAAGTCGTTACCCTTGTGCGCCACGTCACCGGTCCAGGCAAACAGATAGTGGCCGGGAGCGGTGTTCTTGGCATCCTGGCACAGTGCGGGGCTGAGGCAAAGTGTAAGCGCGATGACTGCAACAAGGCGGGGCATGAAGATCTCCATTCGGACAAGAACGGTTTCGTCGCTGCCGGGAGAGGATAGCAGTTTTGTCGAGAATTTATTTCAGGAACATCGCTAACGAGTCAGGAACAAAAAGGCGGGAAAAAATTGAAAGGGCCGTGACATTGGTTATGCTCTAGCCGCCGCCTCCTGCGAGGGAGCCAACAGCGTGGACGCATGTACCGTCACAGCCCCTTGATGCGATCACTGCTTTCACAGTCCCAAACCCCAACTGCACCTCGCAGCGCCGTCGGTTTTTTCAGGTTTGGCTGCCCCTCGGGTTGCCCCGCTTGGCTGATCACTCAGTCTACTTCGGGTCAGCAAGGTTTATTTCGCTGTCCCTTTCAACCGTCGACGGGAGCAACCTTAACAGACCATTCATAAATGTCAACGCAAACTATTGGTGCAATGCGTTCGGTTCGTCCTGTGAATAACCGAAAATGCAACCTGTTGCAGCGCTGCAGCTTATCGATACGCATTTCCAATTCAGGACGGCTTTTACACAAAAAATTTCACAACGTCCGGGACGGCGAAAAATCCTCAACTCGTACCAAATATTCGTCTTGACGCAGAAACATTCCCGGCGCATCTTGGTAACAGCACAAAAGAATCACTGATGTCAGAACTCGTGGCCTACGTGGACGGTGGTTCCCTGGGCAATCCCGGGCCCTCGGGTATTGGAGTGGTGATCGACGGCTGCGCAAGTGGCCCCATCCGAATCGCCAAATGGATTGGCCACCAGGATAACAACGTAGCCGAATACGTGGCCCTCATGGAAGCCCTGCAGTGCGCGCTCTCTCTGAAGGCCAAGGCGTTGCACGTTTACTCTGACTCAGAAGTAGTCGTCCGCCAGATGCGCGGCGAGTACATCTGCCGCAGCTCGCGCCTTTACTCCTTGCACTGGACTTGCCGCAAGCTGGCTCGCGCCCTCAGCTTCTCCATCTCGCACGTTCCGCGCGAAGACAATGCTGAGGCAAACCGGCTGGCCAACACGGCGGTGCGGGAGCGGGCTGGGTAGGCGGCATTCAGCAACTAGCAATAGCATCTTGCGGGCAGCCCCGGCCAAAGCCCGCCACCGCCAAAATGCCAACCCCGAACCGCCGGTATCTTGACACCGTGCCCGCTCCGAGCGAGACTCCAAATACTATTTCCTAAAGTTGAAACGAGTCCATGGCGAGCCGGATCGCGCCCCGGCCGCCGCGGCTCGACAGAGGAGTGACACGCGCCACGTGTCGTCAAAGAACTGATCGTCAGACAGAAGATCGTCGGATAAGAGATCGCCAGACAAAAGATCGTCGGGCAAAAGATCGTCAGAAAAAAGATCGTCAGAAAAAAGACCGTCAGCTAACGGATCGTCAAGCAATGGACCATCACTCGATTCTCGACCGCCTGACTGCCTCACCCACGGGGGAGCGAGCCATGCCCCGTAGAAGCTCAACTCAATCCGCGACCGCTAGCGTCGCGGCGGGCATCCCCGCCCGCAATGCGCATCTGCCTAAGCTGGTGGATCCGTGGCCGCGTTTTCCCGGAGAGGACGGCGGCCGCTCGCTGGCCGAAATGGCCTCCAGCGATCTCGACGCCGCCCTTCAGTTGTTGGCCGAGCGCGCTCAGTACATCACCGGAGCCAGCGGTGCCGCCATTGCCCTGCGTCGCGGCCTGCATAATGACATGCTGTGCCGGGCCAGCATCGGCTCCAACGCTCCCGAGCTGGGCGCGCTGCTCTCGATGGAATATGGGCTTTCCGGGGAAAGCGTTCGAACGCGCCAGGTTTTGCGTTGTGACGACGCCGAGCGCGATCCCAGGGTAAATCGCGAAGGCTGCCGCCAGTTGGGCATTGCCGCGGTAGTCGTGATGCCCATCGTCAGCGAGCAGCAGGTACTTGGTGTCTTCGAACTTTTTTCCGGCAAGCCGCACGTCTTTGAGCAGCATGATATTTCCGCTCTGCAGCGCTTGGGAGAGATGGTAGAAACTGCCGTGAAACATGCTGCGGCAGTGCAGACAGTGCCCGAGGCAGAAAACCCAGCCGGCGCGAAAAGTCAGCCGGCGCCGGATGCGATCGCGACCGAGACTGCGGAAGTGATTGCAGTTGAGTCCGCGCCAGCCGACCCCGTGGTCAGCATGATTCTTCCAGATGTTGTTGCAGCGCCAGTAAATCTTTCGCAGTCGGAACTCGAAATTGCAAAGACTGAGACAAAGCCCGAGTCCGTCCCGAAGAAGCCACTTTTCTGGTCCGCCGCGATGCACACTCAAGCCTCTGGCAAAACCGACGACGACGCTGCCTCGATCTCGGTGCCTCTCGGGTTAAGGAATCTGCAGAAATGCAAGGCTTGCGGTTTCCCCGTGTCGCAGGGCCGCACCTTTTGCGTGGAATGCGAAGAGAAGAAGTGGCGCGGCCAACGTCTTCCGCAGCCCGCTGCCGGTTCCGCAACACCGCTGAAAACGGTTGCCGCTCCGAAACAGCCGGCAGCCAGCTCCTTGCAGACGTCACTGCCTTCCTCTGCCGAGATTCTGCATCTGCCCGCAGAGTCGGCAGGCTCCAGCAATTCCGCCCTGTTCTCGAGTTCGGCGGCCCCATCGCGATCGTGGTTCGCAGCCAACAAATATGTCCTGGCAGCGTTGCTCGTCGTCGCCATCGTCATCGCGGCGATCGCGTGGCTGCGCTGACCTCCCGATCTGCCTCGTCTTCTTCCTTCGCGAATCTTTTCTGTGAGGCCCGCACGGCAGATTACAATTCTCTGCCTGACTTCGAAACCACATTAAGGACGACCAGGGGACTTCGATCTGGGAGGTTTGATAGTGCCACCAACCACGCGTATGCTCCTGCGACGCTGCTTGATGCTTCTGCTGCTGACCGCGGCGGCCGCTGCTCAGACTTCCGAGCAGCGGACAGCCCGTTATCTGGAATCCGTACGCAAGCAGCCGCCGCTGCTGCTCGCCTTCGTGCGCGACCTGCCCAAGGGTGGGGATCTGCACAATCATCTGGACGGCGCAATTTACGCCGAAGATCTCGTGGATTTTGCGGTCGACGGCGGACTCTGCGTGGATCGGACTTCTTCGCGGCTGCTGGCTCCGCCCTGCGATTCCTGCGAAAACTACACGGCGAAACCCGCAGCCCGCTGCAGTTACGGCGATCACGTGCTCTACAACCAGATGATCGACGCCTGGTCGATGCGCAACTGGAAGCCGGGTGACGAATCCGGCCACGATCATTTCTTCGCCGCGTTCGACAAATTCGGACTGGCCTCGCATACGCACGTAGCGGAGGCAATCGCGGCGTCCTCCAACCGCGCGGGCATGGATCATCTGCAGTACGTCGAGTTCATGCACACCGCGGACGCAGGCGCAGCGGCGCAACTGGCAAGGAAAGTCGACTGGAGCCAGAACTCTGGGAACCCGGATTACGCCAAGATGCGCGAGGCGCTACTGACCGCCGGCCTGAAAGACGTGGCCGCGGAAACCAGCAAGAGACTCGACGCCGACGATGCCCGCGCCAAAGAGATTCTCAAGTGCGGAACCGCCGACGCCGCCCCGGGATGCGACGTGACCGTCCGCTATCTTTACCAGGTGCTGCGCGGGTTGCCGCATGAAATCGTGTTTGCTCAGATTCTGCTGGGCTTCGAGCTGGCATCGTCCGATCCGCGATTTGTCGGGTTGAACCTCGTGATGCCCGAGGACTGGTACGTTCCCCTCCACGACTTCAACGAGCACATGGCCATGCTCGATTATCTTCACGGCGTTTATCCCGGGGCGCACATCGCGCTGCACGCAGGTGAGCTGGCCATGGGCCTGGTGCCGCCCGAAGACCTCGCGTTTCACATTCGCGCGTCGGTTGAGCGCGGGCACGCCGAGCGCATCGGCCATGGGGTCTCCGTGATGAACGAAAAAGATCCCATCGGATTGCTGCATGAGATGGCAGAGCGCAACGTGCTGGTCGAAATCGCGCTGACTTCGAACGACATGATTCTCGGCGTGAGCGGAGATGACCATCCCCTGCCGGTTTACATGAAGTACGGTGTACCGGTAGCGCTGGCCACAGACGACGAGGGTGTGTCACGCTCCGACATGACGCACGAATACTCGCGCGCGATCGAGAGCTACCACTTCTCCTACGCGGATTTGAAGCGCATGGCGCGGCAGAGCCTCGAGCATAGCTTCCTGCCCGGCCAGAGTCTTTGGACGGATACGAAAGTTGTTTTTCGCCCGGCATCAGCATGCGCGAGTGATACGGCGGGAGCAGAAAAGCCTTCGGCAGGATGCGCGCAGTTCCTCGCGGCCAACGAGCGCGCGCGTATGCAGTGGAAGCTGGAGGGAGAGCTCGCGAAGTTCGAGAAGAAGTACTAGAAAGTAGCGCCGCCGTCCCGGCGGCTGTCGTGGAGGCTTTCCGCCTCCACGATCGCTGTGTTGGCATTTAGATCAAAGGTGTCCAGCGGCTAAGAATTCGAGGTCCGAGCCTTGCTCGGTCGTGCTCCCCCCGGAAACCAGACCCCTACCCAGAAAAGAGCTAGAGTGGCAAGGTTCAAAAATGCCCACAGCCCCTTGCTCCCAAGCCGCACCGGGAAGATGGGGTTATAGAAGAAAGCAATCGCCCCATAGGCCCAGAGCCACCAAGTCGACTTAGCGGGATACGCGTGCGCGAATCCAATAGCCGCGGCTAGGCAGAAAGTCGATCGCAGCAGGACATAAAAACCGTACGGAAGTTTAGAAAGACCTAAGGCCGCGGCCAGAGTACAGGCGATCGCGAGCTGCCAAGGCAGAAAGCCTAGGCTGCGAGTGAATGGGCGACTCTTAGCAATAGGGTCCGGGCGCCGCGTTTGCACAGGTGCCAAGGCCATGTCGGAGGCCGCGTCCGGCTCTGGCGCCGGAAGCCTTTCCAACCACCTGCCGAACTCGGCGCGGACGAAAGGGGGAAATGCGAGATCAATTGGAGTTCCTTCGACAGATGGGTAAGCCTCATGCATTGCCTCCACGATTTTGGACCGGCTCAAGAAGTCTTCTGCATCGCTGCTCCAGTCGCCGTCCCAGAGGAAACGCTCAAACGCGCAGGCTAACCTTTCTTCGCAATCTGGTCGCCATTTCCCGTCTTTGATTTCTAACCATTCTTCGAGTTTCGAGATCGTTTCCTTGGGTAGGCTACGTCGCAAGGTGTGGACAAAGGCGTGGAAGAAGTCGGCAACGTTAGATGTCGGACGCAGCGTGATGATCGCCCTCCCGTCGGGCCGAAGGTCAACCAGCCCGCGGGCGCACCAAACTGATGTCTGGATCGGATTCGGGAGCCTTGCCTGTTGCTCCAGATCCCGAAGTTCCGTACTTAAGAGAGCTCTCTCTTGGGAAGACAGGATCTGAGCCAGTCGTCCACGGATTTCCTGGATCCGCTGTGCCAACTCGTCCGATCCGGTGAGAGCCAAGGCCAAGCCCCGAAGACGGCAACATTCTAGCAGAGCCACACAATTCGGGGACGATTTGATTTGTTCGGACGTTACAGGTAAAACGTTTCTTCGATAATTATGGACGACCAATTCACGCGCGCTGAAACCGCTGCAAAGTCTGTCCTGCAACGAACTCCCCTGCGTCCGCAGATTGGTTTGGTGCTAGGTTCCGGCCTCGGCGGTTTCGCCGACTCCCTCACCGACGCGACACGCATCCCTTACGCCGAAATCCCCGCCTTTCCGCGATCGACCGCCATCGGCCACGCCGGACAAATGGTAATCGGGAAATCGGCGGCTGTTCCGGTCGCCGCAATGCAAGGCCGCGTACATCTTTATGAAGGATACTCGGCGCAGCAGGTCGCGTTCCCCATGCGCGTCTTTGGCCGCATGGGAATTCGCGCGGTCATCCTCACCAATGCAGCGGGCGGCATCAATCTGAATTATCAGCAAGGCGCGCTGGTTCTCATCCGCGACCACATCAACCTGCAGGGAACGAATCCTCTGGTCGGACCGAATGACGATCGCTTCGGCGTGCGCTTTCCCGACATGACGCAAGCCTACGCGCGACCGTATCGCGCTCTGGCGCGGGAAGAAGCCGGCAAACTGGGAATGACGCTGCACGAAGGCGTCTACGCGGCCCTGCTCGGGCCCAGTTACGAAACGCCCGCTGAGATCAACTATCTGCGAACCATCGGAGCAGACCTGGTCGGGATGTCGACCGCATTCGAAGTGATCGCCGCGCGCCACATGGGAATCAAAGTGCTCGCCATCTCCTGCGTCACGAATATGGCAGCGGGGATTATCGACCAGCCGCTTTCACATCAGGAAGTCATGGAGACTGGCGAGCGCGTCAAAACCAGCTTCGAGGCGTTGCTGCGCGCAGTCCTGCCACGCATCGCGCACGACTTGTAAAGAGCGCCAGAGAGCGCCAGATTTGATGCCCAAGGAATAATCTTTGTCATTCCGAGCAGAGCGAGGAACCTGCTGTCCGCTTGCGGCGGAATAAAATCAACCGTTCGGCACGCCTTACTTCCCTGCCCGCGGAATAACCAATTCCACCGGCGGCTTCACTCCATACACCGCGGCAAAACTCCCTTGGTTCACAGCCAAAGCGAAATGCCCGCGCGAGTCGATATATAAAAGAGGTTGGCCCAGAGCTACATCACTGAAGGTGCGCACGAACTTGACCTTCATCTCTTTACTGCCAACCGACACCGGAACATCCTGCCCGCGCTGATAACCAAGCTTCAGAAAATCCTCCGCGTCGAGGTTCGTCACCAGATTGCCAAACGGACCGTCCGTCGCAATCACCTCCGCCGTAACTCCGCGCTCGTCAAGCCGCGCCGCCTTCAATTCCAGACGCACCAGCGACGCCACCGGCATCTCCGGACCCACTTTCCTCCAGTCGTCGCCGCGCGCCACATGCGCTCCCACAGGAGAGAAAATATCGCGTCCATGAAACGTCGACGACATCTTGGTCCCAATCATCCAATCCGGATTTGAGATCTCGCGCACGCCCTCGATGCCGTCGCGTTGCTCCACCAGCGTAAGCAGCCCGTTATCTGGCAGCACAAAATACTGACCGCGTTTTGATTTGGCGACGATCGCCTTGCGCGTGCTGCCCACCGTCGGATCAATGACCACCACGAAAACCGTTCCCGCCGGATAGTAAGGCGTCGCCCCATAAAGAAAGCGCGCGCCATCGAGAATGGAAAACGGCGTCACCTGATGCGAGAGGTCGACGATGCGCACCTCCGGCATGATCGAATACATCACGCCCCGGCAAATGGCGACCGAATCGTCCACCACGCCGAAGTCGGTCATGAAGACGATGGTCTGCGGATATTTCCCGCTCTGTGCCGACGTCAGCACTGAAAGCAGAAAAATCATCGCCGCCAGA